>Ga0074044_10001804_pt1 | contig 19018 bp, 20 predicted proteins | sample BogForMeECP23OM1_FD_94443 | JGI IMG/M metagenome (GOLD analysis project Ga0074044, IMG submission 94443) | Bog forest soil microbial communities from Calvert Island, British Columbia, Canada - Bog Forest MetaG ECP23OM1 | ecosystem: Environmental > Terrestrial > Soil > Wetlands ...
GCTTCTACAATCGCCAGCGCGCCCATAGCGCCCTGGGTTACCATTCGCCCGTTGACTTCGAACTCCAAAACAACTAACCAAATGACCCAACTTCTCTCTCCGTTTTATCGAAGCAAGCCCAATCCAGCCGCGAAAGAACGCAGAGAACGCAAAAGGTGGGGCGAGCGTACCCGCGAGCCGTTCCCTCAACCCTCAACTTTCAACTCTCAACATATTTGAACCGCAAAACGCATTGCTGAATTCCCTGGGTCGTCCTACTCTCACCGCGTCACGCAACCGAAGCGAACCCCGACATCGGATATCGGGGCTTCGGTTTCGGAAAAAAACAAAACGACCAGAACCAAACTTTAACCAAAATCATTTCGCGTAGCATCGGCTGCTGTCTGACACGAAACCCAGGAATTTCGACCAGAGGACAGCGCTTTTGAAATACGATGCCCACACCTTGACTCAAGGAATTCAACCGCCATTATGAAAAAGGACCTGGCCATTTTTGAGGGACACAGAATCCGCCGCCTCTATGACGAAAAGACCGAAACGTGGTGGTTTTCGGTTGTGGACATTATTCGCGTCCTCACCCAGCAACCGGATTACAAGGCAGCTCAGAACTACTGGAAAGTCCTGAAACACCGGTTGAACAAGGAGGGATCTCAGTCGGTTACAAATTGTAACCAACTGAAATTGGAAGCCGCCGATGGCAAAAGCTACCTCACTGATGTCGCCGTTCTCCACGCCATGCTTGCGGGAATATCTCAATCGCGCTAGATTCACGTTATGAGCAAAGCGCAAATCCTTGAAGAACTGCCAAGGCTGACCGTCAGCGACCGCTCCCAGCTTTTTGCCCGGCTCGCCGAACTCCACGAAGCCGACCTGCTGGACGGAGGCGCCCCCACGCCCGCTGAACGGCAGGCGCTCGACGAGGCGCTCGCGGAATTTGAGCGCGACCCCAGCCCCGGCGAGCCTTGGCGCAATGTCTTCCGCCAGATCCGCGAATCCCGCCGGTGAACTGGACTGTCACCATCCGGCCCAAGGCCAGGGCCGACCTCCGCCGCGCGCACGACTGGTATGAAGAACGATGCCCTGGACTGGGCGATGAATTTCTCGCCGACCACGCCGAAGCCCTCCTGCGTCTGGAAGCCGATCCCGAACGTTTACCGCTATACTATCGTGGTTTTCGCCGCGTCTTCACCCATCGCTTCCCCTATAAAATATTTTTCCGCATCGCCGGCCGGGACATCATAATCTTTCGCATCCTGCACGGCGCGCAAGATCACCCGCGCGAACTCCGCCCATGAAACCGCCGCAGTATTCTGCAACCGCAGATTGACGCTGATTTTTAGCCGCAAAAAAGCACAAGAGGCGCAAAAGGTGGGGCGAGGCTCCTGACGAGCCGTTCCCTTAACCTGAAAACCAAAATTGATCTTGAACAGAAGCAAACGGAGGAAACCAAGGGGAAAATTCTTCGTTATCTTGGTTAGCTTCTGTTGAAATTCGCTGCCGGTTCTGCGGAAAACCCATTGCCGGAAACTGGCTTTCGGCGTAATCTCGCTGCGTTCAGAGAAAACAAAACGACCAGAACCAAAATTTAACCAAAATCATTTCGCGCAGCTTCGGCTGCTGTCCACAACGAAACCTAGGAATTTCGACCAGAGGACAGCGCTTGAAGTGCGCCCCAACCGGGGCGCATTGAAAGCGTTCTTCTGTGGGGCCTCCTAGGTACCTGTATTGGGACGCAAGTAAGTGCGTCCCATTTTTATTTCAGGCACCAGAGTTCCCACAAAGACAGTCTTCAACAGGGCTGATTCGCACGCGAGCGAATTCGGCCATCATGCCTTCCCATATTGACCAACGCGCATTTGTATTAGGAAACCGATATTTAGGGCTAATTACAGGTGACGCCATTCAAGCGCTCAAACAGCTTCCAAGCAATTGTTTCAATGTTGCTATCACCAGCCCGCCATATTTTTGGGTGAGAGACTACGGGGTTAAAGCTCAAATTGGACACGAAGAAACCGTCGAAGAGTTTGTCAAAAAATTAGCGGATGTTTTTGACGAGGTACGCCGGGTTTTGAATCCTGAAGGCGTTTTTTACCTCAACATTGGAGATACTTACTATTCAGGAAACGGTCAGCCGCATGGCAGCGATCCAAGATGTCCTGAAACGACCGGCGGAGAAATTTACGCGGTGTTTGAAGTCGAGGAAGATCCGGCGTGGAAGTTCCAAGATTGGAACGGCGCAAAAATCATGGACGTGATTGAGGCTTACGAATCGTCGGTTCGGTATCGGCTTGTGTCGAACTTGGGGCGGACATCGCCGTATCCTCGTGTGCTGCCGCTGCGGGAATTGCTGAAGGCGCGCTTGTAGCGATCAGGAGAGGATGAGATTCCCTGCCTCCTCAGGGACATCAGCGCAAATCAGCGTTTATAAGCGATTCAATTCTTTGTAGCTTTTGCGTTCCTGTGCGGCGGGAATGAATTCGGAATCCGGCTCGCTCGCCCCACCTTTTTTCCCCTTCCGCCCAGACAGGCTGGCGCAACAAGCTGTGCCACTCTGCTTTGCGTCTTCCCGCCTTCGTTGGGCTCCCGCCGTCGCTTCCGTTTTCGCTGTGCCAACTGGTACAACGGTTCAGGGCTGTTTTTGTTTTCTCCGCGGGGAATTCCCGGCTCTCCGGCTGGCTTTCAGGTCAAGGCCGAGACCGCATCGGATTTCCCCACGGATGACCTTTGCCAATTTGAGCGCTTCGGCGGCGTCGGATCGTTCAGCCGATTCGCCGGGGTAACGAACGGTAATCGCGTAGTAAGTCAGTTTGGACAAGTGAGGTTTCCATGGTTCCCACAATGGCTCTTTGGGCAAAACCAATGCCAGCAAAGCCACCAGATCATGGGTCTTGGGAAAACTGACACCCGCCAAAATCAGCCTGGCCTTGAGATATTTTTCAACACACTGCTGCGCGTGGAAACAGACGGCGTCATGGTTCGCCCGGCGGCGAACCTGGAATTCACGTTGAGCCGTGGCGAGGTCGGCCTCGGCCTTGGCCACCCACTCGGCGATTTCAGCTCGCATAGAGAACATGGCCTTTTTCCGTGGCTTCGCGCAGGAAAAAATCGCCCACCGCGACCCGGCGGTTCAATTCCCCCGGTGTCCGCACCACCAAATCAAGCGGGAATGCCGCGTCAATCTGATTGCGAATTTCAGCCGCCTTGCGGAAACCCTTGCCCCGGAAGGGCATCACCACCAAAAGGTCAACGTCCGAATCTCCCGTCGGCTTGCCATAGGCGTAAGAGCCGAAAAGGACGATTCTCTCCGGCTTGAACAGCCGCGCAATCTGGTCGCAAACGTGACGTATCTCCCGCCGTGTCACCATGCCTTTAACACTACGCCCGCCCAGCCGCCCAATGCAAACCAAACCTACACCGTGTAGGTGCTCGAAGCGGTGGTGCCGCCGTGGCCGGTCCAGTTGGTGTGGAAGAATTCGCCGCGCGGTTTGTCCACGCGCTCGTAGGTGTGCGCGCCAAAATAATCGCGTTGTGCCTGCAACAGGTTCGCCGGCAACCGTTCGCTGCGGTAAGCATCGTAAAACGCCAGCGCCGTGCTGAACGCCGGGACCGGGATGCCCTTCTTCGCCGCCATGGCCACCACATTGCGCCAGGAACGCTGGCAGTCCTTGATGGCTTTCTTGAAGAACGGATCGAGCATCAGGTTCGACAGCTTCGCGTTCTTGTCGAAGGCTTTCTTGATATCGCCGAGGAACGCGCTGCGGATGATGCAGCCGCCGCGCCACATGAGCGCGATGCCGCCGTAGTTCAGATTCCATTTGTGTTCCGCCGCCGCCGCGCGCATGAGCATGTAACCCTGGGCGTAGCTGACAATTTTCGACGCGTATAGCGCCTGGCGAATGGCTTCGATGAATTTCTGGTGGTCGCCCTTGATGGTGGGCTTCGGCCCTTTCAGTTTTTTGGCCGCGGCGACGCGTTCTTCCTTCATGGCCGAGACGCAGCGCGCGTAAACCGCTTCCGCCATCAGAGTAATGGGAATGCCGAGTTCCTGCGAAGAAATCACCGTCCACTTGCCCGTGCCTTTCTGCCCGGCGGTGTCGAGAATCTTGTCCACCAGTGCCGATCCATCGGCATCTTTGAAGGCGAGGATGTCGCGGGTGATTTCGATGAGATAGGAGTTTAATTCGCCTTTGTTCCATTCGACAAAAACTTCGTGCATCTGGTCGGGCGTCATGCCCAGCCCGGTCTTCATCAGGTTATAGGCCTCGCAGATGAGCTGCATGTCGCCGTACTCGATGCCGTTGTGGGTCATCTTCACATAATGGCCCGCGCCGCCTTCGCCCACCCAGTCGCAGCAGGGCGTGCCGTCGTCCACTTTGGCGGAGATGGCCTGGAAAATCGGTTTGACGTGCGGCCACGCGGCGGGCGAACCGCCGGGCATGATGCTCGGGCCGTGGCGCGCGCCTTCCTCGCCGCCGCTCACGCCGGTGCCGATGTAAAGCAAACCCTTGCTCTCGACGTATTTGGCGCGGCGGATGGTGTCCTCGAAGAGCGAGTTGCCGCCGTCAATGATGATGTCGCCGGCTTCGAGCACGGGCAGGAGGTGTTCGATGAACTCGTCCACGGCGGCGCCGGCCTTGACCATGAGCATGACGCGGCGGGGCTTTTTGAGCAGCGCGGCCATTTCCTGGAGGGAGTGCGCGCCGATGACCTTCGTGCCTTTGGCCTCGTTGTTGAGGAAATCGTCCACCTTGGACACGGTGCGGTTGAAGGCCACGACGGTGAAGCCGTGGTCGTTCATGTTGAGAATGAGATTCTGGCCCATTACAGCCAGACCGATAAGTGCAATATCAGCTTTTGGTTCCATAAAATTTTTAATTACCGTTGATAACAGGAAAAACGGGACATGAGTATGCCAGAAAACCTCCGGACAGGGAAACAATCATTTCGGGTAGGCGGCCACAAATCCGAAGCCCGAATGCCGAAATCCGAAAAGACGGATGGCTCGACACAGGGTTATCAGATTCTGGCTTCGGATTTCGGATTTCGGACTTCTTTCGGGTTTCGGCATTCGGCATTCGGAATTTTCCTTACACTCCGCTGAACGCGGCAAAGCCGCCGTCAATCGGGATCACCACCCCGGTCACAAAACCGGAGGCTTCGGCGGAAGTCAGCCACAGCAGCGGGCCGACCAAATCCTCGGGCGTGCCAAACCGGCTCATGGGGGTGTGCGCGACAATGGTGTTGGCGCGCGGCGTCAACGAGCCGTCCGGCTTGGTCAACAAGGTGCGGTTCTGGTCCGTGAGAAAGAAGCCGGGCGCAATGGCGTTGACGCGAACGCCGACCTTTGAGAAGTGCACCGCGAGCCATTGCGTGAAATTGCTCACCGATGCCTTGGCGCCGCTGTAGGCGGGGATTTTGGTCAGCGGCCGGAACGCGTTCATCGAGGAAATATTGATGACGGTGCCTTTGCCCTTGCCGGCCATCTCACGGGTGAACGCCTGGGTCGGCAGCAAGGTGCCCAGGAAATTCAAGTTGAACACAAACTCGACGCCTTTCGGGTCGAGATCGTAGAAGGTGATGATTTCCCTGGCCGCGCCGGCCAGGTCTTCCTTGCGCAGGTATTCGAGGCTGGTCGTGCCTTTGGGATGGTTGCCGCCCGCGCCGTTGAGGAGGATGTCCACCGGGCCGAGTTCCTTCTTCACCTTGTCGTTGGCCGCGACGAGGCTCTGCTTCTCCAGCACGTTGCACGCAACGCTGATGGCTTTGCCGCCTTCCTTGCGGATCTGCGCCGCCACGACCTCGGCGGCTTCCTGTTTCAAATCCGCCACGGCAACTTTCGCGCCGCACGCCGCCAGCGCCCGCGACAGGGTGCTGCACAAAACTCCGCCGCCGCCCGTCACGAGCGCGACCTGGTCCTTCAAATTCACCTTAAATGGAACGTTCATCCTTGTTTTCCTCTGTACTTGGTTTGTTTGGTTTGGTTAGTCCTTGAATCGCCCCCGATACGCCCACAAACCGAGTGCCGGGTTCGAAATATAGAAGATTTTTTCGCCGTCGGACATGGTGTTCCAGCCGTCCTTGAGTCTGGCTGGATCGTAACGCTGCGTCATTTGCTTCAAATCGGCGTATTGGAAGTTGACGCTTTCGATTTCCTGCCGCGTGAGCTGGCCGGGGCAATAAGTGATGTTGAACCGGCCTTCCGACGAGCCGTGGATGAAATGCGCCGCCGCGCTGAGATTGTTTTGCAGTTCGGCGTTGGCCTTGACTGCCGCCAAGGTTGCCGGCGTGCCGCGATAGCCGTACTTGCGGATGAGCCGGTCAATCTCCTTGTCCTCGCCGAACTCCTTCAGGCCGGGCGCGAGCACGATCAACTCGCCACCGTCGGCCATCGCCATGCGTGTGCGGTAGATGCTTTTGTTCCCCAACCACGTGCTTTTGAACTCGGCAGGATCGAGATAGACGACCACTTTCTTGAGCGGCGCGTCGAGCATCTCGAAATTGACCTTGAGCGAAAGCGCCGCGCCCTTGTCAAAACCGGAAATGTCGTCGCTGATGTAAAGGCCGCGCACGCACAGCTTGCCGTCGTCGGCGCGTCCCACCACCGTGTGCACATACACGATGGGCAGGTGCTGGGTGAAATGTTCGGAGGCGTAGTTGAGGATGCGCCGCACCGGCGTGTCCGAGCGCCCCATCATCCGTTCCATGCCGTAGGCGGCGCCGACGAAATGACTTTTGTTGATGCCTTCCTGGCCGCCGGTGCCGACGAAGATGTTTTTGTTGTAATTGGCCATCCCGATGACTTCGTGCGGAACGACCTGGCCGACGGACAGGATCAAATCGTGTTTGCCAGTCCAAATGAGGTTGGCCAGTTGCGCCGGCCACGAAAAATCCACCGCTCCGCCGGACACCTGCTTGACGAAATCCCCCGGCACTTCGCCGACGGTGGTGATGCCCGTGCGCCAGTTATGGACGCGGAAGAGCTTTCCCGGCACGCCGGCGAACATCTCGGCGATTTGCGCCGAAGTCATCGGCGTGTGGGTGCCCAACGCGGGCAAAACATCCGTCAAACGGTCCCCGTAGTAATCATAAATGAGTTTCGTCACCGGTCCCGCGTGCGAATGGAACCGGGTAAAATCCGGGGGAATGACGAGCACCCGCTTGCGCGGGCCAAGACGGTCGAGGGCGCGCGACAGCCCCTTGCGCAAATCGTCCAGGGACAGCTTGTCGGCTACGGAACCGCGTTCGTAATACAACATAAATTCAATTTATTTTACACCACTCGGGTCGGGGCTGGCAACGTCTTGAAATAATGGCTCCAGCTTGGCTTAATCCACGTCGAAAACCCGTAGAATCTCTCCAAAGGCCTGTAAATTGTAAAGATATTTCCCCCTGTTTTTGCATAGTTGCCGGTTTTTTTGCAGAAAAACAAAACACTTTTGCAAGATTTTTACAAAAAGCACCTTGCACCTCTTCCGCGTTCTGGAATCCTGTTCGGGAAATTTAACCGCCAAATATCGTACCATTTAAAACAACACCATGAGCCAAGGTCTGAACATTTCCCCAAAAGGCGCGCTGGACTTCCTGTCCCTCGGCGCGCTGGTCAACCGTCTTGATCCCGGCATCGTGCCGTTCCGCAAGGCCACGGAATGCAAAATCCACGTCAGCGGCGGCGAGTTCAATTGCGCCGCCAACCTGTCGGACTGCTTCCGCATGAACACCGGCATTGCCACGGCGCTCGTGGAATATCCCATCGGCGACCTGATTGCCGAGCGCGTCCGGGCCATGGGCGTGAAACCGTTTTACAAGAAGTTCAAGCATGATGGTGTGCGCGGCCCGAACCACGCGACGGTTTACAGCGACCAGGGCCACGGCGTGCGCCCCCCGGTGGTGTTTTACAACCGCTGCAACGAGGCGGGTTCGATGCTCAAACCCGGCGACTTCAACTGGAAGGAGATTTTTGGCTCGGGCGTGCGCTGGTTCCACAGCGGCGGCATCTTCGCCGCATTGTCCGAGACCACGGGTCCATTGATCATTGAAGCCATGAAGGCCGCCAAGGCCGCGGGCGCGGTGACGTCGTTCGACCTGAACTTCCGCCAGAAACTCTGGGACATCTGGGGCGGCCAGGAAAAGGCGCTGTCCGTCATGAAACGCATTGTCGAACACGTGGACGTGATCGTGGGCAACGAGGAAGACCTGCAGAAGGGCCTCGGCCTGAAAGGGCCGGATGTGGCTGCCAAGAGCAAGCTCGATCCGAGCGTGTTCTTCGGAATGATTGATTCGGTGGTGAAGAATTATCCCAAGGTCAAGGTGGTGGCCACCACGTTGCGCGAAGTCCACTCGACCAATCGTCACAGTTGGGGCGCCGTGGCGTGGATTGACGGCAAGACCTACACCTCGCCCACCTGTGAACTGGACGTCTATGACCGCGTAGGCGGCGGCGACGGCTTCGCCTCGGGCCTCTTTTACGGCATGCTCACCGGTGAATCGCCGCAGGAATCCGTCAACCTCGGCTGGGCGCACGGCGCGCTGCTGACGACCTTCCCCGGCGACACGACGATGGCGACGGCGGAACAGGTCAAGGCGTTCGCCAAAGGCGGCTCGGCGCGCATCCAGCGCTAAAATCGCAAGATTGAAATTCAAAAGAGCGATTTGGCCGGCCGACAAGGCAGGCCAATTCAGGTTTGATAAATGGCAACATTTGAGTTTCGTCCCGGGCGGGTTGTGATATTTTTTGCGCTCCTTTTTTTTGAGAAATGAAAATTTCAGTTCCTAAAGAAACGCATCCGGGCGAGACCCGGGCGCCGTTGACGCCGGACAGCGCCGCCAAGCTCGTGAAACTTGGCGCGCAGGTGGAGGTCGAGGCTGGCATTGGCGCTGGTGCGAGTTTTGCCGACGCCGCCTACACCGCCGCCGGTGCAACGATCACCGCCGATCGCCGGGGGCTGTTGGGCTCCGGCGACATGGTGCTGCGCCTGCGCAAGCCACCGGCGGAGGAAATCGCGCTGCTCAAATCCGGCTGTGTCCATGTGAGCCTGCTGGACCCGTTCAACGAAAAGGAATTGATCCAAAAACTTGCCGAGCGCGGCATCAGTGCCATCAGCATGGAATTGATTCCTCGCACGACCCGCGCCCAAAAAATGGACGTTCTGTCGTCGCAGGCGAACCTCGGCGGTTATGAAGCGGTCATTCTGGCCGCGCGTTATGCCAACAAAATTTTCCCGATGATGACCACGGCGGCGGGCACGATTTTGCCGTCGAAAGTTTTTGTCATCGGCGTGGGCGTCGCCGGGCTGCAGGCGATTGCCACCGCCAAACGCCTCGGCGCAAAAGTCACCGCTTACGACACCCGGCCCGTTGTGGAGGAACAGGTGAAATCGCTCGGTGCGCAATTTTTCAAAATTGACCTCGGCGAAACCGGCCAGACGAAGGACGGCTACGCCAGGGCGCTGACCGAGGAACAGGTCCAGAAGCAGCGCGACGCCATGAAAAAAACCTGCGGCGAGTCCGACGTGGTCATCACCGCCGCCCAGGTGTTTGGCCGCCGCGCGCCGATTCTGGTCACCGCCGAAATGCTCAACGCGATGAAGCCGGGCAGCGTGGTGGTGGACCTTGCGGTGGAAACCGGTGGCAATGTCGAAGGTGTGGTCTATGACCGGGTGACGGACCGCAACGGCGTGAAGATTGTCGGCATCGCGAACCTGCCCGCGCGCGTTCCGTTGCACGCGAGCCAGGTTTATTCCGCGAATCTGACGAGCCTCATCGAGGAATTTTGGGACAAGCAGAACAAAAATTTCGTCCTCAAGCCCGACGACGAAATCATCAAGGGCTGCCTCGTTACGCATGGCGGCAAAATCGTCAACGAGAAGCTCGTGGCAAAACCAAGCTGATTTTTATGAGCACTGAAATTCTGGTGTTTTTTATTTTTGTCCTCGCGATTTTTCTGGGCTTTGAACTGATTTCCAGGGTGCCCTCGATGCTGCACACGCCGCTGATGTCCGGCACGAACGCCATTCACGGCATCATTTTGCTCGGCGGCATGCTGGTGCTGGCCGCCGCGGACGGCACGTTGACGCGGGCGCTCGGCTTCGTCGCGGTGGTTTTCGGTTCGGCCAACGTGTTCGGTGGCTTCATGGTCACCGACCGCATGTTGCAAATGTTCAAGAAAAAGAAAAAATGAGTTCGTTCATCGCCATCATATTCATCGGAGTCGCGGTTTCGTTCATTCTCGGCATCAAACTGCTGGGTTCGCCCAAGACCGCGCGGCTGGGCAACCTGGTCGCCGCGTTCGGCATGCTCGTCGCGCTCATTACCACCGTCCCGTTGATGCGCGTTGAAAGCTGGAACCTGAACTGCACGCTCATCGTCGTCGGCACCCTCCTCGGCCTCGGCATCGGCGCCGTCGGCGCTTATTCGGTGAAAATGACCGCCATGCCGCAAATGGTCGCGCTGTTCAACGGCGTGGGCGGCGGCGCGGCGGCGCTCGTCGCGAGCCTGGAATTTCTGAAACGCGCCAACAGCTTTGAGGGCATCACCACGTTCTTCGCGGTGACAATGTTGTTCGCGACGCTCATCGGTTCGCTGTCGTTTTCCGGCAGCCTCATCGCGTTCGCCAAGCTGGAGGGTTACCTCGAAAAACCGCACACGTTCCCCGGCCAGAACATTCTTAACGGCCTTATCCTCGCGGTCATCCTCGGCCTGTGCGTTTATCTTGGCGGCTGGGCGACGACGAACACCACAGCGTTCATCGTGCTGTTTTCGCTCGCGCTGGTGTTCGGCGTGGCGATGGTCATGCCCATCGGCGGGGCGGACATGCCGGTGGTCATTTCGCTGTTGAACTCGTTCACCGGCCTCGCGGTCGCGGCGGACGGCTTCACCATCAACAACCTTTCGATGATCGTGGCCGGCACACTCGTCGGTTCGTCCGGCACACTGCTGACCCTGCTCATGTGCAAGGCCATGAACCGGCCCGTCACCAACGTTCTTTTTGGCGCGTTTGGTTCGAGCGGCGGCGGCGGCAAGGCCGGCGCGAGCGACCTCGGCGGAAAAACCGTCAAACCCATCCAGGCCGACGAAGCCGCGTTGCTGCTGGGTTACGCCCAACAGGTCGTCATCGTGCCCGGATACGGCATGGCCGTGGCGCAGGCACAGCACCAAGTGCGCGAACTTTCCGATGAACTCGGCAAGCGCGGCGTGGAAGTCCGCTTTGCCATCCATCCCGTCGCCGGCCGCATGCCCGGCCACATGAACGTTCTGCTGGCCGAAGCCAACGTGCCCTACGACCAGCTTTGCGAAATGGAAGCCATCAACCCCACGATGGACCGCGTGGATGTCTGCCTCGTCATTGGCGCCAACGACGTGGTGAACCCCGCCGCGCGTGAAGATAAATCCAGCCCCATCTACGGCATGCCGATCATTGAAGCCGACCGCGCGAAAACAGTCATTGTGATGAAACGCTCGATGGCCGCGGGCTTCGCCGGTATTGAGAATCTCCTGTTCTACAAGGACAACACGCGGATGCTCTTCGGTGACGCCAAAGCCTCGTTGCAAACGCTCATTGCCCAGTTGAAGGCAAGTTGAGCCGCCGGATCACCCGGGGCTGGCGAAAATTCAGTCGCAGATTTGCGAAATTATCGTTGTACGCGCGCGCCGGCGCCTTTCATCAATTTTTCAACTTCGTCTTTCGACACCATCGAAGTGTCGCCGGGCGTGGTCATCGCCAGCGCACCGTGCGCCGCACCGTAATCCACGGCTTTCTGCGGATCGCCGGCGATCATCAACCCGTAGATGAAACCGGAAGCAAAACTGTCGCCGCCACCGACACGGTCAAGAATTTCCAAGTCGGGATATTTTCGGCTCTCGTAAAACCTGCCATCCATCCATGCGATGGCCGCCCAGTCGTTGATTGTCGCAGTTTTCGCGGCACGAAGCGTCGTGGCGGTGGCCTTGAAATTCGGATACGCTTTCACCGCCGTCTCAATCATTTTCTTGAATGCCGTCACGTCAATCTGCAGCAGATGTTCATCTGCGCCTTCGACGCGGAAACCCAGACACGCCGTAAAATCCTCCTCGTTACCGATCATCACGTCCACGTATCTGGCGATTTCCCGGTTTACTTCCTGGGTGCGTTTCTGGCCCCCGATGGATTTCCAAAGCGAGGGGCGGTAATTCAAATCGTAGCTGACCACCGTGCCGTATTGTTTGGCCTTTTTGACCGCTTCGATGACCAGTTGCGGCGTGGTGTCGCTCAGCGCGGCGAAGACGCCGCCGGTGTGCAGCCAGCGCACCCCAACCTTGCCGAAAATGTGGTCCCAATCGAAATCACCGGCCTTGAGCTGGCTCGCCGCCGTGTGGCCGCGGTCGGAAACCCCGACCGCGCCGCGCACGCCAAAACCGCGTTCGGTGAAATTCAAACCGTTGCGGGTGACACGGCCGACACCATCGAACGGCAACCACTTGATGAATTCCGTGTTTACACCGCCCTGCAAAATGAAATCTTCAAGCAGATGTCCCACGTCGTTGTCGGCAAAGGCGGTGCAAACGGCGGTTTTCAGGCCGAAGCACCGGCGCAGGCCGCGGGCGACATTGTATTCGCCGCCGCCTTCCCAAACCTTGAATTCACGGGCGCAGCGGATGCGCCCTTCGCCCGGATCAAGCCGCAGCATGATTTCGCCGAGCGCAATCATGTCGAATTGGCACTGGGCCTTGTCCCGCAATTGAACTGGCATAATTTTGTCAGGTTGTTTGAAAACCGCGAATGGACGCGAATAAACACGAATTCAACCGGATAGGAAAGCCGCGAATTTAACTCGCGAACATTTGAAAAACTGCCGGCCGGGAAAACCGGCGGTCTAGCCCGCGCCCAAAGCGGAGTGCGCCATCAGGTTCAAGCGCGATTGCGCCTGTTTGGACATGCCCGTGAAAACAAGCGAAACATGGTAGCCGGTGTGTTTGCTGCCGGAACAGGCAATGACCACGCCGCTGCATTGAACGCGACCGTCATCGCGCGGTGATTGCAGCGCGACCGTCATTTCCGTCCACGGATTGAACGGCGTGGGGCTTCGGAATTCGATGCCGCTTTTGTGAATGACAACCGATTCGGCGGAAAGCTCCAAACGGGACTGCCGGCCTTCCACGGTGATTCGTTGCTGGAACGAATCAGCACTCTCAAATTTTTTGGCGCTCATATAATCTTATCAAACTAACACGCCCGGACCGGTCGTCAAATTAACTATTAAAATGTAATGAATAAGATTTTACCATTCAATGACCGCCGCGCCCCAGGTCAGGCCGGCGCCAAAAACCATCATCAAAATCAAATCGCCCCGCTGGATTTTTCCCGAAGAAACGGCTTCGTCCAACGCAATGGCCACCGATGCCGCCGACGTGTTGCCGTAACGGTCCAAATTGATGAACCACTGTTCCGGTGTGGCGCCAAGGCGTCTGCCCACCGCGTCAATGATCCGGCGGTTCGCCTGATGCGGGATGACGCATTTGATTTTCGAAATGTCCAATTCACAACGGCGCAACGCCTCCTGTGCCGCGTGGTACATCGCTGGGACGGCGTTTTTGAAAGTCTCGCGGCCATCCATTCGCAAATAGTGAAGTTTCGCCGCGACCGAATCCGCGGAGGCCGGACAACGGCTGCCCCCGCCGGGCATGTGGAGCAAACTGCCTTTCGACCCGTCCGCACCCATCACCGCAGTCAAAAGCCCGTGCGAATTCGGACGGCTTTGCAGAACCGCCGCCCCCGCGCCGTCGCCAAACAGCACACAGGTGTTGCGGTCCTTCCAATCCACAATCGAAGAAAGTTTTTCCGCGCCAATGACCAGCACGGTGTCATAGGTGCGCGACATGATGAACTGCTGTCCTACTTCCAAACCGTAAATGAACCCGGAACACGCCGCCTCCAGATCAAACGCCGCCGCCCGGCGCGCGCCGATTTTTTGCTGGACGATGCACGCCGTCGCCGGAAACGGCATGTCCGGCGTGATGGTGGCAACAATGATGAGGTCAATCTGGTCGGCCGTGACCCCGGCCTTTTTCATCGCACGCTGCGCCGCGTGCGCCGCCATGTCGGAGGTGAATTCATCCTTGGCCGCCAGCCGCCGCTGCTTGATGCCGGTGCGTGTGATGATCCATTCATCCGAGGTCTCGACCATTTTTTCGAGGTCGGCATTGGTCAAAATTTTCGCCGGCACATACGAGCCGACGCCGGTGATGGAACAGGTGCGGCCCTGGAAATTGTGTTTGGCGCGCGGATTATTGAATTTGGGACTCATGCGGAAACAGGAACGGAAATTTCCGCGGCGGCCAGCTTTTCATTGGCACTCACAATTTCGCGGGCGATGATTTCGTTGACGTGATGCTGAACGGCATCCGCCGTCACACGCAGTGCGCTGGCAATGGCGCGTTCGCGCGCCGAACCGTGCGCCTTGAACACCATGCCGTTGAAACCGAGCAGCGGCGCGCCGCCATAGACCTCCGGATCCATGCGCCGGCGGATGGCTTGAAAGGCGTTTTTCACGAGATAGGCGCCGATTTGCCGTTTGGGATTGCGCACCAATTCGCGTTTGAGCATCGAAAACATCGCCACGGCCAGGCTTTCACATGTCTTCAAAACGATGTTGCCCACAAAGCCATCGCACACCACCACGTCCACATGGTCCTTGAACAAATCATGTCCTTCGACGTTGCCAATGAAATTCAAGTCGAGCTGCTGGCAAAGTTTGAACGCTTCGAGCGTCAGTTCGTTGCCCTTGGAGTCTTCCGTACCGATGCTGAGAATGCCCACGCGGGGTTTTTTGCGTCCCAGCACTTCCCGCGAATAAACACTGCCCATCACGGCAAACTGGGCGAGATGCAGCGGCTTGCATTCGATGTTTGCGCCGCCGTCGAGCAGGACAAATTCATTTTCCTGCCGCGGAATGACCGCGGCAATGCAGCCGCGATCCACGCCGGAGATACGGCCCAGCTTGAAGGTGGCCGCCGCAAAAATGCCGCCGGTGTTGCCGGCCGAAACAACCGCATCGGCCTGGCCGTCATGGACGAGTTCAGCGCCGCGCGTAATGGAACTGTCGCGCTTTTTGCGAAGCGCGGTGACGGGCCGGTCGTCCATCGTCACGACTTCGCTGGCATGAACGATTTGAACGCGCAGATCATGACAACCCGTCGCGCCAAGCGCGGACTCGATCTCCGCCTGATCGCCAACGAGAAAAAGCGTGGAGATTTTTTGGTCGGCCTCCAGCGCACGCCGGACGCCCTCGACGACGACTGCACACCCGTGGTCGCCGCCCATGACATCTACTGCTATTCGCATAGATGAAATAACGCGAAAGGTCCGCGACCCGGCGCAAAGTCAAGTGCCCGCCGTGATGGTCAACACCTGACGGCCTTTGTAATAGCCGCACGCCGGGCATACCCGGTGTGGCACATACGGCGCGGCGCATTGCGGGCACGTGCCGAGTTGCGGCAACTTCAGCACACTGTTGTAAGCGCGGCGCATGCGCTGCCGGCTGTGGGACGGTTTGCGTTTTGGAACACCCATAAATTCAAATTTACAATTTTAACTTGTCTAATTCAGCCCACGCGGACGGAATCAATTCATCCTTGCCGCCGGTGTTTTTGGCCTTGCCGGTTTTTATTTTTTCCAATCCGCGACAGTCCGGTTTGCACAATGGATGCCGCGGAAATTCAAGCAGCATATCTTCACGCACATACGGCGTCAAGTCCGCGCAATCGTTGACGACGGGCACCGGTTCCTCGCCTTCGAGCGGCAAATGACGCATCCACGGATTCAATTCCAACTCGCGCTCGAACGGTTTCAAACAGCGGACGCACCGGCACTCCAGCGTCAGCCGCAACGAGCCGCGAATCAACAGGCTGCGATCCAGCAATTGAACCTCCAACTCATGCCGCAACGGCTGCGTGACACCAATCATTTCGTCGCGCGTGTCCAGATCCAGCTCGTCCACCGGCAATTCGCCGCGCAAAATCACGTCGCGCTCCTCCAGATGACGCAGATTGACGACGAGCGGCATGACTTAACTCCTTTTCGTCCCGGCAAATTTTTTCGCCAGGGCGTTTTGCACGTGCGCGGGCACAAACGCGCTCACGTCGCCGCCCAGCCGCGCGATTTCCTTCACGAGACGCGAGCTGAGAAACGTGTAAGTGTCCTTGGGCATCATGAAAATCGTTTCGATGTTTTCGTCCAGCTTGCGGTTCATCAATGCGAGTTGAAACTCAAATTCAAAATCCGACACCGCGCGCAGTCCGCGCACAATCGCCTGCGCTTTTCGACTCGCGACATATTCGACGAGCAGGCCGTCAAACGCGTCCGCTTCGACGTTCGGCAAATGTTTCATGGCTTTTTTCACGAGTGCGAACCGTTCGTCGAGCGTGAACAGCGGCTGTTTGCCATCGTTTTTCGCAACGGCCACGACGACGCGGTCGAACAATTTGGCCGCGCGCTGAATCACGTCCAGGTGGCCGTTGGTCAACGGGTCAAAACTGCCGGGATAAATCGCCGTGCGCATCAAAATCACTTTAGCATTTACGGCGAATTTGACGAGGAAGAAAACGATGCCCCAAAATCATTTTGCCGGCGGCGTTTGCCACGGCACTTCGTAAATCCGCACGGCGGCGCGGATGCCTCTGACCGTGACCGGGAACATTTCAACGCACGTCGAAGCCAGCGCCGGATCCTCGCGCAACAAATGGTTGTAAGTTGTGTCGCTGATGATGATTCGGCCGCTGCCGGAAATACTTTCGAGCCGGCTGGCGAGGTTCACTTCGCGCCCGAAAACGGTGTAATTCAAAATATGCGCGTCCGAGCCCATCAGTCCGACGGTCGCAAGGCCGGTATTGATGCCGGTGCCAAGCTGCAACGCGCGCAATGGTGGCTTGGGCGGCATCCCGGCGGAAAGGCGCGCGCGGTTTTCGGTTTCGCGCACGGTGTTCTGCGCCGACCGTTTTTCGTTCAAATCGCGGATGGCACGTTGAGCGTCAATCGCGGCCCACACGCAACCCGAGGCGTGTCTTTCGTTTGGCGCAGGTGCGCCCCAGAACGCCATGACGCAGTCACCGATGTATTTGTCGAGCGTGCCGCCGTGTTTTTTTACCGCGTCGGCAACGGTGGTCAGATAGAGATTTACCGTTTCGAGCGTTTCCTGCGCGGATTCTTCAATGCACGCTTCCGCTACCTCCGTCTCGAGCTGGTGCTCGCGGATGAAATCCGCCACGCGCTGCTGCATTTCATCGGTCAACGTGGTAAACCCGCGCACATCCGCAAAAAATATGGTCACTTCGCGACGCGTGCCGCCGAGGGAAAGCTTTTCCGCGCCGAGCAATACATTCATCACGTCGAGGGAAACGATTTTGGAGAAAACGGATTTGACGCGGCGTTGTTCACGTTCCTCAAAAACCACACGATACGTGACGAGGCTCAAGTGCTCGACCAACATTGCGCCCGCGGGAAATACCAACGGGAGCCAGTAACGAAATTCCACAAAAGCATAAAATCCGGTGGCAACATAGGCCAGCAGCAGCAGCAGAACCGCCGCCGAAGCCACAAATGCCCGCATTTGCCAGGTGAGAAAGGCCGTCAACGCGCCGAGAAAAATAATCAGCGCGAATTCCATTGGCAGCGATGCGCGGCGGATGAATTGGCCGGTGATGACGGAGTTGGCGACGTTCCAATATTTGCTGACCAGCAGCGTGTCCTTTTCCAGCGGTGTCGCGCCACGGTCGGTCAGATCATTGCCTTGCGCCGCCGAACCGACGATAACAAGTTTGCCTCGAAAATCATCGCGCAACCCGTTCATCTGGCCGAGCAGCCGCAGCTTATCCTGTTTGAGCACATCTTCAATCGGCGCGCGCACGATGCTCGCGTTGGTCGCCGTCAACTGCCAGTGAATGTAAAAATAACCTTTGGCATCAACAGGAATCGTGCGTTCGACACCGTTCGCACCGTGCAAAACAATTTTCCCGCGTGGCAAATCCACATCGGCATGATCCAAATCCAGTTTCAAATCTTGCGCGGCCATGACGATGCCCAAGTCCCAGACGCGTTCGAACGGTTTGTCGCGGCGTTTCCAGCCTTTGGGTATTTTATCACCGACAAAATCCGTGAGATCAAAATTGCCATCGCGGTCGAGCGCCACAGTGATGTCCTTGGCATCGGGCTGCGGCAGCAGAATTTTATCCGGTTCGATGCGGGCGTTTTCCAGATTGATTGCAAACTGTCGGGCGGCGGATTTGAAAGCGGGATGCCATTTCAAATTGAAACTTTTGGTGCGGCGCAAAACACCGTCGGAATCTTTTTCGGTGGAGATGTCGCCGAGCGCGAGGCAATTGGTCGTAAACAGATCGGGCGGTGCAACTTCAGTAGTGAATGCGGAGATGACGTTGCCGGCGCGACCCATTTGCAGCGCGAAAAAGTCATCGGATTCAATGATGCTGCCGTCGGCCATTTGAACCGGCGCGTGGTCGGGGCGCAACTCGCCAAACAGCACGTCGAAGGCAATGACTTCTGCTCCTTGTGCGGAAAGTTCCTCGATCAGCCGTCCATAAATCTGGCGCGGCCAGTAAAGTCCGTAAGGCCGCCCCAATAGTCCGTGTCGGATTGCAGCGATGCTGGAATCTTCCATCGAGACGAAAGCGACGTTGGTGGCGGCCGGCGCGGGAAAATGCAAAGCCGCCCGCGCACGCAAGTCGTAGGTCATGCGCTCCAGCCGCTCAAAAAAATCAAGCCGCAGGAGCCGGACGCCGCAAACGAACACGAGAACGGAAACGGCCAGAATGACCGGCGCGCGTTTGAAAGGTTTGAATTTCACCGCGCCCAATTAAACAAAAAACCAGAGCAACTCAAGGCTGCTCTGGTGTCGCTAATTAAAAAATCAGCTTCCTCGACATTTTCAGTGGATCAGTAACATGGGATGTTGAGTTTGCCAGCCACGAAGTAAAGCATCGTGAGCAGGTTTTTGGTGGTTCGATAGCCACGAGCTTTTCGCTTCGTAGCCGA
>Ga0074044_10001805_pt1 | contig 19009 bp, 16 predicted proteins | sample BogForMeECP23OM1_FD_94443 | JGI IMG/M metagenome (GOLD analysis project Ga0074044, IMG submission 94443) | Bog forest soil microbial communities from Calvert Island, British Columbia, Canada - Bog Forest MetaG ECP23OM1 | ecosystem: Environmental > Terrestrial > Soil > Wetlands ...
GGGGCGATCGTGCTCGTCTATTTGCTGATCGTGGTCAACTTTCAGTCGTGGCTCGATCCCTTTATCATCATTACTGCGTTGCCGGGCGCGCTGGCGGGAATCTGCTGGTTCCTGCTGATTACGCGCACCACGCTCAGTGTTCCGTCGCTGACGGGCGCGGTTATGTGTATGGGGGTGGCAACCTCGAATTCGATTCTTCTGGTTTCGTTTTCTCGCGACCGCATGAATGCGGGAGCGCCCGCGCGGCAAGCGGCGCTCGAAGCGGGCCACACGCGCATACGGCCGGTCGTTATGACGGCGCTCGCCATGATTATCGGCATGTTGCCCATGGCGATGGGCTTCGGAGAGGGCGGCGAGCAAAACGCGCCGTTAGGCCGCGCCGTAATTGGCGGCCTGCTCTTCGCGACCGTAGCCACATTATTTTTCGTGCCAAGTGTGTTTACGATCATTCATGGCCGCCGCGAGGCACAGCGGCAGTCGGAGCAAAAGTAGATCGAAGGGCCAGTGGAACCGAGCGTAGCAGAATGCAGCCCCGGAGGGGCATCCGAGACTAGCCCAGCGCTTCAGCGCTGGGGAAAATGGAAGAAGGAACTCAAGTCCCGGAGGGACGACCGAGTTCTCACGCACACTCTTTGAGGGCCGGACGTCACGCAGCAGGGATCATTAAGTCCTAGAGAATTGTTTTGGAGAGCGCCATCATGCCACCACAACCGCCGCCCGTAACGACCGAGCAGAATGAGACGGAGGCCGTGCGTCCAGATAACTATCAGCCTTCCGCTCTGGGGCCCGCGCCGGTGGGCCGCGGGAAGATTCTGATTGGCGCCGTGCTCCTCGTCCTGATCACCGCCGGTGCGGTCACCTTTCTGAATAAGAAGAGCGAAACCGACGCGTTGGCGAAAGAAACCGAAGCCGTCTCGGTTCCGACCGTCGCCGTGGTGCAGCCCGCATCCGAGCCCGGAAACGACGAACTGGTGTTGCCCGGAAATCTGCAGGCCTTTATCGAGTCCCCGATTTTTGCCCGAACCAACGGCTATCTCTTACGCTGGTATAAGGACATTGGAAGCAGGGTTGAGAAAGGGGAACTGCTGGCGGCGATTGACACTCCGGAAATCGACCAGGAGCTCTCACAGATGCGAGCCAGCCGCGAGCAAATCAAAGCGGCGCTGGAGTTAGCGAAGATCTCGGCCGATCGCTGGGCGAATCTGCGCAAGTCCGACTCGGTTTCGCAGCAGGAAGCCGACCAGCAAGCCAGCGGCTACCAGCAGGCGCAAGCCAACCTCGCAGCCGCGGACGCGAATGTTCGCCGCCTCGAAGAACTCGAGTCTTTCAAGAACGTGTACGCTCCATTTTCCGGCGTGCTGACCCGGCGCAATGTCGATCCGGGCGCGCTCATCAATTCCGGAGCGGGAGCGGCTGGCAAAGAACTGTTCGATATGGCGCGCGTCGATCCGCTTCGGGTTTACGTGAGTGTTCCCCAAGCGTATGCGCCGAACATAAAAGCCGGGATGAGGGCCAACGTCACGCTGCAGGAATTTCCCGGGCAGAAATTTGTGGGAACGGTGGTTCGCACCGCCGAAGCCATCGATCCCGCTACGCGCACTCTGAATACGGAAGTGGATGTTCCCAACAAAAATGGCAAGCTGTTGCCTGGTTCGTTTGGCCAAGTGCATTTTGCGACTGGGACTTCTGTTCCAAGAATTACGATTCCGGTCAATGCCATGCTCTTCCGCACCGAGGGCGCGCAGGTTGCGGTTGTCGACAAGGACGGCAAAGTGCATTTGCGTCCGATCAGCATTGGGCGCGACTTCGGAGCCACGCTCGAAATTCTTGGCGGGCTCGACGCCAGCGATCAGGTCATCATCAACCCGTCCGACTCGCTCGAAGAAGGGCAGCCGGTGCACGTTGCCAAGCCGACCACAGGAGATGGCCGCTCGTGAAGCTAGAACCTCACCACGGAGGCACGGAGGCACGGAGAAAAGCAAGTTCATGATTTCGTTTCTTATAGAGCACCTACGACTCGACAACGCGCCCCCCAAAAAGCCCTCCTCCGTGTCTCCGTGCCTCCGTGGTGGGTTTTGCGTTTTGCTGGCCGCCGCATTGCTGACGGGCTGCACCGTCGGGCCACGATATAAGCGTCCCACCGCGCAGGTTCCTGGCGCGTGGAAGGGCGAAGGACCATGGCAGGCGGCGGCTCCGAAAGATGCAATTCCCAAGGGCACTTGGTGGCAGATATTTCATGACGCGGAACTCGACCGGCTGGAGCACGAACTGCTGCTGGCAAACCAGTCGCTGGCGGCGGCGCGGGACCGCCTCTCCGAAGCTCGATCACAGGCGCGGATTGCATCAGCGGCATATTTTCCCGCGGCCACCGCCGATCCCAGCGGGCAGCGCCAGGAACTCTCCAGCAACCGTCCGTTTTCGGGCGGCGAATTGCCGCCCTTTACCCAGAATAACTTTACCGTCCCATTTTCCGTCAGCTACGAGCTGGATTTATTCGGAAGCGTGCGCAGCAATCTGGAAGCAGCCAACGCTTCGTTGCAAGGGAGTGCGGCCGACCTGGAAAATGTGCGCCTGGTGTTGACCGCCGAACTCGCTGCCGACTATTTCAACCTGCGCGAACTCGACCGTGAAGCTGGAGTGGTGCGGCAGTCGGTAGAAATCCAGCAAAAAGGATTGGACCTGGTCAACCATCGTCACGAAGGCGGAGTCGCGTCTGGCCTGGAAGTCGCGCAGCAGGCTGCGTTGCTGGATGCGACCGCGGCGCAGCTTTCGCTGGTGCAGCAGCAGCGGGCACAGTACGAACATGCCATCGCTGTGCTGACGGGGAAGTCCGCTTCGGCTTTCAGCGTTACAGAGGCACTCTTCGACGCCACCCCTCCCGCGATTCCCACCGGAGTGCCATCGGAGATTCTGGAGCGCCGGCCTGACGTTGCTACCCGCGAGCGTCAGATGGCGTTTGAAAATGCTCAGGTTGGGTTGGCGATGACTGCGTTTTATCCCCACATTACGCTTGGCGGCAGTGGCGGATGGCAAAGCCGCGACATCGCCACACTGATAAGCGCTCCCAGCGCTATGTGGTCGCTGGGAGGCGATCTGTTGCAGCCGATCTTCAATGGTGGCCGCAATCGCGCTAACCTGGCGCTCAGCCGCGCTGCTTATGACGAATCGATCGCCAACTATCGCGAAGCGGTGCTGGAGGCATTTCAGCAGGTGGAAGATGGGCTTTCCGGTCTCGCGCTGCTGAACCAGGCCGCGAAAACTCAACAGGCAGCGGTTGCCGATTCGCGCCGCGCGCTCGATATCGCCAACAGCCGTTACGTCGGCGGAGTTACCACGTATCTCGATGTGATTACCGCGCAATCCACGCTGCTGAACAACGAGCGCTTGGCAACGCAACTGCTCGGTCAGCAAATGGTCACTTCTGTTTTTCTGGTGAAGGCTCTGGGCGGCACGTGGGACGCATCCGAAATTCAGCGCGAGCAGGTGCGGCCGGCGCTGGTTCAGGCCGTACAGCCGTAACTACCTGGTTCCGTGACTGGATGATTTTGTTCTTTCGATACCAGATGCTGACGCTGTTCAACACTCCCGTGGTCTGTATCTACATCGACCGGTTTCGACTGCGGCTGGCAAGCATTCGCGGCAAGGCCCGCGCGCAGGTTCGACCGGCGGCCGCATCGCGTCCGCCGCAGAGCCAGTAGGCAGTTTTGCTCCGGGCAGAATTCCGGTACGCGGCTCCCCGCCCCAGGCTATGCCCGGCGGCGTTCCTGGCTGCCGTGGCGCGCGCGGACCTCACGCTCCGCGATCAGCCAATCCTGGTCCTCCTTGCCGTTCTCGTTGCCCGACGTCGCCGCCCGCTGCAGGTAGAGTTCGTAGGCGCGGCGTCGAATCTCTTCTTCAAGATCGACAGGAACCTGGTTGGCCGGTTTCCCAATTTCGCGAACCTCGGGCGCAACCTGCGCCGCGGCTGGCGAAATGGAGACTCCGGATTTCTTGCTGCGATTGGTGAAACCGTTTCCGGTTGTCTTGCGAGCCATTGTGTACTCCTTACAGATACCCAATTCCAAGAATGGTCGTACGTAGTGAATCAGCGACATACGCGTACTCCGATAGCCGCTATCCGACTATTAAGAGAAATGATTTATTCAAATATAGCGCGAACGCCTGTGGAAGAGTGCAACAAACACCATGAAAATTTCTTCTGCCCCGCATAACTTTTTGGACTGGCACAAGTGGAGTGGACATGCGGGAATTCTGGTTGCGGGTCGGCAGCAAAAGCACTCTGGTAACTTGTCGAAAAGTTGCGGGCGCACGCACGATGGATCAATAAGGATTATGGACCACAATCATGTCATTCACGGGCAATCAAAGTTCCACAGTCAAGGCTGCCACGGCCAGTGTCAGCGAATTAGAGAGCATGCTTTCAGAATCTCCGAGTCCGGATAGAGTCTGCCTCAAGGTGGCGCAGATTCTGCGCGTACGCCGCAGTGAAGTGGCACTGCTCCGGTTAGACAAGGGCAGTCTGCGATTTGTCTTTCCGCCGGAGCTGCGTTCCACGGGCGTACTGCCGCTGACCGGATCGGCGATTGCAGCGCGGACGGCAGCGACTCGCACGCCCCTGCTGTCGAATACCTTCATGCGCGTGAGACACGTCAGCCTGTTTGAAGCGGTCAAGCTGGAAGCCGGAGAAGAAGATCGAAGCCTGGACCAAATGCCGATTCAGAAAATCATGTCCGTTCCCGTGCCGCCCTCCGAAGGAACCGTGAAAGGAGTAGTGCAGGTTTCACGCAAAGGGCTGGACGCTTCGCTGGCAGGCGCCGACTTCACCGCCGACAACCTGAAGCTGCTGGAAGAGGCCGCCGAAATTCTCGCCCGCATGCCCTTCATGCAGGAAGGCGCGGAAATCTAGCCGAAGACTTAGCAGTTCTCTAGTTGCTGCATCGGGAAGACAGGAACGGGCAGGGCACGGCTTCAGCCGTGCCGCTAGCGGCTGCAACGGGTTCCGGCTTTAGCCGCTGAGGGCCACAGTCTACACCGTCACGAGAAACGCTCTAGCAAGACGGCATCGAGGCCCCGCCTTGCTACCAAGAATCCTCACACTGCCTGTCCGGCACAGAATCCGGACGCCCATGCCCACTGGAAGTTGAAGCCGCCGAGCTGGCCGGTGACGTCGACGACTTCTCCTATGAAATAAAGGCCGGGTACTCTCCGGGCTTCCATGGTCGCGGCGGAAAGTTCACCAGTATCGACGCCGCGCGCGGTCACTTCCGCCTTTCCGTAGCCCTCGGTTGTTTCCGGTTTCAAGTCCCACCCATGCAGTTGACGTTCGGCATCGGCGAAGACGCGATCGGAGTTGCCGGCCAAAGGATAAGTCTCAAGCCAACGATCGGCGAAGCGGCGAGGCAAGACTTCTCGCAGCAGCAATCTCCAACTCGACCGGTCGCGATGGCCACGGGCTCGCAACTCGGCGACGAGATTGCGGTCTGGAGCAAGGTCGAGATGAATCGGCTCCCGGCCATCCCAGTAAGAAGAGATCTGGAGAATCGCGGGTCCGCTGAGGCCGTGATGAGTGAAAAGCATGTTTTCGCGGAACGCTTGTTGGGTATTGCGTTTCGCGCCGCGAATGGAAGCAACCACTTCGATGGAGACTCCCGCCAGATCGCACCAGCGCTGGCGGTCGCGTTCGCCGAAGACGAGAGGGACAAGGGCGGCGCGTGGGGGCTCGATCTTCAGGCCGAATTGCCGGGCCAGATCGTATCCAAATGAGGTAGCGCCAATCTTTGCGATGGACAAACCTCCGGTCGCGACCACCAGGTGGGGCGCCGCGAAACTGGCGTCCTCGGCTTGTACGGTGAACCGGTCGTCCTTCTGCACCTCGTTCTTGCGCACCTCCCTCACTTTCGCGTTGAGCCGGATTTCCACCCCGGCATCGCGGCATTCCTGCTCCAGCATTGCAGTGATGTCGCTGGCCGCTCGATCGCAGAACAACTGGCCGAGTTTCTTCTCGTGATAGGAGATGCGATGCTTTTCGACGAGGCGCACGAAATCGGCCGGAGTGTAGCGGGCGAGCGCCGACTTGGCGAAGTGCCGATTGGCGGAAAGAAAATTCTCCGGAGCGGTGTGCAGGTTGGTGAAATTACAGCGGCCGCCGCCGGAGATCAGGATCTTCTTGCCGATTCGGTCCGCGCGTTCGAGCAGCAGGACACGCCGTCCCCGCTTGCCCGCTTCCATGGCGCACATCAGGCCGGCAGCACCGGCCCCGAGAATGATGACGTTGTATTTCTGATTCACGCAACAACGAGCCTAACAGGATCCGTTCGTGTGGGGACGGGCGCCCTCGCGAGCCTGCCCTGAGCGAAGTCGAAGGGTCCAAGCCGAGCGCAAGCTCGGCACTCTCCGGCGGCCACGGCAACGCTGGATTCGTTTTGGCCGGCCGCTGACGCTAGCCGCCTGGATCAAGGAAGCGCCGGCTTCTCGGACGGTGAACTCGACGATTGAACCGTCAACGACCGTAGGAACGTGACAATCTGCCAGCGCTCCGGTTCCGGCAGTTTCGACCAAACCGGCATGCCTCGGCGGACCACTCCGTTGGTCAAGATCCAGAACAGCGTGCCTGCCGTTGCTTGCTGCACTTCTTCCCGCAGTAGGCTCGGACCTTTTCTCGTGCCTCCCGCTTTTGGTCCATGACACTCGGCGCAGTGTTGTTCAAAGAGTTTTCCTCCCGCAGCCACGGCCTGCGTATCGCCTTCGAAGGGATTCTTCTTCTCTCTCGCTTTTTCAGGAGCTTCCACCAGCGCCGCGTACGTTGATTTTCTGTTCTTAGGTGCATCAGCGTTTTCGTTCTGCGCCAGAGCCCGAGCAATCCCGAAGACACTGATACCGAAGACGAGCGCAAGAATGATCGCAACACCGATGCGTCCGGCTCGGCAAAATAAAGCGAATCCTGTTTTCATCGCCGGCCCCCGAACCACCGTCCGACGAGCTCGCCAAAGCCGGAGAACTCACGCGAAAGTCCCCAGCGCAACAGAAGACGATGGCTGTTGTCGTTCAGACCGAAGCCGCTCGAAACGCGAACGGTCCAATCCGACGGGAGATTCCACGCGACCACGGGTGCGAGGTAGTGAGACGTGTCGCGCAGCCCGGCACTCTGCGTGTTGCCCAGACCTCCGTACATTTCCACTCCGGCAATAAAATTCTCCCGGCAACAATTGCAGCGGTTGGGTGAAGCCTTCAACGCAAGCGGACGGCTCGCACCCACGGCGTACGCGAACTCCCAGGGCTCGCTCGGCAACAGGTTCTTGGTAACAATGGGATTCACGGCGACATTCCATCCTTTGAAGGTGCTCGAAAGCAGAAGTTTCATCTCCAACTCGTGGTCGTGTTCTTTCCGCAGTACGCCGTTCGAAGCGGCGTAGTCGGACTCTACGTCGTGACCTTCGACTTCCTTAAGAATCTTGTCGGCCCCGCTGGTTTGCTCGTACTCGATATAGAGCACCGGATTGACAAGGTGCTCGCGCTGCAGCAGGCGAAACCGGTTTTCCACTCGAAACCCGGTAAAAATCGTACTGTCGTTGAAGGTCGTCTGTCCATCCACATACAGCTCGGTCGTCCACCAGGCGGTGGCGCCGTATTCAAATTCCGTCCAGAAAGCATGGAAGTCGTTGCCCCCGCGCTCGGTGCCAAAGGTCGAGAAATACTCCACCTCCAGACTGCCCGGCTCTTCGAGGTAATGGTCGTAGGTCACAATGTAAGGACTCTCCTGCGCCAAGAGCAAAGATGGCCGGAAAAAAAGCAGAGCGAAAATCAGAACAAGGAAAGAAAGGCTAGGAAACTTCTGCCGGATAGATTCAGGAATAACGTGCGCGACCATCGGCTCCCCTGATTGGAATTTGTGTTGCGACTCAGTTGCAACAAGCTTTACAATCTCAGCGTAGAGTGCGTCTTCATTCACTGTCAATGGACGCCCGAAGATTTCGTCGCAGGTTTTTTGCGATCCGTTGCGACTTGAACATGGGAGACTAACGAATGCCGCTTCCACAAACCGAGATTCCCGGCCGTTTGCAGATGCAACTGGCCGAACGCGGAATCCGCATGACCGCTCCGCGGCGGGCGATTTTAAGTGTGATTGAGACTGCGGCCAAACATCTGGATGCGAGCCAGATCCTGCACAAGGCCCGGCAGGTAGATGCATCGGTCGATCGCAGCACCGTCTACCGGACGCTGGACCTGCTGAAGCGCCAAGGACTGATCGATGAACTCGACCTGATGCATCTGAACGGCGAAGGCCACTACTACGAACGCAAGCTCGCCCGCGATCATATTCACATGGCATGTCTTCGCTGCGGAAAAATCACCGAATTTGTCAGCAAGACTTTCGAGTCTTTGAAAAAACAGCTGGAACGGGATTGCCACTTTCACATTCTCGTGTCGCGGCTCGAAGTCGGTGGATACTGTTCCACCTGCCGACGCTAGCGTCTTGAGCCAGAAGTCATTTGTAGGCAGACAGGTTTGAAGGGGCGCGGCTTCAGCCGCGCCGTATGTATCGCAAGATCCCTCGCGGCTTTAGCCGCTGAGGGCAACTGCGGCGCGCGTCAAGAGTTTTTCTGCAGCCTGTCACATCCCGAGGCTACCTCATCAGCATTCCGCCGTTCACGTTCAACACATGCCCCGTGATGTAGGACGCGTCTTCCGAGGCCAGAAAGCACACCGCGCTCGCAATGTCGTCCGGCGTACCCACCCGGCCCAGCGGGATCGCCTTGACCGCATTCTGCTTGAATTCCTCGCTCAGCACCGCCGTCATGCCGGTCTCGATGAAGCCCGGGGCCACCGCGTTGCAGGTAATATTGCGCGACGCCACTTCCCGCGCCATCGCCATCGTCAGCCCGATCAGACCAGCCTTCGAAGCGGCGTAGTTCGCCTGTCCCGCCTGCCCCATCTGCCCGAACACGCTGGTGATGTTGATGATCCGTCCCCAACGCTGTTTGAGCATCGATCCGATCGCCTGCTGGATGCACAGATAGGCGGAAGTCAGATTCGTGTTGAGCACCGCATCCCAGTCGGCTCGCTTCATGCGCATCACCAGTTGATCGCGCGTGATACCGGCATTGTTTACCAGGATGTCGATCTTTCCGAATTGCGCAAGCGCCGACTTGATTCCGGACTTCACCTGTTCTTCCTCCGCCACGTCCATGACAAAAGCCGCCGCCTTGCCTCCCGCCGCCGTGATTTGCGAGACGAGTGCCTCCAGTTTTTGTTGATTACGCGCCGCCACCGCGACGCTCGCGCCCTCCCGCGCCAGCGCCAGCGCGCAGGCATAACCGATCCCCTGAGATGCTCCCGTAACCAGCGCGACTCGCCCCTCGAGTTTCATGAGTGCTCCTTTGGAACGGGAGATTATAACGTCCAAAGAAGGGCAAAGCTAAAGGTTTCAGAGTTCTAAGGTATCAAAAAGCGGCTGGAGTCGCGGCACTAGCTCGCCTGCTTCACCACCCGCCGCAGGGGCGCCGCCCCAAGGATCGTCTCAATCTTCTCGACCAGCGTTCGCATCGAATACGGCTTAGCAAGAAAATACGTGCGTGACTCGGGCGCTTCCGTGTCGTCCTGGTCGATGTAACCCGACGTCACCAGAACCACAATCTCGGGTGACCGCTGCTGCAGCTCTTGCCCCAACTGCCGTCCTGTTCCTCCTGGAAGCACCATATCCGTCATCAGCAGATCAATTTCCCGTTGGCAGTTCTCATAAACCTTCATCGCATTTCGCGAATCCTCCGCCGGCAGAACTTCAAAGCCCGCGTGCTCCAGAAGGCAGCGTGTCACCTCTCGCACAAAGGGGTCGTCCTCCACTAGAAGAATGGTGCGTCGCGAGCGCCGATCGTTTGCGTATGCAGATGCGGGAAGAGTCATATCGTTCTCCGATTCACTTTCCTGATAACTCTTCTATAGCAATCGCATCGCCGCGCCGCCTTTGGACAATCGGCGCGCTCCGCACCAATGGCTCTGTCGTTTCAAATATCCTGGAATGTTGTTCGGAATTTACTTCAGGGCGGTCAGAATCGTCTGCTTCGGATCCAGCACAATCTTGCGCGCGTCGTGCGGCGCGGTCAGGTGAAACGTTGTCTCCCGGCCATCCACCAGGACTTCGCCGAGAAAAACCAGCGCGTTAGCGGTCGTGGTCGCATACACCGGAACCGCCGTCACCAGATCGTCGGGCGCGTCCTTTTGTACGATCACGCCGGTCACCGTGGTCACGCCGGTTTTCTCCGTGATACGAATTTCACGTGCGGCAAGCTCCGGGATCGCCGTCCCTTCCACCCAACCATCCAAAAACCAGTCCAGCTTGGGACGTTTCTCGTACCAAAGTGGGCGCGGCAGTTCCTCTTCGAAAACTTGTACCAATTCCTGCGTGCTCAGGCTCCTCCCCGCATACCGTTCCCTGATTCTCCGCAGCGCGCGGAAGAAGGGCTCGTCTGAATTCGCCCGCCCTTTCCGGGAAGGGGAAGCCGTTTCGGAATCGCGCAGCATCATTCGGAGCATGTGAAACAGCCACGTTCCTCTTTCGTAGCTGATCGCCTCGTAGCCTGCGGGAAAATGCGACGACTCCAGCCGTTGTCCCAGGGTTACCGGTCCAGCGTCGCGCAGTCGTTCTCCATCTTTGTTCTTGCTCAGAAGATCGCGCCGGTACTTTTCCAGAACCTGCCGGAACTGCGCCGGGTTCTGCTGCTCCAGCATCAACAGCGACGCATAGTTTGCCAGACCCTCCGAGATCCACTGATCGCGATAACTGTTAAACAGCACCAGGTCGCCCCACCATTGATGCGCTGTCTCGTGCGCCAGAACCTGGTTGTCGAGCAAGCAATCCACCGGGTCAATACGCAGGTTGGCTTGTTCCTGCGGACTGAGAAACGCGAAGGTTGACAGAAACACCAGACCCGGCCATCCCTGGCTCAGGGGCCCCGGCATCTGCGTCAGTTCGAGCGACCCGTACGGATACGGCCCAAACCACTCGGAGAAACTTGCAATAGCCTTCGCCGCCCTGTCCGCGACCGCTTGCACATCGTGCGCCGGCGAAGGGGGCGGCGGAGCCACCATGATCGGCGGCATCGATCTCGCCGCGGGGTCATTAGGGAAAGCTGGCTGCCCAATTAACTCCGGCCGCGCCTTGGGAAAGGATTTCTCCACTCCCTTGGTGCCGAACGCCTCCACCAGAATGTTGCCCGCCTTGGCTTCGGCCCGAACGTACTTGCCCAGGTTGAAGCCCGCTACCGGAATGGGCCGCTCCGAGGACCACCGCGAAACCTTCTCCGCTCCTGCTTTCTCGTTCGTCTCCCCGTCCTCGCCGTCCGCCGGTGACGTTTGTTTTCCGGTTGCGACCAACGTCCAGTTTGCCGGATAGCGAAACTCCATCTCGAACTGAGCCGGGCTCAAACCGAGATTCGGATACCAGGTGCCGCGCTCGCCCACGTACAGCAGTCCGTTTCCCGCTTCCGACAAAACCTCGCCGGCATAGCGAAAGCGCAGTTTCAATTCCTGTCCGGGAGCGAGCGGAGCAGGGAACACCACCGCCACCAGATCGTTTCCCTTCCGCTGCAGCTTGCTACCTTCGATCGCCGGGTTTTGGATGAAGTCCACCGGCCGCCCTTCCGAGTCGACGCCTTCGACCTTCAGATAACGCGACAACTCAAACAGCAGCGTTCTTTCTCCGCCGTTGCGAATTCGAACATTCAGCTCCGTCGATGCTCGCAACATGGTGGGAGGCTCGACCGACGCCTGAATCCGGAAGCTCGTAATCGAGACCTCATCGACCCGCCGGTCCTGAGCCGCGCGGCCCGAACCACCGGGCGCAGCGACGGGCGCAAACGAAGTCCATACATCGAAAAACAGGGTGCCGTCTTTGACCCGCGGCTGCCCCGCCCACAACGGCTCGGCGCCTCTCGCATCCCAGAACACTTCAAAGCCGCCGAGTTTCTTGCCCAGCAGATGAGCGTGCAGCAGCGGCGGAAATTTTCGATCGGGCTCGCTTCCACCTGGCGCGGGAAGAAAATGACTGAAGTCCAGCAACAAGCGCAGGGCATCAAACTCGGCCAGAGTGCGACTCTTGTCGCTCCATTCTTTGGTGAATTCCCCGCCGTCCGCAACCGGGGAAAGAAAGGGCTGCAGGACCGCCGCCGTGTCGTCGTTGAAGCGCAGATATGCGGAGGTGAACTGCTCTTCGAGAATCGCCATCCCGGTGAACAGCGCCAGCGATCCGCGTTCGACGCGGTTCGGGGGTCGCAGCCGGATCTCGCCCTCGCCCTCGAAGAACGCGCCCGTGATCCGCCCGCAAACGTCTTCCGTGAACGCCAGCGTCCCGTCGTCGAAATCAAGATTGAGATTCGGCCGGTTGATCGAGGCGCCCCGAACGCGGTAGACGCGTTGTGGATCGAGGCTGACGGAACGAATCCGCGAGTAAAGTCCACTCGTCGTTTGCGGACACTGGAGGCTCGGTCCCGCTGCCAGCGCCGAAGCCGTCGCGGCCAGCAGGCACCACGCCAACCCGATCATCCACCGCGGCCGAACCAGACCTGGCTTCATAAACAGTTCTCAGTTCCAAGTTCGCAGTTCTCAGAAAACCGAAAAGACGATCCGATTCCCACTGAGACCTGGGAACCGGAAACCGGGAATTCCTTCCAAGTCCAGTACCTTGGTCACCTTACCGCCCCCTCGCCCCGTTGCTAAAATCAGCCGAGTGCGAGCCCTCGTCTTCATTTTAGTGCTTCTGGCGGCGCTTCCCGCGTCTGCCGACGTCATTCATCTCAAGAATGGACGCACCATCTGGGCCGACCAGGTCCGCGAAAGTAAGGACAAAGATCGTGTCGAGTACGACCTCGGCGACGACACCTACGCCATCCCGAAATCGTCCGTCGAGCGCATCGAGGCCGGCGGCGGCCCGCCCGTTTACGGTTCCGGAGCATCCCCAAAAGTCCCCAACATCACTCTGCCCGCCCCCTCGTTCAACCACGAGGCCGATGTGGCCGAAAAAGTCGTCCGCGACGGCAAAGTCGATACCGACGCCCTCGCCAGCATCGCACAAACCGCCAATCCCGAACTCGCGGCCATGGCATACTTTCTCGCCGGCAAGCACGAGTCCGATCACGGCAACTTCCCGCAGGCCAAGCGCTACTACGAGTCCGCCCTCCGCTTCCAGCCGGATAGCTCCACCCTGCTCGTCTACTACGCGGCCGCCCTGCTGCGCACCGGCCAAGCGGCGGAGGCAGTGTCTTACGCGCAACACGCGGCCAGCATTGATCCCGCCTCGCCCGATGCGCTTGCCATGCTGGGTTTCGCTCAATTCGCCAGCGACCATACGCCGGATGCCATTCGCTCCTGGAAGAAGTCGCTCGCTCTGCGCCCGGACCCGGCCGTTAGCGAGTACCTGGCTCGCGCCGAGCGCGAATCGAAGGCCGAATCCGATTTTTCGCAGCGCGAAAGCAGCCATTTCAACCTCCACTTCGAAGGCAACGCCACCTCCGAGACCTTCCGCCGCGACCTCGTCTCGACCCTCAACTCCGAGTATGACGACCTGGTGCGCGATCTCGGCTACTCGCCCCACAACAATATCGCCGTCACGCTCTACACCCAGCAGGCGTTCTTCGACGTGACCCGTGCGCCCTCCTGGATCGGCGCCCTCAACGATGGCAAGCTGCGCATCCCGATCAGCGGCGTCCAGAGCGTCACGCCCGAACTCGCTCGTATCCTTAAACATGAACTCACGCACTCTTTCGTCTCCCAGATGTCGAGCAACCGTTGCCCCACCTGGCTGAACGAAGGCATCGCGCAGATCGAAGAAGGCAAGTCGTCCGCCGCTTACGGACACCAGCTCGCACGGCTCTTCGCGGCCGGGAATGAGATCCCTTTCAATCTGCTCGAAGGCAGCTTCATGAACTTCTCCGGCCCCGAAGCCACCGCCGCCTACGCCGAATCTCTCGCCGCCACCGAGTACATCCGCGACGCCTACCGCATGACCGAAATTGCGCGTATCCTGGAACTCCTCTCCGAAGGCAGCTCCACCGAAGCCGCGTTGCGCGCCACCGTCCACTCCGACTACCGTCAACTCCGCGACGAAATAACCGCCAAGTTAAAAGAAAAATACGGCGAATAAGCCCGTGTGGGCGCGGGCGGCTCGCCCGCGCAAGGCCGAGAACTTCCCCTTATTGCCCCGCCCCAGGGTTTGTGCTAAATTTCGCCCCTCATGAAGGCGCTGCTTTCCAAGCTCGGATTCGGCTCTAAAGTAGAGGAAGCTCCCGAAATCCTCCAAGCAGAGAGCCTGGGGCTTCGGGGCGCGGACATGGCCGTCGCCTATTTTTCCTCGCGCGCGGGAGGCGATTTTCACGATTTCCTGCGCGCCAGCCCGACCCGTTTCCTTTTCGGATTGCTCGACGTGGCAGGCAAACGCGAAGCCAACGCCGGCGTGCTGCAAGCCGCCCAGGTTTGTTTCCGCTCCTCTGCACAGCAGCTCTTCGCTGCTGCGGAACTGAACGAATCGGAAGCGATGGTCGAACTATCGCACCGTCTGAACTTCGAGATCATGCGTGCTGCCGGAGGTGTGCGCAGTTGCCCGGCCTTAGCCGGCTGCTACAACGAAGAACTGGGCACCGTCTGCTACGTGAATGCAGGCCACACACCTGGCTTGCTGCGCGATGACTCCAGCATTGTCGAATTGCCCGCGACCGGCCTGCCGCTCGGTCTGTTCTCGCTGGCCCCCACCGACGCCCGCATCGTCGGCCTGGGGCCCAAGGGTTCGATGGTGTTGGTTTCACGCGGGGTGGTGGAGGCTGAGTCGAAGCACGCGGAATTTGGCCTGGACGGAGTCAAGAACGTCATGCAGGCGGGACCGTCTTCGGCCAAAGAACTTTCCCAGCGCATCCTGCAAAGCGTGCAGGACTTCATGCGCATGGCTCCGAAGCACAACGACGTGACCGCACTGACGCTCACACGGAGAAATTAGCCGGCCAAGATTAGTCAGACAACCCCGCCCGCCCAATTGGCCTCCACGCTGCTCGCGGCGTAAAATACAAAGACAATTTCCTTGGGTGCTGCCCGGGTTTCAGAGAATGTTTCGAGAGAAGGTTTCAAGAGAGCCCTCATGAAGAAAACCAGACTTCCCCTGCTGTTGGCCGTTGGATACGGGCTGATGCTTCCATCCCTTTCGCCGGCCGATACCGTCGTCGAAGAGATCATCGCCCGGGTGAACAATGAAATCATCACGCGCACGGAGTACATCCGCAGCCGCGATCAGCTCAAGCAGGAAGTACAGCAGCAGGACCCGGCCAACGCCGACCGCGTTTTTGCCGAGAAGCAGCGCGACGTTCTGCGCGATCTGATCGATCAGCAACTCCTGCTGCAAAAAGGTAAAGATCTCGGCATCACCGGCGACACCGAACTCATCAAGCGCCTCGATGAAATGCGCAAGCAGATGAACCTCGAAAGCATGGAAGAACTGGAGAAGGCAGCGGAGGCGCAGGGAGCCTCCTATGAAGACTTCAAGCAGAACTTGCGCAACCAGATCGTCACCCAAAACGTGATTGGGGAGGAAGTCGGCAAGCACCTGGCGATGAACAAGGACGACGTGAAAAGGTTCTATGACCAACACCGCGCGGAGATGGAGCAGCCCGAGCAGGTTCGCCTGAGTGAAATCCTGGTCGCGCCGAAATTGCCCGCCAAACCGGCTCCCACCGCCGACGCGAAGCTCGAGCCGCCATCGGAGGCGGAGACCGAGGCGGTGCTGGCCGCCGCCCAGGCCAAGGCGCAGGATCTGCTCGATCAGTTCCACAAGGGCGCAAAGTTTGCGGACCTGGCGAAAAAGCATTCCGATGGGCCGTCGGCGAAAGACGGCGGCGATCTCGGCAGTTCGTTCAAGCGCGGCACACTCTCGAAAGAACTGGAAGACAAGGTTTTTGCGCTGAAGGCCGGTGAAGTCACGGATGTAATTCGCACCAAGCAGGGTTACGTCATCCTGCAAGCGACCGAGCACCAGACGGCAGGCATTCCCACTCTGAAGGAAGCGGAGCCGCGCATCCAGGATGCGCTGTACATGCAGAAACTGCAGCCGGCGCTGCGGGTTTATCTGACCACGCTGCGCGAAGACGCCTTCATCGACATCAAGAATGGTTACATCGATTCGGGCGCGAGCGCAAAACAAACCAAGCCGGTCGAGACCGCGGTCAAAGAAACCAACGCAAAGAAACTTAGAAAGAAGAAAAAGCTCGGTGTGTTTTAGGATCGTCTTCCGTGGCACGGTGAGATTCGTATCAGGGCATGCCTTCAGGCATGCCGCAAACGCGGCAGTGGTAATGCGCCTTCAGGCGCTCGATGCGGCAGGCCGATTTCGCGGAGGCTCATGAAAGAGTTTTTTATCTCGGAATGTTCCCAGCAGGAAAACAAAGTCATCACTTCCAGCTTCGTGGTGGCGTCGAAGCAGGTGAAGGCCAAGAAAAATGGCGAGCCTTACCTGGCGCTGACCCTGGCCGATCGCACCGGCCAGATCGAAGCCAAGATGTGGGACAACGTCGAAGAATTCATCGACGCCTTCGAGCAGGACGACTTTCTCAAGATCAAAGGGCTCATCAACAAGTACAAGAATCGTTTTCAGCTCACGATTCACAAGCTGCGGCGCATGGAAGAAGCTGAGGTCGATTTCACCGACTACCTGCCCAAAACCGCCAAGGACATCGGCGAACTCTGGAGGACGCTGACGGAGTTTGTTGCCACGTTCCAGAATCCGCACCTGAAGGCGCTGGTCGAACTGTTCATGGCGGATCCGGAGATTGCCGAGCGCTACTGCAATGCTCCCGCGGCCAAGACGCTTCATCATGCCTACATCGGCGGACTGCTCGATCACGTCGTGTCCCTGTTCCGCTCCTGCGATCTGGTCTGCCGGAACTATCCCCAGATCAACCGCGACCTGCTGCTGACCGGAGCGTTTCTGCATGACATCGGCAAGATTCACGAACTGACCTACAACCGCGCGTTTTCCTACACCACGCGCGGCCAGCTGCTCGGGCACATGATCATCGAACTGGAAATGCTGCAAGCCAAGCTCGCTAAGCTGCCCGGCTTTCCCGCGGAACTGAAAACTCTGCTCGAACATCTGATCATCAGCCATCACGGACAGTACGAATTCGGATCGCCCAAGCTGCCGATGTTTCCCGAGGCGCTCATGCTGCACTATCTCGACGATCTGGATTCCAAGATGGAGGCCATGCGCGCCCACTTCGAGCGCGAGGCTGAACTCGAAGGGCCGTGGACCAGCTATAACGCGTCCCTGGGGCGCCCGTTGCTCGATTCCAGAAAATTCTTGCAAAGGGAAAAGGCGTCGGCTGCGAAAGCCAGCGTGCCAGATTCCGACGCACCAACGGTCACGCCCGGGGCGCCGGAGCGCCCAACGTCCGCAGCGCCAGTGCCTGACCTGTTCAGCGAACAGAAAGCGTAGAGAACAGAAGGCAGAGCATAGAGTCCGTGCCTGAGCGTCGAATAGTCCCGTTGCGTTGCCCATGGATTTCTCACGTTTCACCGCCATCAGCTTTGACTGTTACGGCACTCTGATTGATTGGGAGTCGGGAATTCTGCCTAAGTTGCGGGCCGTACTCGCGAACCACGGTCAAAGCCTGCCCGACGCTGCCCTTCTCGAACTCTACGGGGAATTTGAGGCAGAGGCGGAAAGCGGTCCCTACCAACGTTACCGCGAAGTGCTGCAAGCGGTAGTGCGGGCGTTTGCAGATCGTCTGCATTTCGAAGCCAGTTCCGCTGAAATCCGCTCCCTGCACGAATCAGTCCGCGCCTGGCCGCCATTTCCGGATACGGTGGCTGCGCTGCGCAAGTTGCAGAAGCGTTACAAGCTTGTCGTGATTTCAAACATTGACAACGACCTATTTGCGGAAACGCGGAAGCATCTGGGCGTGGAATTCGATGCCGTGATCACTGCGGAACAAGCGAGGAGCTACAAGCCTTCCCTCAATAATTTTCAGATGGCCTTGCACACGCTTGCGATTTCTCCGGATCGACTGCTGCATTGCGCGCAAAGCGTGTACCACGACGTGGTCCCGGCGCGCTCGCTGGGCATCTCGACGGTATGGGTGAACCGGAAGTCGGCTCGTCCCGGGATCGGCGCGGTTCGAGCCGCTGCAGGAAGGCCGGACCTGGAGGTCCCCGATCTTGCCAGCCTCGCCGCCGCAGTTGGTTTTGGGTAGGCACGGCTTCCCAGGCTACAGAAAAGCTCGAGGTTGCTCTTGGTTGGGTGGCGCAGCGCTTCAGCGCTGCGATAACTGGCCTGTTTTCAGCTCCGGCTTTAGCCGCCGAGGTGAGACTGCCGCGCGCAGAAACCAGATCCCTACATCGGAACCGGCAGCGGAAGAATCTTCTTCTGGATGGCGACCGTGACGAGTTGGGCCTTGTTGTGAATGTCGAGTTTGCGCATCAAGTTGAACTTGTGCGCTTCCACTGTCTTGACGCTGATTCCTAGAACTGCCGCCGCTTGCTTCACGGTATGCCCCTCGGCGAGCAATTTCATCACTTCGCGCTCGCGCAGAGTCAGGGTGCTTCTCCGCAGCGGCGCCCGTACCGCCTGGTTCCGGAGGATCGCGTCGTCTTTCAATTTGGTCTGGACCCGCGGACTCCATGTCCGTTCGCCGCGATGCACGTCGCGCAGCGCGCGCAACAAGAGCGGCGCGGGAGTGTCTTTCAGCAAATACCCGCTGGCGCCCGAGCGCAGGGCTTGCTGCACATACTCCCGATCCTCATGCATGGTCAGATACACGATGCGTGTGCCGGGGCAGTGTTCTTCGATGAGGCGTCCGGCTTCGAACGATGACATGCCGGGCATGCTGATATCGAGCAGAACCAGATCGGGGCGGTGCTCCAGAACCAACTTGAGCGCCTCGGCCGCATCGCCCGCTTCGCCCACCACGGCAAAATCGGGAGCGTCTTCCAGCAGGCGGCGCACACCGTAGCGCAGCATTTCGTGATCGTCGGCGATCAC
>Ga0074044_10001807_pt1 | contig 18998 bp, 18 predicted proteins | sample BogForMeECP23OM1_FD_94443 | JGI IMG/M metagenome (GOLD analysis project Ga0074044, IMG submission 94443) | Bog forest soil microbial communities from Calvert Island, British Columbia, Canada - Bog Forest MetaG ECP23OM1 | ecosystem: Environmental > Terrestrial > Soil > Wetlands ...
GCGTTTCGCGGCGGTGAGACGGCCCGCCGCCACGACACCGATCAGGCGGCAAAGGACGCCTACGGCGGCCTCCATCGACGTCTCGTCGAGTTCGTCCCATTGCCGCATCAGACTCTCGAAATAATCGGCCGCCAACGCGTCGACGCCAATCGGCCGGGTCAGCGTCGTGAACACCGGCCGCTCCTTCGCCGGCAAGTACGCTTCCAGCAGCGCCGTCGGAACAATCAGCACGTCGTGATCGAAGCGGGCTTCGGCCCAACCCTCCCATGGCATGTCCAACGCTCCGACCCCGAGGGCGCCGTGTCTGGTCCGGACCTCCTTCAGCGGATTGGCGTAGCGAGCGCTGACGCCGCGCTCAAGGTGAATCATGTAGCCGTTCCACGTTCGCCGCGCGATCTGCGAGGGGCCGCGGACCAGGTGAGTCCCGTCGGTCTGGTATCGGAAAAGCGCGAGCGGACCTTTGAGGCGGGCCTTCACATCGGCCTTGAATCCGGCCGGCCCCCGCGTCAACGGCTCGATCAGGACGCCGAATGTCCCAAGGCTGAACTCGCGCCAGGCGTCGAAACTCTCGGCCTCGGGCGCGCAATCGGTGGAGAAGTTCAAGTCGAATGACATTGCGCTCGCAATCCCTAAGCGGGCCGACGGAAGCCGATCGGTAAACGAGGCGTCTGCCGCTCGGCGCTGCGACGCGTGCCGCGAATTCCTGCGCCAATTCCTGCGCCAAAGGTCGAAAAATCCTGGGCGTATCCCAAATCCGTGCCTCCGCAGCGCGCCGCATGCGAGGCCGGCGGACTGTCCAATGCCCGCGGCCGCCGGATTTGTCCACGGAAAACGGAGCGCTGGAATGTCCAGCATTTGTCCCGCTCGCGCTTCCCAATTTGCGCAAGATCGTTTCTCAAATCGCGCAACAGCCCGCCCGAAGCCGAAAAGACTTTCGGTATCGTTGTGACTCGGCATGGCGACCAAGCCACCGATCGCGTTCGAGCGGAAGCCGGCCATGTCGGGGCCGGCCCGGCCTGCGGCCGCTGTGAGGGCCGGCCTCGATCGCTTGGCCGGACGGCGTCTTGCGCGATCTGAGAAACGATTTTGCGCGCGTTGCGAAGATCGCTGCGCGAACCGGCGATAACAATGCCGAGGTCCTTTCGGGGCGCGTTTGGCGCCTCCGGGACCTTGAGGACAGGGAAAGCTCAATGAAATCATGGCGCCTTCGCTACGCGTTTTCCGCCAGCAGCCATCGCAGCATCATCCCTCACTTTGCCTGGTGCGGTACGGCAGGGGCCGACGACGGCTTACGCCTGATCAGGGCATTCTTGCGCATCCGTGATCCAGAGCTTCGCGTCGCTGCTATCGACTTCGTTTCGGATTTAGCAAAACGCAGCGAACAGGCCGAGTGGACCTAAGCAGCGACGAGCCTGAGGCCGCCGGGTTTCGCCTCAGCCGCGTCGCCAAGACTGGCGCTCTCGGCGCTCGAAGCAGCTGGCGTCGAGTTCATCGCCGAGAACGCGGAGGCCCAGGGCGTGAGGTTGAGGAAGGCCGCGACGAAGTCATAGTGGGCTGCCAGGACAAAAATTCTGACTTTTTTTCGGGAAAAACCCGCGTGTGACTTAGGAGCGGTCGCCGATCGCCGCCATTTTCCCGGCCCGGCCGGCGTGGGCGGGGGTCGCGCAGGAGATCCCGGCGGCCGGGCGTCCGAATAGGCTAGTGGCCACTCGATCCCAGTCGAGGGCGGGGAAGCGGGCCTACAGGTGTCGCCTGGGAATGCTCGGTATCCGCCCTTCGGGACGCTCTGCCGGTGCCCCGATCGATGCCTGCTTCGGGCGCGAAGCGCGCGTTCCCTAGCGCCGCCTGTAGGCCCGCTTCCCGCCCGAAGCCGACTTTCAAACTGAGACACTACCCATGAGGCTCGTCTGAGTCGCCGCCGCGAAGCCCGCCATGCCGAGCGGGGCGCCGATCGGCTCGGTGCATCTGAGGCGCCGAAGACAGCGGGTAGCCGCGCCCGGATAAAGACGGCGCGGTCGGTGGGGCGGATTGTGTGACGAATCGGGGCGATGCGGGCCATATTGATACTCGGGCGACATGCTGTGAAGATAGTCGCTTTACGCGAGTGCAGCGAGGAGATTCATGAGGAGACGGACCTTGGCCGCGGCGCTCGCGGCGGCGCTGTGCGTCGTTATCGCGGCGCCGGCGCTCGCGCAGAACGCGGAGCCGGCGCCCGCAGCCGCGCCCGCGAAGCCCAAGCCCAAGCCGAAGACGCCAGCGGGCGCGCCCACAGTCACGGTGACGGTGACGAACTCGCGCAAGGCCGATCTCGTCCAGCTGCAGGCGGCCGAGAGCGGCTCGGCAAACTGGAAGAAAGTGCTCGGCGCGGTCAAAGCCGGCAAGCAGGCGTCGGCTAAAGTGCCGCAGGGCGCCAATTGTCGCGTGGACCTGCACGGGACCTTCGCCGACGGTCAGTCGATGGATGCGTCCGACGTCGACGTCTGCGCGCAAAAGACGCTCAACCTGACCGATTGAACGCGCTGGCGCGCCAGGTGGCGCGCCTCCGGCCGCTGATCTGCGTCAAGGGATGAAGCGTGAGCGGGGCAGACCCCACCCGCGACTGGTCCACTGCGCCTAAGTCAGAGTGGACACCGATCGAGGGACAACAGATTGTCGTTCCAGTCACCGTCTGCATAGGTCCGCAGGTAGGCAGGTCGCCCCAAGGGGCGCACGACGCCGACCTCGGATCTTTTGCCATTATACGGATCCACAACATAGAACGTATTCGACCTCTCGTCGATGCTCGTAATAACCTTCTCCCTTGGCCATTTCGTTTCCACTGCCCTTCCGCCGCTCAATGATCAGCAGGCCCTTGTCGTTGCCCTCGCATCAGGTCGCGCCGAAGCTGCGCGCCTGCGCTCCGAGGCAACCGCCGATCGCGCCAAGGCCCGGACCGAATTCGAAGCGGCGGTCTACGCGCCGGAGCCGACAACCGAAGCCGCGCCCCACCCTGTTGACTATGGAATTCACACAAGTCGACTTCGCCATCCTTTCCATGGAGTTGCGCGGCGGGCTTAAAGCAGGACGACAGCTCGTTGCGAAGGCTGGCTGAGGAGGCGGGAAATTTGACCGCCCTTGACCGGCGCCTTCGTCTGCTCCGACTTCGCGGCCCTTCTTGTCCTTCGTTGAACCTTTGCCACAACAGATAACTACAATATACACGAATCATTACGCTTTCCGCCATTCGTCCGCGCCTCGAATCGCGACTTCGAACGCGGCGCCTGCGGCCCCATCCGGCGTCGGCGAGCTCCCTGTTACGGCGACTCATCTCCCTGTTATCGTCCCGTTCGCGTGGGCCGCCGACTTTTGCCCAACTTATTGTTATTCAAAGGGATTCTGCTGCAAAACCGGTTCGGAGAGCGCCGTCTCTCCTTTTTTCCACCTGTTACCAGGGAGTATCAGGGAGAATCACCGGCGACTCGAGATGTGTGAATGCGGTAGCCCTGTTGATGAGGCGGCCTAATGACTCCGACTCCCCGCTGCCGACTGCCCTACCCCTCAAACCGGTTGTTCTTCGGAAAGCCCTTCGGCGGCAGGCGGCCGGTTTCGGCGCGGTTGCCGATCCAGTCGTTGAGCTCGGGCCTCGCCACGGTAAAGGTGCGGCCCGCCGAGTCGCGCCAGCTGAGCCCGTCGGCGATGGAAAAGACTTTGGCGTCGGACACGCCGCCGTCCTTGTAGCGCTGGAGCCGCGTGCCCTTGCCGCGCGCCATCTCGTTGAGCTGGGACGCCGGGAAGACGAGGAGCTTGCGGTTCTGCCCGATCACGGCGACGTGGTCGCCGCTCGCCGGGACGATCAGCGCCGCCGTCGCCTTGCCGCTCACGTTGAGCATGGCCCGCCCCTTGCGGGTGGAAGACAGGAGATCGTCCTCGCCGACGATGAAGCCGTTGCCGTCGGAGGCGACGACGAGCCGCTTTGCGCCCGGCGCGTAAGCCCAGACGGCGACGATGGCGGCGCTCTCGTCGATGTCGGCCATGAGGCGGATCGGCTCGCCCTGCCCGCGCCCGCCCGGCAACTTGGACGCATCGTGCGTGAACACTTTTCCGTCGCTCGCCAGCACCAGGATCTTGGAGGTCGTCTCGGCGAAGAACGACGTCTCGAGCGCGTCGTCGCCCTTGAACGTCGCGGTCGAGAGGTCGGCGACCTGGCCTTTCAGCGCGCGGATCCAGCCCTTCTGCGACACGACGATCGTCAGCGGCTCGCGCTCGATCATCGCCTCGGCGAGATCGGCCACGACGTCGGGGGCCGCCTCGAAGCTGGTGCGCCGCCGGCCGAGCCTGGTTTCGGGGCCGAACTTCTTTTTGACGTCGCGGACTTCGACCGCGATCATCTGCCACTGCTTCTTCTCGCTCGCGAGCAGCGCCTCGATCGACGCCTTCTCCTTCGCGAGATCGCCCTGTTCCTTGCGCAGCGCCATCTCCTCGAGACGGCGCAGGCTCCTCAAGCGCGTGTCGAGGACATAGACGACCTGCAACTCGCTGAGGCCGAAGCGGGCCTTCAGCGCCTCCTTCGGATCCTCCTCCTCGCGGACGATCCGGATCACCTCGTCGAGGTTGAGGAAGACGACGATCATGCCGGCGAGCAGCTCGAGCCGCTTGTCGATCGCAGCGAGGCGATGGCGCGAGCGGCGGACGAGCACGATGCGGCGGTGGTCGAGCCATTGCTTGAGGGCTTCGCCGAGCGAGACGACTTTCGGCGTGACGCCGTCGACCAGAACGTTCATGTTGACCGGGACGCGCGTCTCGAGCTCGCTCGACCGGAAGAGCGACTCCATCAGCGTCGCCGGCTCGACCGTGCGGCTTCTCGGTTCGAGCACGATGCGCACGTCCTCGGTCGACTCGTCGCGCACGTCGCCGAGCAGCGGCAGCTTCTTCTCGTTGAGCAGATTGGCGATCTCTTCGATCAGGCGCGACTTCTGCACGCCGTAGGGGATTTCAGTGACGACCGCGGCCCACCCGCCGCGGCCGGTATCCTCCTTCTTCCAGCGGGCGCGCAGGCGAAAGGCGCCGCGGCCCGTCCGGTAGGTCTCGACGATCGCCGCCTTGTCGTCGATCACGACGCCGCCGGTCGGAAAGTCGGGGCCCAGCACGAACTCGGTGAGCGCCTCCGTCCCCGCTTCCGGATGCGCGATCATATGGAGCGCGGCGTCGCAGAGCTCGGCGATGTTGTGCGGCGGGATCGACGTCGCCATGCCGACGGCGATGCCCTGCGCGCCGTTGGCGAGCAGGTTCGGCACCGCCGAGGGCATGACGATCGGCTCACGCGCATCGCCGGAGTAATTGTCGCGCCAGTTGACCGAATCCTCCTCGACACCCTCCATCATGAGGCGGGCGACGTCGGTCATGCGAGCTTCGGTGTAACGGTAGGCGGCGGCATTGTCGCCGTCGATGTTGCCGAAATTGCCCTGCCCCTCGATGAGCGGATAGCGGGAGGCGAAGTCCTGGGCGAGGCGCACCAGGGCCTCGTAGATCGCCTGGTCGCCATGCGGATGGAACGAGCCCATCACGTCGCCGACGATCTTGGCGCATTTCTTGAAAGCCGAACCGGGGTCGAGCTTCAGGACGTGCATGCCGTAAAGGATGCGGCGGTGGACGGGCTTGAGCCCGTCGCGCGCGTCGGGGAGCGCCCGTCCCATGATGGTCGAGAGCGCATAGGCGAGGTAGCGCTCCTCGAGCGCGTCGCGCAGGCTGACGTCGATCGGCGCCCGGGGCGGCGGCGGGGGTGGCAGGACTTTGGCCATAGGCCGGGTTAGCGCGGGGATCGAGTCGCGGCAAGCGCGACTGGAATGGCGCCCTCGCGAAGCGGGGATCCAGGGGCGCTGCCGCGGCTGTCGAACGCGGGCGACCGTCGGAGAGGACCGCGGCGGCTGAGGGCCCTCACCGCGCCCGCTTCTCGCCTCCGGCGGCCGTGATCACCGCCACGATGATGAGCCCAGTGAGCAAAAGGCGCACGCCGGCGCTGACGCCGAACGTATTCAGCATCGTCAGCAGCAGCACGAGAAACAGCGCCCCGCCCCAGACGCCGGGAAGATTGGCCTTGCCGCCCGACACCGACGTGCCTCCGATGACGACGACCGCGATCGAGGCGAGCAGATATTCGTTGCCGATATCGACGTTGGCGCCGCGGAAGTAGCCGGCGAGCAGCGCGCCGTCGAGCCCGCCAAGGGCGCCGCAGAGCGCATACGTCCGAAAGCGCACCGGCTCAACCCTGATGCCGGCGAGGCGCGCCGCACGGATGTTCTGCCCGATCGCCAGCACCGATCGGCCCCAGATGGTGCGGTTGAGCGCGACATTCGCGCCGACCGCGAACAGCGCCGTCAGAATCGCGAGCAGCGGGACGCCGACGAGCTCGATGTTGGTGAAGTCGGCGAAACCGGGCGGCGGCTTGATCTGCAGGCCGCGGCCATAAGAGATGTCGATCGACTGGATGATGAAGCTCGCCGACAGAGTCGCGATGATCGGCGGGATGCGCAGAGCCCAGATCAGGAGATAGTTGGCGACGCCGACCGCGAGCCCGCAGCCGAGCGCTGCGATGAGCCCCACGGCGACCCAGGAATCGTCGCCGCCCATGGTCTTCATCGCCACCGCGCTCGCCAGCCCGATGTTGGCGGGCAGCGAGAGGTCGACGTTGCCGGGCCCGAGCGTGATGACGAACATCTGCCCGACGCCGACGATCACGGTGAACACCGCAAGCGACAGCGCGGCGGTCAGCATGCCGCCGGCGCCGTGGCCGCCGGTGAAGGTCGCCGCCGCGAGCCACACGACGCCGGCGCCGAGGAAAGACCAGATCCACGGTCGTGCGGCGAGCGCGCCGGTCATCGGGCAGCCCCGCGGCTGATGAGAACCCGCGCGGCGAGAACGATGATGAGGATCGCGCCGTTGGCGGCGACCTGCCAGTCGGGCGGAATGCGCATGAAGGTGAGGAGGGGCGAAGCCGCCATCGCCATCGTCAAGGCGCCGAGCACCGCCCCGATCGGCGACACTTTCCCGCCGACGAATTCGCCGCCGCCGAGAATGACGCCGGCGATCGACAGGAGCGTGTAGCCGTTGCCGATATTGGCGTCGGCCGAGGTCGTGATGCCGACGAGCGCCATTCCCGACAACACGCCGAACAGCCCCGCGAGCGCAAACAGGGCCGCCTTGGCCTCCAGCAGCGACCAGCCGGCGCGTTCGATCGCGACCGCATTGCCGCCGGAGCCGCGAAGGATCGCCCCATACGACGTCCGCATCAGGCCGAACCATGCGATCCCGGCGATGAGAGCGGCGGCGACGATCGGGAACGGAACGAAGGGCGGCTTGACGCCCATGATCGCCTGCAGCCACGCGGGCGCCCTGCCGCCGGGCTTCGGCAGCAGGAGGATCGCCAGCCCCTGCCAGACGAAGCTCATGCCGAGCGTCACCACGATCGAGGGCAGGTTGCGCAGATAGATCAATGCGCCGAGCGCGGCATAGAGCGCGACGCAGCCGAGAAGCGCCAGCGCGCCGAGCGCCGGCTCCTCGCTGAGCCAGGTCGCCGAGACGCAGCAGACGAAGCCGACGAAGGTCCCGATCGACAGGTCGAGATCGTTGCCAGCGATGACGAACATCTGCGCGACCGTGGCGAGCGCGATCGGGATCGCCAGGTTCAGCATCAGCGTGAAGCCGAAGTAGCTGATCGCGCGCGGGTTCAGCCAGGCGATCGCCGCGACGACGAGGGCGAGCGACAGAGCCGGCAGCGCCGCTCGAAGCCTGCGCCTGAGGTCCGCGCCGCTCGCGAGTTCGGACGCCGAAGCCGCGATGCTCATGTCAGGCTGCGCCGGCGAACGAAGACTGGATGACGCGCTCCTCCGTTAGTTCGTCGCGGGTCAGCTCGGCGACGACGGCGCCGTTGCGGAAGACATAGATGCGGTCGCAGTTCTTCAGCTCCTCCGTCTCGGTCGTATACCAGAGGAAGGTCCGGCCCGACGCCGCCTCGGCGCGGATGAGCTCGTAGACCTCGATTTTCGTGCCGTAGTCGACGCCGCGCATCGGATCGTCCATCAGCACGACGCGCGCGTCGGAGGCGAGCGCGCGCGCAAACAGCGCCTTCTGCTGATTGCCGCCCGAGAGCGACAGGATGTTCGCTCCGACGTCGGGCGTGCGAATCCTGATCCGCTGGCGCCAGGAATTCGCGAGTTCCGCCTCGAGGCGCAGCGAGATGAGCGGGCCTGCGCGCAGCCGCCGGAGCGATCGAACGCCGATGTTCTGCGCTATCGACCATTGCGGATAGACGCCGTCCGAAACCCGGTCGCCGGCGACGAGGGCGACCGGTCCCTTGACGGCGCCGCCGGATCGCAGGCGCGAGGCGGCGTCGAAAGCCGCGAGGAGAAGCTCGGTCTGGCCGTGGCCGGCGAGTCCGGCGAGGCCCACGATCTCGCCCTCGCGCGCGATGAGCTCGCGGCCGTCCGTCTGCCGCTCCGGAGACATGCGCACCCGGATCGGCGCCTCCCCGCCCCCGCCGACGCCCGCCGCGGCGAAAAGCGGGGCTTCGCCCACGACGCCGCCCATCGCGGCGACCAGCTTCGAACGGTTGAGATTGCGCGAGCGGTCTTCCGCCACCACCTTGCCGTCCCGCATGACGACGATGCGGTCGCAGGTTGAGAGCACCTCGCCGAGAATGTGCGAGATCAGCGCGCAGCTGAGACCCGAGTCGACCGATCGCCGCACGTAGGCGAGCAACTGCCCCGCGGTGTGGGCGTCGAGCGACGATGTCGGCTCGTCGAGGATGACGAGGCGCGCCGGCGCGTCCGAGACCGTGAACGCGCGCGCGATCTCGACCATCTGCCGCCGGCCAATCGAAAGATCCTGCACGAGATCGCTCGCGCTGACGCCATGGCCGGGGAAAATCTCGTCCAGCTTGTCGAGGATGAGCCGTCCCGCCCGTCGCCGCCAGCCGAAGCCGCGGACGGACGGATGGTAGACCCGCGCGTTCTCCGCCACCGTCAGGTTCGGGCAGAGCGACAGCTCCTGGAAGACCGAGCGCAATCCCAGCGCCTTGGCGCGGGCGGCCGACCAGCCGCGCTGCTCCTCGCCGGCGACGACGAGCCGTCCGCGGTCCGGCGTCACGCCGCCGTTCAGGACGTGCATCAGCGTCGACTTGCCGGCCCCGTTGTGGCCGACGACGCCGACGCATTCGCCTTCAGCAATGGAAAAATCGACGCCGTCCAGAGCACGGACGGCGCCGTAGGATTTCGCCACGCCCGTGAAGTCGACGAGAGAAGCGCCGCCGCCCGCCATGGTTCGTCAGTCCCTGAACGCGCGACGCGTTTCGTCTCGCCCGATGAGCCTACTTCATGTTCGCCTTGATGGCGGCGATCGCGTCGGCCTGTGTATATTCGTGGCTCGCTACGCCGCCTTTCGGAATCTTGGGCAGCTCGGCTTCGAAGTCTTCCTGGTTGAACGCGAGGTACGGCACCAGGAGGTTGTGCGGGATCTTGTTGTTGCCGTCGAGCACCTGCTGCGCCACCCAGAACGCGAGGGTCGAGACGCCCGGCGCGATCGAGGCCGACCACGTTACGTAGCCGTCCTTTTCCTTCTGCTCCTTCCACCACTGCAATTCGTCCTGACGATTGCCCATGATGATCGTCGGACGCGGCTTGCCGGCGGCGGCGATGGCCTGCGCCGCGCCGTAGCCGTCGCCGCCCTGGTCGACGACGCCGACGATCGGCGGCAGCGACGGCAGCACGGTCGCGACCGCCTTCTGCGCCGTCGTCTGGTCCCAGTCGCCAGTGACGGACGAGACGATCTTGAATTCGGGATGATCCTTCACGCCCTCGAGAATGCCGGCGTGGATCGCATCGTCGATCGAAGTTCCCGCAAGTCCGCGGATTTCGAGCAGGTTCCCGCCCTTCGGCTGGAACTTCGCCATGTGATCGACTTCCTCCTTGCCATAGTCCTTGAAGTCGACGACGACGCGATAGGCGCAGGGTTCGGTGACGATACCGTCGAAGGAGACGACGACGATGCCCGCGTCGCAGGCCTGCTTGATCGCCCCGTTCAGCGCGTCGGGCGAACTCGCGTTGATCACGATCGCATTATAGCCCTGCAGGATCAGGTTCTGGATTTGCGCCGCCTGCGTCGGCACTTCCTTGTCGGCGGTCGTGAACACGTCCGCGGCGGCGACGACACGATCCTTCACCGCCTGTTGCGTGACGATGTCGTAGCTCTTCAGCATCGCCTGGCGCCAGGAATTGCCGGCGTAATTGTTGGAGAAGGCGATTTTCATCTTGCTGGTGTCCGCGTGCGCGGACCCGGCGAACAGCGCGCCGGCGGCGCACAGGGCGAGCATGGAGACGTGGCGGCTCATCGGTTTCCTCCCAAAGCGATGCCCTCGCGCGGGGATGCTTCTAGCGGTCTTCTTGACTGTCTTGCTTGATGTTGCGGCTCGCGCGGCGGGGCGTTCGCGACCGGCAAGAGCTAACATGCCAGCAAATTTCGAGTCAATTGGAACGCTGCCGCAATAAACGGACAGTCGGCTTCCAGTCCTCCCTACGCCATCTCCGTCACCCGCCCGTCGCGGATGGTGACGCGCCGGTCCATGCGGGCGGCGAGGTCCATATTGTGGGTGGCGATCAGGGCGGCGAGGCCGGTCGCCTTGACGAGCGCCGCCAGCGTCGCGAACACGTGATCGGCGGTCTTCGGGTCGAGATTGCCGGTCGGCTCGTCGGCGAGCAGCACCCGCGGGCTGTTGGCGACGGCGCGCGCGATCGCGACGCGCTGCTGCTCGCCGCCTGAGAGCTCCGCCGGCCGGTGGGTTTCGCGCGCGGCGAGGCCGAGATAGCCGAGCAGTTCTCGCCCGCGGCTTGCAGCTTCCGACCGGGAAAGACCCGCGATCATCTGCGGCAGGACGAGGTTCTCGAGCGCCGTGAATTCCGGCAGGAGGTGATGGAACTGATAGACGAAGCCGATCTGGCCGCGCCTCAGCGCGGTGCGCTCGTCGTCCGCCATGGTCGAGGCCGCGACGCCGCCGACCGTCACTTCGCCCGCGTTCGGCCGCTCGAGCAGGCCTGCGACATGCAGGAGGGTCGACTTGCCTGCCCCCGAGGGGGCGATCAGCGCCACCGACTGGCCCGGATAAAGCGCAAGCGACGCGCCGTTCAAGACCTCGACTGTCGTCTCGGCCCGGCCGTAGCGGCGCTCGATCCCGTCCAGCGCCAGCGCGGGAAACCACCCCGCCTCATTCATAGCGCAGCGCCTCCACCGGATCGAGCTTGGCCGCCCGCCAGGACGGATAGATGGTCGCGGCGATCGATAGGAAGAGCGCGAGCGCGACGACCGCGATGACGTCCGTCGCCTCGACCCGCGAGGGCAGCTGCGACAGGAAATAGAATTCCGATGGAAACAGGTTCTCGCCGGTGAGCCAGGCGAGGAAATGGCGGATCGGCTCGACATTATGGGCGACGAGCAGGCCGAGCACGAGGCCGACGCCGGTGCCGACGACGCCGATGGTCGCGCCGGTGATGAGGAAAATGCGCATCACCGCGCCGCGCGTCGCCCCCATCGTGCGCAGGACCGCGATGGCGCGCGCCTTGTCCTGCACCAGCATGATGAGGCCCGAGATGATGTTGAGCGCCGCCACGAGCATGATGAGGGCGAGGATCGCGAACATCACGTTGCTCTCGACCGCCAGCACGTCGAAGAAGCTGCGGTTGAGCTGGCGCCAGTCGGTGTCGATCATCGGGCGCTGCTGCGCGGCTTCGATCGCGCGGCGCATCGCGTCCATGTTGTCGGGATCGGCGACGTAGACCTCGATCACGTTGGCCTGACCCTCGTCGTTGAAGAACGTCTGGGCCTCGGCGAGCGGCATGAAGATGAAGGTGTTGTCGAAGGTCGCCATGCCGATCTGGAAGATGGCGGCGACCGTATAGGCCTTCATCCGCGGCGTGACGCCGAACGGCGTCTCGGCGCCATGCGGCGCCATGATCGTGACTTTGTCGCCGACCCTGAGGCTCAGGTGGTCGGCGAGCTTCGCGCCGACCGCAACCCCCTGTCCCTCGTCGAAGCCGTCGACCGAGCCCTGCGTCAGATGGCCTGTCACGCCCGGCAGACGCTCGAGATCCTGCTCGCGGATGCCGCGCACCAGCGCGCCCGACGAGCCGTAGGGCGACGTGGCGAAGGCCTGGCCCTCGACCAGCGGCAGCGCAAGCGTCACGCCCGGAACCTTACTGACCCGCTTGGTGACCGCCTCGTAGTCGCTCAGCGGCGTCTCGACGCCTTGCAGGAACATGTGGCCGTTGAGGCCGATCATCTTCTCGAGGAGATCGTGGCGGAAGCCGTTCATCACCGACATGACGACGATCAGCGCCGCGACCCCGAGCACGATGCCGACAAAGGAAAAGCCGGCGATGACCGAGATCGACTTCTGCGCGTTACGGGCGCGCAGATACCGGAACGCGACCATCCATTCGAAGGGCGCGAACGGGCGCGTCGCCCGCAGCGGCGCGGCGGCGGCGTCGACGGTTGCAGTCATGCGCTAGCCCTCACCCCGGCCCTCTCCCGCATAGCCCGTCGAGAGACGGGCGTCTGTCGACGCCCTATGCGGGAGAGGGTGCGCGTTCCCTTCTCCCGCTCGCGGGAGAAGGTGGCCGACGAAGTCGGCCGGATGAGGGTGCGCTCCATCACGCCGTCCCGCCGACCTTGGCGATCGCCGCCTCGACGCTGACGAGCTCACGTTCCCCGCCGCGGCGCGTCTTCAGCTCGACCTTGCCCTCGCTGAGGCTCTTCGGTCCGACGATCACCTGATGCGGCGCCCCGACAAGGTCCATAGTGGCGAATTTCGCGCCCGGCCGCTCGTCGCGGTCGTCGTAGAGAACGTCGAGGCCCGCGCCTTCCAGAGCATTGTAGAGGCGCTTGCACGCGCCGTCGCAAGCCGCGTCGCTGACTTTAAGATTGATCAGGCCGACGCGGAACGGCGCGACCTCCTCCGGCCAGATGGGGCCCGCCTCGTCGTGGTTCGCCTCGATCAGCGCCGCGGCGAGGCGGCTCGGGCCAATGCCGTAGGAACCCATATGCACGAAATGCTCCTTGCCGTCTGGCCCGTTGACCACGGCTTTCATCGGCAGCGAATATTTGATTCCGAAGTAGAAAATATGGCCGACCTCGATGCCGCGCGCCGTAATCGCCGCCTCTGGCGGCAGCTTCTCGAAGGCGGCGGCGTCGTGCTTCTCGGAGGTCGCGGCGTAGAGCGACGTCCATTTGTCGAACACCGCCTGCATCGCCGCCGCGTCGTCGAAGTCGATGTTTTCCGGCGGCGTCTCGAAGGTCAGGTAGTCGCGGTGGCAGAACACCTCGCTCTCGCCGGTGGACGCCAAAATGATGAATTCGTGGCTGAGGTCGCCGCCGATCGGACCGGTGTCGGCCAGCATCGGAATGGCGGTCAACCCCATCCGCTTGAACGTGCGCAAGTAGGCGGTGAACATCCTGTTGTAGGAATGGCGCGCGCCGGCCTGGTCGAGGTCGAACGAATAGGCGTCCTTCATCAGAAACTCGCGCGACCGCATCACGCCGAAGCGCGGCCTCACCTCGTCGCGGAACTTCCACTGGATGTGGTAGAGGTTCAATGGCAGGTCCTTGTAGGAGCGCACCGAGGCGCGAAAAATCTCGGTGATCATCTCCTCGTTGGTCGGTCCGTACAGCATGTCGCGGTCGTGCCGGTCGCGGATGCGCAACATCTCCTTGCCATAGTCGTCGTAGCGCCCGGATTCGCGCCACAGATCGGCCGGCTGCAGCGTCGGCATCAGCACCTCGAGCGCGCCGGCGCGGTTCTGCTCCTGGCGCACGACGGCGCAGATCTTGTGCAGCACCCGTAAGCCGAGCGGCAGCCAGGCGTAAATGCCGGCCGCCTCCTGCCGGATCATGCCGGCGCGCTGCATCAGCCGGTGCGAGGCGATCTCCGCCTCCTTCGGCGTTTCCTTAAGGATCGGCAGGAAATAGCGGGAGAGGCGCATCGGCTTCCAGGGCTTTGATTCGGACGGGCGGTTCGGCCGCCCCTATTGGCCCTTGCGGGGGGAGTTGACAAGCTCCGACCCGATGGCGGCCAGGCCGCCCGCGCCTGCTCGGACAAGCGGTAGCGCGACGGCTCCTCGATCAGTGTTGCGGGCAGCGCGGTCGAGACATGACTGCAGCTTCGTCGCCGTTCTCGCGCCCCTGCCGCTCAGCGAGGCCTCGAGCTGACCGGGCGACCGTCGCTCCTGGCGCATGGCTGGCGACCGCGCCGGCGCCTGTTTGGCCGTCGCGTTCCCTGTTAACGCGAAAAAACAGGAGTTTTCCCGCGTTTTTGGCCCCGACTAGCGAGAAAAAGCCAATGATTACAGACAGTCGGCGTAAACTCCTGTTTTTGCCGGAACAGGGAACATTTTTTCCCTGATCAGGCAGATAGCAGCGAAGCCTTTGAGGGAAAACAGGGGCGTCTGCAGGGGCTCCCGGGGCGGCGTCCAGGATTGCGAGATTGGCATAGGTACATGCATGTAGCGCATGCCTCGGCGGCGGCTTTGGGTCAACCAGAAAGCAGAACGCTCCAGCCGCGCGACAACCGGACTCGTATTCACCGCGGATAAATGACATTCATACAAGCGATGAGCCAAGGCAAAGTTGACGCTTGAGAATTTGGCGCCTTTGGTGTTAATCTGGTCAGCATGACTAGAACCGCAAAAACCACTCCGCCAAAGCCCCCGCGTCCGCCAGGTCGTTGGCTGCTGCAGGACGCCAAGGCGCGCTTCAGCGAGCTGGTGCGTCGCGTGCGCAGCGAAGGCCCCCAACACGTCACCGTGCACGGTCGCGATGAAGTCGTCGTCGTATCCGCCGAGGAATTTCACCGACTCAAGGGCGACCGCACCGGCGCGGCCCTGATCGAGGCTCTGCAGGCGTCGCCGTATCGCGACATCGACATCGAGCCGCAGCGGGCGCCGATGCCCGTGCGCGGGGTCAATCTGTGACGGGATGGCTGCTCGATACGAATATTCTTTCTGAACTGCGTCGCCTGAAGCCCGAGCCGAAAGTCGTGGCCTTCGTCGCGGCGCAAGCGCTCGATCTGCTCTATGTCAGCTCGGTCACGCTCGCGGAAATCCGCTTCGGCATTGAACTCATCGCCGACGCCACGCGCCGCGCGGAATTGAATGACTGGCTCGCCCACAAGGTGCGGCCGATGTTCGAACAGCGCGTGCTCCCCGTCAGCGAGGACGTGATGTTCAAATGGCGGCTCATGGTCGAGGACGGCCGCAAGGCGGGACATACCTTTTCGCAGCCCGATCTCATCATCGCCGCGACCGCGCTCCATCATGGCTTGACGGTCGTCACGCGCGACACAAGCGACTACGAAAGAGCGCGCGTTCCGGTGCTCAATCCATGGACGGCCGCGACCACCAGCTGACCCTCCCACGCGCGGAGACTCAGGGGGCCTTCTGCGCCCGATTTTGGCACCAAGAAAGCGCTGCAAAATCAACCCCTCCTTCGGCGTTTCCTTGAGGATCTGAGGATCGGCAGCAAATAGCGGCAGAGGCGCAGGGGCGGTCGGGCAGTTGCTTCCGCCTGTCAGCGCGCCAGCCCCCGCAAAAAATTGATGTCCACGAGGCCCGCGTGCTGCTTCGCGACCTTGCCGTGATCGAACACGATCAGCGTCGGGATGCCGCGGATGCGGTAGTCTCCGGCGATGGCCGGCTCCTCGTCGACATTGACCTTGGCGAAGCGGGCGCGCGGCTCGAGCGCCGGTCGAAGATCGGCGCCATCGCCCGGCAGGGGCCGCACCAGGGGCCCAGAAATCCACGACGACCGGCATGTCGTTGCGCTCGATGTAAGCGCGACGCGCTCGCCGAGGCGGGGTGTGAGCATATCCACACTGAGCAGTTATCCGGTCCACACTGAGCAGTTATCCGGCGCGGTTGCCGTCCGAATTGACGGCGGCGCTGCAAGGCGAGATTCAACCGTCGAAACGCGCGCGTAGCCGATCAGCATGGTCCGCTCTTTCAAAAAAACTATTGCCCGCTTTTTGGCCCGTCGCGGCGCGCCAGTTGCTGGCGCAACAGGACGCGCGCCCTCTCGCTCGCAACGCGCTGTCTCTGCGCCTCGACATTGCGCCCGCGTTCGGCGGCTTCGTCGAGAATCCGGTCCGACGACTGGATGCGGCCGGCTTCCTCCAGTTCGTGCAAAAAGTCGCCGGTCGAAATCGCCGACACGCGCTCGGGCAGAACGCGCACGAATTCTCGGCTGCGAATATCGCTGTCCTCGAACAAAAGAAGGGCATTGAGTTCAGGATGGGCCGCGATCTCATAGCTCAGCACTTCAAGCGCGGCCTGCTCGCCCCGTCCCCTGGAACGGGTGTTTGGATTGACGGCCAGCAAGGCTTCGAATTCCGCGTAGACTTGCGTCGGGACAATCTCGACTTGTCCAAGATGCGCGCGAATCCACTCGACGACTTCCTCGGCTCCAAGCTTCGCCATGTCCCGCGTCACCTCGGCATAGACCATATCGGGAATGAACACCGGCACGTTGGGCATGATGAGACAAGACAGCGCTCGGGCGGCCCCCAAAGTGATGAGCGGCGACACGTCGGTAACAATCAGGCCAAGGCGTTCTGTCACGGCTTCGCTTCGCGAAGCGCCTGGCGCAAGAGGGCGCGTCCGCGACGGCGGGCCTCCACGTTCGGCCCCTCCATCGGCGCGACCGGGGGGCGCAGGCCAAGCTCGCCGAGCCCGGCCAAAACATCGAGGTAATTTTCAAAGCCGCGTTCGCGCATGGTGTGCCACGTGATCTCGCCAGCGGCGTATTGGCGGATCATGTTTTCCTTCTCGCGCTCGGGCATGGGGCAATTCCTTTCTCTAAACTCAATGTATTCTAGCCGATTTTCAGGGCGGTTGGCGGTCAGCCGCGCGTAGAGGCCTTGCCGTGTTTCATAATTCTTGCACGCCGTGCGAAAACCCGCGATCTCCCTCAAAATCGCCTCGCTGAGGACGGTCCGCCACGCGTCCGCCGGGAACTGTCATAGACAACCATATGTTCGGTCTGAAAACCACACCCTCGCGCCGCCACCCCCCGAACAGGCTCAGCGCGTCAGCCCGCGCAGAAAATTGATATCCACCAGGCCCGTGCCCAAGAAGGGCGTCAAGCCAAATGCCCTCGACGTCGGAGCAATGTTGGGGCCACGGCGAATACCCAGAGACATAAGCCCGCAATATCAAAGTGTTAGAGCGCCTTCATCGCCAGATGATGTGCCCATTGACGTGTAGACGTGTTTCGCCGCGCTTGAGGATCACTCCTCCGTCTCCTTTAGGGATTGCAGTTCAGCCGTCAGGTCCTGGCAGACCTGACACAGGCGGTTGTGTTGAAACGCAATAGCCGAGCGCTCGTCGCGGAACAGGTGATACGAGCCTCGGGGCCGGCCCCAGGGCAGGAAGCTCTGCGGCTGACTTGGCGGCCGCCCGCAGATAGGGCAGTCCGAGAAGCCCCAGGCTCTGTAGGGATGATCTGGGCCAAAGGTGAGCGGCGGAGGGGCGTCGATCATTGCGGCCTCCTTTCCCATGGCCTGTCGCCGCTAGGCCAACGCCAGACGACGACGCCATGAGGATCAGTTTAGTATTGTGGATGGCCCGCGAGGAGGGTGAAAATGGCCCACTTCGCCAATCGGCAATCCGCGATCTCCTCGGTCTAAAGCACGATCGCGCAGGAAATTTGCCACCGCTCCCGTCGATCTTCCACGATCAGCCGGCTCCGGGCTGGCTCCATCCGGGAACGCGGAGAAAGATCTTCGCGCGGCGCTTTTCCGGCAGGCCATCCGCGACCGACCGGCGGCCATGAGCGGCATTTCGTCGCACGAAGGATGCATCTGTTCAAATCTTTGGAATCCGTTATACTTTGCTCTAATTTAGCACGTATCAGATGGTTAACGTAACTAATAGCCTATCGCGTGCGGGAGGCGACAATGATTCGAATCCAACAGCTTGTCCTGAATGAGCTTCGCACTGATCTTGCGATTCCACGAGATCGACTGAGGGTCAGATTCAGGAACGGCTATGTCATTCTGTCCGGCGAAGTCGATTGGCCGTATCAAAAGAGCTGCGCCGAGGCGGACGCCTTGAGGGTTCCAGGGGTGAGTGTCGTCGTCAATGACATCGCCATCCGTCGGAACGCCGTCCCCAGCCACGCTTAGCCTTCAGCGGGCGACCGCGAGCTCAGCATCCGCTCGAGGAGCGGCGGGAGGCGCTTTCTAACTGACGCCAGAGCTCGGCGGACTGAATGGTCGGCATCAGCACCTCGAGCGCGCCGGCGCGGTTCTGCTCCTTGCGCACGATGGCGCAGATCTTGTGCAGCACCCTGAGGCCCAGCGGCAGCCAGGCGTAAATCTCGGCCGCCTCCTGCCGGTTCATGCCGGCGCGCAGCATCAGCCGGTGCGAGACGATCTCCGCCTCCTTCGGCGTCTCCTTGAGGATCACTCAATTAAAGTCTCTCAGCCGAAGGGTGCAGTGCACCCGTCTTTACCCATTTGCGTCGTTCTGCTGACCGCCGTTGTGAGGCTGAGGACGTTGTCGCATGGCGACCATGACCCTGCCTTCCAAAAAGGTAAAGACGGGTCTGTCACCGTAATCACCGCCTGTTTCCACCATCCAGGCGGGGTTCAGACGCTCTGCGGACAGGCGAGCAATTGATAGCGGACCCACAGCGGACCCGCCAAGGCAATAATTCGCCTCGTCTTAATTGACCCAAATCAATGCGTCATAATGCCGATTGAAGTATCATATTAATAATAGCGTGGGATGTGGATGACGACCTCTATCCTTCCCCTCGCCGCGGCTTAAGGAGGAGGGGTAAATGCGATGCTTTTTGTTGAGAGGCGGCCATATCGTTGCAGTCAAGGAACTCTCAACGGACTTGTCCGACGAGGAGGCCATTGAACAATGCAGGTTGACGTTCGAGAATAGCCTGCAATCCTTTGACAACTCGCAATATTTTGACGA
>Ga0074044_10001808_pt1 | contig 18996 bp, 16 predicted proteins | sample BogForMeECP23OM1_FD_94443 | JGI IMG/M metagenome (GOLD analysis project Ga0074044, IMG submission 94443) | Bog forest soil microbial communities from Calvert Island, British Columbia, Canada - Bog Forest MetaG ECP23OM1 | ecosystem: Environmental > Terrestrial > Soil > Wetlands ...
GAAGACAAGCTGAAGTACGCCATCATCAACGGCGAAAAGTCGGTAGGCGAGGGCCCCACCAAGCGCACTCTTGAAGAATTACTTGAAGAAGCGCTTGTCGGTTATTCTCCGCTTGAGCTTATTAACACGGTCCTTCTTGATGGCATGAAGACGGTCGGCGATCTGTTCGGCGCGCGCAAAATGCAGTTGCCGTCGGTCCTCGACTCCGCCGGTGTGATGAAGCAAGCGGTCGCGTACCTCGAGCCGAAGATGGAGAAGAAATCCGGCTCGCAGCAGAAAGCCACCATTGTGCTCGCCACCGTGAAGGGCGACGTGCACGACATCGGCAAGAATCTCGTCGATATCATCCTCTCCAACAACGGCTATAAGGTGGTGAATCTCGGCATCAAGCAGTCCGGCGACGCGATCATCCACGCCGCCGTCGAGCATCAGGCTGATGCCATCGGACTAAGCGGTCTGCTGGTCAAATCGACGCTCGAAATGAAGTACGTGATCCAGGAGCTTGAACGCCAGCAACTTGCCTATCCCGTCATCTGCGGGGGCGCCGCGCTCACGCGCAAGTATGTCGAAGACGACCTGCGGCGTGAATATTCCAATGCCGTTTTCTACGCCGAAGACGCCTTCGCCGGCCTGCACGTCATGGAAGACCTGGCGTCGGCGGATGGCAAGCGCGCGGCGCGCCTAACTGAAGGTAAGACCGTAAAGGAGTATTCGAAGGCGGCCGCCGTAGATGAAGAGACCGGTCCCGTTTTCGCCGAGCGCAGCGCGGTCGTGACCGACGCGCCCAACATCCCCAAGCCGCCGTTCTGGGGCGTGCGCGTGCGCAAAGATAAAGATCACGATCTGTGCGAAATCTTCCAGTACATCAACGACACGGCGCTCTTCAAGAACCAAAGGCAGCTGAAGACCGCGTCGCAGGAAGACTACGCCCGCCTGGTCGAAGAAAAATACCGACCGATCAAGAAGCAGCTGCAAGAAGACGTAATTGCCGACGGCCTGTTTGAGCCCAAGGTGGTGTACGGCTATTTCCCCGCCCAAGCCGAAGGCAACGACGTCGTTGTTTACGACCCAGCTTCGCGCAACGAACTCCTCCGCTTCACCTTCCCGCGGCAAAAAGAAGGCCGCAAGCTTTCCATCGCCGATTTCTTCGCCCGTGGCAACTCCGGCACCATGGATGTAATCGGCCTGTCGCTCGTCACCATCGGCCCCAAGGCCACCGTCGAAACCCAGCGCCTGTTCGAAGCCGGAGAATACACGCGCTATCTCTATCTCCACGGCCTGAGCGTGGAAACCGCCGAAGCCCTCGCCGAGTTCCACCACAAGAAAATGCGCGAAGAACTAGGCATAGCCGGTGAGGATTCGCCGCACATCCGCGATCTGTTCCATCAGAAGTATCAAGGCTCGCGCTATTCTTTCGGCTATCCCGCGTGCCCGAATCTTGAGGACCAGACCAAGCTCTTCAATCTGCTCGATCCAGAAAAGAACGTCGGCGTGCGGCTTACTTCCGGCTTCCTGCTTGAACCCGAGCAGTCCACGTCCGCGATCGTAGTGCACCATCCAGCCGCAAAGTATTTTGTCGTTTAGGCCAGACTAGCTGGGCGATTGGCTGGTGCTCTTGGCCAAGCCGGCCAACAATCGTTGGAACTCCTCCAGCGGAACCGGCCCGCTGAACAGGAAGCCCTGAAACGCATGACAACCGAGGCGCGCGAGGAAGTCCCGCTGGCCTTCCGTTTCCACCCCTTCGGCGATCACAGACAAACCCATGGCGCGGCTTAAGGAGATGATGGCTTGTGCGATGGCGCCGCTGCTGGCATCCACCAGAATCTCCCGCACAAACTCCCGGTCGATCTTCAACTGGTCCAAGGGCAAACGCCTCAAATAGGCCAGCGAAGAATAGCCTGTGCCAAAATCGTCCAGAGAGAATTTCAAGCCATGAGATTTGAGTTGCCTCATTCTGGCGATAACGTCCTCAACATTCTCCACGAACATACTCTCGGTGAGTTCCAGTTCAAGGTTGTGCGGGTTGGCGCCGGTGCGATCCAGCGTCGTTAACACAATTTCCGCGAAGTCCGGATTGAGCAACTGCCGCGCGCTGATATTCACCGCCACCGTGATGTGGGCCGTCTCGTTCCGCTTGGCCCAGGCCGCAATCTGTTGGCAAGCCGTTTCCAGCACCCAGTTTCCCAAGGGCAAAATCAGCCCGGTTTCCTCGGCCAGAGGAATGAATTCGGCAGGAGACAAAAAGCCACGTTTCGAATGGCGCCAGCGGATCAGCGCCTCGGCGCCATTCAAAACGCCGCGTTCTACTTGCGGCTGATAGTAGAGCTGAAAACCATTCGTCTTGATCGCCTGGCGGAGATCCTCTTCCAGCGCCGCACGGGCATTAACGGCAGCCTGCAAGGCTGGGGCGAAGAACCGCAGGGTGTTGCGCCCCGCCGCTTTCGCCTGATACATGGCAATATCCGCCTGCTGTAAAACTTCGTTCGTGCTGTCTCCCGGATTTCCGAAGATCGTGATCCCGATACTGGAACTGCTGCGACATTCGCGGTCGGCGAGCAGGTAAGGCCGATCGACCGCAGCGAGGATCTTCTTGGCGATGGTCTTTGCCTGGGCCGCGGCATCCTCGGCCGTGTCGCTCAGGTCCTGGAGCAAAACTACAAACTCATCTCCGCCCAATCGCGCCACGGTGTCGGTTTCGCGAATCCGGCCGCTAATGCGCCGGGCGACTTCCTGCAGAAGCAGGTCGCCGATGTGATGGCCCAGCGTGTCGTTCAATGTCTTAAAATCGTCGAGATCGACGAAGAGCAGCGCACGCTTATGATTGCTTCGCCTTGCGGCGGCCAGGGTTTGTCGCAATCTGTCCAGCAAAAGGCGCCGGTTGGGCAGACCGGTCAACGGGTCAAAGAACGCGAGATTCCTGATCTCGTCGTGCGCCAGCTTCAGCCGCTGCAGTTCACGCTCTCTTCTCTGCGCGTTTAGCATCCGCAATCGCACCACACCGCCGGCCGCCAACACTGGGGCAAGAACGCAGATGCTGATAAACCACCACGACGAATACCATGGTGTCAGAATTCTGAACGCGAACTCCGCCCGGTTCCCGCTCCACACGCCATTCCCGTCCTCCGCCTCCACCTCCAGCCGATAGGCTCCGGGCGCCAATTCCGCAAACTGCAGTTCTCTTTGCGTCGTCTCGGTCCAGGTTGAATTCGCCCCCGCGAGCTGGTAGCGAAACAGAACTCCATTTTCCCCGGGAACATTCAGCGCCGAATATCTTGCGATGAGAGAGTTGCCATGAATGTCGGAGGAGGGATTGCTCTGCCCGGAAACATCTTCTCGCCCCATGACAAGCTTGGTGAAGACGACCTTGAGCGGCGCGTCCGGCGACCGCCGCGGACGCGGCCTAAAACGAGAAAGTCCGCCGCTCGTTCCGATCCAGACTGTGCCGCCGGGCTCTTCGGCGAAGGCGTTCAGGTTGCAGTCGTTCCAAGCCAACCCGTCGCTCATCTCGTAGTGACTCCAGTGGACGCCGTCCCACATGTCCACCCCCCGCTCGGTGCCCGCCCACAACCGCCCCGCTGCGTCGTGCTCGAGAAAATAGACCAGTCCATCCGTGCCGGCTCTCTGCACGCCTTTCTCAATAGCCAAACCGCTTGGTTGCAGATGGACACGGTCGATACCACCCCCAAAGCGATATCCGATCCAAATCCTTCCGTTTGCGCCCGCCCCCAGCGACAGCACTTCCTGGTTGCTCAAGCCGTTGGCGCGCGTGAACTTCTTCCAGTGCCCGTCCGCATACGAAAAAAGCCCATCGGCGCCCCCAGCCCAGACTGTGTCATCGCTTCCCTCAGCGACCGCCCAAATGCGGGTGGATGGCAATTCGCTTATGCGTGAAAATCTTTCATACGGTGCCACGGCCACAAATAGCCCAGCTTCCGTCGCAGCCCACAGGCGTTGTCGGCGATCGAAGCGCAAGGTGTACGCTTCCCTTGCCCAAAAGACCCTGTTCCTCACCAAACCACTCCACGCTTCCGGTTCGTACATCAAGGCGGGCCGCACCATGCGCCTCTGTGCCAATCCACACGTCCCCATTCCGAGCTCTGCGAACGCTGTGAACTGGCAACCCGTCCAACCCCGCAACCCTCTTCCACCGGATCCCACTTCGCCCGGGCTCCCCGCGCAGTAGTCCCCCCTCAGTGCCCACCCACAGCGTCCCGTCAGCCTGCGGCAGGACCTCGTACACGATGTCGCTCGCAAGCCCGCTGGCAGTCGAGTAGCTCTCCCATTCCTTGTACCCACGCCACTGCGCAAGACCACGACCTGCCAACCCGATCCAAAGCGAGTGCTGCCGGTCCTCGAAGACTGCGTACACAGCTCCACGCAGCCCGAAGGAACGGTTGATTTTTTGCCAGCGCTTCCCATCCCGAATCAGCAACCCATCGGGGGACGGCAGCAAAATCCGGCCGTCGCCATCGACGCCGGGAACGCCCACCATCGCGCTGCCCGGAATTGGCGCATCCGGCCTGCGGAATCTGGTTTGACCCGCCGTCATCACAAACACGCCGACAAGCCTCGATCGCACCCAGAGATTGCCCTCGCGATCCTTCCGAATCACGAGCAGGGCGCGGCCCGGAAGTCCGCTTTCTCGCCCAAAAACCCGAGTCCCATTCGCGTCCCGGCGGCAGAGTTCCTGTCCGCATCCATACCAAAGGACATCGCCGTCCACGAAAATACCGTCGGCCTCGGGCCCGGAGCTGCCTGGCGCTCGTGGAAACGTGTGCGCCGCAAATCCGTCATGTCCGCGTTCGGAATCGAGCTCTATCAGGCCGGACTCCGTGCCGAGAAAAGTATGCCCCTTCCCATCCGACTGGATGCCTTGTGCCCAACTCACTGTCTTGAAGGGAACGTCGAGCTTTTCGAAACGGTTGCCCCGCAACTGGTAGAGTCCAAAGTTGCCGCCTACCAGCAGAGATCCGTCCGGTGCGTCGCCAAAAGCGGCACCCGAGGTTGGCGGCATCCCCTGCGCCGGTCCAAAAGCCTCAAAGCGATCCCCGTCATACCGGAAGATGCCGTTCTCCGTGCTCACCCAAATGAAGCCCACCCGGTCCTGGTAGACCTGTCGCACCGCCTGATTGCTGAGGCCTTCGCTGTTCCCGTAAGAACGAAAGCTATATTCCTGCGCGCACACAGCCCCTGACGTCGCCAGCAGGCAGACCAGTAGGCACGCAATTGTGGTGCGATTCACTCCTAGAGAAGATCGGCCATCGCCTTCAATTCCTTGAGTTTAATTCCGTTTGGAAGAAGGTCTGATCAAGTCGTTGGGGTCTTCCGTGCGCCCCTGTGAACTCCGTGTTTGCGCTTTTTGTCGACTCCTTAGTCAGAGTGTCTTTGGTTGTCTGCGAGCTAAGCGGCAAGTCGCGATCGGACCAAGTGAAGATGAGAACCGAGTGTCACTACATCGGGCGAGAGGCTTCACCCTGTCGAGGCGTTTCTTTAGTCATCATCTCCAGCTCTTCCGGCGTTCGCGGCCAATCCTCGCGCAGCAGCCGCGAAAGCGAGCGGTCAGCCAGCAACCTGCCTCCGGCTTGGCAAACTGGGCAGTAATTTGTCTCGTTCGACGCGTAGCGGATGCGCTGAATTTTGTTCCCACATCGCGGACAAACCTCTTTGTATCGCCCGTGCACGGCCATGCCTTCGCGGAAGGCAGTGACTTTTTCCGGAAAACTGTCGCCCGCTTCCTGCCGTAGCCGCTCTGTCCACTGCGTGAGCGTGCCGTGCGCAGCGTGGAAGAGCCGCTCGATTTCCTCCGGCTTCAGTTTTTGAGTGAGCGTCAGCGGCGACAACCGCGCCTCGAACAGAATTTCATCCGAGTAGGCATTGCCGATCCCGCTGAAAAGCCGGGGGTCGGTAAGCGCGCGCTTCAGCGTGTGGTTGGCGGACGTCAGAGCCTTCCGGAAACTCGCAGGGTCCGCTGTGAGAACTTCCAGCCCTCCGGGATCGAGCGTTTGAAGTCCCGACTCGCCTGCCACCAGATGGAGCGAGGCACGCTTCTTCGAGCCGGCCTCGGTCCAAAGCAGGGTTCCGTTGGGAAAGTCAAACGCAGCCAGTCTGCGCGGTGGGGATACTTTGGCGCCTCGTTTTTTCCAATGCAGGCGTCCCGCGATCATGAGGTGCAGCACGAGCCAAATGTCGTTCTCGAGGCCGATGGCGATGCGCTTGCCAAGACGCCGAAGTTCCCGTACCCGCTGTCCTTGTGTGCTCGTAAGCGGCGGGGTCGCGGTGCGCAGCAAAAATGGACTGGCGATTCGCACCTGCTCAAGCTCCTGGCCAAGGATCCGTTTCTCCAGGGCTTCGATATAAACGGTGATGTCGGGGAGTTCAGGCATTTCTTGGCCAAAGGCTCCGAATTACAGTTTTCGGATCATCCTACACCGCGGGCGCAGGCTGCATTGCGAATGCTTGTGCAATTTGGGCGCAATGTGCAGAGAGAGATGGTCCTTTCGGGGTTCCAGAAGAGGAATCGGGAATGACAACCTGCAAGCAAACCGTGAACATCTTTCCTTTTGACAGGAACTCACCTCTCAGTGACAATACCGTATCTGTGCGTCTCGGGAAAATCCAAACCTTTGAGAGGATAAATATGAAGAAGACGTTGCTCGCAACCATTCTATCGGTGTGCTTGTCATTCGCCGCCGGCATCGCGCTCGCCGAAAAAGTCCGCGACTGGGCCGATCTGGAAAGCGCCCACAACCATGTTATGGAAGCCATAAAAGAACTGGATAAGGCGCGGGCTGCCAACCACTACGATATGGCGGGACACGGCGCGAAGGCGGAAGAACATCTGCGCGCCGCCGAGCGCGAACTGCACGAGTCGATTGAAGCCGCAAAAATGGCGCGATAACCTAGTCTTAATTCGGCAACATCGATTTGGAAAAAGCGCGGGCAAAATCCCGCGCTTTTTCCTTTTGGCTCCTAGTTCCTTCGGCCCTGATGGAGGACGCACCTCCGCTGAGTGGGCTAGCGGAGGCCCACCGACGATCTTAGACCGAACGCTCAGGCCATGAACGAGATCGGATTGGTCAGTGCGGTTACACTGGCCGAGCCGCTTGCGTCGCCCAGAGCGTACTGCTGGAGTTGCTGCGCCAGACTGGCATAGGTCTGCTGCGCGGAGGTGGTGTTCGACTGGGCAAGCGTCGAGGTCACATCCTGACTGGCCTGACTGGTCCCCATGTTGAGAAGGTCAGAACCGCTCCCGACGTGGTGATGATGCAAATGGCCGGTGAATCGACTCTGCATATCCTGCTGGATGGTGGAGTAGTCCTTCTGCGCGGCCGTGAGGTCGCCCGTTTTGAGGTCACTCGACAATTGCTGGAAAGCCTGCGCCAGCGGGTTTGAAGCGGAGGCAGCGGACGCCGATGAAGTCGAACTCGCGGTGGCCGCCGGTTGCATGAACGCCTGCTGCAAAATGGCAAAGTCCGATTGCGCGGAAGATAGATTTCCCGTCGCAAGATCCTGGCCGAGCTGCTGGAATTCCGAGTTTGTCAGCTGATATTGCGAGCTGACCTGGTTGTTGCTGAAGCTGCTGCTGAAAATTTCCGAGACAGACATAGGTATCCCCCGACGTTAAAGATGGACGCGCCTTCCGCCGCATGCGCGGATGCGACATTCCGAAAGATCACTGGGGATCAAGCACGCTCACTTCCATTGCAGAAGCTGCCGCGGAGCGAAGTGTTTGCAGGCTTTACGCGCGAAGATTCGGGCGTGAGTCCCGCCCGACGCGCCAAACCGGCAAACCCTTCCGGGGCCGGGGTAGGCAAAAGTTGCCGACCCGAGGCCGGCGGCCGCCAGCGAGTTTGCTTCGCGGCGCGACATTGACGAAATCCCCGTCTGTGCCGATGATCAATACAGGAGAGGAACTCTATGGGAAACAAGGGCGCCACCGGGGTGCAACCAGCCAAATCCGATAATGCGGAAAGCATGACGAAGTCTAAACGTCTCGGGCACGACACCGATTACGAGCGCGAGCTGCGTCGGCTGCAGATCGAGTTAGTCAAACTGCAGGAGTGGGTTCGGCACAAAGGCCTGAGGGTCGTCGTCATCTTCGAAGGTCGTGACGCCGCCGGCAAAGGCGGCGCCATCAAGAGAATTACCGATACGCTCAATCCCCGCATCTGCCGCCTGGTCGCTCTGGGCACCCCGACCGAGAAAGAAAAAACGCAGTGGTATTTTCAGCGTTATGTCGCCCACCTTCCGGCCGCCGGTGAGATGGTGCTATTTGATCGCAGTTGGTACAACCGCGCGGGCGTTGAGCGCGTGATGGGATTCTGCACCGACAACGAATACATGGAATTCCTGCACAGCTGCCCGGAGTTCGAACGCATGCTGGTGCGCTCGGGAATCATCCTGATCAAATATTGGTTTTCGGTGTGCGATGAGGAACAGGAGCGCCGCTTCCAGGACCGCATGGCCGACGTCACCAAGCGCTGGAAGCTGAGCGCCATGGACTTGCAATCGCGGCCGCGCTGGGTCGAGTACTCGCGCGCCAAGGATGAAATGTTCGCCCACACCGACACCAAGCAGGTGCCCTGGTACGTCGTGAATGCAGACAACAAGAAGTGCGCGCGCCTGAACGTCATCCACCACATGCTCTCGATGATTCCGTACGAAGACCTCACGCCCAAGCCGATGAAATTGCCAGCGCTCGATAAGTCAAAATACGTCCGGCCGCCCATGCACGAGCAGAACTTCGTTCCCGAAGTGTACAAGTAGGCGCGTCGACGATGAAGCGACCGGCGCCCGCGCGCGTCCAACAGACTCTTTCCCCTGTCATGAATGTTCTCGTGAATCGTTTCCTCTCCGAAATCATCTGTTATAACGACTATTAGTCTGCGGAGAAAAACCATGAATCTTCAGAATCCTGTTCCGCAGCCCGCCGTGTTTGTCTCGCATGGCTCGCCCATGACGGCATTGGAAAACGGGCCCTATGCGCAAGCGCTGGTTGCGTTTGGAAATTCGGTTAATCCGCAGGCCATCCTCGTGATTTCAGCGCACTGGGAGGAGCCGGGAATCCGAATCGCGTCCGGAGCCCGCCCCGAGCTCAGCTACGATTTCGGCGGATTTCCACGCGCTCTGTACGAATTAAAGTACGAAGCGCCGGGGTCACCTGAGGTGGCGGCCGAAGTTGCAGCTGAATTAAAGCGGGCAGGTTTTGACACCACCCTCGATCCGGGGCGCAGCTGGGACCACGGTGTCTGGGTTCCGATGCGCCTGATGTTTCCCGAAGCTCGCATCCCCGTAGTCGAAATCTCTTTGCCCACGACGACCATCGAGCAGCTCCACAAAGTTGGTCACGCGCTCGGCGGCTTCCGCGCAAAAGGTGTGCTCGTGGCCGGCAGCGGTGGAATCGTCCACAACCTAAGAACGATGAACTGGCGCGACAAAAATGCTCCGGTTGACAGTTGGGCACTTGAATTTCAGACGTGGGTAAAGCAACGAATCGAACGCGGGGAACTAGCGACTCTGTTTGACTATGAGAAACAGGCTCCTCATGCGGCGCTCGCAGTGCCTACGCCCGAACATTTCGCTCCGCTGTTTCCGGTCTTGGGGGCGGCAGGCAAGTCGCCAAAGCTCCATCCAATCTTCGAGGGAATCGAGCACGCCAACATGTCCATGTTCACATTTGCCCTGTCTGACTAGAGCCAGAGAAATCTGTTGACACGTCTACCTCTGTGTCTCCACGCCCCTGTCATGTTGAGCGGAGTCGAAACATCCCTACCTGCACCGCGCTTCAACCACGCCTTGACTCCCCAGTGGCCCTCCATGCCCCCGATGGTTTACGCTTTTCCCTCGGCGGCGAGCATTCAAAATCATAGCCGAGCTGTTTCAACAGGAGGAGATTGCTAGCATGGCCCGCAAGTTCAAGGACCTGTCCGAGCGCGAAATTCTGGCCTTAGCCATTTCGCTTGAGGAAGAAGACGGCCGCGTGTATTCCGACTTTGCCGACGGGTTGCGTGAGACCTATCCCGCAACCGCCAAACTGTTCGAGGATATGCGCGAGGAGGAATCCGGCCATCGCGCCGCGCTCATTCAGACTTATCGCACCCGCTTCGGCGAGCATATTCCATTGGTCCGCCGTCAGGACGTCCAGGGATTCGTGCAGCGCCGGCCATTCTGGCTGACGCGTCCGCTGAAGATCGCCGAAGTCCGCAAGCATGCCGAGATGATGGAATTCGAGACCCGCCGCTTCTACCAGAAGGCGATGACGCAGGTCACCGACGCCGGCATCCGCAAACTCCTCGGCGACCTCGAAGAAGTCGAACGAAAGCACCAGGTAGCCGCCGAAGCGCTGCAGGAAAACATCATTACTCAGGACGTCGAGAAAGCCGAGGACGAAGCGCAGCGCCGCCTGTTCGTGCTGCAAATCGTGCAGCCAGGGCTCGCCGGCCTCATGGATGGATCGGTGTCAACGCTGGCCCCGGTGTTCGCCGCTGCCTTCGCCACCCACAGCAGCAAAGACGCATTCCTCGTAGGCCTCGCAGCCTCGATCGGCGCAGGCATTTCGATGGCCTTTGCCGAAGCCCTCTCCGACGACGGATCGCTCACTGGTCGAGGCCGTCCCGTGCTCCGCGGAGCCGTGACGGGCCTAATGACTGCAGCCGGCGGCATCGGTCACACCCTCCCATTCTTACTTCCAAATTTCCACGTAGCCTTTATCGCGGCCGTGATTGTCGTCGCGGTCGAGTTAGGAGTAATCGCCTGGGTGCGCAATAAGTACATGGATACGCCCCTGCTCGCGGCAGCCTTTCAGGTAGTCGTCGGCGGAGTGCTGGTGTTTATTGCAGGCATAGCAATCGGGAGCTCGTAAGGTGAAATGCCCTTGCACACCCTGACAGCTTCGAGCCGCGAGCCGCGAGCTTCGAGCAAGCAGGCGTTCAAAGCCTCAAGCATGCTGACTGCTCGTAGATCGCATCCCGGACTGATCTTCCGAAGGCGAAGCCATTGACCAAAGGTCAAGATTCCACTAAATTGGTTCAATATCTGACCACATTGCGGCAGGAACACCTTTAGAAAATCGGTTTAATCACATACTATGGGCCATTGACCACAGGTCAATAATCTTAGGAGGGTCTTGTGGGCGGCATTACAAGCAATCTGGCGAAACCACCACAATTACGGAGGGACGCGAAGCCGCGGCCACGGTCCGAAGCCAAACGTGGACGAATCGTCGAGGTGGCAATTCGCCACTTTGCCGAGCGCGGCTACAATGCGGCGCGCGTCGAAGACATTGCCGCGCAACTCGGCATCGCCAAGGGCTCGGTGTTCCAGCATTTCAAGAGCAAGGACGGGCTCTTCTTCGAGGCCTATAAAAAAGCTGTGCAATCATTTCCACGCTACATGCAGGCTCCCGTCGACGTGCGCGCCGGCGGATTCTTCGCGATTCTGCGTTACTGGCTCGGGCGCACCGAGAACATGGTCCGCGACAATTGGGCTTCTTATCGGATTTATCTGGTGGGCAATTACGGCACCGACCTGGCGCTGCGCCGGGAGATCAACCGCTTTCTGGTCGAGGAGGATCCCTACGGCTGGCGCGACTTTGTGAACTTCGGCGTCAGCCGCGGCGATCTGCGGACGGATCTGGACGTTAACATGATCGGTTCGATTCTGGAGTGGACGATGGACCGGTTCCAAGACGCGCTCCTGACCGAGGAACTCGATCCCGGACTGTTCCGTAAGTCCAGTCCGGTTCCCGAGAAGAAAGAAGCGCGTATAGAGCAATTCGTGGAGTTGCTGCGGCGCGCGGTGGGATCGGAAACAGTTGCAGCAGGCAAGCCTGGATCGGGCAAGCTTGCATCGGAAAGACTGCAGCCCGTGGGGAGTTGACGTGAGCAGGGCCTTGAGCGTTGAAGAAATCATCGCCAGCTACGACGCGAAGTCGTCCCTCGCGGAAGCGTCCACCATTCCCGCGCCCTGGTATGTGGATGAGCGCATCGCGGAACTGGAGCGGCAAACGGTTTTTTCTCGCACCTGGCAGGTGCTGGGACGCGTCGACCAGGTCGAGAAGCCCGGCCAGTTTGTAACCGCCACCGTTGCCGGCGAACCGTTGGTAGCCGTGCGCGGCAACGACGGCGTGCTGCGCGCGTTTTACAACGTATGCCGGCATCACGCCGCAGCCGTGACGACCGAGTCCTGCGGACAAGCATCGATTCTGCATTGTCCTTATCACGGCTGGAACTATGGCCTGGATGGATCGCTCAAGGGCATGCCCGAGTTCGAGGGCGTAAAGAACTTCGAGCGCAAGGACCACGGGCTGGTTCCGGTGAAGGTCGATGCCTGGGAGCAATTTGTCTTCGTCAATCTAGATCCAAAGGCCGCTCCGCTGAGTGAGTTTCTGGGCGGGTTGGTGAAGCGGACCGCGCCCCTTGGCCTGGGCAAGCTTCACTACTTCACCACCAAGGTTTATGACATTCACTGCAACTGGAAAGTGTTTGTCGATAATTACCTGGATGGCGGTTACCACGTGCCGCATCTGCATAAGGGATTGAACTCGGTTTTGGATTACAAGCAGTACACCATCGAAAACGAGGATCGTTATTCTCTGCAATCCAGTCCATTGGTCTACCCGGATGAGGCCGCCGCCAAAGCCGGCACGCGCAAGGGCGATCGGGCGTGGTATTTCTGGCAATATCCAAATTTCATGATCAATTACTACGAAGGGTATTTGGATACCAACCTGGTGATTCCGATTGATGTGGACCACTGCCGGGTCGTTTTCGAATTCTCCTTCGGCGACGTGAGCGAGCAGAATCGCGAATTCAATGAGCGGAGCGTTGCGGCGGGAAGTGGAGTGCAGGATGAAGACCTGGACATCTGCGAGGCGGTGCAGCGAGGCCTGAAGTCGCGAGCCTATGGCGCTGGACGGCTCTCGGTGCGCCGTGAAGCGGGCGAGCACTTGTTCCACCAATTACTGGCTGCAGATTTGAAGAGCGGGCTCGCGCACAATGCAGCGGCTGCGGACTAAAGGCGCTGGACTTGCTACTGGTGATCCCGCGGCACCGTTTCCTCCCACGTCTTCTCCTTCACGACCTTGCCGTCCCGCAGAAGCTCGCGGACATATTTGTAATAAAAGTTCTTGGCGTCGCTGGTCAACGTAAGATGGCCGCGCCACGTCAGCGTGCGGTCTTTCAGAGCCATTGCGATTTCGGCCTCGCCGTGAGCGGAACTTATCTCGGGATGATTGTCGTCAGCTTCGTAAGTAAGCGCTTCTAGATCGGTTTCTTTTCCCCATGGATAACTTTCTTCCGACTTGCCGTTCCAACTTACCTTCGTCTTCCCGGCTAACTCGTCGCGCTCGGTCTTCCATTCGCCGGGCCAGGGGAAACCTGCCGCCTGCATGTCCTTGCGTTCTTCCATCGGTTCGGGCGGCGAGAACTGCGGCACCGCGTACCGCGAAGGCGGAACAAGCGGCAGCACCAGCCGCGACCCATCGCTGGTTCCGAGCTGAAGCGTAGTGGTCATCGCATACGGAGTTGGCCAAGCCATCGGCCAAAGCGCATTCGAGACCGCCAGGCGAATGCGATGGCCCTTCGGAAAGGTCCAAGTCGTAAGGTGCATTTCGATGTCGAGCGAGTAAGTCTTGTTAGGCTCAAGGTCTTTGGGGTCGGAGGCAGAATCGCGCTGCGCACCGCTCAACCCCGCGCCCGTCACCTGCGTGACGGTGCCATCGGGAGCAACGTCGGAAAGCCGTGCAAACCAGTCCGCCAGGGTAGCCGTCGAACTCACGCGCAGAACGGCGTGCGGGCGCCCGAGAAGAGTGAGGTCCTCATTGAGTGGCGCCGAATCGTAGGTCAGGCTGAAGGCGTCGGTTGGCCGCTGATCTGTCAGCAATTCGCCCCACCACAGGCCGGCTTCTACTCCGATCGACGGAACATAGCGCAGCTCGTTCTCACCGGGCTTGGCCGGATCGGTAGAGAGCAAGTGCGCGGCGTATAAATAGAGCGTGGTGTCGCTGACGCCCTGCGGCGGCCACTTCGGTTCGGTTCGCCACTTTCCCGGCACTTCTTTGAGATGCGGATCGGGCGCATGCCAGGACCGCATATAGATCGCAAGCGCGCCACCGTCCATGATTCCGCTGTTGCGGTTCTTCAGCCAGTAGTCCCACCAGCGGACGGCCTCATCGCGCCATTCGATCTTGGGGCCGAAGTCGGCATCGTTGGGAAAACTGTGGTTCCACGGGCCGATGATCGCCTTGAGCGGCGCTTTGACTTGCTCAAACATGTGCGGGATGGAGTCGCGGTAGCCATCGAGCAGGCCGCCGATCAAGAAGCAGGGAATGTTGATGTCGCTGAGCGGGTGCACGGGAGCGTGCCAGAAATCGCCGTCCCGCTGATGCTTCAGATAGAGCAAAGACCAGGGCGCGGATTCGAATCGCGGGCCGAGGATCTTTTCGTCAAGCGTGTATTCGGGCGCGCCGGTCATCGCCGGAGCAAGGTCCATGTTGAGTTCGAACTCGTCGAAGTGCATTAGGCCGTCGATGTAGTGGATATCGTCGTGAAACAGAGCGTCGGTGGCGTCGACGGCCAGAATCGCCTTGAGCGCGGGCGGATGGCGCATGGCCATCTGAATGGAATTGAACCCGCCCCAGGAGATTCCGAACATTCCAACTTTGCCGTTCGACCAGGGCTGACTGGCGAGCCAGGCGATGACCTGTTCGCCGTCGAGTTGCTCCTGCTGCGAGTATTCGCGGTCGGTGGGCGTGCCTTCGCTCGAGCCAAAGCCGCGGATGTCTACGCGCGCGCTGACGTATCCGCGGGCTGCGAAATAGCTATGGATCGGATAGTCGCGGGACGCGGTGGCGTCGTCTTTACGATAGGGAAGGTATTCCAGCAGGGCGGGGAATTTTTCGCCCGGCTTGGCGTTGTCCGGCATATAGAGCGTAGCCGAAAGCCGGACGCCGTCCGGCATGGCAATCCATTCCTGGACCATGCGGACCGTGAACTTAGCGCGCGGGACGGGGGACGTCGCCGGGGCTGCGTACAGGTTTGCGGAAAAGGCGGCTAGGATGATGAAGGCAAAGGACGCGCGTGCAAATTTCGGAATAAAGAGCATAACGGCGCATCATAACACCAAGCCTCAGTCACGCATGCAGGGATTTGCATAACATCCGTGATGGGTAGGGCATGCCGCTTGAAGAGTAGAGCAGGTGGTTTTTAGCGAGTGCCCGGCCCGCCGCCAGGTGGCGGCATGTGGGGTCGTGGGGTTGGGCCGGGCAATGCTATGTACTTCCCTGCTTCTATTAGTGTGCTAGTTGTACACGGCAGCGTAGAGGGGTAGCTGTGACGCAGGTCACAGATTGCTGTGACACATTGGCTACATCGCCCTGTGATCATGGTCACGGCGCGGGACGCCCCCAGGTCTTAAGTTGAGTGGGAAGTCAGGAAAGGACTCAGAAGAATATGGCGTACGTAATCACCGACAATTGCACCAAGGATCATCTTTGTGTGGACGTGTGTCCCACGGACTGCATTCATCCCAAGACGGATGAGCCCAAGGTCGAAGAAGTAAAGCAGCTCTACGTCGATCCGGTCGGCTGCATCGACTGCGGCGCCTGTGTACCGGTCTGTCCGTCGGAAGCGATCTTTGCAGCAGAAGATCTGCCCGAAGACAAGAAAGCTTTTCTGGACACGAACGCGGCTTACTACAACTAAGCTTTTTTCGTGGTTGCTTCCTCCCAGCGCCCGCGCCCTTCGGGGCGCGGGTGTGTATTTCTCCTGAAGGCCAGACGCGCCAGTTAAACCCACGGCGCTAACTCCGGCCGCTGCCTTGACAGCCCATTCTCTCGTCCTTATCGTTGCTAGCCAACCATGAATATCGTAAAAGCCACAAGAAAGTACGAGCAATGGCTCGGCCAGCATTTGGAGATACTGGAAAAAGACCTGCAGTTGAAACATGAACGGATGGCGGAATCCATTTTTTCGTTTCTTCGGGCGACATTCTATCGCTGGTTGCAACTGTGGGAGGACGTGTGCGCGGATCTACAGAAGGCTCCGCGAATCCTCTCCGTGGGCGACCTCCATGTGGAAAATTTCGGCACATGGCGGGACACAGATGGCCGGCTGGTTTGGGGAATCAATGACTTTGATGAAGCATGTTTGTATCCCTACACGCTGGATCTCGTGAGGCTGGCAACGAGCGCCGTGCTGGCCGCTCGAGAAAGCCGGCTCACGATGAAGCCCAAGGAAGCGGCGGATGCGATCGCGGCTGGTTACCAGAAAAGGCTCGAGCAAGGCGGCCGCCCGTTCGTTCTGGAAGAGGAGCATGCTTGGCTGCGGGCGATTGCCGAGAGTAAGCTGCGGGATCCCGTCGTGTTTTGGCAGAAAATGGTGCAACTGCCGGCGTGCCGCGGGGAAGTTCCGGAGAGCGCGCGCGAGGCATTGGAGCATCTGCTGCCGGAGCCGGGGATCGAGTACCGGCTGACGCATCGGATAGCGGGTCTGGGAAGCCTTGGGCGCGTGCGTATTGTGGCGATCGCGGAGTGGAACGGCGGGCTCGTAGCGCGGGAGGCGAAAGCGCTGGCCCCGTCAGCCGCCCACTGGGCCGATGCGCATGCGCCCCGCGAAATCCTGTATGGCGCGACCTTGCGGCGTTCTGTGCGCTGTCCGGACCCCTATGTGCAACTCCGCGGGCACTGGATCGTGCGCCGATTGTCGCCGCACTGCTCGCGCATCGAATTGGACGCCCTCGGTACCGCCCGGGGAGAGTGCCGGCTGCTGGAAGCCATGGGTCAGGAAACGGCCAACATCCACGCGGGTACGGAAGAGAAGCGGCGAGCCATTCTCAAGGATCTTCGCACGCGCAAAGCCGGCTGGCTGGTGAAAGCCGCCGAGGCCATGGCCGAAAAATTAGACAAGGATTGGCGCGCCTGGAAGGAGCGCTGACAGGACCGAACTTTGTCGCAAACCCGACTCGGTACGGGCCTGCCAGCGCCTTAATGGAGGGATAATCCGTTTCGAGGGTCGTGCGGAGGTTGAAGAAGTGGGAACTCGGCTGCCAAAGGCTCAGCCAGATGTTCAAGCGGAATGAGAGCATCAACGATCCCTTCCAGTGTTGTCGGCGAGCCCGTCCACACGCGGGAGAAGGCTTCGCGGAACACGGACAGTTCGCCCACCAGCTTCCCGGATGCTTCTGGGCCAAGCTCGGCCTCATCGGGACCAGGATTGCTGGTGACAGGCATGAGTTGGTTCGCCTGTGGAAGCAGGCCGAGGCTAGCCTCATCCAGCCAGAAGCCAATCAGGATTTTGAGATGCTCCCGCCCGCATGCGCTTTTGAAACCCTGGTGGGAAGCTAGCGAGGGATGCCACGTCAATACCTTGAGACGGTCCAGCCATCGGTTCTCAACGACCAGGAACCAACCATCCCGGCGCAACGTGTCCAGGCCACAAACACTGCAAGGCGGGCGTTTTGTGACTGGGGAGCCCATGATATTTCTCATCAAGCCGTGCTCGCGCACGCAACTCGCGCCACTGGAGGACGGCGGACGATTCCTGGGCTGAGAGGTAAAGTCAGCATCCCCTGCGACGCATCGAAGTGCAGCGTGAAGTGAGCCGAGCATGCAGCGCACAGCCAGAAATGCTCGCGCTTGCGGATCTTGCGCCGGTTGCCATCGAGACCGCCCTCAGAGTCGGAGGCAAACGTTTCCGCCAGGAACAGCTTGCCCTCATGGAGTGATCGGAAAGGAACAGTACACCCGGGGTTCGCGCATTTTTGTAACATCGGCTGGGTCCAGTCTTCTCGGCGGAGTATCTTCGGCCAGAGAGATTTCATCTTCGTTGCACGCCGCTGGCCGAATGCTCTGGGGAAAGTGCAACTCATCTTCTAGCCGCAACCACAGGGACTTAGCTGATGCGGAACCTATCGTCTGGGGAAAGCGGTTACAGAAGATGACGAAACCCAGTCGCATGCGACGAGGACCCGGCAATTAACACGAACGCGTGTGATCTGGGCTGGCCCATTGAACGTGACAGAATAATATTTCGGGAAAGATGCAATTCACAACAGCCTTCGATCTTGATCGAAGCTTGCCACGCTGCTTAGCTGACAACCTCCAACGCGCGCGTCTGGCATGACGAGCAGAGCGTCGATTCCTTCAAGTCAATCCATTCCACGGCATGCGACGGCGCCATGACGCAGGAAAAGTCGTCGCAATGCGTCAAATCGAAGGTGTGTCCAACCTCGTGCACCGCTTCCTTAACCAGGCGATCCGCCAGCAGCCCCGGATCATGCGGCAGCCCGTAAAACTGCTGAGTGAGCCTATGGAACGAAACTACGGCACAGGGACCACCCATCTGCGCCTCGCCGAAAACGAACGTCAAAATGGGAATGTAGAGGTCAACTGAAGTCACGCCGAGTACGCGCCACGCGCCATTGGCGGCGTATCGCTGCATAGCCTGAAGCAGTTCCGAGGAATGATATTGTCCACGCTCCGGATGAAAGGCAAACTGCGGATCCAGGCCCCGCTCCAGAATTCGGCATGGGACACGGAAGGAATCCGCGAGCGCGGGCGCTACAGTGAGGAGCAGCCGCGGGTCGAGATCTCCGATCGGCAGCAGGTCGAGCATCTTCATCGCGTTTCGAGGGGGCGACTCCAACCGTACTTCTTCAGCTTGTGATGCAACGTCACGCGGTCGATCTCAAGGGTTTCAGCGGCCTTGGTCTGATTCCAGCCGCATTGTTCAAGCACCCGCATGATGTGCGCCTTTTCCATGTCTTCGAGCGATTTAGAACTCCCATTGGGCGTGCTGCCATTAGGCGCCTTAAAAGCGAAATCCTGCTCGCGGATCTCCGGTTCCTGCGCGACCACCATGGCCCGCTCCACTGCGTTTTCGAGTTCGCGAATGTTGCCGGGCCAAGGCTGTTGCTGCAGTAAATCCATGGCAACGGGGCTGACGCGGTTGATCTTCTTGTTCATCTGCAACGAGAACTTGCGCACGAAGTGATTGACCA
>Ga0074044_10001809_pt1 | contig 18992 bp, 18 predicted proteins | sample BogForMeECP23OM1_FD_94443 | JGI IMG/M metagenome (GOLD analysis project Ga0074044, IMG submission 94443) | Bog forest soil microbial communities from Calvert Island, British Columbia, Canada - Bog Forest MetaG ECP23OM1 | ecosystem: Environmental > Terrestrial > Soil > Wetlands ...
AAGCAACCGTTCTCAATCTTCAACGGTCTATCAAGAAGCATATTCTGGTAAGCCAGTTCAGTGAATTCAGCTGCGAAGGGGAGATCCTCGAAGGACGAAGCAAGTTGAAGTTTTGCTGGAGCGGCAACGCAGCCTTCAAGTTCTGTGCCAACGATGCAAGGTATTCCTGACGCGTGGGCAGTGGTGTAAATGTCAATCGAATTCTTCAACCCACCAGCTTTGGTTATCTTGATATTGATTAAATCCGCAGCTTTAGCCTCAGCCACTTTTATCACGTCGTGCGGATCCCAGACGCTTTCATCGACCATTATCGGTACACCTGTCGTCTTTCTCAGATACGCTAGGCCTTCCAGATCCCATCGGGGAAGCGGCTGTTCAACATATGCCAAATCACATTTGGCTAATTCCTTTATTGCCTTCAAACTCTCATAGCGAGACCAGCCAGCGTTTGGATCAACCCGTAATTCAACGTCGTCGCCAACTTGATCACGAACCGCCTTCGCGTTCTTAACATCAGTTTCGGCGTTGTTTCCGGCCTTCAATTTGATGACCCTGAAACCTAACTCGACCAGCCGCATAGACTCTTTTGCTGCCTCTTCAGGTTCGACAATTCCGATTTCAGATGCTACAGGAATAGTTGCTCTCTGTGCTCCGCCTAGAAGAGTGGATGTGGGAACATTGAGGATCTTGCCGGCAAGATCATGTAAGGCGATGTCGATACCGGTCTTTGCTAGGAATGCGGCTCCATGCACTTCATTGACGATTGAAATGGCTTTCCGCATATTCAACGGATCTGCCCCTATCAATGCGGATGCAATATAATTTCTGATAGCGATCGTTGTTGATTCTAGTGTCTCTCCATAGAATCCGACTGTAACCGTGCATGGAGCTTCTCCGTAACCAATCTTCCCATCATCGTTCTCGATACGAATAAGGACAAATTGGTTCGTTGAATACACCGAATATGCGTCAGTAAAACCGCGCATCGGCATTCGAACCGGGATTGCATCGATTCTCTTAATCGTCAACTGTCGCACTGGCTCCTAACGCCTACCATCATAGGTTAATCAGTTTGTGGGAACGATCGCGATGAACGTGGATATGTTCATAGTTGGAAATGTTCCAAAGGTCACTTAATACCGCTTCTCAATGAGTAACATTAACAGAGACATCGCATCCCATGGAGTTGATTCTAGGCGGTTAGTAAGATGGCGACTACTTCACCTCTTGCGGACATTGTTAAGGAAACCGAGAGAATCATTGATCTAGCTGACAAACAAAACGTAACCTTGAGACTGTTCGGCGGATTGGCGATCCGCTTTCATTGCCCAAGCGCGACCCATCGATCTCTAGAACGAAAATATGCGGATATTGACTTCATGGGTTTGTCTAAGCAAGCTCGAAGCATCAAAAAACTCTTCTTGGAACTAGGATACGCGCCGAGAGAAGTTTTCAACGCGTATTATGGAGATCAGAGGCTAATCTTCAACGATCTAGCAAATGAAAGACGAATAGATATCTTCCTAGACGTTTTCAAGATGTGTCACAAATTTGAATTCAAAAATCGACTAATCCTCAACAAACCTACTATTCCTTTGGCAGATCTTCTCGCCACAAAACTTCAGGTCGTTCACATAACGGAACGCGAATACAGGGATATCATTGCTCTGGTACATGATCATGAAATCGGAGATTCAGATGAACCTGAAACGATAAACGGACTTCGCCTAGCTCAGCTATGCAGTGAGGATTGGGGAATCTACAAAACCTTCAGCATCAATATTGGATTCGTTATGATGGCACTGAAGGAGTTCCAACTTGATTCAGAGTATGAATCCGTCGCGCGTAAACATCTTGAAGAATTAACTTCACGAATTGAAAATGTTCCAAAAACGACCGGCTGGAAGATTAGAGCAAGAATCGGAGAGAAGAAACGATGGTACGAACTCCCAGAAGACGACAAGAAAGTGATTGTTTCGCCAAGCCAATTAGCGGAACAATTACAGGCAGGAAAAGAGAAATCGGTCTAATAACTTGCCATATCGGAATTAGACAACCGGCCTACTTTCATAATGACTTACTGAGGAAGCTTTCTCCAATAATGTATCGTGCATCCTTTTTGAGTTGCCACGGAGTACCGAAGGTGGAATCGCAGCAAGGTTAACAATCGCAAGCCAAAAATGGGCGCTGCCGAGCCCTTCGATAAAAAGCCGTTTGTCAGACGCCGAAAGCGAAATGGGATTTACTGATGACACTACCTGCGTTATTGTTTGGTATGGCACTACGAAAGTCATTATCAACACGGCAACATTAATGCTGATGACAAAACCAACTTGAAAGAACGTGGCTCTGAACGCCGAGGCAATTCCTCTTCTTTTTTCAGGCACCGAACCCATAATCGAACTGATATTCGGAGAAACGAACAATCCCATCCCCACTCCAAGAATCATCATGTAAACGAATACAAACGATATTGGTGTTGCAATCCCGACTGTCGAAAACAGGAAAAGCGAGAGACTGGTGAGGATCAAGCCGGTAGTTGTGAATGGGAGATGCCCATACCTATCAGAAAATCTTCCACTTAAAGGACCTGCAACGAGAAATGCAATGTCAAATGGAATTATCCTAATCCCAGCATCCAGCGGACTCATGTCAAGAATCAACTGAAAATAAAGACTTAACAACAGAAGAAACGCTCCCCACGCAATCGCATTCAACAACTGCGCGACCAACCCTCCTGTGAATTCACGTATTTTCAGTAAGCTCAAATCGAGAAGAGGATGTTTCTGTTTCCTCTCATGTAAAACAAAGATCGCGAGAGACACTGCGCTGAGAATCAAGAGACTGTACACTACAAAGTCTTCAGACAATCCGTAAGCGGCGTAAGTCAGCGCCAGAAGAAAGCTTGTAATCGCGATCGAAAAAGATACGAATCCAAACCAATCTACTGTCGTTTTCTTCTCAACTTTGGCTATCTCCTTGAGCCTATGATGCGACCAAAACGTACCGAAAATACCTATTGGAATATTCACGTAAAATAATGCTCTCCAATCTAGAAAAGAAAGAATTAAACCACTTATCGTCAACCCAGCCATCGCGCCAAACCTGAACGCAATTTGATTGACCCCAAGAGAAAACCCTAATTCGTTAGTCGGAGTGGCATCAACGATCATAGCCACACTGTTCGTAAAAAGCATCGCAACTCCAAGCCCTTGCAAACCTCTCCACAAGATAAACTGAGCCGGATTCTGAGCGATGCTTGTGAGAGCTGAACCGATAGTGAAGATTGCAAAACCGATTGTGTAGATCTTTACTCTCCCTACCATATCGGTCAGTCTTCCGATTAGCAGTAACGCGATCGTAGAAGCAAGCACGTAAGATTGTGTGAACCAAATCGCTTGTTCAATATCAGCATGCAACGCAGCAGCGACTTGCGGGAGTCCAATTATGACGATCCTTGAATCTATCCCGTCCATCAAAACACCGACGGTAGTGACTGTTAAGACGACCCACTTGTATTTCATCAATCGTCATCGTCATTGATCGTGCATCGGAGTTCGACAACCGAACCCTCAATATGTGCACGCCGAATCTTCGAGCCTACGGCCACGATTCTTATTTAATCTGTCTTAGGTTTTCCTCAATTGGAATTTGCTAGCAGTTTTGATTTTGAATAAGTGCTAGTTCCTGGAGCGGACTAATTGGTTCTAGTCCTTCGTTAACGATTTAGAAAATTTTGCTTGTGGGTTTTCGATATTTTGGCTCCAGAGTAAGCTTGGCGATCGATTAAACGTCAAGCAAGTCTTGAAAAGACGACTGCGCCAAGACTCTGCAGATCATTCTGATATTTCCCACATCAAATAGATAAATCAATTATCTCTACAGGAAAACTTAGGCTAGAATAATTGATAAGCGAAAACAGCTATCGGTCCATTTTCTTCTTTCTTGACCGTTTTTCTTCTTCCATGAGATACACGAAAAGACGACTTACCATCGCCAATCACGACTAATGATTCTATGACGTATGTCATATTTAGGTTTGGCTTCCTGTTCTCAAACTTGCAACAATGTCACAAACTGGAGAATTTTTGAATAACAATAAGCTAGTGCTTCGCGGACGGTATACCGGCTCGAGCGATCTTGAGTACGTTCGCAACTGCGTGTGTGAGCATGGACAGGTCTGATCCCAACGAGATTAGCTTGAATCCCTGTTGGATGCTCTTTTCGACGGTACCTGCAGGAGCCAATAATCCGGGCGTGACATCATGCGCCTCGCACGTTGACACAATCAGTTCCACCGCTTTTTGAAAGGAGGGATTATCGAACTTACCAAAGGCCCCTAGTGACATCGAAAGATCAGAAGGCCCGCAAAACACGGCGTCAATTCCGTCGGTGGTAACGATTTCTTCGATATTCTTGAGAGCGAGTTCTGTTTCGATCTGTGGGATTACCATTATTTCAGAATCAGCCGTTGCGGCGTAATCGGGATCTCTGATTGCAGCACGTGCACCCCAACTTCGCATTCCCGGTGATTTGTATCTCGCAGATCGAACTGCTTTCTCTGCTTCTCCGCGGGTATTCACCATGGGCACAATCACAGCCTGCGCGCCGATATCCAAAGCCTTGTTGATGAGCCCTACGTCATTGGATAATACACGAACGATTGGAACAGTCCTGGAATAGCTCATTGCCTGAATCATGGAAGCGATTGCTCGCGTGTCAAGAATTGAGTGTTGCGTATCAAAATTAACCCAATCCAATCCTACCTCCCCAAGTGCATACGGAACTTCGCAGCTTCCTATTCCAAGGTTGATTCCAAATTCCACTTGTCCATCTTCAAGTTGTGCTCTTAATTTATTCCGCAAATAGATCACGCCATATTTCAAAATTTCAGTTCGAATCTTCGGTGACGGTTTCTCGTAACATGAATAAAATTGCTCTTATTTAGACAGTTTTAGAATCTCAGCTCTTAGAATTCGAACGGATCTGTTATTGAGCTCCACCGATGCCGAATCATGACTGTTAGTTAGTTTTCGTGTTTGGTAGGAATTGTTTTGGAATTCCCACAGCAACAGTCCACAGGTTTCCGAAACTTACCTTGGACACAAATGTCAGTAGCTGGAAAGCGTCCCATCGGTTCAAACCGTAGTCTGCTTCGAGCCAAAGTGCCAACGTTGTGAATCCTATTCGCAATGCCTCGCCGAGGGAACGTCCGGTTTCGGTAGCGGCAACAGAATACAAAGTATCACTGTAATCAATTCTCGGCCACCGTATCGAATAACCCTTTATCAGGTCAATCTTCAGAGTAGTCTTCGATGGCATTTCCACAGCTGCTCCAGAAAGTTCTCCTTCTCCCTGAGTTGCGTGAGCGTCTCCTAAGTGCAAGAGGGCGCCGTCAACCCATACTGGGAGGAATAAGGTTGATCCGGGGCTGATTTCCTTGATATCCATGTTACCTCCATGAGGCCCCGGATAAAGCGTGAGTAGAGTCTCAGTTGGAGGGGCTGTGGCTATCGTTCCGATCATAGGCTGATAGGGAATAGTAAATTTGTCAAAGAAAACTTTTCCATCACGAATTTTACAGATCCTGATTCCGTGCGGAACACTTTCTGTTTTTAAGAACTTCAACAACAGCTCAGTGTCGTCTCTCTGATTATACCAAAAGGAAACGATACGTGTTGCCCCTTGGCCGATAAGTGGTTGTATGTCCTCAATTTTGACTGATAAAATATCACCTTTTTCCGCTCCGTTAACGAATATAGGACCAGACTGAGGATTGGGGTAGGGGATCTTGCCCACGTCTCGTCTATCACTTTCCTTCCGAATCTGTCCCGAAAACGCATCCTCAGTCTCTACGTTTACCGTTTCACCTGGATCAATGAAAAGTCTCGGCCTGTTCAACGCGCTTATTGTATAACATAATTCTCCCTGCCCGTCAAGAGTAAGATCCTTCATGGACACATCACGTGTGCACTTGTCCTAAAAGAACGTTCGAGAAGAATTGAGCTCGTTCTCTAGAGAAGAATTAGATAATATTGCCATGCGCCATCGACATTATCCTCTTGAAACTGACAACGATGACCGACCCACCATGCTCAATTCTTCCAACGTATCCATCAAACCGCAGCCCTTCCACATCCGCCGCTGAAAGCGCATGTTTTCCCAGAGCTAATCTTCGAAGAAATGACATCGTCTCACGATCATACTCGTATACCACAAATTCACCATTCGGGCTGAGCCTTGCGAGAATATCAGGTATGCACTCATCCCTATTGTTCCAATGATGGAAGGAGAGTGAGGAGAAGATTATGTCGAATTTTCTATCAAACGGAATATGCCTATTGTTCCCGCGACTCAAATGCACGACAGATAGTTGATGATTTGGGTCAGAATCTCGGATCTTCTTCTCTGCTAGTTCCAGCATGAACGATGAGGGGTCAATACCATAAAGTTCGATTCCGAGCCTTCGCAACTGAATTAGTATGTCGCCTGTCCCACATCCGATGTCAAGCACAGATCGAGGATTTCTTGACCTAATGTCGTCCGCAACGAATTGAATAAACCTTCTACGCCAACGTGATGTGAGAGCGTATAACCTCGATTTTACATAACCAAAACTCTCTTCCGAGTAAGAATCATCCAAATTCGTTCACCAAAGAAATTTATGAAACCTTCGAATTTACGGATACTAACGCTGAAATGGAGCCCGATCAATATTAAGAACGGTAACTAACGAGAAGGTCGATAACGCTACTCACGGCAAAGTGGCAGAGCTCAAGTTAATCCTCATAAGTTATGCCAGCTCCAGTCCCTTTGCTATCCGGGGTAGTCGCGCCAAGCCACCTGATTTGTGTCTTGACAAGCCTGACAGAGCGCTACTACTTTGCTTTCCGTAGACGCCGCTCTAAATCTGCCACACGTTTCTCAAGCTTAACGATTCTTTGTGAAAACTTCTTGGATTCACGGTCAAGCTCTGACGCTGCTTTTCTGGCATGCTGATTCAATTTTGTTTCGAGTGTTCGAGCGGCGCGCTCAGACTCCTTATCGAGTTGGTCGAGATGATCTCGCAATTCCTTAAACTTGCCCACCTTTTTTCTAGCCTCAGACATATCTTAGCAGTGATTCGTCTAAAAAGGAGTTATGCGAGAAAAACTACCTCCGTTTCGACTTTCGCAACGGTCTTCTTAGTCTGTTTTCGAACAACCTTAACTGATTGCTTCAGGGTCAACTCCGATGGCTGTAATAGAAATTTCAATACCTATTAGCCTGAAATCCAATAAACAATAACAGGTAGGTTAGATGATCGAATCGATACTCGACGTGGCAGTGGTTGTTTCAGATGCCAATAAATCAGCAGACTGGTTTAAGGAGAAATTGGGGTTTGAAATCCGCGACAAAGAAGGTCACTGGATAACAGTAGCACCGAAAGGGACGCAAGTCGTCATGCATCTATGCGAGACCACTCCAGCCGAGAAGGGTAACACGGGCATTGGATTCCGAGTCAAAGATCTAGACAAAACGTACGCGGAATACAGCGGCAAAGGTGTTGAGTTCACCGTTAAACCAACAAAAGCAGAGTGGGGATCGTACGCCATGTTCAAAGATCCAGATGGAAATGAATTCTGGCTGCTCCCAGGCTAAAGAAAAATTCTCATCCACCACCATAAATCGGATCATAAAATATTGGGCATATAATGAACCTGTAATGCTCTGGTAACCCGAACCAGTTGTTGTAGTCGATTTTCGAGTCCAAACCCAACACATAATTTGTTCAGTGTCTTTCGTTCTCCCAGATGTGGGATATAATGGCGACCGATAGGAAGTTTACACGCTTCAACAAGCAACAAGAGACAATGGCATTCGGAATGCCTGAGGTCCCAGAAGGGGGGTTGTGCCTGTCTGCATTTCTGGTGATCACCGATACTCACAACCCTAACAATGTACTGATGGGAAATTTGAATCCGAAGGCTCCATGGGATCACATTGGTGCTCTAGATCCTGCGCGGATCGAAGTTCATAGCAAAGGCTGGATGCTTGCCTCATCACATCTGATCGTCTATGAATCTCCGCATGATGCGGCGAAGAGAATCCTCAAAGAACAACTGGAATTGGATAATCTGAAGTTGAGTGAACCGATAGTAATCTCCGAAACCTATGTGCCAAAAAGGTTCCAAAATATGCCACGTCACTGGGACATTGAGTTCATCTTTAAGGGACAGATTGACAAGGATCAGATACCGAAGCCACAAGCATGGACGAGGCTAACCTTCGTGAATCTAGGCCTCACCAATAAAGCAGAGATCGCTAGATCTCACGAAGATATTCTTGAATCCGTCGGACTAGTCTTCAAGAATCAATAACAACAGACCAAGTTCTCTTAGACGCGACACATGGATTTAGTCGAGATAAAAAATCAGAGTGGACATCATTAACCATGATTCGCCTTCGGTGAATCAGCGCTCGGATTAAGCGTCAGCCCGCCATTGCTCGTAATAGTTAGAACATAAATGACGGGTGCAACACATTGCGGAGTTTGGAAATATGATGACGAAATTCCACTTACCAGAGGATATGGATCCCCTTCGAATCCAGTAATTACAACTGCACCAGTTTGTGGATAATTTTGTGGAAGATGATAAAGCGCGAAACGATTTGGAGCACCGGGGTCTTGCACCCACTGATTGCTTTCTGCCAATGCTGTGAAGTAGACGCAACCAGCTTGATCGGGCGCTGCAACGTTACCGTAAAATGTAGCGGATCCACCCGGATATTGATCGTTCGTCATCGAAACGGAAAACACCAGCTCGGCCGTTGTCAGCATGCATGAAACCGTTACGAGCGCCACCAATGATACAGTAATTATGTTTTTTTGCAATCTCATATCTAATCCGAACTATTTCATTATCCCTAAGATGAATATGATGAATTCCAAACCCAATGTCATATTTACAGCTAAGTATGGTCCGAAGGGTTATGAGTTAAACCCTGCATATTTACGGTTACCCGGGCAGATGAGATTGATTGGAAACCGTTAACAGGCCTGTTGTTGGTCAGATTCAACGCTGGATAGATATCCAATATGGGGCCTGACGCTCAAAGAAATCGTCAGAGCTGGTGGAATCAATGGATCTCTTGGTTACATCAACAGCCCGGATGGGAAACTGCGACGCCTGAAACTCTGCTAAAGTTCCAAGAGAATGCTACTGGGCGTCAACGTTATGTTTTGTTGGATTTGATCCAAGACCACACCCAGCAGAAAGGCGGCACGTATGTATCCATCAAGGATTTAGATTGAATGTAGAAGATTTCTGGTTACTCTTTTTTACTGCAAAGCCATGGATACGGCTGCTTCCGCATGAATGCGAGTCGTATCAAACACTGGCAATGATGTGTCGCTTTGCTGAACGAGCAGGCCGAGTTCAGTGCATCCGAGAATTATGCCTTGAGCTCCTCTCTCTTCCAGACGGCGGATGATCTCTAGACACTTCTTTTTCGATTCAGGAAGCACTGCGCCTAGACAGAGCTCACCAAAAATGATTTCATTCAACGTATGGCGTTCCTGGGCATTATCGGGTATGAGTGCCTCCAATTCAAATCGTGCAAGGCGGTTCTTATAGAAATCCTCTTCCATGGTGAACTTTGTGCCGAGAAGACCAACCCGTGTTATGCCTCGTCTTTTGATTGCCATGGCCGTTGGGTCGACGATATGCAGGATGGGAATGGAGACGCTGCTTTGGATATCGTTCGCCATTTTATGCATAGTATTTGAGCAAATAAGAAGAAAGTCTGCACCTCCCCTTTCAAGATTCTGGGCGGCTTTTACCATGCGTTGTGTTGCTGCATCCCAATGGGCTTGACGTTGCAGTTGCTCAATTTCGGCGAAGTCAAAGGAGAACATGAGACATTGAGCTGAATGAAGACCATGTAGTTGCTTCTGTGTTTCTTCATTGATGATTCGATAATACTCTTGAGACGACTCCCAGCTCATGCCGCCGATTAGGCCTATGGTTTTCGTCGCTCTCTCCTCACCCTATTTAATTGTAATAAATAATAAGAAATCCTCCCCAAAAATAATGGGGGGAAGTTTGTCATCCGTGAAGCCGTCAAGGAGTATCTGGAAGATTTCTAATGTGATACGGAAACCGTTAGACTAATCCCGACTGGACTATTGAGGCGTATTTTGGGGAGAACGTCTCCGGTTGCGTAGTTTATGGAATGCGATCACTAATCGAATCCTCTTGCAAACCATTAAATACGCTCAAAGGAAGAAATAGACGAGAAACTTTGAGCAAAGAGGTCTTTGTCAGAAAAGCCACGGGGCTCACGAGACCTTTTGGAGTATACGATACGCTGATTATCGCAATAGGAGCGATTAACTTAGGTTCAGGAACACTCCTGGTTTATTCAAGCAGTCTAGCCTTTGCTCCTGGCTACAATTACGTCCTTAGTTTGTTCATTGCAATGGTTCTCAATTTGTTCGTCGTTCTGACCTATGCCATGATTACAATTGCTATGCCTCGATCTGGAGGCGACTATGTTTTCGTCAGCAGAACGATCAATCCGACCTTGGGTTTCGCTAACAATTTCTTCTGGACCGTTATTTCCATACTTGGCATTGCTTGGAACTGCCTCTTCATGGCTGGCACTGCGGTTTCAACATCGCTCACCGTTGGTGGAGCCACGCTCAATAGTAATTATTTGACGTCACTCGGACAAGCGGCAAATCAACCGATCTGGGGTTTCGTCATAGGCACGGTGACGATGCTGTTCATTATGGTTCTGATGATCGTACAAGTGAAGTGGCTAAAAATCGTGAACCTGATAACTTTCGTTATCGGGATGATTACAGTTGTCGCATGGATAGTTGTTCTAGGAATTACGCCCCTGAGCAGCTTCATTGCTTCATTCAACACATTTGCGCAACCCTACACCAACAGCACGAACAGTTACCAAATGATTATTCAGTCAGCTCACAGCAACGGCATGACGCTTGCTGTGAACTGGAATGCCGTTTTGGCAGGAACAGTTCTTACTCTCCCGATAAGCTACTTTACGTTGGGCGGAGCAAACGTCGTTAACTTCTTCTCTGGTGAAATCAAAGAAGTCAGCAAGACCGCCATCTGGTCCACAATAGGAGCGCTTGTCGCTATCTTCGTATTCGACGCTCTGATCGGTGTCGTTCTCTTTAGTGCCGCGGGTTACGAATTCATGTCAGCCTTGAGCTACCTCGCCTTCAATGTCCCTTCATCGTATACACTCCCAGTGTCACCTTTCCTGCCTTTGATTGTCGACATTGCTGTGCCGAATATTGGCATGGTAGTTCTAACGTTACTAGGCATGATCTCCTGGCTCTACCTGCTCGCTATGTCATACTACCTCATCGCTACACGGAACATGTTTGCGTGGAGTTTCGACGGAGTCATACCGACATGGTTCTCTGAGATCAACGCGAAATACCACACACCAGTTCGGTCAGTCATAACAATCACATTATTCGCGATATTTGGAATCGCCTTCTACGAGCTGATATTCCCCGTGGCATTCTCGTACTCAAACTTCACAACAGGCTACAACACGGCTTGGCTTGTAGCGTGCGCATCCGGCGCCGCGTTTCCATTCATAAAAAAGGAAACGTTTGAGGCTCAACCACCATTCGTTAAGAAACGATTCGCAGGTGTACCAGCGATTACAATTTTTGGAATACTAGGAGCTCTATCTGTAATTGCAATGGACGTATTCGTCGTGCTGAATCCAAGCTACGCTGGTATTCCTGCAAACTTATCTAACATTTCTCTGGTGATACTGGGTCTAATATTCGTTATTGGGTTGATCTTCTTCGTGGCAGCAAGAGCCATACAAAAATCGCGCGGCCTAGACTTGTCACTTGTCTTCAAAGAGATACCCCCAAGTTAAATGACGATTATGTGTCGCATATGGAAAAGCGAGAGCCTTCAACTTCCATAGAAACGCATGTTACTGAGGCCCGCGCTCTTGTTGGAAAAGCACAAGATCAAAGCATAATCCTAAGAATTCTCGGTGGACTCGCCGTTAGACTCCACTGTCAGCAATTTCTTAATTTATATCAGAGCCTAGGTCGAACGACGGAAACCGCTGACATTGACGTAATAACGTATAGCAAGTATCAGGATAAACTAGAGTCCTTCTTCAAGCAAATTGACTTTAACCCAGAACCGGACGCTAGACGAACCCCTGTCATTTGGGGCAGCAGACAAATATACGTTGAACCGAGAGGCCGATTTCATGTTGATGTATTTTTCGACAAACTTGAGATGAGCCATACTATTGACTTCCGTCATCGACTTGAAGTTGACTTGCCAACGGTTCCCATCGCCGAGATTCTCCTTGGGAAAATGCAAATCCACGAAGTAAACGAGAAGGACATCAAGGACACTATCATTCTATTAAGAGCGCATCAACTCGGAGATTCCGACGAAGAGTGCATAAACGAGAAATATGTCGCTAGACTACTCAGCGAAGACTGGGGTTTCTATTACACGGTTACAAAAAATCTTGAAAAAACTAAACTAATTTTACAGGACTATAAAATAGATAAAAGCGACAAGGATGACGTTGAAACCAAGATTGCCCGTCTCCTATCTAGAATAGAAAGCGAACCGAAAACAAATCGCTTCAAACTCCGCGCGCGAATCGGCGAGAAGAAGAAATGGTATAACGTCGTCGATGAAACCTTTAAGGAGAATCAACAGTGGCAATAACGCGGATCTTCTACACCACCGACCTTCATGGATCTGAGAGGGTCTTCATCAAGTTTCTTAACGCTGCCAAAATTTACAAGGCTAACGTGGTGATAATGGGCGGCGACATGACAGGAAAAATGATTGTTCCAATCGTCAAGATCACCGAGAGCACCTACACCTCAAAACTTCTCGGGGCTGAAGTGGTTGCAAAAGATAAAACAGAACTTCAGCAACTTGAGAATAACATTCGATACAACGGGTTCTACCCATATTATACTGACCCATCAGAAATGGTAGACCTCAACAAAGATCCGGCGAAGGTCGACACATTATTCAACAAACTGATGGCTGACACCCTGAAGGTCTGGATGGATATAGCCGAAGAACGACTTCAAGAGCTAAATGCAAAAGTATACATGACGCCGGGAAACGACGACTCGTTCGCGATCGATTCTGTGCTTAATTCCTCAAGCAAGATCGTAAACCCTGAGGGAAAAGTTGTCATGGTCGATGAGCATCATGAAATGATCAGTTCAGGCTACAGCAATCCCACTCCTTGGGATAGCCCCCGAGAAGCATCTGAAGATGAACTGGAACGAAAGGTCGAAGATATGGTCTCGAAATTGACAGACGTTGAGAACAGCATATTCAATTTTCATTGCCCTCCCTACAATTCAGGGATCGACATTGCTCCGAGACTTGGGAACGATCTTAAACCGATAGTTTCGCCAGGCACAGGCGTAGAAATGATACCCGTGGGAAGCACAACGGTCCGGAAAATGATTGAGAAATATCAACCTTTGATGAGTCTGCACGGACATATTCACGAAGCCAGGGGAGAGACGAAGATTGGAAGAACCGTTTGTTACAACCCAGGGAGTGAGTATGGAGAAGGGGTCCTGCGCGGGATAATTGTAAACATCGACGAGAGGAAGGTGAAAAGTCGTTTATTCGTTTCCGGGTAGAAACAAACCTACCAAACTCCCTAGGATGACATCAACCCTCAATTATGTGTGCTTACAGGCGCTAATTTATTCTGACTAGATCGTGGCTGAAATCGGCCATGTCCGTGTTCGCCAACGAATTCACGGTTCTCCATCACCAGTACTCCTCTGACGATTGTCATTATCGGAACGCCCCTGAGCATCATTCCGTTATAAGGCGACCAACCGCTCTTCATCTTGAGATGAGAATCATTTACTTTCATTTTTCTTTTCATGTCAACAATAATAATGTCCGCGTCAGAACCTAGGCTTAGAGTCCCCTTTCTTGGGTAGAGCCCAAATATTCGGGCGGGATTCTCGGAAGTACAAGCAACTATTCTGTTTAAAGAAATCCAACCCTCACTCGCTCCATTCAACATAAGAGGTGTTCCTGTTTCCAGTTCAGGCATGCCTGCCTCTGCTGTCCACATGTTACGCTCAGACCTCTTAACATCCTCTTTCTTGAAAGGCGAGTGATCCGAACCTACAGTGTCGATTTCACCGTTTGCTAGTTGGCGTCGAATTTTCAGCATTCTAGTCTTATCACGAACTGGTGGTGAGCATTTTACCCACGGCCCTCTTCTTTCAACATCCTTGTCGGTCAGATACAAATAATGTTGACAAGTCTCGACGTACACTTTCTGTCCGTTTGAACGTGCAGTCTGAATTTCCATGACTCCTTCTGGGATACTTGTGTGAACGATTAGACCTCTTACTCCAGCTTCGCGCAGAAGAAACACTGCTCTTTTGTCTGCTTCGTGCTCGACAATCGGTGGTCTCCATTCTAAGTGTGATTTGAAGTCTACTCTATGGTCCTTATCGAGTCTCTTCTTGTTCTGAGTTAGCATATGATCATTTTCAGCGTGGAGAATCGCTAAACCGTCAACTTTGTGAATAACTCGGAGCGCATCGAATAATTCACCGTCCAACATAGCCGGCCAGATATCTTCTGAAAAGCACATGAATGTCTTGAGGGCTGTTGGTCCTGCCTTCCAGAGAGGAGGTATTAGTTTCTCGAAATCTTCGTTTGGAACGAAACCCCCGTGCAAGGCAAAGTCAACGTATGCCCGCCTAGACCAGAAGTCAACTTTGCGTTTGAAAACAGAGACCGATGTAACCAACGGCATTGAGTCTGGCATATCGCATATTGTGGTCGTCCCTGCCATAGCGGCAGCCATAGTTGCTGACTCGACATCCTCTGCATAGTAAGTAGGTCGTTCAGTTCCTTCCCATGGCTGTCCAACATGAACATGTGCATCTATTGCACCTGGCAGGATCATCTTTCCGCGCGCGTCAATTGTCCTCTCTGCTCTGGGCATATTCGCGGCTTGACCGATCGCAGTAATCTTACCGTTGTCAACGGCAATCGATGCGACGTAATTGGTTTCGGGTGTTACAAGAGTACCATTTTCAATGACGAGATCAACCGATCGCACCGTCACTTCACGTCTCCCCTGACACGCGCATCGCAGGTTTTAGTGTCCAAGCTTGAAGCTTTATTTGTTCAAGTATTTTTGGGGCTTCGAAGTGATGAGGTAATACTTTCCATCTACAAGCCTTTCTGAAGTTCGCATCATTAATATATTTGAGGTGGGGCTGCTTGCCTTTTGACGCTCGTATCGCGGTAGGAGTTAGTTGACCGTCAAGGGTTCTCCTAAGCAATTTTGATGCGGTTGCAAGAAAGTCTTCTGGGCTCAACACCGCGTACTTACCAATCTTGATATGAGATGGAATAACTTTTTCGACGTTAATGAATTCCAGAATGGTTTGAATCGAAGTCACAATATCTTTCGTTTGCAGTTTTTTACTTCCCCTGCTTCGGAAAGTTGTCATAGGTCCTAACGGTTCCTGCAATTCAAATTGTTCAATCTTGCCTGACGTGAAGAAGCGATCTAGAGCGTAGTTAACGGCGAAGAATGCTTCCGCAGGGGAAATAACAAACTGCTTGGTTGCTAAGTAGTCCGTTGAGACACTGAAGTGCTTCGAAACGAGTTTCAATCGTTTCGAGTCAAGAGTCCTGGGACCAGCCTGGCCGTAAATCCTTTCCGCATCTCTTGCTGTAATGAATTGGACGTTGAACTGCTTAACGTATCGAATGAATTCTTCAAAGTCGCGCCAAGCTCGTTTTGTTACTTCAGGAGGTTGCGCAGGTGGACGTTCATAATCTTCCTTGAATCTGTTCTTGCCATATCCAAAATTGACTTCGTCCCAAAACTTCTTGTTGATTGAAGTGTGAAGATGAAAGAGGATACTTATCGCACTCCCATTCTCCATTCGAAGTCTGTCGTAAATGGTCTTGAATCTTCGCTTCAAGCGATTTATTCCGCTTGGATCCTCAAACGAGTAATCGAAAAGAATGAAATTGCGGTTGGCTCCATTCAGGTTCAAAACACCACAATACCAGTACGGTCGATTGCCAAGATTCAGTATGCTCGTTTCATCCAGGTATACTGGGATCCCCACATCTGATAGCGCCGGATACACATGCGGAGCCCACGCGGGACCAGGGTGACCGAAACAAGACATGTTTCTTCCAAAAACTTGTTTCACGAATGCCAGACCATAACGCTCGCGGACAAGGAATTCTTTCGCGCCAGATCGAACATCGGCTTCAGCAAAAAATTCGTAGACCGTGGGATGTCGACTGTGAGTGTCTAGATGATATCCAACGTCATACTCGGATATTGCGTCAATTACATCATTTCTTCCGCTCTCCTGGAGAGCACGTACTTTTTCAGCCACAATCTTGCACGTGACAGGGATCTTGTATTTCTTCAGAATTCTGAACGCGGTTAACGGGAGATCATGAGACTCGCCAGTAACGTAGTCTTCGATGTCAAACCAGAGATAAACATAGATCTTCGCCACAGCCGCCACCAAAACTAATTTCAAATTGCGCATTCATAATTATTGTCTATTCTGTAATAGTACCGGCTCCAATTTTCAAGTAATTCGATTTGGAGTCTTCATGTGTAAGACAAATCGATTTACTGGGCCAAGTAGCCTCCATCGACGACCAAAGATGCACCAGTTATAAACGAAGCTCGTTCAGAGGCAAGGAAAAGTGCAGCTTCAGCGATTTCTTTCGGCTTTCCCAATCTTCCAATTGGATGTTTACTTACAAATCTCCCCCTGGCCTCCTCCGGACTAGAGCCCATAATTAGAACTTCTCTATCCACCATCGGAGTATCAACAGCTCCTGGACAGATGCAGTTAACCCGAATACCATTCCTCGCGTACTCCAGTGCCGTCGATTTTGTTAACAGAATAACACCACCTTTGGACGCCGAGTAGGCTGTGAACTGCTCCCCTCCGACTACCCCAAGTTGGGACGCGATATTGACGATGTTTGCATTTCGACGACCGAACATATGACGTATCGCATACTTTGATAAGAGATATGGTCCTTTCAAGTTGGTATCAATCACTCTGTTCCACTCTTCCTCGTCAGTGTCAATAAGAGGTTTCACCAATTCGATACCGGCACAGTTGCAGACAATATTGATGCCGCCGTACGCCGAAATGGTTTTGTCAATCAGATCACGAACACTCAAATCACTTCGAACATCAACCTTCACGAAGGTCGCTGCTCCGTTCTTTTCTCGAATCAAGCCCAGTAATTCTTCGTTTGGTTTGACATCTCCAATAACCGTCTTCGCACCTTCGATCGCAAATAGTTCAGCGATTGCTCTTCCAATTCCAGAACTGCCTCCAGTCACAATAGCAACCATGCCATCTAATTCCATGACAAAATCATTGTCCGCAGATCCATAATAAATGATCACTGGATCGTAAAGCCAACAACTACCAACGTGTATCCAGTGACGAATGATAATCACTCGCAGAAACAGAACTAAATTAGCCACCTCCTCTGGAGTGGTGTTACCAATCGACCTAGAGGTCGGACTACCATTAGTTCTGTTCGTAAGAGAATAGATAAATTCTCTCGAGTACGAGATCAACGACGATAAAATTGGGAAGTCTAAATGGTAGGGTTGCAATTGTGACTGGTGCATCCACTGGAATTGGTAGGGCGACGGCTATTCGATTTTTGCAGGAGGGGGCAGATGTGGCAGTGAACGTTTTTAATAATCCAGTTCACGACGTCGAGGAGGCGGCGAAGCAGTTTGGAAGGGGCTTCATCTGCGTCAAAGCAGATGCTCGAAGTACAAACGACATGAATTCTCTGGTTAAGGCAACTGTCGATCGATTTGGGAAGGTAGACGTGGTATTTTGCAACGCCGGCATTCTGTCGTGGGCGAGGACAGAGGACTTGACAGATGATGAGTGGGATTTCGTCATAGACTGCGATCTCAAGGGGTCATTCCGGCTTTGTAGAGCAGCAATACCACATATGAAGAAACAAAAATATGGTAGAATAATAGTTGCTTCCTCTGTCTCAGGTATATCCACGGGCTGGATTGGGCACGCACATTATTGCGCAGCGAAGGCAGGGCTAGTAGGATTTGTAAAATCTATAGCAGCAGAGCTTGCCAGGGATGGTATCACTGTAAATGCAGTGTCGCCTGGAATGATCGTAACTGAGCAATTGAAATCCAGAGGATCAATCGGAGAAGAAGCGATCAGCAAGATCGGACAACAGATTCCCATAGGATACGTCGGAGATCCAATCGATATCGCCGCGGTCGTCGCTTTCTTGGCGTCAGAGGAGGCCAGATATTTGACCGGTCAAAATTTGATCGTTGACGGTGGATATACAATACAAGAAGACTTCATTCCAGTCGGCAACTTGCCGCCTCCTCCCGGATACATTCAGCGTTACGATCGGCTTATCAAAGTCAAATAAAACTGGTAAACCCCTACTCCACCCTCAGCAACCAAAACCAAGTCCTGGTTAGGCTACGGATCCGTGGCACCTTAGAAAGCTCAAGATGTCGCATGATTAAATACGTATTAATCGATTCAAACTAACAGCTAAATCTCGAATTCACTTCGGGAATGTAGAATGCGTGTCAAGTTGCTTTAGACATTACGCATGAATTTCGATACCGGTGTACATGCGAATATAAGCCCTACCAGTTTATTGCCGGAGACTGGATTCATCTCGTATCTGGGTTCTACAATTGGTTGCAAGCGTCCTGTCGGTTAACGTAGCTTTACCTCGCACCGTAACATGGAACGAACTGGAAGTTGTAACTGGAATATTCAAGCGACCTGTCCTCGGACGCATTACGGTTCGAGAGATGGGATTAGAAGGCGACGGCCAAGCGGATCTCACGGTACACGGTGGAGTCAAGAAGGCAGTGTACGCTTACCCATCTGAACATTA
>Ga0074044_10001810_pt1 | contig 18990 bp, 18 predicted proteins | sample BogForMeECP23OM1_FD_94443 | JGI IMG/M metagenome (GOLD analysis project Ga0074044, IMG submission 94443) | Bog forest soil microbial communities from Calvert Island, British Columbia, Canada - Bog Forest MetaG ECP23OM1 | ecosystem: Environmental > Terrestrial > Soil > Wetlands ...
ACCGCTACGGTGCTAACCTTCTTCATTGCCGGTCTCCTTTATCTCTTGTGCTTCGAGCACGTCGATAACTTGGGAGCCTACAGCATCCCGTCCGGAGACCGGCCTTCTCATCCCATCTGGTTAAAACAGTTCAGACAGACCGCCGAAACGTTGGAGTTGCTATGTGCCACCCGTAGAATCACTTTGTGGCTTAGACAGTGCAACCCATGCCCTTTAACCGCTGGCTTCTGCTCGCAACCTTGTTGTCTTCTGTGCCTGCTTGGTGTGGTCATACCTTGACGCAGCAAGACCAGAAAATTCTCGACAGTTGGCTGTCCAAGCATCCGGCCTACAGCGCCGCCACGGACGCAGACTGCGGTTGCCCGGAAGACATTCAGCAAATGAAAACCGGGTATGGGGGGAACTGGCCGCCCGTTCCCGACTATCACCCGTATGCTGTGACTGGCGACTTCAACAGCGATGGTGTGACAGATTTTGCCGTGGCAGTAATTGACCGTTCAAAATCTTCGAAGAACTTTACGCTGCTGATATTCAACGGGCCTTTTGGCCAGAAACTGGCATCGCCAGTGTATGTCGAATCGGACCTTGACCTGCGTGGAGAAGGTATGTCTTTCGGACCACCACGACCGAAGCCCTACCGGATAGTGGTCGGACCTTTCGAGAGTGACAACACATGGATTTTGGTTCCGAAGGGGCACACATACAAGGTTCAGATGAACGAAGATTGACTCTGCGGTTGGCGTAACATCCCGTTTACACTCGTTGACCCCAACCTTGACGGCGAGGCAGGCGCAGGTCTCGCCTTCGAGATTTGGGATGCCGCGCCTTCAACCCGCAGCTTTTGCTCTTGCCTTCACTGACCACCGGCCACTGCACTTCCTATGCTTTCAAATACCACGGCACATTGATAATGGTGATCCGCTCATCGCCGCCGAGCAGCAGCAGGGCGGTCAGCATCTGGCCGCGCTGGTTGTGCAGGAAGTAGTGGAACCAGTGCCGCTCCACCATCGATGCGATCACGACCGCGATGGTCCGTCCCGGATTTTCTTTCTCCACCTTCAACACATAGTCCACAATCGGATGCACCACGAGCCGGTATGGAGAGGGCAACGTCACCAGTTTCGGCACGCGCACGCCGGGCGGCGGATCTTTCTCCCATTTCCAATCCGGCTTCTCCGCATCCGCATCGCACATGATGTGCACCGCCTCCACGTCGGGAGACAAGGTCATGGCAAATCGGAGCGCCTTCTCCGTCGCCGCATTCCATCGGTCCACCGGAACCAGCACGATCGGCGGCGACAGGTTCTCGAAACTTAAATCGGCGCCGTCCTTGAGCGCGACTTCCTGGTTCGACAGTTCGTAGTGACGCCGGATCCGCCCCATGAAAACAAGCAGGGCCGGCAACAGCAGCACCACCACCCAGGCTCCCGAAGTAAACTTCGCCACCAGGATCACGATCGTAGTCAGCCCCGTAGCCAACGCCCCGATACCGTTTACGATCATCGCCGGCGAGAATCCCCGGGTCCGGCGCCAGTGACCCACCATCCCCGCCTGCGACAAGGTGAAGGCCATAAATGCGCCCACCGCAAACAAAGGAATCAGCCGGTCGGTAACGCCGCCAAACAGAATCAGCAGCAGCGCGGCCAGAATGGACAAGGCCCAGATGCCTTGTGAGTACACCAGCCGCCGCCCCCGTGTGGTCAGCGAATGGGGAAGGTAGTCGTCGCGAGCGATCATGCGGCAGAGGCGGGGAAAATCGGCGAACGATGTGTTGGCCGATAGACAGAGCACGAGCAAGACGGAGAACATCGTGATGTCGTAGAAGATTCCCTTGCCCGCCACCGCCGCCGTCAGCAGCGACAACACACTCTGATATCCGGGCGCTCCGGGGTCCGTCGCCATAATGCCGTAGTACCGCACCAGCACGGCAATGCCGCCGAGCAGCACAATCAGGATCGCGATGATCGCGGTCAGCGTGGCGCGCGCCGCCTGAACCACCGGCTCCTTGAAAGCCTGCACGCCATTGCTCACCGCCTCCACGCCGGTCAGCGCCGTGCATCCCGAAGCGAATGCCTTGACCAGAATCCACAGGCCCACCATCTGTAAAGATGGGCTGAGCCCGTTCGACGCCTGCGCCAGGCTGACCACCGCCGTCGGATGTCCTCCGGAGATGACGATCTTATAAAGTCCGATGACAATCACGATGGCCAGCGTTCCCACAAATAAATAAGTAGGAGCCACAAAGGCCGAGCCCGCCTCCTTGACTCCGCGAAGATTGACGACCGTCAATATAACCAGCACGACCAGGCAAAGAGACAGAGTTCGCGGCTCGAGCGAAGGCACGGCCGAAACCAGAGCTCCAATGCCCGCCGAGATCCCCACCGCGACATTCAGCAGGTAGTCGATCATCAATGCCGCGCCCGCCAGCAGCCCCGCGCCCTGGCCGAGGTTCTCGTGGGCCACGGTGTACGATCCTCCACCGTTCGGATAGGCGGCAATCGTCTGCCGGTAACTGAAGTAGACGATGGTCAGCAGCGCGATGATGCCCAAGGTGAGCGGCAGAATGTAGCGAACGCCGGCCAGTCCGAGCGGCAGAAGAATCGTCAGGGCCGCCTCCGGCCCGTAAGCCGCGGAGCTCAAGGCATCCAGCCCGAACGTCGGGATGCCCTGCGTTGGCCCAATCCGCTCGCCCTGGTCTTCCGAAGAAGCCAGCGGCCGCCCAAATAGAACGTTGATCAGTCCCATGTTTCCCTCAGTCCTATTTTCCCTGGTCCCATGTTCCCCTCTTGCAGAAAATAAGACCCGACGATAACAAATGACGATAACAAATAAAGCGCGCTCCCGATTGCGGAAAACGTAAGATGCAAAGTGAGGTCAGACGTCAGAGGGCAGATTAAAGTGAGGTCAGAGTTCAGAGGGCAGATTGAAGAGGCAACTGCCTGAGAGAGAAGTACAGGTTACACCTTTGCAATCTGCCCTCTGACCTCTGACCTCTACCCAGCCCATGGACACCGCTCGCATCTCCGCTCTGCTCGCGCCTTTTCTCGAAACCCCGCTCGCCGAATCCCAGCTGAAACAAATATCGACGTACATCGATCTATTGCAGCGCTGGAACGCGCGCATCAACCTGACGGCCATCCGCAACCCCGAAGAAATAGTAACCCGCCATTTCGGCGAATCGCTTTTCCTGGCCAGACATGTTTTTCCCAGTCCCGGACAGATTCTCTCGACGGCGCCGACGCGCGTTGTGGACATCGGCTCCGGAGCCGGATTCCCCGCCCTGCCGCTGAAGATATGGGCTCCCAGTATCGACCTGACCCTGATCGAATCGAATCATAAGAAGGCCGCCTTCCTCAGCGAGGTGTCCCGGGAACTTACATTCACCAACATCAATATAACTGCGGAACGAGCCGAAACGATAGCCGCCCGTTCCGAGGGTCCGAGCTTCGACGGTCCAAGGCTCGACGGCCCAAAGTTCGACGGCCCAAGGTTCGATGCAGCGACCTTCCGAGCAGTAGAGCACTTTGACAAGGTGCTCCAACTGGCGACCGGTTTTCTGGTCCCCGGAGGCCGCCTTGCGGTTCTAGTCGGCGCCTCGCAGCTCCCCCGGATACAGAGCCTGACAGCGTTGGCATGGGACCAACCGATAGCGATCCCACAATCTCGCGCCAGGGTCTTATTGGTTGGCAAAACAACAAAAGTGGTAAATAAGCTCGATATATAGTCGGTAATGGTAGCAATTACAGCGCAACATTGGCGTCACAGCGGCTACAAAGTGGCAGATAGTTGATATGTCTCAAAACGAGACACTTCCACTACCAGAGTGTTTCACGTGAAACACTTCTCCGACTTCGAGTCGACAGTTGCGAATGTTTCACGTGAAACATTGGGTCGGGACTTGAGAAATGCTACCGAGTGATCACGGCGATTCAGTGTTTCACGTGAAACATACTTCCTGGATTGGGGCTTGACTTTTGCCCTCCTGGGGAGGGGTGCGATTGCGCTCTGAGATCGGGAATGTCCTGTGTTTCACGTGAAACACTACTCACCTTGCACAAAACTCGGGCATTGATTTCCCCAGTGGCTTCGGCATATTCTGGCGGGCACAGACAAAGAACAGCTATGGGACGTGTCATCGCTATTGCCAACCAGAAGGGTGGCGTCGGGAAGACTACGACCGCAATCAACCTTGCCGCCTCACTTGCCGCCGCGGAGGTGAACACGCTGCTGGTGGATTGCGACCCGCAGTCGAACTCGACCAGCGGGCTTGGCCTGGTCAAGGACCCGGAGCGGATCAGCATCTACGACGTGATGATGGGGGCGGCGTCGGCGGAAGAGGCGCTGCAGCTCACGGGACTGGAACAGCTCTGGCTGATTCCTTCGCACAAGAACCTGATCGGGGCGAACATCGAATTGGTCACGGGCGAGCGGCGGGAGTACCGGCTGCGGGATGCGCTGGCCGGGTTGCTGGACCGGTTTCAGTTCATCGTGCTGGACTGCCCTCCGGCTCTGGACTTACTGACGTTGAACGCGCTGGTGGCGGCGGATGGGGTGTTGATTCCGATGCAGGCGGAGTACTTCGCGCTGGAAGGTGTGTCGGAGTTGCTGGATACCATCGAGAGGATTCGGGTGGAGCTCAACCCTCGACTGGCGGTGGAGGGCGTGGTGCTGACGATGTTCGACGAGCGCACGAACCTGGCGCAGCAGGTGGCGGAGGAGTTGAAGAAGTACTTTGGGGAGAAGCTGTGTTCGACGACGATCCCGCGGAACATCAGGCTGGCGGAGGCTCCCAGCCACGGGCAGCCGGCGCTGCTGTATGACGTGCGATCGCGGGGGGCGGAGAGCTATATACGGCTGGCGAAGGAGATTCTGGACCGGCAGTTGCGGGCGAGCAGCGGGCCGGGGGAAGCGGCTTAGATTTATGGACGTAAATATTTATGTTTATCGATATGAATTTCCGGTTCTCAGTTCTCAGTTCTCAGAAAGACCTTTTACTACCGGGGGCACGGGGATTGGCGGGTGATGGGGCGATGCTCAGGATGACATGTTGTTGAGTGTAGGCAGGGATTTATTTGGAGAATTTGATGACTGCATCAGAAAAGGTTCTGGAGAAGGTTCACGAGAGGGTGATCGAGAAGCGGCGGGCCTTGGGACGGGGGCTGGAGTCTTTGTTGCCGGGGCCTCGGGTGGTGGCGCCTGTTCCCGCTGTTCCGCAGAGTGCCCGGAAGGATGGGGCAGCCGATAGTACGAGTTCTCAGTTCCCGGTTCTCAGTTCCCAGGAAGGCAAAGCGGGTTCCACCGCTGATGGCGACGCCTCTTCTGGTGGTGGCGGCGGGCTGCCGGGGGCGATGCCTGGGACTTTGGAACGGGTGCAGGCTGCGGCGGCAGGGCTGCCGGTGGATGGGGAGGTGGTGCAGATCGAGTTGGGGATGATTCTGCAGAATCCTTACCAGACGCGGACGGAATTTGATCCTAAGGCGCTGACGGATTTAGCGGGATCGATCCAGGCACAGGGAGTGTTGCAGCCGATTGTGGTGAGGCCGCTGGTGCGGCCGATTGCGGAAGCGCACGTTCGCCCACCGAGCGGGTTGACGGCTGGGCCCGGGGTGCAAGCGGCGATGCAGGAGGCGCGTGAGCCAGGAGTGGGGCCGGAGGTGGAGCTGGCGGATGGCAAGCAGCGATTCATCCTGATCCTCGGGGAGCGGCGGTTTCGGGCGACGAAGATTGCCGGGAAGAGTACGATTCCGGCGATTGTGAAGCGGGTTTCGGAGCAGCAGGCGGCGGAGATGACGCTGGTAGAGAACCTGCAGCGGCAGGATCTGGATTGCCTGGACCAGGCGGCGGCGTTTGCGACATTGAGCAAGGAATTCAAGCTGACGCAGGAGGATATCGGGAAACGGGTGGGAGTGTCGCGCGAGCAGGTGTCGAATTATATGCGGTTGCTGATGCTGCCTCCGGAAGTGCAGGTGGCGCTGCGCACGAAGCAACTGACGTATAGCCATGCGCGATTGTTGCTGGCTCTGGATGAAGAACAGATCCTGAACGTGGCGCGGGTGGCGATCGCGAAGAAGATGTCGGTGGCGCTGCTGACGGAGATGGTGACGGACGTCAACCTGCCGAAGGATGGCACGATAGAGAAGAAGGCGGGCGGGGCGCGATGGGTGGATCCGAATGTGCGGGCGGAGCAGCGGTCGCTGGAGGCGGTGCTGGGATTGAAAGTGAGAATCCGGGACCGGAGGGGCAAGGGGAAGATTCTGATTGAGTATTCGACGCTGGAGGATTTTGACCGGATTGTGGCGGTGTTGAAGAGGAGATAAGCGTCAAGAACTCTAACCGCGGAGAGAGCAGAGTGCGCGGAGAGAATCGGGTATCCAGGGAGTAATAAGTGGGATTGGGGCTGGTTTTTCTGGCGCCATCAGCGGCATTTGTGGCGGCGGTGGTTTTGTTTCGTGCTGTCAGTGGGAATCTTTACCATGGGGGCACGGCGGTCACAGGGGAATCTGATGCTGAACAATGTTAACGTCAACTGACGGACGTCAGACGTGGAGTTGCGCTGGGATAGTTTCCGGCTAGCCGACCACACGGGACTTATCACTCTGCAAACGGGGGCGATGACTCGTCATGAATCGTGCGCTGCATCGCTTGGTATAATGACTCCAGGCCACTTCAGGTGGCCAGTCTATTTTCGGGAGCCTTTCGATTTGTTTTTATCGATAAGAGGTCTGTGCAATTTTGCGCTGTTCACAATGATCCTCGCCTGCAGGCTGGTATCCCCTGCTGCCGCGGAGCCGAGAGTACAGGCGGTTTCAGAGAGTCCTTACCGCCTGCATTTTTTCCACACACATACTGGGGAGCGATTGAACATCGTCTACCGCAACAGCGAAGGCTACGATTCGGAATCGCTCGCGCGCCTGAACAGTTATCTGCGAGACCATCGCACCGGCGAAATTCACGAGTACGATCCCCGAGTCTTCGACCTGCTGCACGACTTGACCGTGGCGCTGGGGAATCCCGATCTCGAGATTGATGTCATCTGCGGTTACCGCACACCCTGGAGCAACGAATTCCTCCGCACGCATGGGCATGGCGTGGCCCGCAATAGCCTCCACATGCAGGCGATGGCCATTGACATCCGGGTACCCGGCGTTCCTACCGCGCAATTGAGAGATGCTGCGTTAGCGCTGCATCGGGGCGGTGTGGGCTACTATGCGGCTTCGGATTTCGTCCACGTCGACGTAGGCCGCGTCCGGCGTTGGTAGTTCGGCGCCATTACGGGTACGGATAACCTTTGGCCAGCGCCGCCGCCAGTTCGGCATCGTGTCCGTAAATGTCTTCGCTGAAGTGAACCTCGCCATTCACGTAGGCGAGCGCGGTTCCGTAAACGATGAATACCGGAACGCGATTCACGAGGTTCACGGTGACATCATCCTTTCCGCTCTGCATTGCTTGTTTTGCTCGCTCCAGCGTCCATCCGGGATTATTCCGCAACGCCCACGCGGCGAGTTCGGCGGGCTTTTCGACGCGAATGCAGCCATGACTGAAATCGCGGCGGGAGCGGGAGAACAGCTCCGGGGAGGGCGTGCTGTGCAGATAGACGTTGTACTCGTTCGGGAATATCAGTTTGACCAGGCCGAGCGCGTTGGCGGGGCCGGGCTTCTGCCGCACCATCAGCTTTCCCGCCCGCAGCTGCGCCAACACTTCATCGGAAATATTTCCTGAGGTAACAACCTTACCGTCGAATGTAGCGACCTCGTAGTTCTTGCGCGCAATGTAGCCGCGATCGCGCTGGATGTGGGGAATAATCTCGCCGCGGAGAATGCTGGGAGGAACGTTCCAGTACGGACGGAAGACAACGTAAGTCATGTCGCGCGTGAAGACAGGCGTTTGCGTGCGCATCGCTTTGCCGACGACCACGCGCATATCCATCGTGACGTTGTTGTTTTCATCGAGGGCGCGCAGCCGGAATTCGGGAATATTGACGATGATCGGCGGTGCGGAAAACTCCGCCGGCAACCAACGCCAGCGCTCCAAGGTGAGCTGTAATTGGAGTACTCGGTTCTGTAGGGGAACATTAAGCTGTTTTATGGTACCGGGGCCGAGGCGACCATCGCTATCGAGACCGTGGCGGCGCTGAAAACTTTTGACCGCATCCACCAGCGGGCCGGCGTAGGTTTGGTCATCTCCCGTCAAGGTGGCATCGGCAGGCAGATCACCCACGAGTCGCAAGAAACGGGCCAGGCGTGGCACCCCGGCGTATGACTGTCCGGGGTCGATCGGCTTAGTAACCTCAGGAAGCTTTTCCCCATCGTCCGTCCGCGCCAGTTCGAGGTAATGCCCGAGCGCCTCCTCAGTCCGGCGATAGCCGGGAAAGGGAGGTTCCACTCCGTCGAAGACCGCTTGCACATCCGAAGCGGTCATGATCCGGTCGCGTAGAAACTGGGCCAGATCGTACTTCTTTTTTTCCACGCTAAGGCCGACTTTGAAATGGGCTGGATTGATCCGTCCAATGCGCAGGTCGGACACATAACGCATGGTGCAGACTGTGAGCGCCACGTCAAAACGCGCCACCTCTGGACCACTCGCAGAGGCTTGCAGCGCGCGGATTCTCTCGTCCCAGCGCGAGGCGTCGTAATCTTCCGGGTTGAGTCCTTTCTTCCCGGCATTTTTGAAAATCTCGATCAGCGACCGGGCCTGCGGTACCGGCTGTGAGGCCTGAAGCCAGGCAGGAGCGAATCCGGTCGGTGCGTAGAACTTCTGGAGCCAATTGCGATAGTCGCTGAAGTTCGGCCAGCGCATGCCTTCGAGGTTCCCGCTGGTAACCAGATTCTGGATGTCGGTTTGCTGCCCGACGCTGAAACATGCCAAGCACATGACGAAAAGAGCGGTATTCCACGCGAAACGTATCCCACGACAAGCGGCTTGCACTTGGTAGCTCCCTTCCGGATTACTTCTTCCCGACCGCAATCGTACTGCAAGAACCGCGCTCAACGCCCCGGGTTCCCCTGTGGCGGGGGTAGACTCACGCGAGGACAGCCGAGGCCGTTGTGTAAGCGTGAGCCGGCTCCTCAGACCAAATCATCAAGCTTCAGGGTCTGGCTTCCGCCTTTCCACGAGGCCTCAAACTCCTTCTGGACAAATCCTGCGTCATACTCGCGCTTCTGCTGCAGCAGGACCTGATGCAGTCCCCACAAGGATCGCGGATTTCGCGGATTCCGCTCCAAATCAGCGCGGAAAATCTTTTCGGCGCCAGCCGCGTCCCCGCTCATCAGGAGAGCTGCGCCCAGCGATTCGCGGACCGGAAAAAACCAGTCGGCGGGTTCGTCATACTTCAACGTATCCTGAATGGCGACGGCCTGGCGCAACATCACGATTGCACCCTCATTGTCTTTCCTCGCCATAGCCAGCTTTGCGCCCAGCACATTCTTCGCGATCCGAAGAATGTCTTTGGTCTTGTTGTTGATCGGCATCTGGAAAATGAGATCCGGTGGGGTAGCCGCTTCCGCCTCGGCTAGAATTTTGTATTCTGCCTCCGCCTCGCTCAGCTTGCCGGTGCCCGCCAGAGCCATGCCGCGCGCGAAGTGCCAGAAGACCGTCGTCGTCTTGAGGGCAGGGTCAGGCTGCGGCATCTGCAGAATTTCAGCCCAGTGATGAAAGCGTACTTCGACTGCGATTGGAATCGTGGTGAAGCCTTCGAGGGGCGGCATCTCCTTCACGTGAGGGGCGACGTTAGCCACGAGCAGCTCTGCGTTCATTTTCGACTTCGCATAGTTGCCATTCATCGCCGCGCACATGGCGATAAAGTGCAGGTTGTGGCTGTAATACATCATTGGATAGATGCCTTGCACTCCGGTTTCCTTGATGTATGCGCGGTCGACTGCAGCAGCTTGCTCGTTGGTTTTAACCGCAGCTTCGTAGTCGCCGGTGCGAATGTAGACGTGCGCGGGCATATGAACAATATGTCCTGCGCCAGGCGCCAGGGCGGCCAGCCGGTTCGCTCCGGCGAGAGCGCGTTCGGGAGTGGGAGAAGCCTCGACGGCATGGATGTAATAGTGGATCGCGCCGAGATGATTGGGATCACGCTTCATCACTGACTCCAGCGTAGACACGATTTCATCCGTGCCGGCCTCGGGCGTGCCATCGACATGCCAGAGTCCCCAGGGATGCAAATTCATTCCAGCCTCAGCAAAAAGCGTGGCGGCGTCGGAGTCGTCGGGGAATTCGGCGACCAGTTGTCGCATGGCATCGCGATAGTTTTCCGCAGCTTTTCTCAGGTCGGAATTTGGGTCTGCGGGAAAGCGCTTGGCCAGCGCTTGAATGTAAGCCTGATCGCTGGACGAAGCAGTCACAGAAAGATCGATGGCCTTCTGCACGGCCTCGTGCGCCTGCTTGTATCGTTCGGGGTCGGCTGGATCGTTGTAGTTCGGCCCCACGGCCTCGGCGACGCCCCAGTATGCCATGGCCAGTGTGGGATCCAACTCCGCGGCGTGCTGAAATGATCGCGCCGCTTCGTCGTGATTGAAGGCGTAGATGAACCGCAACCCTTGATCAAAGAATTGTTGCGCCTGAGGATTCCTGGTGGAGACAGGGTGATGAAGATCTCCCAATCCGGTCACGAGGGTGACAGGACGGGCCTCGGCAGGCGAGTCATGTTGCTGGGCAGGCGCCGCCACGCCCAAAAGCACTCCACAGATAAAGTGCACCAGAATTCTCATCTGCTTATCCTCCTTTTATCCTCTTATCCTCCGGAATTCAAAATCATAGGCGGGCGGTCGAAAAAGAGTCACAGGAAGACACGCCCTTCCCCAAGTTGCCCCAGCTTATTCCACACTCCGACTGCTTGCCAAGCAGGTTCGCGGCGGTCGAGGCGATTGGAACAGAATGGAGTCCTTCCGTCTTACTGCCGCACCGCCCGATGTGAGCGGTCTTGAACAGACGCGGCTGATCGCGGCCTGATAACTTTCCGGTGAGTGGTTCACAACGTCAAGAGCCATAGTAAGTCACGTTGTTGCTCCCAGAGGCACCATGACATTCAAACTCAAGACTCTGCCGTGTTTGGTGGCAAGCACGGCGATTTTTCTCGGCACATCGACCTCGATCGCAGCCAACCGCCCGGCTCCGTCAGTTCGTTCGGTCGGGTCCTCGGTCGCGTCCACAGAACTCGAAATGCAGGTCCTGCTTGATCGAGCCAACTTCTCGTCGGGTGAGATCGATGGGAAGGGCGGGAGGAACAGCCGCGAGGCTCTGGCAGCGTTTCAAAGCGCGCACGGGCTTGCTCCGGGCGCGCGGAACCGTAAGGCGCTGCTCCAGGCGCTCGGCGCGGATGCGGTGAAACCGATCGTGTCCTACACGATCACGGCGAAAGACGCCGCCGGCCCGTTCAACAAAACGATTCCGGAAGACGCGGCAGAGCAGTCGAAACTGGCGGGCCTTTATTACACATCCGTGCGGGAAGAACTGGGCGGGAAGTTCCACTCGGCACAGGCCCTGCTCCAGCGCTTAAACCCCCGCGCCCGGTTCATCGCGGGAGAGGAGATCCGTGTCCCGAACGTATTGGGCGCCGAACAAGCGACGCGGGCGCAGACAGGGGCGGTCAAGATCGTTGTCTCGAAGAAGAAATCGGTTTTGATGGTGTATGACCGGGAAGGGCAGATCATCTTTTACGCGCCGGTGACGAGCGGCAGCGAGCACGACCCGCTCCCGTTCGGGAATTGGGTCATCACGGATGTGGTGCGAAATCCAACCTACAACTACAACCCCGCTTTGTTCTGGGACGGCGATCAAGCAGATCCCAAGGTGAAGATCGCAGCGGGCCCAAACAATCCGGTGGGCGTGGTCTGGATGGGGATCAACGTACCCCACTATGGAATACACGGCACGCCGGAAGCGGGGGAAATTGGCCATTCCGCGTCGCACGGGTGCGTGCGGATGACAAACTGGGACGCGACGAGGGTCGCCGACCTGGTTCGAGATGGAACGCCGGTCGTGTTCGAGCAATGAGAAAGCGAGGCTCTCTACGCCTGTTAATCGACGGGGCAGAATGGTCATCCAGAAGGGGCAGACTTTAGAGGAGCAAACTTGAGGCTCTGGGTTCGCATTGCCGTTCGCATCGCCGTACTGTTTTCGGTGGTTCTTGCTTTTGGCGCGGGCTCTTCCATTCTCGATATGAGTCCACCCATCAGCGGACTCACCCTCGCGGATCTGCGGGATACGTTCGAAGAAGCTCATAACGGCCATCGGCATGAGGCGATCGACATCCTGGTGCCGAGAGGGACACCGGTGCATGCGGTCGTATCCGGAGATATCCGCAAGCTATTCCTCAGCAAACCGGGCGGCAATACGATCTACCAGTTCGATGAAATGGGAGTGTATTGCTACTATTACGCGCACCTGGACCGGTACGCAGAAGGGTTGCGGGAGGGAATGCGGGTTGAGCGTGGGGAGGTCATCGGTTTTGTGGGATCGACGGGAAATGCGGATGCGCGCACCCCGCACCTGCATTTTGCAATCTTCGAGTTAGAGCCACAAAGACAGTGGTGGAAGGGGAAGGCCGTGAACCCATATCCAGGCCTTGTGGACGCGGTGAAGCGGTCGAAGTAGAGGACCATGGCCTGGCGAGGTCATCCAGACCGAGTCCGGCCTTTTCATTTCGGGCCGCCCTGCGATGACTCCCGGATGGTCGGCAAGTCTTCCCTTACCGAGTTAGGTAAGGGTTGCCCGTCATCCGTCCGGAATCGTTGACGCCAATCGCCCGTTAATGCAATCATCACCAGCGATAAGGTGGAATTCTGGGAAAGCGCACCCAGAATCATCTGGCGGCACCACTCGCCCAGCGTAAAGCCTCCGGCTCGCGCCGCCTCCTCCAGCTGCGCATACTCTTCCTCGCTGACTTTGAAACCGATGGATTTCGTGCGCAGCGGCGGCTTCACCATGTCCCGGCTTCCTCTCTCGCCATACCAGCCGAGACTAGCAGCCGCGCTTAAGAATCAACAAGTTCGCCAGCGCTAACCTGCGGTTGCTGCACAGCAACCCGATGGCGGGATTTTTTCTTTAGCCGCTCTGCTTTCAACAGGTTCGCGCACAGTAACCGAAAGTTACCGTGCAGCACCCTTTCAGGGGTGGACTGTCATGCCTAAACCCCATGCCGAAGGCATGGCAAAAACCCCAACCCTGGAAACCGCCCTCCGGGACCACCACCACGTCACCCCCGAAGGATCGGGAACCGGGCAGCGGCGGATCGGCAGCTAAAGGAAAAAACTCAGCCAGCCGCTAGGAGTCCAGGAAGTAGCCTAAGTACGCCGCCAGGAGCAAGTATTCCGGTCCGGTTAGCACCGCGTAGAGCAACAAAGGCACTACTGGCACTCTCAGAAGAACAAGCACTCCTAGAACAGAATGGACGGCGAAGAAAAGAACTAGGAATACCCAGAACTTCTGGTTTCCCCATGACCGCCGACACGCTCGAATGGCATTCCCGAACACGATTGCAGTCATGCCAGCAAACCCTAGCCATTTCAGCGGCAGGTTCGGGGAGCCGCCCGTCCTGGCTTGGTGCATAGCAAACATCCAGACCGAGATCACGATCAGGACGGCAATTGCCACATAAAGCAGCCAGTCTTTGATTCTTCCCGATCTGGTCCGCCGGGGCATCTGATTTCGCGTCGCGCTCATGAGACTCAATGGCAGCCTCCGGTAGCCATGCTGTACATCTCAGTACCAACCCCCTGAGCGAGAGCCAAATCGAGTGTCATCAAACCACCCGAAGCTGCCGTGGCATTGGCATCGGCAATCATGCCTCGCACAACGCTCGATTTCATGGGATAGATCAGGCCTGTTCCGCCCAGATAGTTTGGTGCCGAGGCCGCGTACTGCACGGCAGCGTTGTACTGGCTGGCGGAGAGAACGGCTGTTGTTGCCTCACCTGCCGACGACAGGCTAGGGGAGAACGGATTAAGAGCGCCTGCGGTCGCATTGACAGCGACGTTTACGCACCCTCCCTGTTTGAATTCGTCGGTGAAGTTCTTCCACGAGAACAGGTTCTTGGCGAATGCTCCCCACCAGCTAAAGTTCCCGTTGTTTGCGGCAAGCGTTTTATGGGTCCTGGGTATGAGAGCCCTCGGAACCTTAACCACCTCAGCCAATGATCCTCGCGCACACCGCCACGGTAATAAGGGAAAGCATAGCAAGCCCAAATGCACCTAACGCATACACGTGCAGCCTACCGCTGGGGTATGAACGCCGGTATTCACCGAAAATGCGAAGCATCTTCGGGAATGTAAAACCGAAATACGAAATCAGATTCCCCTCGTCTCGCTTACGGTTAACCTCCCCGATCATCATCATGAGGAACATGTTCGCTAGGAACAGCCCTGTCAGAACGAAGCAGAATGAGACGATTCCGACGATGGCTCTTTCGCTCATTTGCACACCTGTCGTGCTGCGTAAAGCAGCCAGTCCACCGGACTCAAACCGAACCCCCAGAACTTGCCGAGTTGCGCTGGATTACTGTAGTTCGTAGCGGTCACCCCACCTGAAAAACCGCCAAGCAGTCCCCCGCCCAAGCTGATGCCTGCCGCGTTGACGTTCCCATTGGGGACGAGGCCGCTCGTCCCGCCCGTTAGCCCGCCGCTCGAGGATTCTGCAAAACCGCCCAACCCGGCTCCCCCGTTAACCCCAGTGAACCCGCCGGAGTAATTGGAGTTGGTGCCATTTAAGCCCCAAACGAAGCCGGTATATACCGATCCCGAGACTCCGCCGTTCCAGCCGACCTGAAGGCCACCGAAAGCAAAGGCACTTACCTGACCGGTGTCATAGTTGACAACCAGTTCCCCACCTCCACCTGGACTGCCCACACCTCCAACACCGCCTGAAGCACCAGTCGTTCTGCCGGAGGGGATAGCACTGCAAATCTGTTGTTTGAGACTGTTGTTTGCGTCATAAGACTGCACGATTTGAGGATAAATCTGCTGTCCGTTCTCGATAGTGTCCACATCGCCCGGACTGTCGCCGTTCACCGTGACAGTTGTTTGATCGGTCGGTAGGGTTCCGCCATTGCTTGTACATTCGTTTGGGTCGTCGGCATCCTCGAAATCTTCTCCACCGTTATCACTCGGGCCGTAATCACAAAGAATCAGCCCGCTCGGGTCTTTGTAGCGCAGTGGGTTGTTGAGGGCGTAGGCATAGCGGTTCCAGGACTGCGGATTGGAAGGATCGGCAGCTCCGAACCCTGCCGGATCCGGCGAATTCCATCGTCCTTGGACCGCGCTGTATTCCCGGTAAAGAAAGTCGTACAGCCCGGACCCGGGAACCGTGTCCTGCTGCTGCCCCGTAAAAGACGGATAAGGCGTGTTCAGAATTGCGTAGCTCTCTCCGAACGGCGCATAGGCGAGGTCACCATATTCGTGCTCGGCCATGTTCGATTCTAGCCGAGCGCTGCCTTGCCAGTCATAGTGGCGGAAGCGAACCGTACTGTTCGTATAGGTCGCCTGTTCGCCTCCTGGCAGTGGGAGGAACACATTCGCGGCGGTCTGCTTGTTCATGAGCGCCAGCTTGCCGATCGGACTGTACAAAATTTGAGTATACGTCCCGGCGTTATTCTGCTCCACCCTTCGGTCGAGCGCGTCATAGGCCAAGCCAATGCTATTTATTTTAACGCTGTTCCCGTCCGCATCCCACGAGTAGGTATTGGTCACGTCAGTGGTCAGGTTGCCATTGAGGTCATAGTAATTACTGGCCCCGGCTGGACCTCCGGGAATCTGGTAAAACTGGTTTGTGGTTGGCGTCGAAGCGCTCCCCGTATAGGTCGGCAGAAAGCTCAACGATCCCGACTTGTTGATATTGCCAAATGGATCGTACGTGAAGCTCTGGGTCCACGTGGAGCCGTTAGGACTCGTGGGCCCGCAGTTCACGCTGCTGATACGCACGAGGTCGTCATACACATAAGCGCATTGCTGAGCGTTCGTGCTGTCGAACGCGTCGGCGATGGTTAGCTTTCCCAGGGTACCATTGGGGTTCCAGAAAGGCCGTCGTCGGAATAGAGGAGGCTGTTACCGCTACCGTCACTATTGCGGCAGCCCAACCTTGCGTACGAGTTCGGCAAACCGTGGGTCGGAACGCACAGGATCGAGCCGGAAGTCGGTCCTCAGGCTCTCGATCTGGTAGTCGCGCTCTTCGTAGGCGGCGTTGAGCCAGCGAAAGACTTCGTCTTTTTCCCCCAACCCGGCGTGGAGAACGGCAATGTCATACGCAGACCAATAGCTCGTCTTCCGCTGTGCCTGCCGCACTTCGATGCCTTTGGTCAGAGCACCCTTCCATCCCCCAGCGTGAAAGCCTAGTTCGAAAGCGGAGGCGAATTCTACGTCCTTTGGGTCCCCACCAAATTGACCCAGGAGTTTGTATTCTTCCACCACCTGCGGGTACATACCTTTTCCCCAATAGGCTTGGATTAAACAAAAGTGTGCCTGGGCGAAAGTCGGGTTCTCCTTGACCAATGTTTGGCAGGTGGCAATAGCCTCGTCGAACTTCCGTCCCAGGAGGTAGCGCGATTTGAAACCGGTCTCGTTACTGATGAGCAAACAGTTTTGGGCGGTTGATCCGGGCTGGGAGGCGTGGGCCGAGCCGCGTGCGATCCATTTTCATCGTAACCTTTACGTTTCCGGCGCGGGTTCCGTGCACGTGCAGCGCGTTTTTCGTGGGGTGCGAGTGCGTTGTCGTGAACGCGGGGTGCGCAAATCACGTTCTCGTGTCACCAGATATGCATTTTTCGCTTGTATTTACGAGGTGATTCGCTATCCACGCGAAAAGCATCTTCCAAACAACTTGAGTGTTATCGAATGCCTAAAGTGTAAGGTGTGGGTTGCCCCGTAATTCTCAATGAGCGTAAGTACCGAAACCGTCAACGGGCGGGAATAGATTGCTAGGGTTTGGCGGGCGGCGTCTTTGGAATTTTCAAGGTCCATGAAAAACCGAATACGATGGTGCGTCCCTGGGGACGAGCCTTCGACGCATATTCGTCGTAGTACTTGAAGAAGGCTACGAGGTCTTTCGCGGGAAGAATGAAGTTGCCCTGAAAACCGATGCCCTGCACGGAATAGTACGGAATCCGGCTGGCAGAGACAGGTAGGCCGGCAACGATTACCGTCCCGCCGTTATTCGAAACCTGCCATTGGTCATAACCAACCAAGCCAAGCTGGGCCAGCCTGCTCATATCTTTTTTCAGAGGAAGAACCTGCCCTAGTCCCCACTCGATGGTGAAGGCCTGGCCGGGGGTTTTGTTGCTGGTCTGGCCCGCCGGTATGCTGGCGGTTGTTCTCTGCCCGTGGATTTCCCAGTCGGTGGCCAGGTTTGCGCTCGTCCCCTTGTTCTTGGTGATGTAGTACGTGGTGCCGGTGGTGATATTGTTGCCCCAATATCCGGAACCCACGTTGTTGCTTGCTCCGGCAGTGTATCGGCCGGTTGGGGCGGTGAAGGCGTATCCGGCGTTGAAGTCAGCTCGCTTTAAGTGCCAGCCCATATTCACCGGCTCGACGAAAGTATCGGCAAAACCTGATCCGCCGCCACTGGCGCTGAGATTGACTCCAGGCATAATCGGCAGGTCCGCCACCAGCGAACCGCTGGCATAATTTAATGCTATGTAGGGCATGAAATAGCCGCCCAGGATCTTGTGTTCCGGGACGTAGTAAAAAATGTTCTCATCGACCCAGAACGAGTAGGTCCCCGTAACATTCTGAAGAATCTGGTTTCCGTTCGGGCCATTCAATTGGCTGGCGGAGTAGCTCAGGGGCATGTTGGCGTAGGTGATGCCGGGATCGGGAATGACCCCGGCATTGAGGCCAAATTGTCCCGGCACCCACTGTCCTTTTTGTTGCGCCAGCAAAGGAGAAACGAATGCAAGGATGATAAGTGTGACCGCCGAGGTTATGAGCTTGACTTGTGATGACATCTGTCACCTTCTTTCTTTCTTGGCTGAAATGCTGGTTCTGCCGTGCTAAAAGCGCCGAAGGTTTGGCCCAGAGAGTTGCCAAAGAGTATGGAACCATTCAAGTCATACCCACATGCAGCTTGCCGGGCGAGATGACGTTGAGGCCCATCCATCGGGCGAACATGGCTGCTCCTTAATCTCGGCGGCGCTTCAGAGTGCGCTCGGCTTCGCCCGTCGCAGCCAGACCGCTTGCCCGACGGTGACGAGGATGGCGCTCGGCAGCAAGAGGAAGGACATCGCCTCTGCCAGATTGATCGGCAGGGTGAGCCATGCAATTGCAACCGCGAGGCCCGCCAGCGCCCAGATCCAGCCGGCGAAACGTTGAACCACCTGAACCTTTGAAGGATCGCAATGCAGCGCGGCCAACGGCGTGAGAGTTTTCGGTATGGCGTTCCCCCTCACGGCGAGGAAAGCGCCGCCGATCGCCATCGTCGCGCGTAGCGAGATATCGCCGTAGTGGAGAGCGCCGAGCGCCAGGGCAAGTTTTGCGCCCAGCGAAATCGCGAGAATCAGACCGGCTGTCACGATCCCGCCTCGGACGGAACCCCCGGCGTCGCGGCGCGCTGCTTCTTCCTGAGACTCGCGAGCAACGAGGACAAGAGCCAGCGTCATGCCGATGAGAAGAAGCAGGACGACGAACGAGGCCCCGGCGCTCTGGGGCCGCAGATACCAGTTCCCGGCGAGGAGCAGAGTGTTGAGCGCGATCAACGCGGGCGGAATGTAGTTCCAGATCGGTTTGGCTGCCATGGTTAGCCCTCCTGCTTCAGTGGACGCAATCTTGTCGCGCTCTTTAATGCGGCGCGGCGCGCACCGCCGTGTGCCTTCATGTCCCAACCCACGGTTTGCGCGAAGCCGAGCAGCGCCTCCTCGAGGACGGACATCTTGAGCCGGTAGACGATTGTCCTGCCGTTTTTTTCGGCTTCGATCAGCCCCGCATTCTGGAGCACGGAAAAATGGGCGGACATGGTCGGCTTGGAGACGGCAAAATGGTCGGACAACTCACCGGCCGACATCGG
>Ga0074044_10001811_pt1 | contig 18987 bp, 20 predicted proteins | sample BogForMeECP23OM1_FD_94443 | JGI IMG/M metagenome (GOLD analysis project Ga0074044, IMG submission 94443) | Bog forest soil microbial communities from Calvert Island, British Columbia, Canada - Bog Forest MetaG ECP23OM1 | ecosystem: Environmental > Terrestrial > Soil > Wetlands ...
AATGTCGAGCGCGCGCAGCGCGGCATCGTCTATATCGACGAAATCGACAAGATATCGCGCAAGTCCGACAACCCCTCGATTACCCGCGACGTGTCGGGCGAGGGCGTGCAGCAGGCGCTGCTCAAGATCATGGAGGGCACGATCGCGAGCGTGCCGCCGCAGGGCGGCCGCAAGCATCCGCAACAGGAATTCCTCCAGGTCGACACGACGAACATCCTGTTCGTCTGCGGCGGCGCCTTCTCCGGCCTCGAAAAGATCATCTCCGCGCGGGGCCGTTCGACCTCGATCGGCTTCGCCGCCAAGGTGTTGGCGCCGGAGGATCGCAAGCAAGGCGAAATCTTCCGCGAGGTCGAGCCCGAGGATTTGTTGAAGTACGGCCTCATCCCGGAATTCGTCGGCCGGCTTCCCGTCGTCGCGACATTGGAGGATCTCGACGAGGCCTCCCTCAAGCGCATCCTCACCGAGCCGAAGAATGCGCTGGTGAAGCAATACCAGCGCATGTTCGAAATGGAGACGGTCGACCTGACGCTGGCCGATGAGGCGCTTGCGGCGATTGCGCGCAAGGCCATAGATCGTAAGACCGGCGCGCGGGGTTTGCGCTCGATCATGGAGACCATTCTGCTCGACACCATGTTCGATCTGCCGAGCCTCGAAGGCGTCGAGGAGGTCGTGATCTCCCGAGAAGTCGTCGAGGGTGCCGCTAGGCCGCTCTACATCTATGCCGACCGGTCGGATCGCGCCGGCGATGCCGGCGGAGCGAGCGCCTGAGTGGTATCGGGCTCGCCCGGCACTGCCGATTCGCGATGCGGCCGATCGCAGCGCCTTCGTAATGTAGTGGTTTACGCGAAAAGTCGGCCTTTCTTGACACGATCGTGTTGCGACGCCACCTATAGCGGGCGAACGAAAGAGCGTACGTAAAGATTGTATGGACTACTCCGGGCAGGGTTTCGGGCCCGCCCTCGGGTGCGGACAAGTCATCATCCGTGATCCCCTCCCGGCCCAACGGCAGTTCGTCGTGACAGCGCATCCTGCGGGTCATGACGGAGGTGCACAACAATAAGGAAGTGGGGCCATGACAAGTGCCGCCAAGCCAAAGCCGCTCCTGATGCCTGGTGAGAGCCGGGCCTATCCGGTGTTGCCACTGCGGGATATCGTTGTTTTCCCGCATATGATTGTTCCGTTATTCGTCGGTCGCGAGAAGTCGATCAAGGCGCTCGAAGAGGTGATGCGCTCGGACAGGTTTATCCTGCTCGCGACACAGAAGAACGCCTCCGACGACGATCCGGCGACGGACGCCATCTACAGCGTCGGTACGCTTGCGAGCGTGCTGCAGCTCCTCAAGCTGCCCGACGGCACCGTGAAGGTGCTGGTCGAGGGCGCCGCGCGCGCCAGGGTGAACCAATATACCGATCGTGAGGATTATTACGAGGCCGAAGCCGTCGTGCTCGCGGATTCGTCGGGCGATCAGGTCGAGGCCGAAGCGCTGGCGCGCTCGGTTATCAACGAGTTCGAAGGCTATGTGAAGCTCAACAAGAAGGTGTCGCCGGAGGTGGTCGGCGTGGTCCAGCAGATCGAGGATTACGCCAAGCTCGCCGACACCGTTGCTTCGCATCTGGCGGTCAAGATTCCCGACAAGCAGGTGATCCTGGAGACGCCCATCGTCACCGAGCGGCTGGAGAAGGTGCTCGGTCTGATGGAGAGCGAAATCTCGGTGCTGCAGGTCGAGAAGCGCATCCGCACGCGCGTCAAGCGCCAGATGGAGAAGACGCAACGCGAGTATTACCTCAACGAGCAGATGAAGGCGATCCAGAAAGAACTCGGCGACGAGGACGGCAAGGACGAGGTCGCCGAGCTCGAAGAGAAGATCAAGCGGACGAAGCTCTCGAAGGAGGCGCGCGAAAAGGCGCAGCACGAGCTCAAGAAGCTGCGTCAGATGTCGCCGATGTCGGCGGAAGCCACCGTCGTGCGCAACTATCTCGACTGGCTGCTCTCGATCCCGTGGAACAAGAAATCCAAGATCAAGAAGGATTTGACGCTCGCCGAGCAGATTCTGGACAACGATCACTTCGGTCTGGAGAAGGTCAAGGAGCGCATCGTCGAATACCTCGCGGTGCAGCAGCGCGCCAACAAGCTGACCGGACCCATCCTGTGCCTGGTCGGTCCTCCCGGCGTGGGCAAGACTTCGCTTGGCAAGTCGATCGCGCGAGCGACGGGACGCGAGTTCGTGCGCGTCTCGCTCGGCGGCGTGCGCGACGAGGCGGAAATCCGCGGGCATCGGCGGACCTATATCGGCTCCATGCCGGGCAAGGTCATCCAATCGATGCGCAAGGCGAAGACCTCGAACCCGCTGTTCCTGCTCGACGAGGTCGACAAGATGGGCGCCGATTTCCGCGGCGACCCGTCGTCGGCGCTACTCGAAGTGCTCGACCCCGAGCAGAACCATGCGTTCAACGACCATTACCTGGAGGTCGATTACGATCTGTCGAGCGTGATGTTCATCACCACGGCGAATACGCTCAACATTCCGCCGCCGCTGATGGACCGCATGGAGATCATTCGGATCGCCGGCTACACCGAAGATGAAAAGGTCGAGATCGCGCGCAAGCACCTGATCCCGCACGCGATCGTCAAGCACGGCCTCGGTCCGAAAGAATGGTCGATCGACGATGAAGCTTTGCTCACGATCATTCGCCGCTACACCCGCGAAGCGGGGGTGCGTAATCTCGAACGCGAGCTGTCGACACTGATCCGCAAGGCGGTGAAGAAGCTCATAATCTCGAAGGAACAGTCGGTCGAAGTCACCGACAAGGTTCTCCCCGATTATCTCGGCGTGCCGAAATTCCGCTATGGCGAGGTCGAGGACGAGGATCAAGTCGGGGTAGTTACCGGCTTGGCCTGGACCGACGTCGGCGGCGAGCTATTGACCATTGAATCCGCCATGATGCCCGGCAAAGGCAAGATGACGGTCACCGGCAATCTGCGCGATGTGATGAAGGAATCGATCTCGGCGGCGGCGTCCTATGTCCGCATGCGCGCGGTCGCCTTCGGCATCGAGCCGCCGGCGTTCGACAAGCGCGACATCCACGTCCACGTGCCGGAAGGTGCAACGCCGAAGGATGGTCCGTCCGCGGGCGTTGCCATGGTCACCGCGATCGTTTCGGTGATGACCGGCATCCCGGTGCATCGCGACGTGGCGATGACCGGGGAGATTACGCTACGCGGCCGCGTGCTGCCGATCGGCGGGCTGAAGGAGAAGCTGCTCGCCGCACACCGCGGCGGCATCAAGACCGTGCTCATTCCGGAAGAGAACGCCAAGGATCTGGTCGAGATCAACGACAGCATCAAGAGCGGGTTAGACATCATCCCGGTCTCGCGCATGGACGAGGCGCTGGCGCGCGCTCTGGTGCGCATGCCCGAGCCGATCGTGTGGGAGGAGGCGGCGGCCAAGCCCATAGACGTCCCCGACCAGGCCGTGGTGGAGGAGGATGCTTCCGGCCTCACTGCGCACTGAACAGCGTTTATGACGTTCGAAGGCGGCGCCCATCGGGTGCCGCCTTTTTATATGCGGTGGCTTCCTGCCTCCCGTGTGGGAGAGAGGTCAACTCATTCCAGTTCCGCTTGCCAGTTCCGCTTGCAAAGTAATTTCGGCCTTGAGGACCTTCGAGACTGGACAAGTCGCCTTGGCCTCCTCGGCAAGCTTGAGGAAATCATCGCGGGAAAGCCCCGGCACCTTGGCACTCAGATGAAGCGTGACTGTGGCGATGCGCCAACCGCCGCCTTCCTGCACGATCGACAAATCCGCCTTGGTCTGCAGGCGCTCGGGCGCGTGTCCGGCCCCGGAGAGGCGAAAGGCCAGCGCCATAGTGAAGCATCCGGCATGGGCCGCCGCGATCAGCTCTTCCGGATTGGTACCCTTGCGATCCCCGAACCGCGTGGCGAACGAGTAGGGGGTCTCCTGCAGCGTCCCGCTCTGGGTACTGAGTGTCCCGTGTCCGTCCTTGCCCGCGCCGGTCCAGATCGCCGTCGCCTCGCGCGTTATCAATGCCATGTTCCACCTCCGGATTGAAAGCCATCTCGAACCATACTTTGGTTCGCTGGGCGAGAAATTCCAGGTCCGATCATGACAGCGAGAGATCGGCCGCGCGCGCAATGTGGCATTGCGTCAGCAATCTTTTAACCCATCTCGGCAAACCTTCGCTCAGGCCCTGTGACCCTATATATGCTGGAACGACCTGTCGCTTGGGCTTGGACCTTCATTGGCAGCCGTCACATGAATCGCCTCGCACGCCGACCGAAACGCCGCAGACGCTCTCGCGACGGCGTTCATCAGACGGTCGTGGTGATCACGATCGGGGCTGTGCTCGCGGTTGGCCTGCTCGCTACCGATGAATATGTAACCACGCGGCAGCGAGCGGCATCGGCGGCCGCGGCCGCGCAGAGCGATGACGAGATTTATACCGGCTCGATCTTGTATATGCCCGACGAGGGCACGACCTGCCGCCAAATCCTGTTCGACAACCACACCGGGATGTTGAGCGACAACGGCTACGTCGATTGTGAGCGCGCCGCCTACCGGAGCGCCAGCGCAACGCCCATGCAGTGGTCGACCGCCCGTGTGCGCGTCATCAGCACGGGTTTCCGCCAGCGCTGAGCTGCAAGCGAAATACTCCACATACCGATTGGCCGACCGCGCGACATTAGCTAGATTTCGCGCGCTGGTCACGCGCGGGGGCGCCGCTTCGAGGAGCAGCACCTTGGCGAAAGCATCTATGGCGTTAGTGTTCAACATCGTCCCACATATAGTTGCAAGCATCGCACTTGCGCTTGTCACGGTCGTCGGCGCGGGCACAGCGTTTGCGGAGGACGATTTTCCGCTCACCGGAAGTTATACCCAGAACGTCCCGTGTAAGGGCGATGGCAGCGATCCTGTCGCCGTTCAGGTCAAGATCTCACCCCAGGAGATCGTCTCGAATGTGGGCGTGTGCGCCATCCTTGATACCAAACAGGATGGCGACACCATTACGGCGCATGTCGAATGCAAATTCGCCGGCGGCCCGCTCATGGCGGAACTCGCCTTTACTCCGCGCCCGGATCATACGATCGATTTCGTCGATCGCGATGGCAACTACAAGGCGATCCTGCATCGCTGTCCGAATTGATGGCTGCGGCTGCCATCACGGACACTCGTTGTCGGTCGATCGTCTGGAGAACAAGGGAGTGCATCATGGGTTATTACCAAGGTCTGCGGGCGGAAATGGTGTCGTTTCGCGCCCACAACGGCGATGAGGGCGAGGCCTACTACGCGCATCCGCTGCGCGCCGGGAAATTCCCCGGGATCGTTGTGATCCACCATTTGCCGGGCTGGGACGAATGGATCACGGAAGTCACGCGCAAGCTGGCGCATCATGGCTTTGCGGCGATTTCGCCGCACCTGTATTTCCGCGAAGGTTCCGACAGTCCCGATGATATTGGCGCACGCGTGCGCGCGGCGCGCGGCGTCGCCGATGCGCAGGTCATGGGCGACGTGGCGGGCGCGATGGCGTATTTGCGCGCCCAATCCAACAGCAACGGCAAAATTGGCGTCATCGGATTCTGCTCCGGCGGCCGCCATACCTATCTCGCCGCCTGCACGCTCTCCGGGATCGACGCCGCCGTCGATTGCTGGGGCGGCAATGTCGTCGTCGACGACCCCAAGATTCTCAACAGCAAGCGCCCTGTCGCGCCGATCGATCTCACGGAGAAGATGAGCTGCCCGCTGCTCGGTATTTTCGGCAATGACGACCAGAATCCGACCGCCGACCAGGTCAACCGCACCGAGGCGCTGCTCAAGCGGCTCGGCAAGAACTACGAATTCCACCGTTACGACGGCGCCGGGCATGCATTCTTCAATACTGCGCGCGACGCTTATCGGCCCGAGCAAGCGATGGACGGCTGGCGAAAAGTCTTCGCCTTCCTCAATCGGCATCTGGCGACATCCACCGCCAGTATTGCCGCCGAATAGCCGGGCCACGTTCCGGAAAAACAATCGCGGGAGATCACCATGTGCTCCTACATCGTCGAAAAAGCCGCCCTCGTCGGCAGCGCCAAGGGCCGCAAAGGTTGGATGCGGATCGACACGGCCAACGTTTACTTCGACCATCCGTATCACTCCACGCTGGACCACGTGCTCGCCATCGACTTCACCAATGAAGGCGAGGGCGGTCGCGACCGCGTCGCCGTCGAGCTCAGCGCCGATTCGGCACGCGCGCTGGTCGACAGGATCCTCGCTGCGCTCGCGAGCGGCGCGATTGCACACGGGGCGCCGATGCCGGCCGAGCCGGTCGCGGCGGAGTGAAAGCAAGCCGACGCCCGGTTGCGTCGCGCGGATCGTGTCATCTATTGTAGGCGCGGAAGCACGCGTCCAAGAAGAATTCGAGAATCCGGAGGTCGCTCATGTCCCTTTCTACGCCAGCGCCGGCGTTCACGCAGGCTTCCGGCGCCACAGCGCTGGCGCCCGCCGGCGAGGCGCGCTTCGAAGTCGTGCCCCTCACCAAATACATTGGCGCGGAAATCCGGGGTATCGATCTGCGGGAAAAGCCCGACGCGGCGACGGTGCAGGCGATCTATCAGGCTTGGCTCGACCACCTGGTGTTGATTTTTCCGGAGCAAAAACTCTCGCAGGAGGACTTGATCCGCGCCACCGGTTTTTTCGGCCAAATGGGCAAGCTGTCGCGGCCGCCGAAATATTTTCCAAAAGGCTACTCCAAGCTTCTTCCCGGCATCATGATGATCTCGAATATCCGCGAGAACGGCGAGCCGATCGGGGCGCTGCCGGATGGCGAGATGATGTTCCACCACGACATGATCCATGCCGAAGTGCCGAGCAAGGCGACGCTGCTTTATGCGGTGGAGATTCCGTCGACCGGCGGCAATACGCTATTCGCCAGCGGCTACGCCGCCTATGACACGCTCGATCCGGCGATCCGCAACAGGCTCGAAGGCAAGAAGGCGCTGCACCACTACAATTACGGCTCGACCATCAGGGGCGACAGCCGCGGCACGGAAGCTTTTGCCGAACAGGCGCATCCGGTGTTCCGCAGCCATGAGGACAGCGGCAAGAAGGCGGTCTACGTCAATCGCCTGATGACGGTGCAGGTGCTCGACATGCCGGCGGAAGAGAGCGAGCGGCTCCTTAACGCGGTGTACGATCACGCCGAGAAGCGCGAATTCGTCTACGAGCATGTTTGGCGCGTCGGCGACCTGCTGTTATGGGACAACCGCTGCTCTTCCCACGCCCGCACCGATTTTCCCTCGACCGAGCGGCGGCTGATGTTCCGCACCACGGTCGAGGGCAACGTGCAGCCGTATTGACCGTCGCATTCTCCCCGTCGATTACCGCACCCCGCCGGAGTTGACGATGGGGCCGCTGTAGCCTTCGAAGCGCTTGCGCAGCTCGGTGACCTGCGTCTGGTTGGTGAGGAAGGCCCGGTAGTCGTTGGCGACGTTATACGACAGGATCGGCTTGAATCCGGCGAGCGGCGGCACGTCGCTGCGGGGCGACCAAGTTGGAAGCTTGGCTTGCTGTTCGGGCGCAAGCAGCCAGGAGAGGAACAGTTTGGCCGCGTTCGGATGCGGCGCGTCCTTGAAGATCGCCCCCGTCAGTGGCCAGATCGGCATTGCATCGACCGTTGGGAAATGTGAATCCACCGGCATGCCTTGCCGCTTCAGCTCGTTGGTGATGTCGTAGATCGAATCGAACGTGACGAGGTTCTGTCCGGAACCGATGCTGCGCTGCTGACCGAGATGGCCCTGGATGAAGTTCGGCTTCGCGGCCATGTATTTGTCCATGTAGTCCCAGCCGTACTTCTGCACGATGTGATAAAAAACCCACAGCGTGACATCGTCGTCCGCCGGATAGGGCGTGACGATCTTGCCCTGGAACTCGGGTTTGAGGAAATCGAGCGCCGAATTCGGCACGTCCGCGGCGGCGACCTTCTCGGTGTTGTACATGTAGGGCACGACGTTCACCATCGTCGCCCAGAACGCGCCGTCGGCGTCCTTGAAGCTTGCGTCCATGACGTCGAAGCCGTTGGGCTTGAAGATCAGGAGCCGGCCCGCGGCCTTCCAGCGCACGTAGTCGGCAATTGTTTGCAGGATCGCGGCATCGACCTCGAGCTTGCCCGCGGCAATCTGCTGGTCGATCTTCGTGTCGAGCACGTTGGAGAAGCCGCCACCGATCGAAATTTTTATGCCCGGATAGCGCTCTTCGAACACCTTAGCTCGGGCCTCCCAGGGTGCGGTCGGCCCGCCGACATAGAACGAGAAGGCGCCTTCGCCTTTGGCTTTGGCGTACAGGTCGTCGAGCGATTGCGCGCGGGCGGGTAGCGCCCCGGCGACGATGCCGGCAAGCGAGGCTAAAGCGGCGACGGCCGCGAGCCGGCGCGTGATGGCGATGGGCATGATCGTCCTCCCTGGAGAAATTACGTTTTCGGCGGATCATCACCGCCGGCGGCGGGGAAAACAAGCGACTATCGGTGGCCGCCTGCTCGCCAAGGCGCAAGGTCCCGTGCTAACCCATCGCCGGCCTGGAGTTCGCCGACCTTATCGATGAGGGAAAACGTCCAATGAAAATGCTTGTCTACGTTCTCGCCATCATTTGCGTGATCGCCGCCGTGATGTATTTCGTAATGCCGGCCGGCCAATTGCCGACGTTCATGCCAGGTTACATTGCCGGCTCGTCGCACATTCACACGACGCATGCCATCGCCGCTGCCGTCGCCGCCGTCGTGCTGTTCGTGATCGGCTGGTTGCTCGGCCGCCGATAACAGCCGGCGCGCTGCACGCCGCGTCACCTGTCGCCGCGAACCTTGCGCTGCACCCGTTCGTCGAAGCGCGCCACGTTGACGACGACGCGCTGGTGGCTGCCGCCGCCAATCGGCTCGACCTCATCGCGGGCGTCGACGCGGAACGTGATGGTGCGGCCTTCGAGGCGCAGAACTTCCGCGGTGGCTGTGACGCGCAAGCCGACTGGTGTCGCGGCGACGTGGCTCACGTCGAGATGGATGCCGAGGCTCTGATGGCCGGCGGGCAGCAGGTGCTCGACCGCCGCCAGCGCCGCGGCTTCGATGAGGTTGATCATCACCGGCGTCGCCAGCACAGCAATCCGGCCCGAGCCGACGAAGGGCGCCGTGTGCTCGGGCCCGACCACGATCTCGGCCGTTCCGGTGAGGCCGGGCGTGATGCGGGACAGGACGCTGCTGACGGGGACGGGGGACGACATGCGGAAACCGCTGCTCCGTTCGGCGCTGATGTCATAGCCGCTCAGGCCGCGCTTGTCGCGGGCCTCTACGCGGTTCCAGCAAGCGCGCCGAACGGCGGCGCACGAACTTCCATCGGCGCGGCGATCAATGCTAAGGTGCCCACCTTGTCCTCAGAGGCCGCCGCCATGATTCGATACGCCATCGCCGCCGCAGTGCTGACCGTGATGCTGCCGAGTGTTCCATCGCTTGCGTTGACTGCGAAACAGAAGATGGAAACGTGCAAGTTCGGCGCCGATGATCAGAAGCTGCAAGGCCCAGCGCGCCAAGCATTTATAAAAAAATGCATGGCCAACAAAAATGATCCGCGCGGCCCCGCCACACCCGGTGCGCCCGCCGCGCCCGGCACGCCGCCGAAACCGCAGAATTGATTTTCGGCGGAGGAGGGCGGACCCCGGCGATGGGTTTCGCGGCGCCTGTCATCGGGCCGGCCACCAATCTCGGGTTTACCCGAGATTGGAAATCAAACGTGCACAAGTCGGCAACAGCCGACTTGTGTGGCCGGATCCGTTGACTCAACCTCATCCGACCGCCGCGCTTGCCGTCGTCGGTATCGTGCGCGACTATGAGCAAGCTTGACCGCATGAGGGATAACGCGCCATGGCAACCGCCGTGCTAGACGCCAAGACCGCCGATTTCGACGTGGATGACGTCGAGTACCTCCGCCACGGCGGCAAGCCGCTGCTCGCGCGCGTGTTCAAGCCGCGCGGGGCGGGGCCGTTCCCGGCTCTGGTCGAGTGTCACGGTGGCGCTTGGTGCATGAGCGACCGCAAGACCGAGCATCTGCGCCACGAATACATGGCCGCGCACGGCATCGTCTCCATCGCGCTCGATTTCCGCTCCGGCAACGAGGACCCCTATCCGGCCTCGGTGCAGGACATCAATTACGCCGTGCGCTGGGCCAAGTTTTGCGCCCGCGATCTCAAGACCCGGCCCGACCTCATCGGCATTTCGGGCCAGTCGAGCGGCGGGCATCTGGCGATGCTTGTCGCCATGCGGCCGCACGATCCGCGCTATTGCGCGATCGCGCTGCCGGCCGGCAACAAAGCCGCGCACGATGCGAGCGTGCGCTGCGCCGTGCTGTCGTGGCCGGTGATCAATCCGCTGAGCCGCTACCGCCACGCCAAGCGCGCGCTGGCTGGCGCCAATCCGCCGGATTGGCCGAAGCCCATCATCCCGCGCCACGATTCCTATTGGCGCTCGGAGGCCAACATGGCGGAGGGCAATCCGATGCTCGCGCTCGAGCGCGGCGAGAAAGTGCTCACGCCGCCGGCGGTGTGGTACCAGGGCCGCGGCGATGTCGTGCACGACTACAAGGACGCGGATGCGGATTTCCCCGGCAACGAGCCGCAGCGTTTTTGCGCCAACTATCGCAAGGCCGGCGGCGAGATTTCGCTCGAATACATCGACATGGACCGCCACGCCGGCCACGCGCCGGATTTGTCGAAGACCGGCGATATGTTCGCGCGGATGGCGGCGTTTGTGCGAGAGCACATCGGCAAATAGCAACAAATAGCAAATTGCAGGGTGGGCAGTGACGCCAACAGGTCCGCGCCAAGCGCGGTCCGATGACAGGCTAGCCACGAAGACGCCCGCTGAACTTGTCGAACAGCCAGTACATGAGCAGGCCGGCTATCACCCCCGCGATGACGGCAACAACAACCGTCTGCACGTCAATTGCAGGCGACCACCACAACATGCCGGCCGTCCACAGCACGGCGAACACGATCGCCGACAGGACTCGATTGGAACGAGGGCTCATGGCGATGTGCCTCCTGCGAACGGTTGGATGCCTCGATGGCGTTCCGGGCGCCAGGATACCAGCAAGTAGCCCCAATCAGCGAAGCGATATGCGGGGTAACATTCGGTGAGTTGGCTCCGGATATCGCTTTGCTCCTCCAGGCTACGCTTGCTAATTTCCGGATCGCGGCGAGACAGGGAGAACGCGCCATGGCCAACTTCACCACGTCCAACTTCACCTGGGACCACATTCATCTGCGCACCACCAATCCCGAGGCGATGGCGCAGTGGTTCGAGAAAATGCTCGGTGCGGAAGTTTCCCGCACCATGCAGCAGGGCGCGCCGCGCATCGACGTCAAGCTCGGCGGCGCCAATATCTTCATCGCGCCGGTCAAGGACGGCGACGGCACCAACGCGGCACCCACGATCCCGTATCGCGGTCTCGATCATTTCGGCCTTGCGGTCAGCGGCATCGATGCCATTGCGGCCGACCTCAAGGCCAAGGGCGTCGAATTCACCAGGGAGCCGACCACGGTGCGACCAGGCGTGCGCGTCTGCTTCATCCGTGCGCCCGAGGGCGTGTCGATCGAGCTGCTCGACCGCAGCGCGCCGTAATTCCGCGCCAAGCCAATAGTAGCCCGCAGCGCACGCCTCACTGTGAGGTGGTATCCGGGAGCGGGGCCTGCAGGTCGAGGAGCCTCTGCTTGTCGAGCATGCGGCGGCTGTACGACTTAACGGTGTATAATCCTGCGACAGGATTGTGCCCCAGCACCCGATCCTTGACCACCAGGGTGGTCACCGGCGCCTCGGAATGGCGGCTGAACAGGCAATCATGGCCGACGCACAGCCCCATGATGACGTTAAGTCCGGTCTTCTCGCGATTGAGCAGGCGGGCCTGGAGGATGGGATTGCAGCAGGCCTCGAAGCCGCACTTGATCTTTAGGTTCTCGGGAATGCCGATCTCGGTCTTGTCGATCGAGCCGGCTTTGCACAGCGCAGTCCTGGTCTCGAATCCGGCGAGGCGAAGAATCTCCGTCAGAACGCGAGTTTCCTCGATCAGCCCCACGCAGGTGGCGATGCCGATCCGATGGGCACCGATGCGCCGGGCGAAGGCGACCGTCTCTTCGATTCGATTGATCTCACCATAATACTGCCCCTCGATCTCGGCTGAGGCGCGGCTGATAACGGCGTCGCGGCTGTCGCCGCCATAGAGTTCGACCAGTTCGGCCCGCTCTTCAGGGGAAAGATCAACGGTGGCGCAGATCTTAGGGTAGCGGTGGTCGTGGCGATGGCAGTTGAGCTGCCCGCATTCCGAGCAGGTGACGACATCGGGTTTCGGCTTGGCCATACGACAGTCCAGTCCAAACTGTTACGGCGGCATCATCATAACCAGGCCCGGCGCAGGTTGGCCACCGGAAACGCAATTATGTCGTCAATGTCGCCGAGTACGAATCATGCAAGGCGAATCATGCAAGGACTGTAGCGGTTCGCGATTACGGTGACATTTCACGTAATTCAGTTGGCGCTATTAGCACTTCGATATTGTGCTCAGCCGTGGCATAGCGTGGATCGTGAAGACGGCCATGCAGAGCATCTCCATCGGCCCGATCCGGTTGCCAAATCCGGTCCTGTTGGCGCCAATGTCCGGGGTCACCGATGCGCCGTTCCGGCGCCTGGTCGGAGCGCTGGGCGCGGGTCTCGTCATCTCGGAAATGACGGCGTGTGCGGCGCTCGTCGCAGGCAAGCGCATCGCTCGGCGGCGCGTTGAAGGCCAGGGTTCGGGCCAAAAAGGTGCGGGACTGCACGTCGTCCAGCTTGCCGGCTGCGAACCGCGCTGGATGGCCGAAGGGGCACGCATGGCCGAGGCCGTCGGCGCCGCGGTGATCGACATCAACATGGGCTGCCCGGCCAAGCACGTCACCAACGGCGAGTCGGGGTCGGCGCTGATGCGCGACCTCGACCATGCGCTCACGCTGATCGAGGCGGTGGTACAAGCCGTGCGCGTGCCGGTGACGCTGAAAATGCGGCTCGGCTGGGATGATTTTACGCGCAACGCGCCCGAGCTTGCGCAGCGGGCCGAACAAGCCGGCGTGCGCCTCGTCACGGTGCATGGCCGCACGCGCTGCCAGTTCTACAAAGGGCGCGCCGACTGGGCGGCGGTGCGTTCCGTCAAGGCGGCCGTGTCGATCCCCGTTGCCGTCAATGGCGACATTGAAAGCTTCGATGACGCTGACGCCGCCCTTGCGGCCTCCCATGCCGATGCCGTGATGGTCGGCCGCGGCGCCCAGGGCAGGCCGTGGTTTCCCGGCCAGCTCGCGCGTTATCTTAAGACCGGCAAACGCGAGCCGCCGCCCGCGCTCGGCGAACAACTCGCGCTCGTGCGCGCGCTCTACGGCGAAATGCTCGCGCATTATGGCCTCACTATCGGGCTGCGCCACGCGCGCAAGCATCTTGGCTGGGCGCTCGACACCGCCGCCGCGACCGCGGGCGCGCCGGCGCATGTGCTGAAAGCGCAGAGGAGCCGCGTGCTCACCGCCACCGATCCCGCGCTCGTGCTGCGCTACCTCGCCGCGGCGTTCGACGCGTTCGGCGGGTCGCGCGTTCTGGGGGTCGAGCGCGATAGCCATTTTTCCTCCCCCGCTTGCGGGGGAGGGTAGCGAGGGGGCCTTCGGCCTGAACGCTTGCGCAAGCGGCGAACACTTGCCCCCCTTGCCCCCTCTGGCTTCGCTTCGCTCGCCTCCTCCCCCGCAAGCGGGAGAGGCAAAAGTAATTCGTTCTCGCGACGCATCCGCGCCCGAGCTTTGCTACGAACCTTCGTAGCCCTCCCCGACGCATCGAGAGAAGGCTGAGCGCCGACCGGCGCGCCCCCAGCGGTTCTCGCTTACAGCATGATCCCGAGACACTTGCCGCCGGGCTTTGATCCGGGGCGGTCACCGGTTTTGCGAAAGATCATGCTCAAACAAGATAACCGACGGGAGCGGAGCGCCGGAAGGCGCATAGTCGCATGAGGCCGTGCTTGCGAAGCACGGCCGCGCGCCCAGCGGGACGCGCTCGCCTCTCGGCGCTCCACCACGGCTCTCGTCAGGGGGCGTTAGCCCGATGACTCAGCTCCAGGCCAGGCTTCCTGGGACTTGGTCCGGACGGGCGTTACCCGCCCTTTCCTGTCCCAGTCCAGTGAAAGCACCTCACGCACCGGTCGTAATGCCGGAGAGCATGATGCCCAAAGCCGCCCGGGAGCGGGGTTACGAGCCCCGCCCGCAGGCGCCGCCCTCGCTCCGTTTCAGGGATCGTCTCTAGAAACGCCCGTCGGTGAGCAAGGTGACGCCTCGTAACAGAAACGGGGACCAATGTCAAGAGGGGTCACCGCATTGAGGACCCCTGCTTTTACCGTCATTGCCGGGCTTGACCCGGCAATCCATGCGGCATCGCCGGGCGAGCTGCGCTTCCCGCGACGATCACCGCGCCCGCCGATATTCGACCAGCGCGGCGCCGAACGCCTCGAACAATGTGCGGTTGACTGGGTTGCGCTCGGCCTCGTATTCGGCATGCCATTGCACGCCGAGCGCAAAGCCGGGCGCGTCGGCGATGCGGATGGCCTCGATGGTGCCGTCCTCCGCCACGCCTTCGACGACGATGCGCTTTCCCGGTTCGAGAATACCCTGGCCGTGCAGCGAATTGACGCGGACGCTCTCGGCGCCGAGGAGTTTTGCGAAGACGCCGCCGGGCGTGAGGCGGATGTCGTGGCGGTTGGCGAAAATAACCTCGGGATCGGGATAGAATTCGCCGTTCGGCAGCCGCGGCGCCCGGTGGTTCAAGCGCCCCGGCAGATCGCGGATTTCCGGATGCAGCGAGCCACCGAACGCGACGTTCATCTCCTGAAAGCCGCGGCAGATGCCGAACAACGGCACGCCGCGCTTTACGCAAGCCTCGATCAGCGGCAGCGCCAGCGCGTCGCGCGGTTCGTCGTAAGGCTCGTGGCGCGGATCGGCTTTCTGGCCGAAGCGGCGCGGATGCACATTGGCGCGGCCGCCGGTGAGCAAAATGCCGTCGACGGTATCGAGCAGCGCGCCGATATCGGTGATCTCCGGCGAACCGGCAAAGATCAGCGGCAGGGCGCCCGCTGTCGCCGCCACCGCGCGCAGGATGCGCTCGCTGACCCGCTGGGCTGCGAACTTTCCCTCGGCCAGGTGCGCGCTGCCGATCACGCCGACGATGGGGAGTTTCTTTGTCACTTTGCGGCCCTGGTATCGTTCATGCCGTTCTTATAGCAAATGTAGCCCGCATAAGCGCAGCGATATGCGGGATGCAGCTTTGCGGGTTGGTCCGGATGTCGCTTTGCTTATCTGGGCTATGCTTGTTTGAGTTGGTTTCCCGGGCGCAGCGCAGCACCATAAGCGCGTTCACGCGCGTCTTGCGCGCGCTATGGTGGTGCGCTGCAGACCCGGGAACGTTGCAAGCGCCGAGCCCGTTACGATCCCGGATCAGCGGCGCAGCGTTTCACGCTGCGCCGCATCCGGGAAACGTGATTTTGTTGGCGATGGCAGGATCAAGTCGGCACTGACGCATCGGAAATCCAGCGCGGCTTGCGAAGTGCCTCATAGCTCGCGGGCGCGGCCCTTGCGGAAATCGTCGATGGCTTGATCGCTCAGCCGATCAAGCTTGCCGGCCTTGGCGTCACGCTCGATCTTCTGATCGAAGCGCGCGGCGTCGAATTCGTCGAACCAGGCGCAAAATTCCGCGAACCGATCGGGCGGCAGCTTGGCGACGGCTTTTTCGAGGTCTTCGATGGTCATGGATTCAATAGATCACGGAAAATGCGGTCCTATGCGTTATTCCGGTTCGCGCGACACGCCGGGATCCAATTTATGGTGCAGCCGCTCGGCGTCCGTCAGCGTGTCGACAATCGCGGTGAATGCGTCCTCGATCTTCTCCACGAAACTCTCCGGCGGCGGCTTGCGGACTTTTTTGCGGACCGGTGTTTTTTTCGCAATAGGCTTTTTCTTCACAACAGGTTTGGATTTTTTCTGCGCCGCGGCTTTGCGCCGTTTTTTCGTCATCGCGCTTTTCGTCTTGGCGCCTTTGTTCTTGGTTGAGGCTTTTGATGTCTTCGCCGCTTTCGCAGCGGCTTTCTTGCGCGTCTTTTTCGCCATTGCCGACCCCAGTCTGTCCCGCAGGATTGCTGCCATGAGAAGAGGCGCCAGAATAGGCGGCGCCTTGGCGCCGCGCCAGGGGCGGCGGCGATAGGCCGCGAAGGTTGGTACCCTCGAGGCCAAAGGACCATGGGGCCGTACGGCGCAATAGCGTAGCGTATTGCGCCGCATGATCACGGAAAGAAATGGCGGAATACGCTTTGCTAATCCGCCCTACGGGCTCATGGCCCATCAGCAGAAAACATCAAACTATCGCGTTCTTGCCACCGAGGCAAAGGCCACGTAACGTGACCAGCAGCAGCGACTGCTTTGCCATTTTCAACAAGACTCGGGACCTCCCCATTAGTGGCGAGCTTAGTTCGGAGATAAGTATGGCGGATTTTGACGCTGTAGAAAAGAAGCGCATCGATCAGTACCGAAAGACCGATGGGGATTATTCTCATGTCTTTAAGTGCGAGGGTGTCGTCAAGACGCTCTATGTAGAGAAAAGTTTTCTGAGCACGTATGACGAAAAACAAGTGCTTGGGCTTTTGCCTTTTACACCCATTCAATACTCAATGGTATGTCCCGGATGCATCGGGAAGGCAAATTTCCCGAAGTTTGAAGCGCTCGTGCGCCACGGTCGTATTATTCCAGTCTTGCGCGCGCCATATGCTGAATATCCCGAAGCTATTCGCAACGTAGTTGTCGCGCATGATCATGTATCCGTGCATGAATTTGAATTCTTTCGCGTTAACAACATTCCATGTACCACGGAATCTCATGCTCGAGGTCATGCGGCAATTGATGAGATGGAAAGTATTGTTGCTGGTCGTCGTAATGAAGAGACGTATTTGGAAGAAATTCATCATCTGGCATGGAGATTTATGCCGTACCCAGAGACAGACCTGGAACTATTCCGTATCGCGAATGATGCGTGCAAAAGTCGGAAACTCGGCTCACTAAAGAAACTAAGCAAGATGGGTAGCGCGATATACGAGTTAAGATCAGCACAAGCATTTAAAGCAGCGCCCGTCATCGGCCGAGCTGAACTTGGGTCTCTACCGAATTTTGGCCCCGAAACCAGCGAGGCGTCGCGCGTTTCGGAGGATCTGCAACAAATGGCTGCCGAAGGCCTCGGAATTCGCATCCCACTGGACATACCGATTGAGCAATACATTGAAATAGCAATGGACTATCAGCCGCGCATTTCGGAAGCGCTCAAGGGCGTGATGCCAAACTATCGGAATGCGAATACGAGTGATCTATCAAAGAAGGTAAGTTCGCTTAACCGCGAAGTTCAACGCCTAAAGAGTCTCAAACGCTATGCTGTTATGGAAGCGTGCGTTGGATTCTATAAAGGTAATGGGCCACTCTACGGCGGTGCATTATTAGCCGCTGCCATGGGTATTGCGGGCAGCATACTTGGATGTGTGGCCGTAAGCACGGTCGCCGGTACAAAGATCGCGAAGCGAAAGGGTTGGCTCAAAGAGAACGCAGCATTGGCACGGCTAGGCCGAATGATTTCGCGTGATTTACAGCCATACACTGACGTTTTACTGAAAACCTATTTAGGCGGAACTGACCCAGCTATAAACGTCTTGTCACTGCAGCGAAGAATAAGTGCGGCTACGGGCCGAAAGTGATTCGGCGCGAGTGTCATTCCGCCGCCTCTACGCGCTTCTTCTTACCGCGCTCGATCACTTTGCCGCCACCGGCGTCAACTCGAACACGCGGCCATGTTTGGCGGCTTCGGCGATATCGCCGCGGCGCTTTTGGTGGAGCATGATCTTGTCCGGAAACCGGTACCCACTTTTCGGGATCATGCTCAAGGCGAGGCGCACGGTGTCGAGCTTGCGCACGTCTTCTGGCGAGAGGTAAGGCGACCACGCGGTATCGTCCTCGATCAGGACCGTAGGGCGCAATAGCGAAGCGTATTGCGCCGACTTTGTTTGTGCGACGAAACGGCGGATTACGCTTTGCTAATCCGCCCTACGGCTGCGCTCGATGCGGTCCATCATTCTGCCGGCTACGCTTGTTCAAAGCTCAGGATTGTCTCTGCGTTGCCAAATGACCGAATCGTTCGGTAGCTCGAAGCGTGAAACGATCTGACTGATGAGTTCAGTTATTTCCGGGATTGTGTCTAGATCGCGTGGAAAGTAAATCGTGGACGTTTCAGGCGGATGGCCCTTGTAATGCATGACCGCAAATGGCGCGCCATCAATCGCAAAAGCAATCCCTGAATATTCGTCGAGCGCGTCATGACCGCTTGTTATTCTGGAACCGACGTGCCTGGTAAAAGCTTCGAGCGGCCGCGCTATCACTGCTTGGGGTATAAAGTCCCATTTCCGAAGTGCGTTTTCCAAGGGAATTGCTTGAACCATTAAAGGGTGCGTTTCGACTTTGCCGCGTTCCGAATTTTGCGAGCGCCGCTTAAGCAATTCCGTTGCGTGCTTAACTTCAGCCTCCGATAGCGAGGCGATGATTTGCGCCAAAATACCAACCTTTCCTTTTCGCCCATTCCTATGCCAAGGGACGAGCGCCTTTGGTTTCAGTTTGCGTTTCGGCTTGAATGGCCCGCCTTTGCGCGATCGCATCGCGCCTTTGGCAACATGCCGTGCTTTGCTTTTTTTCTCTGACGTCATGGCTGCCGATTGATTACCTCCGCAGGTATTGCCGCGTAGTCGATATTGTCCCGTGTGCGCAGCATCGTTCCCGGCGTTTGCGGATAATACCACCGAGCTTCATATGGTGTTCCCGCTCCTCGTTCGGGAAGGATTGTCGTCGTAAAATCGATGCCGCGCTGGTCGAGCCTTAAGCTG
>Ga0074044_10001812_pt1 | contig 18982 bp, 21 predicted proteins | sample BogForMeECP23OM1_FD_94443 | JGI IMG/M metagenome (GOLD analysis project Ga0074044, IMG submission 94443) | Bog forest soil microbial communities from Calvert Island, British Columbia, Canada - Bog Forest MetaG ECP23OM1 | ecosystem: Environmental > Terrestrial > Soil > Wetlands ...
GGTTACTGAGGTAAAGAAAAATTCGAACATCGAGCTAATCGAGCGGATAGCCGATAAGAACATCGAGCTAATTCGCATGCTCGCCACCAACGGCAAAAACAAATCAGACAAGAAGTAATCCGAACTTCACGTTACCCTCATTCTGGTAACGTAAAATCTACGGTTGATCTATGCTGCTAGTTAGACTGTATAAAATCGGTTGATACTTTCAAGTGCTGTCAGGTTCGTTTTCTTTGCGCCATTCTCTCGGGTCTAGAAGTAACCTTAGAAATTCATCTCTACTCATCTTTAGTTGGTCCATAATGTCGCTCATGAGGCCGGGGCCTATTTCGGGGTCATGTATGGGTACTGTGGTTGTGCGACCGTCTGGATGCTTAAGAAACGCGTGACCGCCTTCTGTTCGATCTACATGAAACCCAGCTTTACCTAGCGTTCTGATTAGTTTTCAGTCCTACGTAGGGTGATACTTGTACGCGGAAAGAGAAGAATCTGCTTAGCTCACCAACCCTTCTGAAGAAGGCCAAGAGATCAATAGCATGGCTAGCAAGCACCAAGGCGCTGACCACTCCCAGAAGATTTTTTCTGCCAATCATCCGATACGCTCAGATGCTGCTCAGCTGGAAAATTGAGATTCTCTCGGTGGGTAGGTGATAATCAAGCAATCAGCTTATATTGGACTACGGGCTGTAGTTAGATGTGAACTACAGGACATAGTGGGAGTGGATAAGTGAGCTTTGGAAAAACGTAATTTAGTGATATTCTCATTGGTTTTCTTCCTTGCTGCAGCAGTTTTCTCGGCAAGCAGTAGTCCAGTCTTCGCGCAGACTCCGTGCATAGCGCAGACAAGCTATCCAGTCGTCTCGACGCCTCAGTATAATTCCAATATTGCAGTCACAGTACCCGTCTCAACGTCATGCTCGTACATTGTTGGGCCGCTCTTCGCGGTGGGTGATGCGTATGATACCACGATAAGCACTGATCTTGGTACGGTGAGTACAGGGCTTAGTTCAGTTGGCGGCGGTAGTTACACTGGACAATTACTCTTCAGTCTTCCAACCTCAACCCTAGGTCATACGGTGCAGTTCTCTGTCTCCATTTACAATAACAATAATGGTCAATCCGGGTCGCCTCTGGCAACTACCTCTCAATCCATAACGATAGGTGCAAGCTACTACCAGAGTTACCCATACAGTAACTGTCAACCCGGCTATGCGTACGCAGGAGGCACTTGTTACCCTCCCACTTCCTACAGTAACTGCTATAATGGATACTACTACGGAGGCAGCAGCTGCTACTATCCAGGCTACAACAACTACTACTCAAACAATTACTACGGTGGCGGCTACAATGGTAACGGCTACAATGGTGGCAGTAACAGTAACGGTAACTGGAATCACGGCAACGGTAATAACAACTGGAATAACGGGAACGGGAATGGTAACTGGAACCACGGAAACAGTAACGGCAACTGGAATAACGGAAACGGCAACAGCAACTTGAATCATGGAAACTGGAACGGCAACGGGAACAGTAATGGTAACTGGAACCACGGAAACGGTAACGGGAACGGTAACTGGAATAACGGGAACGGCAACGGGCATCACAAGCATCCATAACAAACCGACAGCACACCAGAACCCAAACCAACCCCCTTCTTCCCATTTCTTCTTTTGTCTAAGTTAGCTGTTTTCTATCGTCAAAAACTAGAGTGGTAGTGCTTGACGGTTGCCGCATCGTAAACCGTGTAGCCAGTTGACTTCCACCTAAACTAGTGACACCAGAATATCTTAAACACGAATGCGACTTCAGCAGATCTCCCGATTAGCGTACATTAATCGAATTGCTTTCTTTGATTATCAAAGCCTAACGCCAGGGCAATGTAGCCCCAAACCCAGAGAAGTTCGATCGGGTGCCCTGAATAATACCAGCCTTGAAGTGTTCCCACACTGAAACTTATGTCCGCAATCGTCGTTAAAATCATTCCAACCGAAATCCAAAGCCAAGGCATGGACGGAGGAGCACCCTCAAAAATCAGCAGCATCATAATTGCGAGAATTAAAAGAACCGAGTCGAGACTTGGGTACGCGAGATCTAACACTTTCGCCAAGACACCGGTTGAGTTCGAGAGCAACGGATTCAACAGAAAACTGAACACTAACCCAATGATCATCAAACCCACGAGCGATGAAACCATTACCTTCATCTCAGTTAACCCGCTACTCAAGAACCTCAGTGCCAGGACAACGCTGATAATCGCTGGCAAATATCCAGCTAAATAGAAAATGTCAGCCAATGACGGATACGGAAACGGTATGTGCCGACCAACCTCATAGAATCCCCACGCAGCCTCACCCAGACACCATAAGAAAACCGCTAAAAATAACCCCACATGGACCGACCCAAACTTTCCTCGACCACCAAACTTCAACACTACCAGCAACGCGAAAAATGTGCATACGCCAGAGACTAACACGAACAGAACGTCCGAGATTGCAACTAGATAAAACCCCCAAGATTGCATGAGAGCGTACAAGACAGCGGCACCGATCGAACCTGCTAACGCAATCTTGAGATTCAGCTTCAAATGATCATCCAACCCAACAATCTACACCAGCCATGACCACCCGCTGTACTATCAGAGCAAGCTTAGCGATTTCCTCAACGACGAGATCGGTATCCAATTCAATCAGCGACTTGTTTCCTGGCGGCTTCAACATAATTCAGTAACGAGAATTCCATTTTCTCTTCAAACGGTAAATTCAGCTTGTCGTAGAGTCGGCAAGCGATACGTCTTCCAATTATACGAGCGCTCTTGTTGCCAAACAGATATTCGAGAATCGAACACATTACATCAATCCGATTAGCAAGGATATCACTCGTTATGTTATGAAATTTCTCGAGAGACGCATATAAGGCAGTGAGAACGTTGCTTCCTAACATTTCAGTAATCGATTCCTTGACTGCCTGATCAAGGACCTGATTGAAATCAACCATAACGGTGCATACAGCTTCCCGAATTAGGCCAAGTCGAGATTTTGTGCGGGAAGCCTTGATCTGCAAGTACGGCTACAATTGACGATTATGGAGATTCATGTGCCAAACGTTGGCGAGAATCATAACTCTGGTCACATCTGTCGGATCGAAGTAGAAGGATCCTGTATCTCCATCGAAGATTTTCTTAAGCTCACGCGGTGGCAGCAAGTTCCCACACATCACCCTAAACGCTACAGCATATTAATGTACCGTTTCTGGCACATTGATTATCCATACTACTTTTCGAAAAATCCAAGTTAAAAGTCTCCTCATTGTGCAAGAATTATCTTAGACGCAGTGCCCCTAGGCTACTTTCGTTAATGTCTCTAAATCTATTCGGATGACGCAGTCCCACACAATAAAATGTAAAGTAACTTTGATCACCACTCGAACAAACCGCCGACATTTCGTTATCCTAAGTGAAAAGTCGATCCATAATCAAACCATTACCCACAGATGGGTGGATCAAGATTCTAATTTTGACGTAGTCTGAACACGACTTATTAACTCGGTTTCAGATCGGTTCATTTAAATCTGCATATCGAAAATTTATCTCAGTAACCATGGCGATCGAGCATGCTAACCGAACATAACATTCAACGAGCATCTAACCAAACATTGATCTGCCCAATATGCGAACGCGCCGTGAATAATCACACTGAGCTTGAATCAGTCACCTGCGTCAACATCGGAAGAATCACCCCAATCCAACACGACGCTCAGGATTCCATCACAGAGTTAGAAGCATGCGACAAATGTCTCGAACAAGAAACCGCCCTTAGACAGTTATGGTCGCTTATACAGGACCGCGCCCATCCCACCAACTTCACATGGCGTTGCACCAGCTGCAACCAAGAACGACAACTTAGCATAAACTGATCAACATAGTAAGTATGGCGTCACCGTGTTGCAGCCATACCTCTGGGTTTGCGCCAACTGCGGATGGAAAACCGAACAATCAACCGAAACATGCCCCAAATGTCAAAACCGCGTCTGGGGCAAAGTTGAGCGAGTTGAAAAACTAGAATCCCCTCAACCTGACACTTCTAACCTACCCGGGAAGATCGAGTCTCCTAAAATCGAAGAGGCCGTGAAGAATTATTTGAAACAAATAACAGATCTGTTCAATTCAGTCGAATGCGGGAAATGCCACACGATCATATACAGACCGGACACACAATTCGATCGCGAAGCCTTCGCAAATAGTCTAAGAATACATTACTCTAAATCCCCCGAATGCATCCCTGGATCGCAAACTCGCGTTGCGTAATAGAAAGACGGGATGAGGAATTGTCACCTAAACCGTATTCTGTTGAATGTAGAATTATCATAACTTAGCGTTCGTCAACAATCAGTAGATGGCAAAGTCTGTTTTTACGCTCGATTTTCAGGCATGTTTTGTGGTGCCCACCGCTACCAACGCTGCATTTACTGGCAAGGTCACCTCGAAGATACAATGCTTTCCACCCACAGCCACACATTCCTTCTCTACGCTTTCAGCTCCTCCCCTGCCATGATATGCTTCAACCAACCCTGCAAGCAGCCCGCGGATCAGCTGGCAAGTCGGCTCAGTTGCTTTGTGCTCTTGGGAAACTGGTGTGCCAGACAATTTGAAAACGTAAAGCGCACGTCCTCCCTCATGCTTCTTAGATGCTTCAACGCATCTCCCCCAACCACGAGTCAAAAGCACCTTGTCCAGAACTTTTCCCAAATCATCATCACGCCGAACCTCATCCCTCGCATACTGCATGGTTGCATGGCCTATGGCGTTACCCATTCTATGCATCAGCGCCACAGCGATCTTCAACCCGACAACGCTGACGAGCGAATCCAGGAAAATCTGGAAAGTATTCAGTCTGAAGGAGATGATGTGCACGCCGTCTTCTAGAATCCAGCCTTTCTCCTCGTCTCTTGACAGCTTAGGTGCCTGTTTGGCTCTATCGTGAATCACTGGTTAATCACTTGTGTCATGCAAGACGGCCCACTCTACTTGGTAGTTAGGGATCTATCTCATAATCAGTGTCGAAAATGACGCAGGTGACTTAAGTATCCGTCACGTGAAATTCAGACGGCTCCTAGGTCAGAGTTGAGGATCCCAAGCCCACATGAACATGCCATAGTCACGCGTTCATAAGATGATGACGCACGTCGGTGAGGCATACGATTCTTTCGATGACGAAGATATTCATTGTACTAGATGAGGATGTAGAACGACGGTTAAGGTTTGGTATAGTGCTTCGTGGAGGTAAAAGGGGTGATTTGAGTTCAACGATTCAAGAGGCTACCGAAGATTGGCTGAAGAAACATTCCAAAGAGACGAAACGGATGACCAAACGGTTTGTTACAGGCAGAAGTAGCTAGTTTACCAAACGACAAGTTGACGTTACCATAATTTATTTCTTGTAAAGTCTGAGGTTGTCGACAGCTATGCTCAGGCGAGGGTTACGTGGGCTAAAGACGAACATTTGATAGCTGGATCTTCCAGAACTGTGACTTTCTCCAAACAACAATGCCGCGAAATCTTACTTGACTCAACCTGTTCTCGCACAAACCTCTCCAATTCGTCTAACGAGAACTGACTCTCGTGATTTTGGGAGAGTGTGATTAGAACAACTCTACCCAAAATATACGCCAAACAGCAATAGGCCACTCATATCATATAAGACTATGCACGAACGCAAAAAATCCGTTCGAAACTTTTTTATTTTTTACAAAAATCAACTCTTTTCACTACAAGAAATAAAATTCAGTTGCCCTCATACGCGTTACATATACGCCTCGATTGCATACGTTATGTGTTAGAAGCGTATTGAATTCATGATAGCAAATGAATCGACCAGGACAACGCGATCAGGAATAAGTTTCACCTGTTCGAGTTGTGAGGCACAAGTTTATCCTCTTCACGTAGATAACGAAGGAAAATTATCAGGCCGGCCACATCAAACCTTATCGGACATGCTGAAGAAATGTCCAAACTGCGGAAGCCAACTACCCTTCGAGGCGCTGCTCAGAAAACCAACCAAGCGATTCCAAAATACTAAGCAGCGATGAACAAGCAATTTTGCGAATAGCTCAACTATCACTAACCGACGAAGTAGTATTGCCAATCGTTCCCTAGATTATTTCTGGTTCCCAAAACTCTGGCCGACAGGGAACATCGGTGCCCAAACTGTGAAGTCCACCTACCCAGAGATTTGAATTCGGCGTTGCTGATCAGGAAGCTTGGCATCTTGAGTTGCCCGCCCTCGGATGGAGAGTTGTCACCCGCAGAGCCAAAACCTCTACCCATGCGAACGTTAAAGCATGGGCAAGGTGCGGCATTGAAGCGAGAAACCCACGGCCTATAGGCGTGGGGAGGACGTCACGTAAGGAATCCTTACTTAGTAGACCTTACTAGAGACCTTACTAGAGGGAAAGGTCAGTGGCTGCAAGCCAAGTCGTGAAAATAACTTCAAAGGGACAGTTTACGCTTCCAGTTCAAATACGGAGGGAGCTGTCACTGGGCAAAGACAGCCACGTCTATGTGACGAAACTGGGGCGACTCATTGTGATCAAGAAGGTCGAGGAGCTGTCCTTGGATGATATCTCAGCCATCCTCGAACCCCTTGCGAAAAGAAGTGGCCTAACGCGTAGGATACTCATGGAAGATATCGAGAAGGCAAGGGGGAAAATGCTTGGAGAGAAGCAAGGCAAGGTTCAAGTTCACCGTTCTCATTGACACAAATATCCTCGTTTCCGGCCTAGTATTCCTTGAGGGTAATGAGCATCGAATACTGAAACTTGCAGAAGACAAAGCGATAACCCTCGTACTACCTGAGTTCGTTTTGAAAGAGGCGAGGGCCGTCCTAGGCCGTCGCTTCCCAGGCCATGAAATATTTCTAGATGCATTTCTTCTGCGAGCGGAGCATACCATAGTTCCCTGGAGCCGAATCGAACAAAACATCCCTATCCGTCGGGGCGAGGTCAGAGACGCAAAGGACGCAGCAGTGCTGACTTCGACAATTCTGGCGAAACCCCATTTCGCAGTAACAGGAGATAAGACTCTAAGAGAGGATATAAGGCGCTGTCACGACGCTCGTACCACAACCATTTGTTCTTCAAATGAATTCCTAAAGAAAATCACGAGAGCGTAGCGTACTGATCAAACTCGCGTTGCGTGACAGCAAAACAGGGATGAGGAGAATTGTCGTCTAAGTCGTATTTGTCTGTCACATTTTGATCTGTCAAGCCACGAATCCGAACAAACGGTTAGATGATGCTCTCCTTGGGGTAGACTTCTATACCCTTCTCTGTGATATGGTACGGTCTGGGTTGCCTGTCAATCTCTGTTTCCCGCATCTTCTCCACTTGAATGGTGCGTTCCATTGTTCTTCCTACTGCGATTGTTTGCATTAGCACTACACCATGTGTAATGTATTCCTCAACCTGTAACGTTCGTCCTCTTAATCCAACGCGGCGTAGCTCTGAGGATAACACGCATGTCGCCTCAAATTCCGATAGGGCCTGCACTAGGTCTAACAACGCTTTTCGCCGTTCAGCCTCATCCGGATAAAATGACAGCAATAGTGATACTGCGTCGACAACAATTCGAGCAGCACCTATCTTCTTTACGTTGTTCCTGAGAAGTTCAAGCAAGCTCATCAACGAGAAGTCTCCCCTTCCAATCACCTGCCTTCCTACTTTCACTTCCCCAGGAACATTGCGGATCGGAGATGCGTCAATGAACATGAATCGGCCATCCTTTTCGGCGGGTTGGAAATCCCAACCAAAAGCATTCATCTCACGTACGAACTGAGCCTTGCTCTCATCCATGCTTACGAAGACACCGCTCTCACCATATTCTGTAAACCCGTTGAAAAGAAATTGAGAACACAGAATCGTCTTCCCCGCACCCGGCTCCCCCAAAAGTAAGATAACGCGGCCTCGAGGAAAACCCCCGCCAACCATTTCATCCAACCCAGCAATTCCACTCGGAATTCTTGCCCGATTCAAAGCAGAAAATGCTTTGATCGTTGATGGTTCCTTCTTTATGTCTTGCATGGGCACTTAACCGAGATTGCGTTTTGTCTAGTTATACTTTAGTCTCGCCCATATGATAGATGCAATCGTGGGTATGAGTAACTTGTAACCGAGGCGTTGACTCTCCAGTAACATTCCCAGAGCCGAGCTACTTTAGATTCGAGTATATTGTGACATTGGCTTCTGTATTATAATGCGGATGAATTGAAAGTTCAAGATTTTTTACAATAACACAACAAGCCATGACCAACCGACAAGTTGACGCACTCTCATTCTGGTAACGTCAAGTTCCTTAATTGCGTCATCGGCAGTCTCCACGATCTCGGCTAATGCAACTATGAATGCCACCGTTTCGTCGACTAATCTTTCGTCGATAGCCATCGTCAGTTGAGAAAACTTGGGCTAAGCAATCATGATGCTCCGATTGTCGAATCCACATTGATGAGTTGGTATGGTATCCCGGCGGGTAGGAATATGAAGAGTGGAGTAGTGCTCGCCGAGGATTGAATGACCATTTGTCTTATAGCGTATAAATCCGTCGTGGAGAAATAGCTGACCGCGTTGTGGTTCGTGTAGTAGAACATAACCATATTCATTACATCGTCGGTACCCATTAGCTCTCCGAGTCCCATTACATGACCCAATTCGTGTAAAACTACACGATAGAGGAGCTCGTGTGATGTTGCATTGTCTGGCACGTTGATCAGTGCGGCGTTAATGCCGACCGTGAACTGCTGCCCATCGTAATTCGTCATTGCGAGTGCATCTGGAAGACCCAAGGCGGACGTTAGGTCGGCACCGGTCGACTGGAAGCTCATTACAACTGCCGGATTCTGGGTTGTGGCATATAGGCGGTAGACGTCTTGGCCGGTGTCGTTGGGATAATATGTAGCCACAAATTGTGCCTGCTCCGTATTCCATTCGTTAATGGCTTGGAGGACAACATTATACGCCCATGAGGGATTCGCCGGAACCATTATGCCAATCCCGACCATCGGCGCATGCCATAAGATCGGAACCGCCATATACGCAGACGTCGAGTTGGTGTTCGCATCCGGTTCTTCAGCCGCAGCGCTTACACTAAATCTAACATAATTTTGTGTGACAACTGCGAGCACCATCACGAATAGCAAATACAACGCAATGATCGCATTCTTCGTCTTGGCGCCCATCTCTCATCGGTGTAGGAGAGGCGCCTGCGAGCTTGGGACTCGTGTGACCGAGGACCAGTATTCTAGGTGACAGACTGAGCATACCGCCGAATTGAACTAGTGAACGCTAAGGTTCCAAATCGAAGAACACACACGTCCATGTGAATTCACCAATCGAAAAGGCGAGTAGCAACTTGTCTGAATCTTGTTGTTCCGTGCAGACCTGTCATAGTTTTACGGCCTACAAAGCAGTTGAGCGAAGGAAGTCAGGACAGTGCGTCACTAAGCATATCGAAGATGAGTGACACAGAACCCGCGGAATCAACCGAACGGCAACAACAGCCTACCTATTGACAGTCAACCGTAGATGTACCGTTACCCTACTTTCGTTAATGTCTCCAGATCTATTCAATAAAATGTAAAGTAACTTTGATCACCACTCGAACAAACCGCCGACATTTCGTTACCTTATGAGAGGAGTTGAATCCTCATCATCCAAGCATTACTCATAAACGGGTGGATCAAGATTCCACTTCTGACGTAGTCTGAACACGATTTATTAACTCGCTTTCAGTCGATTCATTTAAATCTGCATATGCGCCGAAATCCTATCTAAGTGACCAAGGCGATCGAGCATGCTAACCGAAACTAACCCTCAACATGCATCTAACCAAACCAAATTGGTCTGCCCAATATGCGAACGCGCCGTGGAAAATCATACCGAACGTGAATCAATAACATGCATCAACATCGGAAGAATCACACCAATCCAACACGACTCTCACGATACTATCACACAATTAGAACCATGCGACAAATGTCTCGAACAAGAAACCGCCCTCAGACAATTATGGTCACTCATAGAAGACCGCGCCCATCCCACCAACTTCACCTGGCGTTGCACTAACTGCAACCAAGAACGAGAACTAAGCATAAACTGATTATCCTACCAGGTATGGCGTCACGGCGTTGCAGCCATACATCTGGGTATGCGCCAACTGCGGATGGAAAACCGAACAATCAACTGAAACATGCCCCAAATGCCAAAACCGCATCTGGAGCAAAACCGGACGAGTTGAAAAACTCGAATCCCCTCAACCTAACACTTCCATTCAGCACAAAAAAATTGAGTCCCCTCAAATTGAAGAGGCCGTGAAGAATTATTTGAAGCAAGTAACAGGTTTGTTCAATTCAGTTGAGTGCGGAAAATGTCACACGATCATATACAGACCAGACACAAAATTCGATCGTCAAGCCTTCGAAAGTAGTTTAAGGATACACTACTCTAAATCCCCCGAATGCATCCCTGAATCACAAACTGATCGACCTCGCGTTGCAAAATCGTAGTCATACCAAAACCTCACTTTGTGGCCAAAGAGAACGGCCAGCAATTTCTGGAAGCGCCATTAAGCGTGTCTGATACAATCATTGAGTCGATCCGAGGAATCGCATAACTCTCGCTCGTTGGGGTTCGAAATCTACTGTTGATCCAAGTTTCCGTAAGGGTTCTATGAACATCGAATCCTCTAGAGCTTCCAACAAATGTGCTACCCCGGCATTGACACGGATAATATCCATCGAAACAGCGGTTACTTGGCGTTTTTCTCTCGTGATGGATTCGACAAGTTCGAAACGAATTCTCCCTTGTACTACTAGATGGAAAGTTTCAGAGTTATGGTAGTGACCACCGCGCAAACTTCGCTCGCACATCTGGACAAACAAGTAATCCTTCTCAGCAAGCGATGTTCTGAAGATTGACCCTCTACGGTCATTGCTAAACTTTGGCAAATGTGATTTGGAGTACAGCTTTTTCATTCGGATACAGCTCAAATGAGGATACTTCTGACGAGGGTGATATTTATCATAATCAACGAACGATTAATTTTGAAAATTACACGCGTGATAGTAGGACCCTTGGGATGAGGAATTGTCGACTAAGACGTTACTCGCAGTTCCATCTGGCAAGCTACGAATCCGATAACCGCCAAAGCAAATGCAAGTGTCCTAACTGTGATCGATTCCTGCCTTAAGGACTCTTTCGATTCTTAATTCGCTTCGCTTCATCAGTAACGCGAGTGTTCCGACGAAGAATGCCTGGGAGGCTACAATCACGAGGATCTCACCTGTGATCGCCCATCCGATGCGAAATCCGAAACCCATCAGCCACGCCAAAAGAACCCAAACAAGTATTGCTATACCAGGTATGGCGGCTAAGGCTGCAGTGATGGAAAAGAGGAAAATCGGATTATAGATTCTTGCTAATGCAAAAATCGATTTCAGAATGTCGAACCCGTGTACCCAAGTCACGAGTTTTGCTTTTCCAATTCGGGTTCGGTAATTGATCGGTACCTCTGTCGCCCTTCCTAGCAGTGACATCTGAGCAAGTACTTCAGCCTCAACGCTGAATCCCCTAGATTGCAACACTAAATGTCGAGCGGAGCTTCTTCTAAGCAAATACATTCCAGTACAGACGTCAGAAAAATTGGCGCCGAGCAACGCGTTGAAAAATGCGCAAATAAATTTATTTCCTAACCGGTGGAGTCGACTGATATTATCTGATTTCCTAGCGCCAACTATTTCGTCATAATTCTTTGCGTGATTGAGAAACTTCTGGATATCGGCCGCATCATATGTGTAGTCTCCATCCATAACCAACAAGTAGGGTGTTGAGACATGTTCGATGGCAGTTATGATTGCGCCGGTCTTGCCTCCACTATGCTGCGTAACAACCTCAACGCCCTTTGCTCGAGCGGCTGCAACAGTGTTATCGACTGAGTAACCATCAACCACGAGTATCTTCTGATACCCATTACTATGAATATCATCAATGACAGCTACCACACCATCCTCTTCGTTTAGAACAGGTAGGACGATGGTTACATCTTTCTTCGCGACAGGTTCAACACTCTCCTCGACCTCCTGAACAATTCGGAAAGAAGAATCCTTTCCACGAATCCGTACCACGCGCGCAGACTCGAGCATTACAATATCTTGCTCCATTGGTTTCCATCTTTATATATAAAGAAAGGCGATTGCGAATGGAAATCCTACGTTAAATCTACGACATTTGCCTTCCACCGATCAATTCAGATTGACGCAACAAATACAATGACGAGTGAAGAGTATTCAGAAAAAATTACGAGAAACTGTCATCGATTAACTGAGTGAGTGCTCGCGTTGAAAGTATTCGTGACTGGAGGAGGATTCATCAAAGCATTCTTGAAAGCGCATTCGGAGAATTTGAAGCACTCTGAAAATATTCGAATTAATGGTGATTAGCTGCGAATCTAAGACTGACTAATGGGTTTAATCGACAATAACGCTGTAAGGCAGTAAAACTCGATTAAAGGAATCGAAATTACAGCTAAACCCCAGTAAAGCGGTGCAGGCTGCCAGACCTGTAAGGCTCTAATCCAAATGATGAAATTGCACACACAAACGGCTATAGGAAATATTCCCCACAATCCTACTTGGTTTAGATAACCAGAACCCGGACCCTCGCCTTTTAATCGATCAATCGCACCGAGAACAGGCTGCATCATATTCAGAATACTTCTCCTCCGGACGAGGCTAGAATTCTGGATATCGCCACTGAAGGATTTGATGGTGGCTGATCCTTCGCCGTTAGCTTCAACCCATGTCTGAGCTTCATCGCGGTTCATTCCCATTGAAACTAAATGATCTACTACATTCCATTTCTTAGTTGTCGTTTGTTCCACGGCACTACTCACCGTTTGCAACGTAGAGTTTGGCATTGCCCAGTCGCCTAGTCATTCTGATTTTGCCCTGTTTCTCAAGCGCGTAAACGTACTTCGAGACCGTATTCCGGTGCGCTCCAGTTAGAGCCGAGATTTCCTCAATGCTAAGATCCATCGGCGCTGCCTTCCGAAGGTATTTTAGGATTCGAGTAATTGGATCGATCATAAGCTCTATCTCTGTTTACTTACGCACAATGCTTGTGTCACTGCGGTTACTGAATCTAGGTGACAGCGTATGCCGTTACCGACCGAACGTTACGAAAACGGATCTTTCTCTGTAGGATCGGACGCGGTATCTTCTCGGAATACAAAGCATCCGGAAATTTCCACACAACTGTTGGCTGATTCAGCTCCATATGCATGAAGTTATATCTGCATGCTACTAACTCCAAATCGCTCACGCGCAATCTTGAAAACTGAGCGGAATGTGATCATGCAAGATACTGCGGTTGCTACGGCGCGAGGAGCGTCCTACTTCGTTGTTCAGAGCGTTATTACTACACTTGGCATGGCAATATCATTCGCAATTCTAGCCCGAATAGTTACGACTGCAGACATGGGCGTACTAGCGGTACTAACATTGATTGTTGCAATTTCTCAAACGGTTGTAGGACCAGTTTCTCAGGCAGTAACTAAATTCGTAGCGGAGAACCTCTCGACTGAAAGCAACACTGTCTCATCTTCTGCGTTCTTTCAGTGCCTGCGACTGACTCTCATATTAGCCGGTGCATTCGCGTTGATCGTCTTCTTGGGTGCACCCGTATTGTCACTTTACCTCTTAGGCAGATTGTCGTACGCAGAATTCTTCCAGATCTTAGCTGTCGATGTTGTATTTACTGGCTTGACGCCCGTCCTGAGCGGCGGTTTGCTAGGTCTACGAAAATACAAGGAAATTGCGGTAGTAGGCATCGCGAGTACGCTTCTCAGGCAGGTGCTCATCATTATACTGATAATAATACTCAAGAACTTCATTGGCCTTGTAATTGGATGGCTAATCTCCGACCTTCTCGCGTCAATTCTCTACTCAACATATCTCCTCAAAATATTCAGGCGTCCTAGTTTCAGTTTTCCTCTTCGCGAACTATTGAATTATTCATGGCCACTCTCAATCAGTAGTAGTCTGAATTTTGCGCAGTCGTGGTTCGACCGTACGCTGCTGATTTTCTATGTCCCCCTTACTGCACTCGGAGTCTACAACGCCACCGTTACGGCGTTCGGAGTCTTGTTAGGGATTTCAGCGGCAATGGTAAACTCACTATTTCCCTTATACTCGTCACATGGCCCGGAACATTACGTAAATTTGAAAGAATCGGTCCGGTTGGCGACACGCTATTCAAGCTTCATCATTTTACCGATTGCTTGGGGCCTCATAGCCACTGCTAAACTCGGTCTTACTTTCTTTCTCGGAAAGGCGTACCTCGCAGGTACAGAGCCGCTGATAATAATGACCCTTGCATTTGCAATTGGAGCGTTTGCCATCACAGCCGTGCAACCCGTGCTTCTCGCTTTGGGCGAAACGCTACCATACTCAGCGATCAGCGTCATCTCAGTCCTGAGCAGTATAGGACTGGCACTTATACTCCTGCCAATCTCTGGGATCGTAGGGGCAGCTATCGCCCGCGCCGTAGGCATGATCTTGATGGCTGCGCTAGTACTCGTTGCTGTTCACAATAAACTCGGATTAAAGATCGACAAAGAAGGGATATGGAAGAGTAACGTAGCGGCGATAGTTATGGCAGGAATACTGATGGCTCTACAATTTTTTGTGTACAGGGAATTGTTACTCCCCGCGTACGCCGTAATAGGACTGATGATCTATCTGGCTGTGCTACGCCTCACTAGAGCAGTGCATGAGCAAGATGTTGAACTGATTCAACGCTATCTTGGAAGCAGACTATCTTTCGTTGCAAAACTTCTGAGAATTCTAGTTGCACCAACAAAATCCGCTTGAAACCATCATACCTAAGCCTCCTATTTCGGCCTACACAATCCTTTCCAACTTGCCAAAAGTAATCACGGCTAACCTCTGCAGAAATGTACGCCAGATGTGACAGTTACCGGACACGTTAAACCTTCGTGACGCAGAGTATACGCCGAGAAATAATTCAAAGATTAGTTAACTGAATAATAGAAAGATGGAACGTAGAGGTTCATCGGTTTGGTTAGCAAAACGGTGGAATGAACGGTGACGGGTTATGTGGTGAGTAGGCAGAAGGCTGTCATACTAGCCGTCCTGCTTATCGCGAGTGCCAGTTTAATCCTGCCTCAATCTGTCGCCACGAAACTCGAGTCAGTCAGCAGCGTAACTGCGACGACAACGATTACGTCTACCGTTACGAGTTATACGGCCTCTACGAGCACCATACCGCTCATCTTCGACAGACCTGCAGATCACTACAGCCCCCTCACAGGATACTTTCAGATGCAGCAAGCCGGATTGGTATACGTTACAGCAACTGGCCAAAGCACAGTCTGTATCTACTACGACTTCTTCATCTTCCACGCCAACGCCTCTCAACAAATCCAGATCCACTACGAAACACGACAACCCATCAACTTCAACATCCTAAGAGCCTACCAATTACCCTACTGGCAAATGACACCTTGTGGATTGGGCAACTGGAATCCTATCATCAACTACATCGGCTCCTCCTTTGACCTCAACTGGACGGTTCCAGTGAACGACGAATACGCGTTTCTCTTCTTCACACGATACACATACGGCCCCGATCTTAGAATCTTCTTCGAAGCCCAAACAATCACAACATCAACGTTGAGCTTGATCACACCTACCAACACAACTGAAACTGTTAGTATGTTTGTTAATGAAACTCAAATCGCAAACAGCACAACGCAACATGAGACCCCATTTATGCTGATGGAGAGCTGGCCGTATGCTGCGATTGTGGCGATGGGTTTGGTGATTATTGGTATTGCGGCGTACAAACGAAGGAGGAATTCGTAACAGGTTAAGCTTGGTGACGTTGATACAAATTGTCGTATAGAGGATTTGCGTTCATCCGACTGGTGTTGAGTAGGGAATATTGCTTGGTTTGCAGATGAACCACGGGAAAACCAAGTTTCCGCTTACAGTTGAAAGAAGGTTGATGACATACAGATCTAGGGTTGAGATATCTACTCGCTGAGTCAGATTCAGAAGAACTTTTCCCCAACCATTCATGATATCCCCCTCAGGATAAATTATATCGCCCAGCCCAAGCACGTGACCCAGCTCGTGCAACGCTATCCTGTACAATTTGAGTTCGGAAGTTCGATTATCAGTGACCTGAACTAGATTCGTGTTGATTCCTATGTTAACGGCATTCACTTCCCCGCTCGTTGAATTCAAAGGTGTTGCGAGACCAAGAAAATCGTTCGAAATCATCCCATAAGAAATCTGAACCGAAGCTGAACTACTATCTGATTCAAAGAACGTATACCTGTCACCCTCGATCCGATATTTCTGTTCAAACAGTGTTTGCTCAATATTCCAATGTTGAAGCGCTCGATAGATCACACGATGCGCCCACGCTGGGCTATCTGGAATACTGACTCCAATCGAAAGTGGGCCGTCCCAATGCCAGACAACTGGGGCCATAAAATAGCATCCAGGTTGAGCTGATGCGTTAGTCGAAACCTGTGACGGCTCATACGTAGCATTCGCATCAATACTTCCAGTCCTAACAATGGTCATTGGACTTTCAGCTTGCACTAGAATAAGCCCAGAACCTGAGAAGAGCGAAAATAGGTTGAGAAGGATTATCGTGAAGATCAGAATAGCTCTTAGGGACAAGTGGACACACCTTAAACCCGCATGAGTAGAAGTATATTAGTGTTCTTTATACGATACAATGACGTTCCATCTCAATCTAGGTGGGGCAATTCGCCCGATTGTAGCTAGCAGCAATCGGAGACGTGTTCATTTGACAAATCTGGACTGCGCTTAGCTAAGGAACGACGAACTTTATGCTGTGCATGCACACGATAATGCGCCATCAGCACTCTTCTGACTGTATTAAAACGAAGAAAAGTCTCACAATTTGCGTTCTCACTCATACGGCTTGATTAAATGACCTGCTGAGGTTTTCCACAACGATCACAATGCAGAGTTGGAATTTGAGACGACGGAAGAACTGAAGGCTCGATAACTGCGTCGTTAACAGCCTTTAATGCGATTTAGAGACGGCAACCAATACCCCTCCCCCTAACTCTTCGGCACCTTCATGGCGTAGAGTTGGCGTTTCCCAACTGCCTTGTCATGTGGATCTTGCCTTGTCTCTCCAGTGCGTAAACGCACTTTCCGACGGTGTTCCTATGGGTTCCTGTTAACTCCGAAGTCTCTTCAATGCTCAGATCCCTCGGCGCCGCTTTCTTCAATCCCTCTAGAATCCGCTTGGATTAACCATAGCAGTTACCAGAGTTTACTTGAACACAGCGCTTGTGACACTGTCCCTTCCCGTCCTCGGTGACATTAGGCATATGCAAAGTGGAAACTTAACATTAGCTTGGAGATGCAAAGAGATGACGTTAGTAATCAAGCCGGTGCGACTGAACAAGACGGTATACATACGAGTTCCAAACGACCTAGTAGACCTGATTGGGTTAACGAACGAAGACGCGTTCAACCTGACCTTCAAGGAGACTGAAGAAGAATTCCGGTTAATCTACTCAATGCAGAAACCTGAAACAAACAGATTCGAACAAAAAACCAACCGAGCACTCATAGCTACTAACCACTAGGATACATGAGGCGCAGCAGAAGAACGATGCACGGTCAGCTTGAAAATGGATGCAGCAATTTTCATGCGGACTAGTTTCTACTCCGTCCGTATCATCGAGAAAGACGTGCCCCGCAGTGATCACAATAAGCGAAGTCTACGGGTAGAACTGTTTCGCAATCTCCACAATGTAAAGTTGGAATTTGAGCGTTTGGCGTTCCGCAATGATCACAATATTTGAAATCTTTCGGTAGAAGAGTTCCACAACGATCACAATGCAGAGTTGGAATTTGAGACGACGGAAGAACTGAAGGCTCGATAACTGCATCGTTAACAGCTTTTAACATGTTGTTGGGTTTTCCGCAATGATCACAGTACTTGGAATCTACTGGTATGAGAATTCCACAGTGATCGCAATATAGAGTTGGAATCGGTCTCGACGGGACATCCGATAAGGATCCAATGTCTACAGTAGCTGGGTTTGGTGAGATGGATGTTTGTCCGTGCACAAATCCATAAAGAGAAAAAATGAGCAAAACGAAGGAAACTAAAAGCATCAATACGCCGAGAGGAAACTGTAACAGAAAAACCGAAAAAAATAGTCCTGAGAATCCGAGCAGAATGGCGCCAATTAGGAGAACAAATTCCAAGGACATGTTGGATAACCAAGCGACAGGCTTCAACTCGATTTCACTCCGATCGTATTTTGTTTAATTGGCAATTAATCCTCAGCGATTCTCATCTTAAAGAATGAGGACCGCATCAAGACGTTTCGGCAGATCCCGAAGTCCACTCAGCCGATCACTCTCGGCCGGTCTTTTTGCGCATTTTATTTCATCTCGTTGAAGTTTACTAGCAGCTATGCTTCACTTTCCGCCAAGGCTCTTAATTGATTCAATAAGCTCGATTACTGCGTTCACTGCGTCTGCGCGTTGAGAATCCTGAATTGGGTTCGAGGTATATTCAGCGGTCTCAAAAAGCTTCACGAGTAGCGTTAGCGGTGCCTTCAGCGATGGATACTTTCCGGTTACTCGTGAATAAAACTCCCAGTGTGTCTCGTTCGTAGGCCTCACTTCACCCATGGCCTCGTTGATCATTGATTCTGCAAAACGAAAGGCGAGTTTTATTGTTGAGCGCGGATCCTTCTCTTGTTCGATAAGTGCTAGAAAACTCTTTTTGGAGAATTTAATCGTCGAAGCCGGTTCTTTCTCGATCTTTGTCATTTTCTCAGATGCAATAACAGGTGGTTCCGGAACGGAAACAGTCTCCGGTTGAGGGTTAGATTCTTCCGTTGGCGATGGCA
>Ga0074044_10001813_pt1 | contig 18977 bp, 15 predicted proteins | sample BogForMeECP23OM1_FD_94443 | JGI IMG/M metagenome (GOLD analysis project Ga0074044, IMG submission 94443) | Bog forest soil microbial communities from Calvert Island, British Columbia, Canada - Bog Forest MetaG ECP23OM1 | ecosystem: Environmental > Terrestrial > Soil > Wetlands ...
CATAGAACGCTTCCTCACCGGCGGCTTCCTTCAAACAGCTGTATCGGACGCGCCCCACCCGACTCCCGCATCTACCTGCCACTCACTACGGGGCGCGTCCGATACAGCACTAGCGTTTCTGGACAACAATCCAGGAGTTCTCCCTCGCATCTAACCGTTGCGCCAAGTTCGGAGCCAGTCTGGCAGTCGAATGTGCGTGGTCTCACATTAAATAGTGATTGGAGTCACTGCGGTGCCGGGAAGTGGGTGCTATTTAACCAAAAATCGCGCCAAGGACAAGAGACTCAGCCCCGATTTCCGGTGACCAACGCCGACTTGTTCCCTGGCAAGAAATGACCGCGAGGTGAGCCCATGCTCCCGTCGAATCGCTCGTTGTCCGGGGCCCTGCAACAAAAAGGCATCAATCGCCGTCGCTTTCTGAAATTCTGCAGCTTGATGACGGCCACTCTGGCACTGCCGCCGCGCTATGTCGCCCAGGTCGCCGCCGCGCTGGAGAAAGCCAGAAAACCGGTGCTGGTCTGGTTGCAATTTCAGGACTGTGCGGGAAACTCCGAATCCATCCTCCGTTCCAGCCACCCCACCGTGCTGGAAGTGGTTCTGGACCTGTTCTCCTGGGAGTACCACGAGTTGGTGATGGCCGGTGCCGGCCATCAGGCAGAGGCCGCGCTGGAGCGCGTCGTACGCGAGGAAAAAGGCAAGTTCATTGCCGTCGTCGAGGGTGCGGTTCCCCTCGCTGACGACGGCGTGTATTGCACTGTGGGCGGCCGGACAGCACTCGATATCGCGCGCCACGTGTGCCCGAACGCCGCCGCCACGATTGCCGCCGGAGCATGCGCGTGGGATGGAGGACTGGTGGCCGCTTCTCCCAATCCTACTGGCGCCGTCGGTATTTCAGAGGCGGTGCCGGAGGCTACTGTGATTAATCTCGGCGGCTGCCCGCAGAATCCGGTGAACACTGCCGCCGTCCTGGTTCACTATCTGACTTTTGGCCAGTTGCCCGCATTGGACCAGTTCAACCGTCCTCTCTTCGCCTACGGACGCATTATCCATGACCAATGCGAACGACGCGCCCACTACGACGCCGGCCGTTACGTTCAGGAATGGGATGACGAAGGCCATCGCAGGGGCTGGTGCTTGTACAAGATGGGCTGCAAAGGGCCACAAGCGACTTTCAATTGTCCCTCGGTGCGTTGGAATGATGGTACGAGTTGGCCGGTCAAGGCGGGCCACGGCTGCCTGGCATGCGCCTCGCACCGTTTCTGGGATACGCGCTCTCCGTTCTACGACCGGCTCCCCACCGTTCCGGGCTTCGGCGCAGACGTGACCGCCGGCGAGATCGGGCTGGGAATCACCGCGGCCGTGGCTGGCGCAACCGTAGTGCATGGGATCGCCAGCGCGGTTCGTGACCGCATGCGAACCATGCCGCCAGCAGCATCACCGTCGGTGAGCGATGAGCCACCGAGGAAAGCATAGGAGGAGCCTATGGCACGCATCGTGGTTGATCCAGTGACCCGCATTGAAGGCCATCTGCGCATCGAGGCAGAAGTCAATGGTGGTGCGGTATCCGATGCCTGGAGTTCAGGAACTATGTTCCGTGGCATCGAAATGATCCTGCGCGGCCGCGATCCACGCGAGGCCTGGATCTGGACGCAACGCATTTGCGGCGTGTGCACCACGGTCCATGCGTTAACTTCGGTGCGCGCTGTCGAGGACGCGCTCGGCATCGAGGTTCCGGAAAATGCCAGCCTGATCCGCAACATCATTGGCGCCAGCCAATACGTGCAGGACCACGTGATCCACTTCTACCACCTGCATGCGCTGGATTGGGTGGATGTGACCCTGGCGCTCAAGGCCGATCCGGGGAAAACCTCGCAACTGGCCGAATCCATTTCGCCCTGGCCGCAATCCAGCCGCGCCTATTTCAAGGCAATCCAGGACCGGGTGAAGGCACTGGTCGAAAGCAAGCAGTTGAGCCTGTTCAGCAGCGGGTATTGGGGTCATCCCGCCTACCACCTCCCGCCCGAGGCGAACCTGCTCGCAGTCGCCCACTACGTGGAAGCGTTGGAATTCCAGAGGGACTACATCCGCATCCATGCCGTGCTGGGCGGGAAGAACCCGCATCTCCAAACCTATCTCGTCGGCGGCATGTCAACGGCGATGAATCCCGACGAGCCGCAGGCTACGATCAATCCCGAGCGAATCACTTTTCTTGCCGAACTCGCGAGCAAGGCGCAAGCCTTTGTCGATCAGGTCTACATTCCGGACGTCCTCGCGGTCGCTGGGTTCTATCGCGACTGGTTCGGACGCGGCGAGGGACTGGGGAATTTCCTCTCGTATGGCGACTTTCCTCTGGGAGGCATCAAGGATCCGTCGCGTTTCTACCTGCAGCGTGGTGCAATTTTCAACCACGACCTCTCGAAAGTACACCCGGTGGATCCTGCCAACGTTACAGAGTACGTGACGCACTCCTGGTACGATTATTCGGACGGAGATCAGAACGGGAAGCATCCCTATCAGGGTGAAACCAGCCCGAAGTACATCGGACCAAAGCCCCCATTCGAGCATCTGGAAGTCGACCAGAAATATTCCTGGCTCAAGGCGCCGCGCTACCAGGACCACGCGATGGAGGTCGGCCCACTGTCACGCATGCTGGTCGCCTATGCCTCAGGGCATCCTGAAGTGAAGGCGGCGGTCGACGGAGTCCTGGCCAAGCTCAACGCGCCAGCAACGGCGCTCTTTTCGACGCTGGGACGCATTGCGGCGAGGGCGATCGAAGCCCATGTCATGGCTGGACAAGTCAGCAAGTGGGTGGCGGAACTCGGCGACAAGCTCGGACACGGCGATCTGCGCGTCCACAACGGCGACAAATGGGATACCGACACGTGGCCCAAAGAGGCAAAGGGCTTCGGCTTCCACGAGGCGCCTCGTGGCTCGCTCGGCCACTGGGTCCAGATCGAAGACAAGAAGATCAAGAACTACCAGTGCGTAGTGCCCACAACGTGGAACGCGGGGCCGCGCGACGGGAAAGGACAGCGGGGAGCCTACGAGGCGTCGCTGCTAAAGACCCCGATCGCCGACCCGGAGCGCCCCGTAGAGATTCTGCGTACCATTCACTCCTTCGATCCCTGCTTGGCTTGCGCTGTGCACGTGGTCGATGCTCAGGGGCGGCGCTATGTCGTGCCCTGGGTGAGCTGAAAAGGAGGCCGCAATGCCTGAGTCAAGAACGTACGGGTGGGGCGAGGCTCACCGGCCGGAACCGGCGTTTCCTACGATGCGGGTTTATGTGTGGGAGCTGCCAGTCCGCGTCTCGCACTGGTTCATTTTCTTGCCAATCGTTGTGCTCTCTTTCACTGGGTACTACATCCACAATCCATTTATTGTCGCTAGGAGCGGCACAACCTTCCTCATGGCGACGATGCGGTTCATCCACGTGGTCGCAGGTTTTGTGTTTATCAGTGCCTTTCTGCTGCGGCTGTACTGGTTTTTCAAGGGGAACAGCTGGTCGAACTGGCGGGCGTTCGTTCCCATCCACCGCCGGCAGTGGCGAGGCATGGGCGGAATGGTGGCCTATTACACCTTCCTGCGCAAAGATCCCGTGCATAAGGTTGGACACAATGCCTTGGCTGCCGTGACCTATCTGTTCATGTTCACCTTGATGCTCATTGAGATCATTACCGGCCTCACCTTGTACACACAGGTACGCGGGAAGTGGGCACTGGGCTGGCTATTCGGCTGGATCCCGGGGTTAATCGACATCCAGCACATCCGTTTGCTTCACTTCTCCATCATGTTCGCCTTCTTTGCCTTTGTGATTCACCATGTTTACAGCGCCGTGCTCGTGTCCTGGGAAGAACGGAATGGACTGATCGAGAGCATCTTCACCGGCTATAAGTTTGTTCCTAAGGCCGAACTGGAAGAGGATGCGGTTCTGAGTGAGGCGGACTGAATGCCCGCAACCTGCATTGTACTTGGTCTGGGCAACACTCTGCATTCTGACGATGGGGTCGGCCCGCAAGCCATCGAAAAACTCAGGAACGATTCACGAGTGCCCGGGGATGTCGCGCTGATTGAGGGCGGTACGCTGGGCCTGGAATTGCTCACCTACATCTGGGATTGTTCCTACTTGCTGGTGCTGGATGCGGTGGATGTCGGGCAGCCTCCTGGAACGCTGGTTCGGATGTCGAACCAGGAACTGCAAACCTTGCCCGGCAAGGGAAGCGTGCACCAACTTGGCGTCGCAGACCTGCTGGTAGCGCTCCGTGTTCTGGCGTATCAAACTCCCGAGGTAGTGCTGCTGGGCGTGCAACCGGCAACCGCTGAATGGGGCACGGAGTTGTCGCCAGCGGTTGCAGCTGTCCTGCCTGCGCTCGCAGATGCTGCAATTGCAGAACTGTGCCACAGACCACATAGACAAGAGGAAATAACAACCTAAAATCCGAAAGTTACGCGCGACGAAAGATCCCTTACGATGCGGTCCAGAAGTCCTCTTGTGGGCCATCACGACCCCATCAGGTGTCTTCCAGCCCGAGTTTGTCGTTCACTGCTTGGCTGAGCCTTTGCTTGCAACCGAGATAACGTTCAGTCGTCTGAACCGATGCGTGTCCAAGCAAGAACTGAATCTGCTCAAGTTCTCCACCCGCTAGATGGCATAGCCGAGCGCAGGTGCGACGCAAGTCGTGGGGAGCCAGATTCTTGATGTCAACACGTTTGGCGGCCGCTTTCACCACGTGCCAGATCGCTTTGGGTGTGATTCCGTCGCCCCAAGATCTTATCTAGAAGATCATCCCACCGGTGATGGTAGCCGCCCTAGTCCCACTCATCGACGGCGCGTTTCGCCCACAAGGGAACCGGAACGGTACGGATGTGCTTTCCTTTGCCAACTAGGTCAGCAATCACGCAATGCTCTTCGCGGACCTGGAAATCTCCCGTTCTGCGCACACCCGCGCCACCGCGCAATCGGCCACTCAGTTCCTCGATACCTTGCAGCACCGCATGCCCTTTCCCATTCGCGCCGTGCAGGTCGATGGCGGCTCGGAGTTCGCCGCCGAGTTTGAACAAGCCTGTCAGCAGCGCGGTTTGCACCTGTTCGTGCTCCCGCCGCGCTCGCCCAAACTAAACGGCGCCGTGGAACGCGCCAACCGTACCCACACCGAGGAGTTCTATCAAGTCACCCCTGCTCGCTGGAGATGAAAACACTCAATCGCGAGTTGCGGCAGTGGGAAAAGATCTACAACACCGTGCGTCCTCATCAGGCGCTCGGTTACTTAACTCCGCAGCAGTTCCTTCGGCAAGTCTCATCCCAACGAAAGGAATGTGCACACACAGATCGGTGCCGACGTCACGGGCAAAGTACACGATCGCGGTTCTTACCATCCGGCCGCTTGTGGCGACCTGAACATGGTTCCGCCGGGAGGCTGCGGAAGCTGCCTTTCGATTGCCCAAATCGGAAACCAGCAGTATCGCCGAGAACAGCGCAATCAGGCCGAGTCCCATGGCTAACTTCTTCAGCGCGGCCCATACTGGTGTTTCCTTGAAGAAGCGCATAGCGCCTGCAGCAGGCTCCTTTCGTGAGGCGCCATTATACAGTTCATGCCTCAGCGTGCGGGAAGAACCAGTTGTTGCAGACTCTACCAATTGTCGTGGCAATCCGGCGATCTGGTTGCCGCGGTGGCTCTTGGTCTCAAGGATGCGCCCGAGTCCCTTCCGTAATCCGGTAAGGTAAGGTTTGGCGACAATCTGCCCAGAATCGTCGCGTCCTTTGCAACATGCTGCGCCGGACTATAATGGCTCGCACTGATGGCCCTTACCTCTGGCACGAAACTCGGTCCCTATGAAATTCAGTCTCCGCTAGGAGCGGGCGGGATGGGCGAGGTGTACAAGGCTCGTGACACCCGCCTCAACCGCACTGTCGCCATCAAGACTCTCCCTTTACATCTTTCTGAGAACCCCGAAGCTAAGCAGCGCTTCGACCGGGAGGCCCGCACGATTTCTTCCTTGAACCATCCGAACATCTGCACTCTCCACGATGTTGGCGAACAGGATGGCGTCGATTATCTGGTGATGGAATACCTGGAGGGCGAAACCTTGGGGGATCGTTTGCGTAAGGGGCCGCTGCCCGTCGAACAGGTCTTTAAGTACGGAATCGAAATCTGCGAAGGGCTCGAGAAAGCACATCGCAGCGGCGTGGTGCACCGCGATCTCAAACCCGGCAACATCATGCTGACCAAGACGGGAGCGAAGCTGATGGACTTTGGCTTGGCTAAGACGTCGGTGGTTGGCCCGGCGGCGACGTCTGGGCTCACGGCCACTCTGACCACGCCGCCAGGAAGCCATCCCCTGACCGCCCATGGCATGGTGGTGGGAACGTTCCAATATATGGCGCCCGAGCAGGTAGAGGGTAGGGAAGCCGACCCACGCTCGGACATATTCGCTCTGGGCGCGGTGCTCTACGAAATGGCGACGGGAAAGCGGGCGTTCGAGGGTAAGACTGCGGCCAGCGCGATGGCGGCGGTACTCGAGCGTGACCCGGCTCCGATCTCCTCGGTGCAGCCGATGAGTCCACCCGCGCTCGATCGACTCGTCAAGACCTGCCTAGACAAGGATCCGGATGAGCGTTGGCAAACTGCGCACGACGTCAAGCTGCAACTCCGGCAGATCACTGAGGGCGGATCGCACCCCGGAACGGCCGGTTCGTCAACGACTAGGTTCCCGTTCGCGCCTCGCAAGAATCGTCGGCTCTACCTGCGATGGGCTGCGCTGGCATTGACGATTGCCGCTGCCATGGCCGCTGGATTCTTCGGCCGCGTCCCCCGCCCGGCACCGCCGGTGTGGGGAGGTTTGAACATTACCGGCGAACTGGGCGAGGAAGGGAGCTTTGTACTCTCCAGCGATGGCAGCCGGTTGGCCTATGTGGCCGCAGACCCCCAAGGCCGGGTTCTTCTCTGGGTGCGGAAGCTGGATTCACCGAAAGCTTTGCCGCTGGACGGCACTGCTGGGGCGGAGTATCCCTTCTGGTCAGCGGACAGCCGCAGCATTGGCTTTTTCGCAGATGGCAAGCTTAAGCGTATTGAGGCCGACGGACAGAATCTGCAGACCATCTGTGATGCTCCCAACGGGCGCGGTGGCACGTGGAACCGAGATGGCGTGATCGTTTTCACGCCAAACGCTGTCGGTGGATTAGACAAGGTAGGCGCCGCGGGGGGCACGGCGGTGCCGATCACGCAGACCAGTGTGAGCGTTAATCATCGCTTTCCTCGCTTTCTTCCGGATGGCCGTCATTTTCTGTTTACGCTTGCGTTTGGCAAGCAGGGCGAGGACGGAATCTACCTGGGCAGGGTCGATTCGCCGGAAATTAAACTTATTGCCGCCGGCCCAAGTTCCAACGCTGCCTATGCCTCCGGCTATCTGCTGGTGGTGCGCGAAGGCAAATTGTTGGCGCAGCGGTTCGATGTCCGACGGTTGCAGGCAACCGGTCCACCGTCTCTGGTGAGCGACGGAATACGCATGGCATTCGACCGCCGTGCCGCGGACTTCTCCGTAGCAGACAACGGCACGCTCGTCTTCCTGTCTACTGTGGGCAGCGGCCAGCGGCTGGTGTGGTTCGACCGAGAGGGGAGGGAGCTGGGAGTTGCGGTACCCGACATTGGAAACCCTACCAGCGGCCTGCTGGCGGGTACGCTCTCCCCGGGCAGCGACCGGGTAGCGGTCGCCCGTGCGCGGGGCACCGGCTCTGATATTTGGATCTACAATCTGAAGAATGCGCTCGGTATGCGTCTGACTTTCACTGACGATTTCAATGAAAGTCCAGTCTGGTCTCCCGATAGCAGCGCCGTAGTTTTCACCCGCAATCTGACGGACCATTATGAACTGCGGCTCAAATCAGTTTCCGGCGCGGGCGACGAACAAGTGCTGTTGAAGACCACCGGGAACGCGATAGCCACTTCATGGTCCCGCGATCGCCGGTATGTCTTCTATTCTGGTGACGTTTTCGGCACCAGCGGCAAAGCGCAGGGCATGGCACTCGCGATGGGCGGTGCAGACCACAAGGCGATTGCCGCGACACAGTCTGAGGGGAACGTATTTGGCGGATCGTTTTCTCCGGATAATAAATGGCTCGCTTATGTCTCCGACGAAACCGGACGTCTTGAGGTATACGTTACCTCATTTCCGAATCACGCCGGCAAATGGGAGCTGTCGACCGGGGGTGTTGACGGTGCTCTCGGCACGATTTGGACGAGCGCGGGTTCTGAAACAGAAGTAATTTTCCGGGACCTGCAATCGCACTTGATCTCCGTGCCCGTGCGCGCGGAAGGAACGTCTTTCAGCCAGGGTGCGCCACGCGTTTTGCTCGGTGGGCGATCGCTAGCCAGCTCGCGCTTTATCGACGTGACGCGTGACGGCAAGCGGATCTTAGTGGGACTGCCACAAGAAAACGCCAGTACGCCGCTGACATTGCTGCTGAATTGGACGGAAAATCTAAGGCGTTGATCCTAGGCAGACTACCAATCATTTTTTGGAGACGCAGCGGATTGCGGGCGGGTGACTCTTCCCTAATCTTGTAAGGTTCGGTTTGCCGACTAACCGGGAGTGATATCGCCGCCTCGGCGGCTGACCCTGGCGGTCAGATACTGCCTGCAGGTGGCCTTACAGCGCCAGCAGCGCCCGCACGTCCTGCCTTTCGGCCATTGCGGCCATCGTACCTTCCAGGCGCAACTCGCCGCTCTCGAGCACGTACACGCGGTCGGCCAGAGGGGTGATGAAGTGCAGGTTCTGCTCCGCCAGTAGCACGGCAATGCCGCTGGACTTCAATTCCTTGATCAGATCGCTCACCAGGCGCACGAAATGCGGCGCCAGGCCTTCCGTGGGTTCGTCCAGTAGCAGCACCTCGGGATTACCCACCATGGTGCGGGCGATGGTGAGCATCTGTTGTTCGCCGCCGGAGAGAAATCCGCCGCGTCGCCGCTCGATCTCTTTCAGCCATGGCATGAGCCGGTAGATGCGATCGATGGTCCAGCCGGAAACCTTCTTCGTCCCGCGCTTGATCGCCACCTCCAGGTTCTCGCGCACGGTGAGTTCGGGAAAGATGCGGCGGTCGTCGGGTACGTAGCCCATGCCCAGCATCGCGCGCCGATGTGTCGCGAACCGCGTAACGTCGCGCCCGCGATACAGCACTCGCCCGGAAAACACGCGCACCATCCCGAGCGCGGCTTTGAGTGTGGTGGTCTTGCCCGCGCCGTTGCGCCCGAGAAGTGCCACCGCCTCGCCCTCGTCCACGGTCAGGTTCACGTCGCGCACCACGCGGATCGGTCCGTAGCCGGCGACCAGTTGCTCCAGCGCCAGCACGCTCATGCTTCCCGTCCCAGGAAGGCTTCCTGCACCTGTGGGTGGCTGCGGATCTCGTCGGGTGTGCCCTCGGCCAGCACCGAGCCGCGGTGCAGCACCATGATGCGCCCCGCCAGTTGCAGGACGGCGTCGGTGTCGTGCTCGGTGAAGAGCAGCGTGGTGCCGAGCGACCGCAGCAGGTCGCGGATGAAGCCGACCATCTGCGCCCGTTCGGTGCGCGAGAGCCCGGCCAGCGGCTCGTCCAGCAGCAACAGCCGCGGCTTGCTGGCGAGCGCGAGGGCAATGTCCACACGCTTCAGGTCTCCCTGGGACAGGGACGCGGCGACCTGACCCTTCAGGTCATTGAGCCCGACCCAGGAGATGATCTCTTCGGCGCGCCTGGCGGCGTCGCCGTAGGAGAGCAACGGGCGAGCGAAATCGCGGGTCTTCCCACCCAGTGCCAGCACCGCCAGGGTGACGTTTTCGAGCACGGTCATGCTGGGAAAGGGGATGGCGCGCTGGAACGAGACCCCGATGCCGTGATGAATGATGCGATGCGTGGGCGTGTGCGAGATGTCCTGTCCGGCGAACACCACGCGCCCCGCGTCCAGCGTGCAGCGGCCGGTGATGAGGTTAAAGAGCGTGGTCTTTCCCGCGCCGTTCGGACCGATGAGCGCGTACAAGCTGCCCTCTTCCACCGTCAGGCTGACGTCGTTAAGCGCACGGAAGCCCTCGAAAGATTTCGACACGCGGTGAACTTCAAGCAGTGGCACGAGGAGCCTCCTGGCGTTGCCGGCGCTGGAACAGGCTGACGACGCCGCTGGGGAAGAACAGCACCATCGCCAGCAGTACCATGCCCAGTGCCAGCGGCCAGTACTGGGTGTGCGAGCGCACCACCGCCTCCAGCACCACCAGCACCGCGGCGCCGATGGCCGGACCGAAGAACTGCGCGCTGCCGCCCAGGATCACGGCTATGATCACCTCGGCCGACGTCGTCCAGTAGAGCAGGTCGGGGAAGACCGAGTGCTGCCATGCCACCTGCAGGAATCCAGCCAGCCCGGAGAGCGTGCCGGAGAGCACGAAGGCGGCAACCATGTATTGGAAGGCGCTGATGCCGATGGCTTGGGCGCGCGCCGGGTTGTCGCGCACCGCGCGCAGCGTGTATCCGGCGGGCGAGCGCCGCACCAAGTGAATGACCGCGCACACCACCGCCAGCGCCATCAGGCTCGCGTAGTAGAGCCCCTTGGGATTCCCCAGCAGCCCCGGCGGCAGCAGGCCGGTGATGCCGTTATCGCCGCCGGTGAAGCCGTACCATTTGTGCGCCAGCGCCCACAGCATCTGCGCGAACGCGAGGGTCAGCATGGTGAAGTAGATCTTGGTGAGGCGCACGCTGAAGAAGCCGATCACCAGCGCCACCAGCGCCGCGGCGGTGAGCGCGAGCGGCAAGGTCGCGGCGAAATTCCATCTCAGCCTGCTGATCAGGAGCGCGGTGGTGTAGGCGGCGGAGCCGAAACAGGCGGCGTGCCCGAAACTCAGCAGTCCGGTGTTGCGGAACAGGAGATTGAAACTCATGGCGAAAACGCCGAGCACCAGCGCCTGAATGGCGACCTGCAGTCCGTAGTCGTGCAGGAGCCACGGGAGCAGCGCCAGCACCAGCGCAGCCAAGGCGAGCTTCGTCCTCATGTGCGCACCGTCGGCGGCCGGCCCAGCAGTCCCCAGGGACGGAACAGGAGCACAGCCGCCATCAGAACGTAGGCGAAGACGATCGAGAATTCCGGCAGCACCAGTGCACCGAAGGCCTGGATCTCGCCGATGAGAATCGCGGCCAGCAGAGTTCCCCATAGGCTGCCCAGTCCGCCGACGACCACCACGATGAAGGCGCTGATTACGGCGTCCACCGCGACGCCGGTCGAGATGGATTGCAGGGGCAGGCTGACCGCGCCTCCGAAGCCGGCGAGGCCAATGCCCACGGCGAAGATCACCGTGAACAGCAGGGGAACGTTGACGCCCAGGGCTTCCAGCATCTCGCGGTCCTGGGTGACCGCGCGCACCAGGGTTCCATAGCGCGTCCGATGCAGAAAGAGCCACAGCAGAAGCGCGGTCGCGGCCGCGAGCCCTACCAGACCGAGGTAATAAGAAGGAAAGGGAATGCCCAGCACGAACACTGGCATTTCGAATCCCTTGGGCATGCCGATGGACTTGTAGTCGGCACCGAAGCAGATCTTGGAAACGTCCTCGATGATCAACAGCAGAGCGTAAGTCAGCAGAATCTGGTAGTGCTCGGCGCGGTTGAGCACGCGGCGGATGAACACGCGCTCAACCACGGCCCCGACCACCAGGCTGGCTGCCACGGCCAGCAGCAAGTAGTGCCAAAAGCCGCTGGCGTCGCCGTGCGTCAGGGCGAAGAGAAAATACGCGCCCAGGGCGAAGAACGAGCCATGGGCGAAATTCACGATGCCCAGCGCGCCAAAGATCAGCGACAGTCCCACCGCCAGCAGGAACAGCGAGGCCGCCGACGCCAACCCGGTCATGAACTCAAGGAAGAAGAACGGAAGAGTCACCCGAGCTCCGGTATTTTCTCATTGCTCAGATTGCAGAGCTGAGGCCCTGCTCCATCCACCATTTCTCGAAAACAATTTCTACTTACACTTCGTCGGATACACCGTGTCACTCTCCGGGATCATCGTAATGTCCTTGAGAACGACAAACGGATAGTCGTTCGAAGGCGTGGTGTAGCCCCACACCAGCGCTTCGAACACCTGGTGGTCTGCCGGGCGCATCCATTTTTTGCCTTCGGGGGCTTCGTAGGTCAGGCCGGCGTCGGCTTCGAAGGCTTTCTTGATGGCGTCGGCATCGAGCGAATTAGCTTTCCTGACCGCGGCTGCCAGCATCTGCACTCCGGCGTAGTGTTCTTCGGCGTTGTAGCTGGGCCATTCGCCCCATTTGCTGTGATACGCGTCCACGAATTTCTTGTTGGTCGGGGATTGCGACTGCAGGAACCAGTAGCGGGTGGAAAAGAGTTCTCCGAGGGGAGCTTCCTTGCCCAGCGGCCCGATGGATTCCAGGGCCGCGCCTATCGGGTCCACGAACAGCTTGATCTGCTTGAAGAATCCGAAAGCGTTGGATTGGCGGACGAAGGTGACCAGGTCGCCGGCCCAGAGCGCCGAGAACACCGCTTCCGGCCGCTGCTGCACCAGGGCCGTGATGTACGGCGTGTAATTGCTCTCGCCACCCTTCGGCCACTGTTCGCCCACCACTTCCACGTCCGGACGCTTCTCCTTCAAGCGCGCGATAAAGTCGTTCCATGACGAGTGCCCGTACTCGTAGTCTGGCCCGATGTTCGCCCAGCGCTTGTAGGGCAGCTTGGCGGCCAGGTCGGCGGCCGCGTTGGCGTCCATGCGGGCGTTGTTCGAAGTGCGGAACACATAGGGATTGCACTGCTCGGTGAGCGCGGGCGTGGCACCGTGCATCACTACCAGCGGGGTCTTGTATTCGTTGGTCAGCGGAGCGACCGCCAGCGCGACCGAGCTGGAGTCGATGCCGACGAGAAAATTGACCTTTTCATCGAGGATCAGCCTCTTTGCTTCCTGCACGCCCACGTCAGGCTTGGCTTGGTCGTCCACCTGGATGAGCTCAAGCTTGCGTCCCAGCAAGCCTCCGGAAGCGTTGATCTCGTCGATGGCCAATTGCGCGCCCTGCCTTCCCGATTTTCCATACGCGGCGAAGCTGCCGCTCAGGACATTGAGCTCACCAATCTTGATGGGCGGCTGTTGCGCCAGGACCAATTCCGCGGCCACCACCACTAACAACATGAGTCCGAAATAACGGTTGAATGTACGGTTCATAGGTCTGCCTCCCTTCACCGCTCCCGAAGTTCGGGCGACCATAAAGGATTGGGGGAGCGATTGCACACGCAATCGTACGGCGGCAGCTTTCGTAATGCAACCGCCGCGGCGCGTTTGAATTCCGCCGCGCGGATCGCGAGTGCGTAGTGGCGCAATGTTTAGGAAAGCCCAGCAGAGCAGACCGCGCGGTGCTGCTGATAACTGCTTGGTCTCTTCTTTGAAAAAGCGAGCAGATTCAATTTCTCTTGGGGCACGTTTCGGTGCAGACGACCGAACGCTACCTTGGATGTAAGCAGCGAATTCGATCAGCTGTCAATGATCGCATTGGCATCGAGCCGAATCCTTGATCTGGGGGCCAGTCGTTGAAGGTTTGCCGACAATGCACTCGAAATCGCCGGACCCACTGCCTCACTAGCGAAATCCGAGTTGCCACACACACGATTTGCCGGTTGCGACCGAGCCACTACGGGATGATGACCGCTCTCCGCCCGTGCTGTTCCTGATGCCAGGCATTCTCCACTTCACCTAGAGGCACCCGCTCGGTGTCGATGCGCAGTGTACCGCAACCAATGTTGGACATCAGCTGCCGAACAGCTTCGACCCACATCTCGGGTGACGCTGCTGCGTTGCCAGATCCGGCTCCAAGAATTTCCAACCGCGAGCTTCGCAGCACGGCGGCAGCTAGCGAAATAGTAGGCCCCGCGCTCTCGCCAACCTCAACCAACCGGACTCTGGATGACGCTGGCGTCAAATCTCTTCGTGCAATGGCGCCAAGAAGAGCTTCGGTGGTAGTACCCCAAAGGTAGTCGATAATGACGTCGAAGCCGCTGTCACCAGCTTCGCGAACGAACGCTTCGGTGAGATCCTGGCCGGGTTTCCCCAGGTGGATGGTCGTGTCGGCTCCCAGGTCGTGAAGGGTCTTCAGTATTTGTTCGTTCCGTCCGGTCGCAATCACCCGCCCAGCGCCGAGGAGCTTGGCCGTTTGTATGGCGAGTTTGCCCGTGACTCCGGTTGCACCGAGGATTAGGACAGTCTCACCCGCAACTAGCTGCGCATGCCAGACAAGCGCACCCCACGCAGACAGGCCAGGGTTTACGACCGCCGCGGCGATATCGTCGTTAACGTTGTCGGGAATCGGAAAACAGCGCGACCGCGACACGACGGTGCGTTCCGCCATGCTACCGTAAGGCGGCCGAGGGCCAGCGAAGAACACCCGCGTACCGTCGTCAAGGCACCCAACTCCATCCATGCCGCACACAACGGGCAGTTTGCGGTACGCTGCGTAGTGCGAGCCGCAGGCCATTTGCTTATCGATGGGTTTGAGCGCAGCGGCGCGGACGTGCACGATCACCTCGTTTTCTTTCGCAACGGGTTCGGGAAACTGCTCGAAGTGAGGTGGTTGATTGATGGTGTGTAGCACAGCAGCGTTCATGATCGCGTCCTTTCACAATGCCTGAATTTACTTCGATCAATACATTCTTCGAACCGTGTGCTTGGTTTTCTCTTTCTTGCCTTTCGCTCATCTGCCCCGTACTCTAGCTACATTCGTGTTGGCCCGCTAACGGGAAAGTGGCGATTTTTATCGGGAAAGGGTCGTCCTCGAAGATTCATGTTCTCGATCCCAAAGAATGTGGAGGAACTGCGTCGCCTCGCCGAGAGCGACGTACCAGTACTGGCCTTTGCGTTCGAGAGGCGTGCGGCTGAGGATTGGGCGCCCGAGCACAGTCACGCACGTGGGCAGTTCTTCGCGTTGACTCGGGGACTGCTGATTGTGGAGGCGGGCTGTGAACGGTGGATGTTTCCCTCGCAACGTTGTGCCTGGATTCCCCCCGATTGCATTCACAAGGCACGTTCGGTGGGAGGCGTTGCCGGCTCCATGGTTTACCTGTCAGCCGAGATGTGCCGTGGCCTGCCCAAGAAGCCGTGCCTGTTTAGTTCATCAGGGTTATTGTTTTCCATCGTTGATCGTGTTCTCGCGTGGAATCCCCGACAACCACTCGACCCAGCACGGAAGCGCCTGATCACAGTTCTTCGCGATGAGATTGCGCAGCCTGAACAACAGCCTTTGCGCTTGCCCCTGCCCAGGGACGAGAGGCTGGCCAGAGTTGCTCGTGTTCTGCTGGATGATGTCGCCGACGACCGCGGGTTGGACGAGTGGGCGCATTTTGCTGGTATGTCCCGCCGCACTTTCATGCGTGCGTTTTCCGCTCAGGTGGGTATCTCGTTTGGCCGTTGGCGACAGCAGGCACGGCTGTTCGCTGCGCTTGAAATGCTTGCCCAGGGCGAATCTGTAACGGAGGCGGCTGTTGCAGTTGGTTACGACAGCGTGAGCGCCTTTATTGAAATGTTCCGGAAGATGCTGGGAACAACGCCACAGATGTACTTTCGAAGTAAGCAAGAAACAGTGCCTAAGTAGTATTTGGGAATCATGAGTCGGCGACCCCAATTGCTGTCATGTTGGCGATTCCTCCTGGGTGACGGACTACCCTTCCATAATCCGGTAGGGAGTAAGGGAAGGGTTTCCGACCGGCCGAGAATTATCGCGCGGGGGGCACGAATTGAATGCCGGGTACAGTCATTTGTACGGTTCGCACGCTAATCAGGCAGTCGGGCCCGTCTCACCCGGCGCCTGCTATTGCGGCCGATTGTGTCCGGGGAGGGGGAGGCGTACTATGTGCGAGCTAAGGCCGCGCAAAACTGAACCTCCTGGTTTTGGTCGGTGACACTGTGCTGCCGCTATGCACCTAACAGCCTCGGGTCAAATGTTCGGGGATCGAGGTAACGATGCTGAACGAATCGACGATTGCAGATTTCAGAGTCAGCTTGCATGGAGCGCTAATCGAGCCAGGGGATCCAAATTACGACGCGGCTCGCAAGGTATACAACGCGATGATCGACCGGCGCCCACGCCTGATTGCGCGCTGCGCCGACGTTGCCGATGTCATAGCTGCAGTGAAGTTCGGCCGCGAACAGAAGCTGCTGCTCTCCATCCGCAGTGGGGGGCACAATGCGGGTGGGTTGGGAGTATGCGAGGACGGATTGGTGATCGATCTTTCGCTGATGAACTATGTTCGCGTGGACCCGAAGAAGAGGACCGTGCAGGTCGGCGGCGGCGCGCTCTGGCGGGATGTGGACCACGCAACGCACGCGTTCGGTCTGGCGGTTCCTGCCGGCATCATTTCGACTACCGGCGTGGCTGGGTTGACCTTGGGTGGCGGGATCGGTTATCTGACGCGGCGGTACGGCCTTACTATCGACAATCTGCTGGCCGTCGAAATGGTGTTGGCCGACGGTCGGTTTGTTACTGCCAGCGCCAAGGAAAATCCCGACCTGTTTTGGGCGGTGCGCGGTGGGGGTGGCAACTTCGGCGTCGTGGCATCGTTTCTGTTCAAGGGGCAACGGGTGCACACCGACTACGGCGGGCCGACGTTCTGGCCGATGGAAGACGCAGCGGAGATGATGCGCTGGTACCGCAGCTTCATCGCGAAGGCGCCCGATGACGTCTATGGGTTCTTTGCTTTCCTCACCGTGCCGCCAGTAGCTCCATTCCCCGAGCATCTGCACAACAAAAAGATGTGTGGCATCGTGTGGTGCTACACCGGACCGATCAAGAACGGGGAGAAGGTGTTCAAGCCGATCCGGAGCTTCAAGGCTCCGGCGCTCGACATGGTCGGCCCAATTCCGCATCCGGCACTCCAAAGTATGCACGACGGTCTCTATCCTCCGGGCCTGCAATGGTACTGGAAGGCCGATTTCGTGCGCACTCTGCCGGACGAAGCGATCGCGGTCCATGTGAAATACGCTAAGAACATGCCCTCGATGCAGTCAACCATGCACCTCTACCCGATCAACGGCGCCGCCAGCCGCGTCAAGAACAGCGCCACACCGTGGGGTTACCGCGATGCGATGTGGAGTTCTGTAATTGTCGGGGTCGATCCGGACCCCGCGAACAAGGGAAAAATCTCTACCTGGGCGAGGGAGTATTGGAGCGCGCTTCATCCCTACTCCGCCGGCGGCGCGTACGTCAACTTCATGATGGAGGAGGGCGAGGATCGGATCCGGGCGACCTACGGTAAGAATTACGACCGTCTGGCGAAGATCAAGAAGCGTTACGATCCCGGCAACCTCTTCCGCGTAAATCAGAACATCAAGCCGAAGTGAAAGAGGGACTGGCGATCAAGCTCCTGATACGCGCCGACTATACGCACCGTTGAGCCCGTTCCAAGGGAATGTGCTGACCGGAATTTTTTTTTGGGTCGGCTTGGACCGTCCGTCTCTACTGCTTCCATCTGTTCTCAATCCGCGGCGGATGTTGCAACGTTTGCATTACCACGCAATATTGTTCCGTTTTCGCCTGCAGCGCGCTTAACTGCTCCGCAGTGGCATGTGGCGCGCGGACGTCGAAAGTGACTCGGATGCTCTCAAATCCGATGGGCGCCTCCTTCGAAATTCCCAGCGTCCCTTGCAGATCCAGATCGCCCTCGACTGTGACATCGATGTGCTCCGTTGGTATTCCCATGGCGGCGGCTACCATTTGGCAAGTGATCTGCGCGCAGGCGGCTAATGCACCTAACAGCAGGTCTCCGGAGCAGGCTCCGGTACCAGCTCCACCGACTCCTTTGTGCGCTTGTGCCTGGTAGATTGCCCGTCCCAAGTCCACGGAACAAGCGATCGGTGCGTCAGTCTGAGTGCCGCGCGCGGTTAGCGTGATTCGGGAACTGCCCGGGTCTCCCCGGTACAGGTCTTTCAGGGGCCGCTGCAACGATCGAATATCCATTAAACCGCCTCCGAAATCTGGGATATTATAAGCTCAAATAGGGGTGCCACCTTGGGGTCTGTCGCGGCAGCGACTTAAGAATTCAATTGTAATTGCGCAGCCGGCCAGTGGTCCGCTTCGGGCATGCCGAGAGCTGCGCGAGCAAAGTTCTATGAATCCAGCTTCCATGTCAGGTTCGGTGCAATCCACCCTATCTCCGGGTGTGCGCTTTGGCAGTTACGAGATTCTTCAGCGCCTGGGCGCCGGCGGCATGGGGGAGGTCTATCGCGCCAAGGACACCCGCCTCGATCGTGAGGTCGCAATCAAGACCCTTTCATTGGAACGCTGTTCTCACCCGGAGGCCTTATCGCGTTTTGAGCAGGAGGCCCGTTCTGCGAGCGCGCTGAATCACCCGAACATCGTCACGATTTATGAACTCGGGCACGAGAACGGCACGCGCTATATCGCGATGGAACTCGTAGAAGGAGATACGCTGCGCGGGCTGCTCGCCTCAGGCCCGATTCCATTTCGCAAGTCTGTGGCAATCGCAGCGCAGATTGCCGACGGTCTCGCCAAAGCGCACGAGATTGGGCTCGTTCATCGCGATCTGAAGCCCGAGAACCTGATGGTTTCTCGCGACGGTACCGCCAAGGTACTGGATTTCGGTCTGGCCAAGCTTTTTAAGCCCGACCGCGGCAGTTCGGATTCGAGCACCACCATCACCGAGCATGGCACGATCGTGGGCACGGTCGGCTACATGTCCCCGGAGCAAGCGACCGGCGACGAACTCGATTTTCGTTCTGACCAGTTTTCCTTCGGGTCAGTGCTTTACGAAATGGCGACTGGAACTCCTGCGTTCAGGAAAAGGACCCATGCGGAAACGACGGCCGCAATCCTCCGCGATGAGCCCGAGCGGCTCGGCAGCAAAATGCTGCAGGCGCCCGCTCCTTTCATTTGGATCGTGGAGCGCTGCCTCGCCAAGGACCCGAAGCAGCGTTATGCCTCGACCCGGGATTTGGCTCGCGACCTCGCCGCGGTGCGCGACCGTCTCGCAG
>Ga0074044_10001814_pt1 | contig 18975 bp, 20 predicted proteins | sample BogForMeECP23OM1_FD_94443 | JGI IMG/M metagenome (GOLD analysis project Ga0074044, IMG submission 94443) | Bog forest soil microbial communities from Calvert Island, British Columbia, Canada - Bog Forest MetaG ECP23OM1 | ecosystem: Environmental > Terrestrial > Soil > Wetlands ...
ACGGAAGCCGAAGTGGCGGCGTTGCGTTGCTGCGTCAATCGCGGTCGGCCCTTCGGCGATCCTAACTGGGTCACGGACACGGCCAAGCGATTGGGGCTGGAATCGACGATTCGGCCCCGTGGAGGACCGAAGAAACAATCATAGGCTTGTCGCAGTTTCCTGTATTATCTGGAGTCTCCAAATTTGGTGGCTGTCACCTTTCCTGACCTTTCCTGTGACCTTTCCTGACCTTTCCTGACCAGCTTTTGCCAGCGGGCGACAAGACCCGTGCGCTCTATCGCCGCCGTCTCTCCATGTACGAGTTCAAACGCCCTTACCGGGATTAGCAGCCTCTCTCGCCTGAAAAACTCCCCCCGCCGAGCGTGGACTGAATTCCGGCGTTCGCAGCGTCAGCCCTGCCCGCTCAGGTAATTCTCGACCATCGTCTTGAGTTGTCCGTCGACCTGAAGACCCAGAGCTCGGCCCTTGTCAAAGGCTTCCGCGGCGGTCCAGCCATGAGCCCGCGCCTGCTGAATGAGCACCAGGGCCATGGCGCGGCCGCCTTTGCGACAGTGGACCAGCACCTTGCCGCCCGCGCCGGTGAGACGATCGATGAAATCGCAAACCCCGGCCACACCCGAATCGGCCAGCGGTGCCCCGCCCACCCCATAATGGAGATACTCCATGCCCAGGGCGCGCACCTTATTGCCCTCGGCGGCGGTGCTCAGTGGCTGCTCGGGCTCGCGGTCGTTGCGCAGATTGACCACGCCCGCGTAGCCCTCGTACTTGCACTCCAGCAGGTCCTCTTCAGAGGGCTGGTCGCCGATGATGATCTCCGGGGTGACTGGCCGTTTCACGTTCATCGGATGCTTCCTCACCGGTAATACGCGCGGACGCTGAAAAAGACTCCTCGTTGGCGCTGACTCGACCATGAGCCTAATGCCCGGGCCTTCTCCTGCCAAGCTGCTCGCCCCCAGGAAAGGACATTCCCGGGTGCCGGCCGCCCTTGACGAAAAGACCCGATCGGATCATGATACCTACCGTTCGGTAAGCAGCGATCAAAAAACTCGGAACGGCCCAAGCCGATCCCGGCGAATGGATGGTGTGATGTCGGTCTCGACCGCAAATGGGAAGAGCGTTCTGAACCCGGCGGCGCGACACATCGCCCGCGTTGCGGCACGCTTGTTTGCAACGCAAGGCTATGATGCAACGTCGGTTCGGGAAATCGTCGAAGGTGCCGGGGTCACCAAGCCGACGCTCTACTACTATTTCCGGAGCAAGGAGGGCCTGGCGAAAACCCTGGTTTCGGTCCCGCTCTCGGACCTGGTCGAGAACCTCCGCCGAATTGTGACCACCGAGCGCGACCCGGTCCGCTGCCTCGAGCAGGTTTTCGAGGCCCAGTTTGCCTTCTGTCGCGAGGACCCTGACCGCTCGCGGTTCGTCTACGCCTTGATTTTCGGCCCGCCGGGCTCGGGGGCCGCGCACGACCTGGAACCTTGCAAGGAAGACCTCGGTCGCTGGACCGAGGCCGCCATCCGCCGGTTGGCCGATGCGGGAATCATTCGCCGCGAACGCGTGGATGCGTGCTTGACGATGTGCCGCGGCCTGATCGTGATCACGACGCTCGATTTTCTGTACGGCGATAAACCTCTGGGACAGAACGTGGCGCAGGCTCTGCTCCACGACCTGCTCGAGGGCTTCGACGATCGCCGATCGAATCAAGGGACGGTCGGTCTCCGAAGGGCAGATGGTCAGGGAGGGCGAAGCGGTCTGTGAGCTGATCATCGAGAACCCGCTGCGGCTCTGGACGAGCGCCCCGGAACGCTACGCCGAGCGCGTGCGGGTTGGCCAGCCGGTGCGCATCGCGGTGGCGTCTCAACCCGAACTCACCTTCGAGGGCAAGGTCGTGCGGATCAATCCCTCGGTCGACCCCGTCAGCCGGACGTTTCAGGTCGAGACCCAGGTTCCCAACGAGAGGCGCCTTGTTGCGGGCCGGCGGCTTCGCCAAGGCGACGATCATCACCGACTCGGCAGCCCAGGCAGCCGTCGCCCCGACCGAGTCGATCATTCGCTTCGCCGGCGTCACCAAGCTGTTCTGCGTCGAGAACGGCAAGGCCCGGTCGGTCGACGACATCGTCACCGGTACCGAGGGTCCCGGCTGGGTCGAGGTCACGAGCAAGAGCCTTCCCACTTCGGCGATGGTCGTCATCACCGGCCAGACCCAGCTCGCCAACGGCACTCCGATCGTGATCCGCACCCCAGAGCCACCGTCAGACCATCACAAGAAGCCCGAAACCGCCCCGACCGCCGCACCCGAAATGAGTTTCAAGGCCGCGGAACCGGCCACGCGGGTTACACAAGGCAGAGAACAAATGACAGATGGCAGATGACGGATGACAGATGGCAGATGACGGATGACAGATGGCAGATGGCAGAACCCAAATCGCGGATTGCACATTCGTGGGCCGGTGAATGAATCGGTGCGTCATCGATTACTCGACGCACCCACCAAACCGGCCACTAACCACTGACTACTGACCACTGACTACTGCCCATGACAATTTCTGATATCTGCATTAACCGGCCTGTGTTCACCTGGGTGCTGGTGGCGATTCCCGTGGTGCTGGGGCTGGTCTCGTACAACGAGCTGGGGGTGGACCCCATTCCCAACGTCGGTGGACGACGTCCGCCAGGCCCTGGTCCGGCAGAACCTCAAGGTCCCCGGAGGTCGCGTTGACCAGGGCCCGCGCGAGCTCGTTTTGCGAACCCTGGTCCGGCTGCGGACCGAGCGCGAATTCAATGACCTGATCGTCGCCAACCGTAACGGTTATCCCATCCGCGTGCGTGACGTCGGCCACGCGAGCGATTCCAACGAAGAGCCCCGCACGCTGGCCCGGCTCGATGGCGACGGCGCAGTCAGCCTTGTGGTGCAGAAACAATCGGGAGTCAACACGGTCAAGGTCGTCGAGGACGTCAAGGACCGGCTCGGCCAGCTCAAGGCCGCGCTGCCGCCGGACATCGCGACCGAGATCATCGGCGGCCAGATGCTCTCACTGCTGCTGGCGCTTCTGGTCACGCCGGTCTTCTACGCCCTGCTTGACCAGGTCGTGAACCTGGCCCACCGCCTGGGGATTCGCTTCACCGTGGAACCCAGGCCCAGGCCGCACCCGGCAATCGAAGCCAAGCGGCGGCCGAAGGGGTATAATGAACTCCGTGTTCCTGTCCCCGAGGGGCTTCGGTTCGCCGAGCCTCCCTGTTATCCTCACCAGATCAAAGGGGTCCGGTGGAGTGCATGTCATGCCGATTCCTGTCAAGCTGAGCGACGTCATCGATGAGATGAGTCTGTCGAGTGACGAGGCGTCCACCTATCTCAATCGAGTGACTGGCGAGATGGTACTTGTCACGAGAGAGGAAGCTCAGGTTGCCGAGGACCCGGAGGACTGGGACTTACTTCCGGGCTGGCAGCAAGAGGTGATGCCCAAGATCAAGGAGGCTCTCGAGTCCAAGGACTACCTCAAACTGCCAGGGAAGTACGAGATCCACGAGTGGTCCATCATGGAGGAATTCGCTCACTCCTTGGACGACGAGGAAGCAAGTGACGAGTTGCTCACGGCGCTCCATGGCCGCGGCGCATTCCGGTATTTCAAGGACACGGTTCGCCGTCTCGGCATCCTACAGGATTGGTACCGTTTTCGAGACGAAGCGTTCAAGGAGATCGCCCGCGACTGGCTACAAGCCAATGACATTCCCTTCGTCGAGTAAGCCGCGGACGCTTGACCGCGAATGCAACACGACCCGTTCCACAGCACCTGCGGAATGATTTCCGCAGAAGTCACTATAGTCTGTGCGAACGTGTGCTTGGTTTCCACAACACATCGAACAAAGGGAAACAGCCATGAAGAATCTGATTCCCGCGATCCTCGTCGGCTTGCTGGCACTGGCCATCCATCAGAAGGCCGACTCGTCGGCTCAGGCTCCAACCAGGTCGACCTCGGCGGAGGAGATGGCCGCGGTCACTTACAAGCATCTCGCGACCGCCATCATCGAGATCGAGGCCACCGAGGACCACCTGGTCAAGAGCATCCTGATTGGTTATCACCAGGCCGCCCAGCGACACCTCCGCCGTGCGGTGGACGACGCGGCCCAGCGGCAAACGCATCTCGAAGCTGCCGCGACCGAGATCACCAACATCGCCAACGAGGGAGACAAACGGATCCAGGCCGTACGCCAGCGCCTCAAGAAGGCGGGCCATACGCACAATACCGACGAGGTCACCAAGGATGACTTCATGTTCATCGACAGCAAGGAGAAGAAGCAACTGCTCGACCTCGGCCAGAAGGTCGCCCGCCTGGGCGCCACTGCATCGGCCGACGACATCCGTGCTGTGCACAACGAGTTGACCCAGCTCGTCGAGAAGGCCATCGCCGGGGAGTGAGGCCGGTATTGCCGGGATCTCGGATTCCCGTAATTCCAGAATCCAGACTTCACGGGTCAGGGACGACCCGCGGCGAGATCGAGCGGGAGTGCTCATCCATGTGCTGGCCGCGGACCGCTGCCTTGCTGATCGTGACCGCGGGTCTGTGCTCGTGCAGGCCCATGGCACCCTCGCAAGGCCCGATGTCCGGGCCGTCCAGGTCAGTCGATGTCACCCCGCACGAGAAACGGGCCGATACGAACCCATATTTCCTCGACGTTGCCCCGGGCGCCGGCCTGGCCACCGTGCTTCATGGTGGTGGAGAACGTAAGGACCATCTCCTGGAGTCTGTCGGCACGGGTGCGGCCTTCATCGATTTCGACGAGGACGGCCGGCTCGACGTCTTCCTCGTGAACGCGTGGGCCCTCGATGAGGAGCCGTCGCGGGTGCGGCTCAAAGGGCGCAACGCCTTGTACCCAGCACCCGGCTGGGGCTCAAGAAGGTCACCTACGAGGTCCTCAAGTGGGGCTGTGCGTTCTTCGACTACGATCTCGACGGCGATGTGGACCTCGTGATCGTCAACGGCCATATCTATCCGCAGGTTGATCAGACGCCCGAGCTCGGTGAAAGCTACCGTCAGTTGCCAATTCTGCTGCGCAATGACGGCGGCAAGCTGACCGACGTGTCGCGCAGCGCCGGGCCCGGGTTCCAACCGCGGTCTCGGCGCGCGGGCTAGCCGTCGGCGATTTTGATGACGACGGCGACCTTGACCTCTTGATCACCACCATGGACGGCCCTCCCCTGTTCTTGCGCAATGATTCCCCGCGCCTGGGCCACTGGCTGAAGCTTCGCGTGCTCAACCGCCACGGCAGCCCCGCGATCAACGCCCGAGCCGTACTCGTGTCCGGAGGACGCTCGCAGATGAGAGAACTGCGCAGCGGCTCGACCTACCAATCGCAAAACGCCCTCGAGCTTCATTTCGGACTTGGAGAAACCACCACGATCGACTCACTCGAAATCCTCTGGCTGGGTGAAAAAAAAACCCGCCTGAAGGACGTGCAAGCCGATCAGACCCTGACGATCAAGGAACCGGCAGAAGCAACGTCGCGGCCGAGTCCGTGAAGACCACCCCGGGCGCCTCCGCGAGGGCCGTGCAACCCATCATGGCGACGCATAAGGCATGCTTCGATCACCGACATCCTGTATGCGCATGAGCGGACCGTTTCCGGCTGCGCGAACTCCCAGATCGCCAGCGCGATGTCACAACTGCACGCGAGACGGACATCTTCCTCGAATGAGTCTTCGTCATTTGGCCTCGGAAGGCGGAAGGATGATCAGAACTTGACATGACTGGCGAGCTTTGACCAGAATTATAGTCATCATGGCTCGGAGGAGGCGCTATTCGCTGGTCTACGCGGTCGAGGTGAAACAGCACCTTCGCTCCATCGAGGCCAAGTACCATTCGCTGATTCGCGAGGCGATCGAGGAGCAACTCTTCTACGAGCCCAATGTTGAAACGCGGAATCGCAAGCCGCTCATGCAGCCGGCCTCGTTCGATTCCACGTGGGAGATCCGGTTCGGGCCAGACAATCGCTTCCGGCTGCTGTACGACATCGACCAGGAGGAGCGGGAGGTGCACATCCTGGCAATCGGCGTGAAAGTGGGTCATCGCCTCGTGGTCGGCGGAGAGGAGATCGAGCTATGAAGATCGCGTCGGTTGCGGATGTCAAAGCGAAGTTCAGCGCCTACCTCAAGTCCAGCGAGGGGGGACCGGTCGTGATCACTCGCCACGGCAGGCCCGTTGCCGTGCTCCTCGGCGTAGAGGACGAGGAAGAGATCGAGCGTCTGCTGATGGCTTACTCGCCACGGCTTCGTGCCATCCTGGATCGATCCCGGGTGCAGATCGGGAAGGGCGAGAACGTCGCACACGAGCAGTTGTGGACCGAGGACGAGCCACCCGCGACGAGCCCCAGCTCGCGCCGCATCAAGAGGAACAAAACAACCTGACCGCGCAGCGGCCTCGCGACTCTCGCACCGCCTGGGCAGATATAAAGATGGCAGATAAAGTGTCAGGAACCGATTCCGGGCACATTAGTGGAAGAAAACGGTTTCCGGTTCCTGACACCTTTTCGGTCTCTTTCGAGTTGACCTGGACCACGATCCCGCCGATGGCATTGCTCAAGTATCAGAACCAGGTGACCGCGTTCTCGTGCGACAGCACGGCCGGCAGTCCCGCGTGCTTCAACCGGTTCAATGGTAAAGGAACAGCGGCACGGGGCTCTTCGCCAGTAAGCTTCGGGTCACCGAGCCGATGAAGAACTCGCGCAGGATCGGTTGACCGTAGCCCCCCATGACGATCAGCACGGACTTGTGCTCTGCCGCAGCTTCCAGCAGCACAGGCGCCGTCGCCTTGTGAGTCGTGACCGGGTGGGCCTCGGCCTTGATGTCATGTAGACGCAGGTAATCGATCGCCCGCTCGGCGACCCGCGACGCCTCGAGCTGCTCGGGGCTCACACTGACGACGATTGTCGGCAGCACGCCCGCTAGCCCGGAGGTTTGAAAAGCCTGTAATGCGCGGGCAGCTTGCAGGCTGCCGTCATAAGCCACAAGAACCGTATGGCCGGGATCGTCGGGCTTGATGTTCAGCCGCGCTGGAACCGCGATCACTGGCCGGGGGCTGTTCTTGAGGACGCGCCGGACCGTGTCGTCGTAACCTTCCTGGGTCTCGAAATGGAACCGCGTCTGTTGCCCCATGAGGATCAGGTCGTACCGCTGTGCCTGCAGTTCAATCTGCTCGTGCGGCAGGCCCACGTCCTCCAGGACCTTGCACGCAACGCCCGCCTTGGCGCAGCGGAGGCTGAATTGCGACAGGAACAGCTCGACTTCGCGTCGGGCGCTGGCGATCCGCTCGCGATACAGGATCGGCTCGGCATAGGGAACACCGGCTGCGATCAATCGCGGCTCGGCTTCCCGGATAGTCGGTTCGTCCACGACCCCCAGCCCGACCAGCAGGGCCCCCGTCTTGCGCGCCAGGTAAATTCCGACTTCGACCGCGCTCTGGCTGTAGTCTGATCCGTCCAGCGCAACCAAGATGCTGCTCAGCATGGCGACCCTCCCAACCATGTTCCGGTTTGCCGCCCTTGGGGCGACATTGCGGCTCGTCCGGGAATCGGCGATCGACTGACGCCTAAAGGAGTTTCCTGGATGCCCGATCTGGAGCGTATCGACGCCGGTTGCCAATTCTCACGCTCGAGATCAGCCATACCTCAATAATTATTCTATCAGACTCCGCTCCTCGTTTCCCGGATCAACAAAACCACCCCGGGCAACTCGGTTGCCCGGGGAGCTGGTTCGGTTGGAGCAGATCTGGAAAGCAAGCAGGTTGAGAAAGTCAACCAGGACCATCGAGACACAGCAATGTCAGAGCCCGCTCAGGTCGGCGGCGACGACGCGGATGCCCTTGCGCAGGCCGAGGGTCTTGACCACCTCTTCGGTGGCCGGAACGGTCATGCTCCGCCGCGGCGAGATGCAGATACCCGAAAGCTCCTTCGGCTGCTCTTCCGTCCTGGTCTCGGTGCCCAGCACCGCCAGGCCGTTGAGCACCAGCGGCGAGGCGTTGTCGATCCGCACCTGGTAGGTGGCCTTGCCCTTGACCGTCGGGCCCCGCATGTACTGGGCGCGGACCATCCGGCTGAGAACTCCCTCGGCCAATGCTTCACCGAATTTCGCGGCCTCGAACTTCTCCGTGCCAGCGGTCAGCGGCAACGAGAACTTGCCGAAGGGAACCCACTTCGAGGCCGACCCGTCACTGCAGACAACCTGAACCGTGGCCTCGCCCTCGGCGAACTTGACCCGGCAGCCGACCGCCGGCCCTTCGGGCTGCGTGGGGATTCCCAGCTTGGTCTTCAATCCCAGGAAGGCCTTCTCGTTCAGTTCCTTGGTCAGGGCCGCCGCATGATCCGCGCCGGCCGCGCCGGTGGACTGCACGTCGAAAAGAATCGTGCCCGTTTCGGCATCCGGCAAGCTGTCCAGGCGATCCACGAATTGCCGGGCCAGGGTCAGCTCGTAGGCATTGGCCCAGGCGGAAGAGATCTGGGCGATCCGGTCCCAATCCATCCCCGCGCTGAGCCGCCACATGACAAGCTGGGAGATGGTTGCGGGGGCCTTGTCGGCGGCAAGCCGCTTGAGCGCCTTCTGGACGCGATCGTCGCCGTTGATCTGGGAGACGTCGCCGAGCTGGAGTTTCTCGTCCTTGGCCGGGAAGCTAACACCTGTTTCGGAGTCGGGATCGGGCTGGGAGAGGCTGACGAGCCGGGTGGGGAGATCGCGTTTCTGCCCGGGCTTGAGGTTGGCAAAGGGAAGGCTGGTCGGTGGAACGGATCTCATGCCTCCGCCCATGCCTCCGCCCATGCCACCCATGCCGCCCATGCCACCCATGCCGCCCATGCCCATGCCGCCCATGCCCATCATGCCGATGGAGAGGGCTCGCTGATCCCAGCTATCGTAATCACCGCAGAGGTACATGATCAGGCGGGCGAGCATCATCATGCCCATCGAGGGCGGCATCGTTCGGGCACCGCCACCCATCATGCCGCCACCCATACCGCCACCCATACCACCCATGCCGCCACCCATACCGCCCATACCGCCGCCCATGCCGCCCATCATGCCGCCGCCCATACCGCCCATACCACCGCCCATGCCACCGCCCATACCACCGCCCATGCCGCCCATACCACCGAACTGTCCGGTGGCACCCTGGGCAATGATTCCTGGGGGCAGAACGACGCGGAGCTGCTTCTTGGTATTGTTGGTGACGGAGACGGTCATGCGTCCCTCGCCCCGCCCTGAGGCCTCGACACCGACCAGCCCTTGGCTCATGGCCTCGAGCAGGTTGTACGTCGGGATGTTCTCGTCATCGCTGGCCGGCTGCTTGGCCGTGGTAACGGCCTTTGCCTTGGCTTTCGGCTTGGTCTTGGCATCGTCGGCGGATACCCGACTCAATGATGGCAGCACCACGAGCAGAGCGGCCACGAGGGCGAGGAGTCGAGTCGTTGGCTGTCGCATTGAGCACCTTTCCGTTCCTCGAGGCCGAGAACCGTTTGTGCGAATCCGAGTTTCCGAGTTGACCACGACCTGGCTCGAGCCACGGAAATCGTGCCTCTCGGTCTCTGGATCCGCTTCCGGAACTGCGAGCTCGATCATTAGGTTAAGTCGATTGGTTGATGAAAGTGCGCCGACTTCAAACTGTCGAAGATTCTCGAGACGCCGAGCGAACTCCCCGGGCCAGAGATCCATTGAGCTCTGGCGGGTTGGTCATTCGGGGGGGAGCCAAAAGTGATGCTCTCCAGCGAGCAGTCCGGTTGGAGGCTTCCACGCCTTACTCGTGAAAACCCGTCAAACCAATCGCCTAAAAACCCTAGCCATCACTTGGCTGATCCTCAAGACGAACTGCCAGGCCGTCGTATTCGCCGCGAATAATCAAGTTTACGATCTCCGGCCTGGCATCTCGACGCGTCACTGCGATTCGTCCCGAAGGGAAAGCATACCATGCGTTACGTCTCCCATCTGGCCTGCACGGCACGCCGTCGCTCGCGTATGCTCATCCTCTGGCCGGCCGCGTTGGTTTTCATCTCGAAGTCAAGGACGAGGGGCGGCATCATCGCGGTTTCGGCGCCAATCCCACGCTCTCTTTCAAGGATCGAGGGATGGCGATGACCGTGTCGATGGCGCGAGCCCTGGGGCTGGGCCGCCTGGCCGTCCCCACCCAGGGCAACGCGGGAGATGCCCTGGCCGAGATGGCGGCCTTTGACGCCGCGACGCTGATTTCTCGGTTTGTCCTCGAGCACACGAGCCCCGCAGTTCCCCGACGACCCACCAGGCGGCTGCTTGAGCGAATCGCGCACCAGGGTGCGAAATCGCGCAGTTTGCCACCTCACCATTCACCCTCCGCCGGGGGGGGTGTAGAATATGTCCGCCGGGGGGGGTGTAGAATATGTTAGTCGACTCTACTTGACCGGTGGCACTACCGGACCGTTTGGGAGACCGAGATGATGAGACGGAACGCGACATTGACGTTCGATGGCCGAACGATCGAATTGCCGGTCATCGAGGGTACCGAAGGTGAGCTGGCCCTCGATATTTCCGAGCTTCGCGCTCGTACCGGCCTGATCACGCTCGACCCAGGGTACGGCAACACCGGAGCCTGCACAAGCAAGATCACCTTCATCGACGGTGAGAAAGGGATCCTGCGCTATCGTGGCATCCCCATCGAGCAGATTGCCAAGCACTCCACGTTCACAGAGACAGCCTGGCTCTTGATCCATGGCCGTTTGCCAACCCGCTCCGAGCTCGCTCGTTACCGTGAACGACTAACCTATCATGCACCCCTCCATGAAGCCTTCAAGCATCACTTCGAGGGCTTTCTGGTTAATGCCCCGCCCATGGCGATTCTTTCGGCCATGGTCAATACGCTCTCCTGCTTCCCGCGGCGCAGCAACGAGCCTCAGCCCACGACCGAGGAGGGACAGTTCTATGAAGAGTCGGCGCGGCTGATCAGCAAGGTGCGGACCATCGCGGCCTATTCCTATCGCCGCTCGATGGGTCTGCCCTTCATTTATCCCGACCCCAGGCTGCCGTACGTCGCCAACTTTTTGCACATGATGTTCTCGATGCCCTACGAGCAGCACGTCGCCAGCCACGAGGTGGTCGATGCGCTGAACTTGATTTTGCTGTTGCACGCCGACCACGAGCAGAATTGCAGTACCTCGACCGTCAGGGTCGTTGGCTCGAGCCAGGCCAACCTGTTCGCTTCGTGCGCCGCGGCCGTCGGCGCGCTGTGGGGCCCTCTGCATGGCGGGGCCAACGTGGCCGTGCTCGATATGCTCGAGCAGATACACGAGGGGGGGCTGTCGGCCGAGCAGGCAATCAAGCTGGCCAAGGACCCCAAGAGCGGGTTCCGGTTGATGGGGTTCGGCCACCGAGTCTACAAGAATTTCGACCCCCGCGCGGTCATCCTCAAGCGATCCGCCGACAAGGTGCTGGCCCAGCTCGGCGTCAACGACCCGCTGCTTGACGTCGCCCGGCAGCTCGAGGAGAAGGCTCTATCCGACCCCTACTTCGTCGACCGGAAACTCTATCCCAACGTCGATTTCTATAGTGGCATCATCATGCGGGCGATTGGCATCCCCACCAACATGTTCACCGTGATGTTCGCGATTGGGCGGATGCCGGGTTGGATCGCCCAGTGGAAAGAGCAGCACGCCGACGGCAAACTCAAGATCGCCCGACCCAGGCAGATCTACATCGGCAAGCGCCAAACCGATTACTTGCCGATCGACCAGCGGAACCGATTACTTGCCGATCGACCAGCGGAAATGAAACTCAACCCGGGCGAGCCGGCCGCAATCCGCGGCTCATTCCAGGATTCGAACAAAGCCATCGCGGTCGAGCGAGGCGCGGTAGCTGGTGTCAGTCCAGTCGCGGCCCGCAACCCGGGCGAGCAGGCGGCCGGGGGTTTCGGGGGGTAGGTTGTCGCCCGCGTCGTTCACGACGCGTAATGCGACGCCCGGCAAGGGGTGGCCGAGTGTCCCGGGCTTGTGGCCCGTCTGGCGGATGCCGTCCTGGTCGTGGTCGGCAGTCGAGCCCGTCAAGGGGCCGAGGTCGGGATGGTCAAGGTGGGGGAGCCTCGGGTCGAGCGTCTCGAGCGGACGCGACGGCAGGCCCCGGCGCTCGCACGCAGTGACGCCCGCTTCGAGGACCGCCTGGCGAACGGCGAAGGCGGTGATCGGCCGCGAGACTGGTGGCCCGAACACCACGACCACGGTCCGCCGCAGGCCCCTGGGTCGTTTCCCCAGGACGCGCCCGCCGGCATAGCTGAACACGCTGCCCCAGAGGTTTTCCAGGAACATCGGCACCACCGCGGTACCCTCCCGACCGGCGACGATCACCTCCAGCCCGCGGTAGAACGGGCCGGTCAGGCCGTTGCGGGTCATCTGGGCCTCGGGGAAAAGGCCCAGGACACCCCCTTCAGCGAGCACCTTACGGCAGATTTCGAACATCGTCCGCTGGGCTTTCGGACCGGAAAAGGGAACGGGGATCAAGCCGATCCAGCGTGCCCACCGGCCGAGGACTGGCCAGTCGATGTAGGCGGCATTGACCAGAGCTTGACCGCGGCGAGGGCAGGCTGCGGCGAGGAAGAAGCCGTCGAGCCACGACACATGGTTGGCGGCAATCAGCACCGGGCCCGTCTGTGGGACGTGCTCCCGTCCGATGATCTTCAGACGGTAACGCGGGAAGAGCAAAACGCGGACGAGGCGCTGGACCCACCATCGCAGCGAGAACAGAATGCCGGCAACCACCGCCAGGGTGAGCGTCACGATGCCCAGGATCGACAACGACGTGCTCATGATGCTGTCTTCGCCTGGCTCGGGACGCGGCTCAGCGGCCGGATGGAGGGCCAGACCAGTAGTACAAACGCGCCGGTGAGCAGGAAAGCCAGGCGATAGCCCGGTCTGCCTGGCGTACCCAGCGCGGCCTCGAGCCGGGCGAAGAGCGAACCGCCGGCGACGCTGATGTTGGTCACGGCCATGAACAGGGCATAGGTTGAGGCGGCCATGCGCGGGTCCGACGCCTCCATGGCCAGGACATAAAAGACCGCATCGGTCCAGCCGTTGGCCGCTCCGAACGCTCCCGCGGCCAGCCCCGCCGGGATCGGTCTGGTGATCTGGGCCTGAAGCATGGTCGAGGCCGCCAGGGCGAGAACTCCGGCTTTCAGAACCCAGGATCGCCCCAGCCGGGCCGCGAAGACGGGCAGGAGCGCTGCACCGATCACGCGGCCTACGTAGCGCGATGAGCCGAGGGCGCCGATGGTTCGCTCCCGGAAGTGGAGCGCCTCGCTGTAAAACGAGCCGAGGTTGACCTCGACGCCGTAGCCAACCAGGGCGTAGAAAGCACCGAATGCCAGGAGCACCAGGGAACGGGGACGGAGCAGGACGCTCAGGGCTCGCCACTGAAATCGCTCGGCGTCCTCGGCGCGCCTTGGCTCCGGCACGGTGAACGCTTGAATCAAGGGGATGATCCCCAATGCCGCGCAGATCCAGAGCACCGGATCGCCGCGGCCGGGGCCATTGCCTGTGAACTCGAGCAGGAAGCCAAAGGCGAGCGTGCAGAGCATGGCGGCCGCGGCCCGACTTGCGACCAGCATGCCCTGAACGCGGTCGCGGTCGGCCGGAGGCGTGACATCGATCACCATGCCGTCGCAGCATGTGTCGTAAAGCGCCAGGCCGGCGACAGTGAGTAGTGCCAGCGCCGTGAATCCGGCCAGGTTGCCGGCGGGGTGCATCAAGGAAAGACCGAGAAGACCCAGCGACTGCACCACCAGGCCGATCATGATGTACGGCTTGCGGTGCCCGAATCCCAGCAAGTTGAACCGGTCGGATAAGGGACCGCCCAGGAACTTGAGGATAAACGGCAGAAGCGCCAGGCTCTGCGCATCGGCGGCATCCGCCTTGCTCACGCCGCCGGCCATCATGTACAGCAGGTTGTAATTGAAGAAGTAGGCGACGACGACGCCTTGCAGCGCGTAGAGCGAGACGAAGAGCGCCAGGTAACCCGAGCGAACCCGCTGTTTCCCGTCCATCCCTCGCGGCACTCCCCGGCTCAATCCGGCGATTCGAGAAGGGTGTCGGGGCTATCGCCGACATCGGCGCCTGACTCGACATCCTCAAAGGCGTCAGGATCGGGAGTGACGCCGGGCAGGCGGCCGGCACGCAGAGCGTGCTGCATCATTTCCTTGGCCCGTGGCGACCAGGGCATGGCCTCGATACGCGCGATCGTCTCCTCGACGGGATAGGTCACGCGCTTGAGCTCGATCCGGTAGTCGTCGATGATCGCGTAGGCTGCGCGGGGGTCGCCGTCGCGAGGTAGGCCGACGCTTCCCGGGTTGAGTACCACGGTCCCTTCGACCTGGATGTTGAACTGCATGTGAGAGTGCCCCACGCAGACGATGTCGGCCTCGACGTTCTGCAGTCGCCTGGCCCAGACCTCCGGGTCCTTCAGCAGGTATTCGTCGAGTGGGTCGCGGGGTGTGGCATGCACCAGCAGGAACCGCTTGCCAGCCAGCGTGACCCGCTGGGTGACCGGCAATTGCAGCAGGTAGCGCCTCTCTTCGGGTCCGAGAGAATCCCACATCGAGGGGCGAGAGACCTTGGTCAGATACCGGAAGCCGATGTCGCCGGTAACGGGAACTCCCTGGGCGACGTCATGATCGTGATTGCCCCGGATCGCGTACGTGGCGTGGTCCATGGCCCAGCGCACGCATTCGCCTGGGTCCGGGCCGTAGTCAACCAGGTCTCCCAGGCAAAGGCAGACATCGTGGGGCTCGTCGATGGCCGCCAGGGCGGGCCAGTTGGCGTGGATGTCCGAGACGACAAGTATCCTCATGCCCGGGCTTCTCACAGGATCGGAGCGGGGATGGTCGCTGACCCGCGCGGGGGTCGTCGGTAACGAACGCGTGATCACGCCAGCCAGGCATCGTACCAGAGCTGGAACATCATCAGGGTCCAGAGCGGCTTGCGATGGTCTCGGACGCCTGATCGATGTTCCGCGATCCGCCGAGCGACTTCCTCGGGGCGGAACAATCCCTGGCGGTCAAGCCTCCCGGGTTCGAGTAACCGCTCGAGCAAGGGAGCGAGGTCGCCACGTAGCCAGCGAGCGACCGGGATGCCGAATCCTCTCTTGGGGCGGCTCAGGATCGACGAGGGGAGCTTACCCGAGACCGCGCTCTTGAGCAACCGTTTGGTGACGTTCCGGCCGTACTTGAACCTGGCGGGCAGCTTCTGCACCGAGTCCACCAGTCCGGCGTCAAGGAACGGGGCCCGGACTTCCAGCCCGCACGCCATGCTCGCCCGATCCACCTTGGTCAGGATGTCCTCGGGAAGGTAGGTTTCTTGATAGAGCGCCAGCGACCGGCTGAGCCGATCAATGCCGGCGCCGGGGCTCGCGGCCAGCGCCTCGGCCAGGGCCAGGTGCTCGGCCTCGACGTCGAGCAGCCGGCCGTTGCCGCCGCGGAGCAGCAATCGAGACAACTCGGGCCCGGAGAACGAGCCCAGCCAGCGTTGATGGGCCAGAGCCAGGGGCTCGGCGGCGCCTCGGAGGAATTGCTTGAGCTTGAAGTCGAAGCTGAAATTGCGATGGTCCACGGGCAGCCGCCCGACCGCGGCCTCGGCCAGGGCCCGTGCCGGCCGGGGCAAGCGGCGATAGAGCCAGGCGGTCCGCTCGGCCGCGAACGTCGGGTAGCCGGCCAGCAGCTCATCGGCGCCGTCGCCGCCCAGCGCCACCTTGACCTCGCTGCGCGCAAAGCGGCTCAGCAGGTGCGTGGGCAAGATCGACGCATCGCCGAACGGCTCATCGAGCCAGACGGCCACCTCGGGCAAGAGCTCGTAAACCTGGGCCACCGCGAACGTCCGCTCGTGGTGGTCGGTGCCGAGATGATTCGCCACCAGTCGGGCCTGCCGGCTCTCATCAAAGTCGGGCTCCTTGAACCCGATCGAGAAGGTATGCACGTTCCGGGCCGGCTCGATCTCGCAGAGCGCCGCGGCAACGCTCGAGGAATCGACGCCTCCTGAGAGGAACACCCCCAGCGGCACGTCCGACCGGCGATGGCGGGCCACCGCGTCGCGGAAGTTGTCCCAGAACCGGCCGCGGACCTGCTCGAAAGGCTCTCCCGCGCCCTCCGTCGCCAGAGTCGAGGATTGCCAGTAGCGGGCAACTCGGATCGATCCCCGCTTCCAGACCAGTACATGGCCGCGCGGCAGTTTCCGCAGCCCGCGCCAGATCGAGTGCGGAGCGGGGATGTATTCGTAAAACAGGTAACGGGACAGGCTGTCCAGGTCGAGCTCGCGCCCGACCTCGGGATGGCGCAGCACCGCCTTGGGTTCGGAACCGAACACCAGGCCCCCGCCGGGCAGCTCGGCGTAGAAGAGAGGCTTCTGCCCCATCCGGTCCCGTGCCAGCACAAGCCGCTGGCGCGGCTGGTCCCAGATGGCCAGGGCGAACATCCCGTTGAGCCGCCGGACGAAATCGACCCCGTCTTCCTCGTAAAGATGCACCAGACTTTCCGTGTCGGAAACGGTCTGGTAGCGATGCCCTTTGGCCTCGAGCTCGGGCCGGATCTCGAGCTCGTTGTACAGCTCTCCGTTATACGTGACCCAGATCGTGCCGTCCTCGTTGGTCATCGGCTGGGCGCCGCCGGCGACGTCGATGATCGACAGCCGGCGATGCCCCAGCGCCACCGGCCCGGCGCAGTAGAAGCCATCGCCGTCGGGACCGCGATGCGCCAGCGCGGCCGTCATCCGCTCGACGATCGCGCGATCCGCCCCCTGCCCCGCTCGATTCACGAAACCGGCTATGCCACACATCGTCGGTTGCGACGCCCTTCCCGGAAAGCACTTCCCACTGCGCTTGGCTGGTCCATGCATTCTACGCACGACCGGGGCAGGCCGGTAGCATCACGGCTTGATCGGAGCTGTCATGGCTCGGCCTGACCGTCACGCGGGCCAGCCTGGTGAACGTTACCCACGTCGTGGGGCGAGCCTGCCTCATGGCCCGCCGCGGCCGCGGCCGCCGGACCCTCGTTCTCGATCGGCCGCGAACGATCGAGATCGTCAAGCAAGGACATCAGGTTCTGCTCCAGGTTCTCGCAGATCTTGTCCAGCGGCAGGTGGTTGAGGCGCAAGGTCGAGAACGGGTTCTGGAGCTCGACGCCGATCTCGTCCAGGGCCAGGATCGGAAAGGCGACCATCATCGTGACCAGCGGCGTCAGCCAGTCCACTTTCAAGAGGATCCCGAAGGGTAAGGCCACGAGGAAGACGAAAATGAACTGGCGAATCTCGATCGAGTAAGCCTCGGGCAAGGGTGTCTTGAGGATGCGCTCGCAGCCGCCGATATGATCGATCAACTTCGCCCGTTCCTCCTCGGCTCGGACGAACGCGAACCGGTCCATGCCCCTCTCGGCTCCCTCGCGGAGCAACTGGCCAATCGCCAGGGCGACGGCAGTGGGCATGTGCTCGGCCGACGCGATCCGCTGAGCCTTGACCGTGCCCACCAGGTTGTCCAATTCGGGCAGATGGCGTTGATCACGCAAGCTGCGGCGCGAGGCATGGGCGAAAGCCGCTGTCCAGCCCACGATCCGTCGCCTCCAGTCCGGATCGTCGGGGCCATAGCTGAGGGCCTGGATCACCAGGTTGCGACTCTGGTTGACGATGCCGCCCCAGAGCTTGCGCCCCTCCCACCACCGCTCATACCCGGCATTGGTTCGCAACACCAGCAAGGCGCCCAGCGCGACGCCCAGCACCTCGTACGGGGCCATCGGAATGGCGAGGTTGGGGAAGGCCGGATGAATATGGAGGAACGTGACCACCAAGGCGATGAGGCCAAAGACCAGCGTGCGCCGGAACACATAGGGGATCGCCGATCCGTCAATCCTGCCAATCTCGGTCCAGAACCGTTCGGGTTTGAGAAACAGCTTCATGAGTCGCGTGCCCTGACGTTTGCCAGAAATCCGCCCCGATCCCGCCGGCGGAGGTGGGATGGTGCCATTCAATATAGCGAGATCCCGAGCATCCGTCGGGAAGCCGCGGCCCTTGATGCTGACTTCTCGCCGACCGAACGGCAAGGGCGCGGCTGGCCAGTCCACTCTTCGCTCGCCGCTCGCCACACGCCACGACCACCCCGCCGCCTACCCACCCGCCGAGAATTGGCTTCGTTTTCCCGCCCCAATCGGTCTTGGTTCGTCCTAAGTCACAATATGCCAAATGTTAACACCACGAGCAATTGGCTTTGTTCTGGCGCTTTTCTATCACCGTCAGTTCCCTCTTCGCATTCACTGGCCACTGACTACTGGCCACTGTCTCCCGCCACCGACCACTGGCCATTGTTCTCCCGCCACTTGCCACTCGCCACTCGCCACTCGCCCCACGATCTTCGGGGGTCCGCCGTCGATGCCGCGCGCCGAGCCGGGTACAGCAGCCCCACCCGGAGGGGTCAACATGCTACGACATGCTACGTTTTCCGCTTCCGGCAGAAATTTGGCGAGCCAGGTTTTCGGCGCAAGTTAATATTGAATACTAACTTACGTCTATTCCTCTCTTGACTCATGTTGAAGCAACTGTAGGCTTAACCCTATGCTGATGCAGGAGTTGCGCCGATATGATCCACGTGGTAGACTTCGAAAAAACCGCCTTTTCGACCCCTTTTCGGGGCGTTTTACCCCCATCCGGCCCACAAATCAGCGCTGAGAGCGGAAGGGCCACCCACTCTCTGGCACCCAGGAAACCTGTTTGGCCCCCAACGTTCACCTGGCCACTGTCTCCCGCGCCACGCTCCACGCCTCCCGCCCCACGCCCCACTGCCCCACGCCTCACGCCCCACACCGCACGAGCGGGGTCAGGTCGTGCGCGGACCCTCCCCGCTGGCTACTGCCATCCACCGACCGGCCGGGTAGCAGGGAGGTATTGCTACCTCCCCGCCCCCTCAGAACTGGACGTGAGAGTTGCCCCTCATCCAGCTCAAGCATTCACTGA
>Ga0074044_10001816_pt1 | contig 18970 bp, 18 predicted proteins | sample BogForMeECP23OM1_FD_94443 | JGI IMG/M metagenome (GOLD analysis project Ga0074044, IMG submission 94443) | Bog forest soil microbial communities from Calvert Island, British Columbia, Canada - Bog Forest MetaG ECP23OM1 | ecosystem: Environmental > Terrestrial > Soil > Wetlands ...
GGCTCGACGCGTTGCGCGACGCCGGCCCTCTGTGGCAGGCCTTGCGCGGCCACGACGAAGTCTGGACCTACATGTCCACTTACGGGCCGTTCGCCGACGAAGCTTCGCTCTCGGCCTGGCTCGCCGACCGGCAGACGCTCAAAGACCCGTATTATTACACCGTGCTCGACCAAAGCGGCGGTGCCCTCGGCCTGGCGACGCTCATGGAGATCCGGCGTGCCATGCGCGTGATCGAGGTCGGCCATATCGTCTACAGTCCGGCGCTGCAGAGGACGCCGCTCGCCACTGAAACTCAGTTTCTGCTGGCGCGTTATGTGTTCGAGACGCTTGGCTACCGGCGCTACGAATGGAAATGCGATTCGCTCAACGCGCCGTCGCGGCGCGCTGCCAACCGCTATGGGTTCATTTTCGAGGGCATCCTCCGCCAGCACATGATCGCCAAGGGCCGTAACCGCGACACCGCGTATTTCTCCATGCTCGACAGCGAATGGCCGGCGCGCAAGCGCAGCTTCGAGCGCTGGCTCGCGCCGGAGAATTTCGATAGTGAAGACCGGCAGAAACTCAGTCTGGCAGCGTTGAACGGGCTTGGAGCATGATCCCGAAAAGTGGATACCGGTTTTCGGAAAAGATCACGCTCAACCTAAAGACTCTCTTCGTGAGGCAAACATGAGTGGCAGATTGGAAGGGAAAGTCGCACTGGTGACCGCTGCGGGTCAGGGCATCGGCCGCGCCATCGCAGAGAAATTCGCCGGCGCCGGCGCCAAGGTGATCGCTACCGATCTCGACCCGAACAAGCTTCAGGGACTGCGCGCCAAACTGCGCAAGCTCGACGTTCGCTCCCAGGATGACGTCGACGCGTTCGGCAGGGACCTCGGGCGCGAGTTCGGTCCACTCGATATTTTGGTCAATTGCGCCGGCTATGTGCACCAGGGCACGGTGCTCGATTGCACCGACAACGACTGGGATTTTTCGTTCGACCTCAACGTCAAATCAATGCATCGCACGATCAAGACATTCCTGCCCGGCATGCTGGAGAAGAAATCGGGTTCAATTCTCAACGTCGCCTCGGCGGTGTCGTCGATCCGCGGCGTTCCGAATCGTTATGTCTATGGCGCCACCAAGGCCGCAGTGATCGGGCTCACCAAGGCGGTCGCCGCCGATTTCATCAAGCGAGGCATCCGCTGCAATGCCATTTGTCCGGGCACGATCGAAACGCCTTCGCTCGGCGAGCGCATCACGGCGGTGTCGAACGAGACCGGGCGTTCGCTGGATGTCGTGCGGCAGGATTTCGTCGCTCGCCAGCCCATGGGCCGGCTGGGCACGCCGGAGGAAGTTGCCTGGCTCGCCGTCTTTCTCGCCAGCGACGAAGCGAGCTATATTACCGGCCAGGCGCATCTCGTCGACGGCGGGATGGCGCTGTAACCACGTCAGTTTATAAGCAATGCACATCCTCATCACCGGCGCTGCGGGGATGATCGGGCGCAAGCTGACGGCGCGCCTGGTCGGCGAGAGTGCACTCCAAGGCCGACCGATCGACCGCCTCACCCTCATCGACGTGGGCGTTCCGCAGCGCCCCGAAAATTTTGCGGCGCCCGTTGAGGCCGTCGCCGCCGACATCGCCGACCCGTCAGCCGCGGCAGCGGCGATTGGCGGCCGCCCCGACGTCATCTTCCATCTTGCGGCCGTTGTTTCCGGGGAGGCCGAGCTTGATTTCAAGAAGGGGATGCGCGTCAATTTCGACGGTTCGCGCACGCTCCTCGAGGCCGTTCGCGCCACCGGCGACGGGTATCGTCCGCGGTTTGTCTTCGCCTCGTCGCTGGCGGTGTTCGGCGCCCCCTTTCCGGAGGCGATTCCCGACGATTTTGCCACGACGCCGCTCACCTCTTACGGCACGCAGAAGGCGATGGTTGAGCTGATGCTCGCCGATTATTCCCGCCGCGGCTTCCTCGACGGCGTGGGCATCAGGCTGCCGAGCATCGTGGTGCGGCCGGGTCGGCCGAACAAGGCCGCTTCCGGATTTTTCTCCTCGATCATCCGCGAGCCGCTCAACGGCGAGGAAGCAATCCTGCCGGTCGACGACAACGTCCTGCACTGGCATGCCAGCCCGCGCGCCGCCGTAGGCTTTCTTGTCCACGCCGCCGGACTCGAACGCGATACGCTCGGGCCGCGCGTGAACCTCACCATGCCCGGCGTATGCTGCACCGTCGCCGAACAGATCGCCGCGTTGCGCCGGATTGCCGGCGACAAGGTCGCCTCCCGCATTCGCCGCGAACCCGACCCACTTGTCGCGCGCATCGTCGCGGGCTGGCCGAGCCGGTTCGATCCGCGCCGCGCTCGCGCGCTTGGCTTCAAGGCCGAGGCATCGTTCGACCAGATCGTTCGTATCCATATCGAGGACGAGCTGGGCGGCCGGATCGCCGCTTGACGCCGGCTGCATGATCCGGTGGTGGAAACTGGTTTTCCGAAAAGATCATGCTCCGCTAAACATGCTAAGTGCGGCCATGCGTTTTGCCTCGACTCTGATCCCCGCGACGCTCGCCCGCCGCTATAAGCGCTTCCTCGCCGACGTGGTACTCGAATCCGGCGACGTGACGACCGTCCACGTCGCCAATCCGGGCGCCATGACCGGCCTGGACCGTCCATTGTCGCGGGTGTGGCTGTCCGATTCCGGCAATCCGTTGCGGAAGTTTCCCTACAGCTGGGAACTGGTCGAGGCGGACCTCGGCAGCGGCCCCGAACTTATCGGCGTGAATACCGGGCATCCCCACCAACTGGTCGGCGAAGCGCTCGAGGCCGGGCTGATCAAGGAACTGCGCGATTACGCGTCGATCCGGCGGGAGGTGAAATACGGGGAGAACTCCCGGGTCGATTTTTTGCTCGAAGATCCGGCGCGGCGGCCCTGCTATTTGGAGGTCAAGAACGTCCATCTCATGCGCACGCCGCGGCTCGCCGAATTCCCGGACTCCGTGACCGATCGCGGCGCCAAGCATCTCCGCGAACTTGCGACCGCGCGGGCAAGCGGCGCGCGCGCCGTGCTCCTGTTCGTCATTCAGATTCCCTCGGCGGATCGCTTCGCGGTCGCCCGCGACATCGATCCGGCCTATGCCGCCGCTTTCGAGCGGGCGCGCGCGCGGGGCGTCGAGATGCTGGCTTGGCGCTGCAACATCAATCTCAGCGGCATCGAGATCGCGGCGCCGGTTGCCATCGTCGAACCCTAAGTCCGACGGCGCCGATCGCAGATTGCTTGCGTTGGGCGCGCGCATGCTTACATTGCTGGTCGATCGGCGGCTCTCGGCCGCTTTCATCGCGGCTCACGCTCCAACACCATGACCTATGTCGACGCGACCTGCGCGCCGCTGCGCAAAACCGGACAGATCAAGATTTACGGGCCCGCTGCCTTCGACAGCATGCGCAAGGCGGGCGCGCTGGCGGCAGAGTGCCTCGATATGCTGGCCGGCGAGATCAAGCCCGGCGTCGCCACCGAGCGCGTCGATCGGCTGGTATATGAGTTCAGCCTAGACCACGGCGCCATGCCGGCGACGCTGATGTACCGCGGCTACCGGAAGGCAACCTGCACGTCGGTCAATCACGTGGTCTGCCACGGGATTCCCGGGCTAAAGCCGCTCCGCGAGGGGGACATCGTCAATGTCGATGTGACGCTGATCCTCGATGGCTGGCACGGCGATTCCAGCCGCATGTACGCCGTCGGAGAAATCCCGCGCCGGGCCGAGCGGCTGGTCGAAGTCACCTACGAGGCCATGATGCGCGGCATTGCGGTGATCAAGCCCGGCGCCACCACCGGCGATATCGGCCATGCGATCCAAACTTACGTCGAGGCCCAGCATATGAGCGTGGTGCGCGATTTCTGCGGCCATGGCCTCGGCCGGCTGTTCCACGACGAGCCCAACATCGTGCATGTCGGCCGGCCGGGCGAGGGCATCGTGCTCAAGTCCGGGATGTTCTTCACGGTCGAGCCCATGATCAATCTCGGCCGCCCGCATGTGAAGGTGCTGTCCGACGGCTGGACGGCGGTGACCCGCGACCGCTCGCTGTCGGCGCAATTCGAGCATTCCGTCGGGGTCACCGAGACCGGCGTCGAGGTGTTTACCCTCTCGCCCCGAGGATTGACCCGGCCGCCCTACCCGGCGTGAGCCGGCTTTACCAAGCGGCCTCGAGAATTGCCATCACATCTTCGGTCGAACGGATCGGTTGCGGGTTGGTGCGAACCCACAAATTATGCATCGCGGCTTCGGCGATTTTTGCCAAATGCTCGCGCTTGACGCCGACGGCGCGTAGCGTCGTGGGCTGCCCAAGCGCCGCGATCAACTCGGCGACCGCATCGGCCGCCGGAACGCCGGGCCGGCCCATGGCCTCGGCTATACGCACCTGCTTTTCTTTGGTCGCGCCCTCATTGTAACGCATCACGTGCGGCAGCATGACGCAAGAGGTGTGCCCATGCGGTACGTCCGCGAAGGCTCCCAGCGCATGACCAATGCCATGGCTCGCGCCATAGTTGACGCGCGCGATCGATGAGCCGGCCAGCCAAGACGCCAGTTGGCAAGTCAGCCGCGCAGCCAGATCGTCGCGGCGCGGCAGCGCTTCGGCAAAAAGCCGCAACGCGTGCAAGGCGAGCCCATCGCAATAAGGATGTGCGTCGATCGAGCAGAGCGTTTCCACGGCATGATCGACGCCGCGCACTCCGGTCGAGAGCCACAACCACTCGGGAGTGTGCACCGTCACCTCCGGGTCGAGAATCACGGCGCGCGCCCCGACATCCGGTCCGATGAACGAGTGCTTTTGGCGGATGCGTTCGTCGGTGACCCCGGCGAGGTTTGAGAACTCGGCGCCGGATAGCGTGGTCGGCACCGCGACTTGGCGCACCGGCGAGGGTCGGATATCCGGTACCTGCCGCTTGCCGTCGGGACCGATCGAGACGTGCAGGCCGTCAAGGGCGTCGCTGGAGTCGACATCGTGAGCGAGGCAGATTTGCAGGACCTTGACGGTATCAATCGCCGTGCCGCCTCCCACCGTGAGGATCAGATCCGGCGCGGCGGCGCGGACCGCACGCGTCGCCTCGATAACGCTCGCGCGCGGGCTGTGCTGCACGCAGCCGTCGAAGAGGCCGACGTGGCGCCGGCCAAGCGCCTCGGCGATGGTGCGCACCACCGGCGTTTTTCTCGCCAGAGTCTTCGACGCGACGATGAATACGCGCGTCGCGCCGATGCGAGCCGCCTCCTCCACCGCCGCCTCGGCCGCCGGACGGCCGAATACGACGCGCTCCAGAGGAAGATAGGCATAACTGCCGGCCTTATACATGGCGTTCTCCATGCTCCGCCCGCCCACCGGCCGGCCCTTCGCAATCCGATTGCAAAATACAGCAATCCGGTCATCCTTGGAGGCGCCGCCGGGGCGGCGGTGGAGTTGCCTTCAAAATCCCATGTTGGAAAAGAAGCCCCAGAGCGAACAAGGCCTCGCCGAGGCCCCACCGCACTATTACGGCCATCGGGAACGCTTGCGCGAGCGGTTTCGCGAGGCCGGCGCCGATGCCCTGTCGGACTACGAGCTCCTCGAACTGGTGCTGTTCCGCGCCCTGCCCCGGCGCGACGTCAAACCGCTCGCCAAAGCGCTGATCGCGACGTTCGGCTCGTTCGCGGAGGCGATCTCAGCACCGGTCGCGCGGCTCGCCGAGGTGAAGGGCTTGGGCGACGCCGGCATTACCGAGCTCAAGACCGTGCAGGCGGCGGCGAGCCGGCTCGTGCGCGGGGCAGTGAAAAAGCGGCCCATCCTGTCGTCGTGGTCGGCGGTGCTCGACTATTGCCGCACCGCGCAGGCCTTCGCCGACCGCGAGCAATTCCGCGTGCTGTTTCTCGACAAGCGCAATCAGCTCATCGCCGACGAATTGCAGCAGGTCGGCACCGTGGACCATACGCCGGTCTATCCGCGCGAGGTGGTCAAGCGCGCGTTGGAGCTTTCGGCGACGGCCATCATCCTCGTGCACAATCATCCGTCCGGCGACCCGACGCCGTCACGCGCCGACATCCAGATGACCCAACAGATCATCGCGGTCGCGAGCCCGCTCGGCATTTCCGTGCACGATCACATCATCGTCGGCAAGGAAGGCCACGCCAGTCTCAAGGGGCTGAAGCTGGTTTAATGAGATCGAGACCGCCAATGGCGCGCAATGTGACGAGGCGACAAAGAGCCATTCCCGTGCCGAGCCTGCTGGCACTTATGCTGGGCGCCGCAGCGGTCGGTGCCGTGGCCATCGGTGCGCTGGCGATTGGCCAAATTGCGGTTGGCCGGCTGGCAATCAGGAAGGCGCGTATTGGTGCGCTGGAAGTCGATGAATTGACTGTCCGCAAGCTGCGCGTCGTCGAACATCAACGCTCGGACTCGTGAACCCCGCGTACGTCATGTACCCGAAATCGAATCGTCAGGTCCGCCTGAAATCCCGCCCGAATCTCGGCAAACGGCTCATCCGTCTCCGCCATGATTTCCGCTGAGAAATTACCTCAAGCATTCACGGCTATGCGCCGCGGGCTTGATAGAGAACAATTTGGGTGCACAGAAACAACGCCATCGTCTTGCCGGAGGCCTCGCTTTTGACTTCCGCATCCCACACTTGCGTCGTCCGCCCGGCGTGCACCAAACGCGCCTCGCAGCCAATCCCGCCTTCGCGTGCGGTGCCGATGAAATTGGCCTTAAGCTCCGCCGTCGTGAAATTCGCCGCGCCTTCCGGCAGCGACACGACACAACCGTAGCCGCACGCAGTATCCGCAAGTGCGATGACCGCAGCGGCGTGAAGATAGCCGTTTGGTGCTAAATGCTTTTTTCCAATCTCGAACCGGCCGTGAGCAAAACCTCGGCGCAGATCGATCCAGTCGAGTCCCAAATGATCTGGAAGAAATCCGATTTGCTTGGCGCGAAAGGCGGCGGCGATCTCACTCATGCTTCATCCTCGCACGCGTAGCGTCGCTACTGCCGCACCAACAGGAGCGGGTCGGAACCTTCAGGCACGCGGAGCCAGGTATTGGGGTCGTTCTCTTCGAAGCGCCATACTTGCCCGCGTCCCGAGAGCAGGACCAATTCGCCCTGGTCGATGCGCCAGGAGGTCGGGCCGAACCGGGTGATCAGCGGATCGCAGCCGGGCTTGAGCTTGAGCATCAAACCGTCGGCACCGGCCGCATTGTTCGCCAGCGTCAGCGTGCAGATTGGCTTACCCGTCCCGCGCGCGACCGCCCAATCGCCGACCATCTCGTCGGCCGAGCGGACCGGCGCTGCGGCCGCACTCTGCAGCACGTAGCGGCCTTCACCAGGTTGGAAGCCGTCGAAGATGCCGGTCTCGGCCTCGGTGAGTTCGATCACCGCACTGCCGCGCGCGTCAAGCAGACGCAAACTGCCATACGCATCCACGGCCCAGGCGGCAATGTCCTTGGTCGAAGGAAACAGGTTTGCGCAGTTCTTGTCGATGTCAAGCTTATAGCTGTCGGCCACGGCATCGGAGCGGAAGGTGAAGCGGCAGATCTTGTCGTGATCGGCATTGGAGAATTCCCAGACCCCGATCATGGCGCTGGCGGCATCGCTCAAAGCCGGCGAGTCCTGCGCGAGCGCGCCGCTGCAAAGGCTCGCCGCGACGGCGACGCCGATGATTGCGCCACGACCCATGCCGAAACCGCTCGCGCTCATGCTTGAACGCTAGCACGCAGCCGGCGCGCCGTCATGGTATCCGCCGGATAGGAGCTGTCTCAGGCTTCATTTCGACCTCTCTCTCACCATCGCCTTCCACGAGAGCCGGAACCTGGACCTCACTACGCCGTTCTGCTACCGGTGCTCGACTGCCAACGGCGGATTAAGCAGATTGCAAGACCTCGGCGCGCGCGCCGGTCAGGTTTTTTCATGAGTGGAACGTCGGATTACGTCGCTGGGGACAACAACGCCGACCGTTACCTTCTTGTGCTCGGCGCGGCCGCCGCGGACCTTTGGAGCGCTCTGCCACAGGAGCTGCAACAATCCTTGTTCGAACGGGCCATCGCTCTCGGCCACAAAAGCGAGCGCGATGAAAGCCTGCGCGAGCAACTGGCCAAATTCCTCCACGATCATCACACGCGGACACAGCGCGCTTGAGGGCGGCAACCCGCCGCTTGTGAGCGCGTCCGCCGACCTTACATACGGTTGGCCGACCAAGATGAAGCACCGAGCGCTCATGCCATGGTTGAAGATTCAAACCAGCCGGAACGGCCCCGTGTAGAGCCGGAAATTATTCCACCGGACCGAACCCCACGCCGGTCCGATTGGCATCGGCAGACTTGGCACCCGTTCATATCCACCGCAGCGGAGGAGAGCCATCGCATCTACGTCGCAAGGCTTGGGCCGTTCGGTATCGCCCTGCTGATGCTGATCGTCGGCGTCCTTGTCGCCGTGATCCTGCTCGCCATGGTCGGCGTGGTTCTGATCTGGATACCGGTGGTCGCGCTGCTCGTCGCGGTCGGCGCCATATTCCGCCTCCTGCGCCGGTAACTGCGGCTAATCGGCACGCCTCAATCGCCCACCGGGGGGCCCGGTGAGGCTGCGGCATACACCACCCATTAACCCTAACCCCTTATGAATTGATTAACCATACGCAGTTGCCTGGACATGCCAAGGGGCGTGCCCTTGAGTTGGTCAAGGAATGTTTGAAGCGCCGCGCCAAATCCAATCGGCAGTCGCCGGGACGGCTGACGTCACCGCCGGACGTGCTCCCGTTGCCGGGATCGATTTGCGCCGCATCTTGTCCGTCATCTGGCGGGGCAAGGCAACGATTCTGAGGACGACGGCTGCTTCGCTTCTCATGGCGGTGCTGGTCGTGCTGGTTGTGCCGCCCCGATACACGGCGGTGACGCAGATTCTCATCGATCCGACGGATTTGCACGCCGCGGGAAACGATCTTACTCCGGCCAATCCGGCGAACGACGCCGCCGTGCTGCAAGTTGAGAGTCAAGTTCGGGTACTGATGTCCGATAGCGTGCTGCGCCGTGTGATCAAAACGGAAGCGCTCGACCACGATCCGGAATTTATGGCCCAGGCATCGTCGCTAATGGGGTTCGGCGACACCGGCACTGCCGACAGCACCCTTGTCGCCCTGAACGCGCTTAGGCGAACCGTCCAGGTGAAACGCGCCGAACGCACGTACGTCGTGGACGTGAGTGTTACCAGCCGAGATCCGGCAAAAGCCGCCCGCATCGCCAACGCGATTGCGCAGGCATATCTGGCGGAGCAAACCGATGTCAGGTCCGATGCCGCCCGTCAGGTTTCGCAGTCATTGTCCGCCCGTCTCAACGAGCTCAAGGATCGCGTGCGTCAAGCCGAGGATCGAGTCGAGACGTTCAAGGCCCGTAACAACATCCTCGGCGCCGGCGGACAGCTCGTCAACGAACAGCAGCTTTCGGAATTAAACAATCAACTCGGCGTGGCACGCGCGCGCACGGCAGGAGCAAAAGCGCGTGTCGATCAAGTCGAGCACCTGCAACCGTCCAAAGACGAGGCCGGCGGCTTCCCGGAGGCGGTGCAGTCCCAGACCATCACCGCGCTGCGCAGCCAATACGCCGAGGTCATGCGTCGCGAGGCCGAACAGATGACCTCGCTCGGCGAGCGCCACCCGGCGGTGATCGAAATCCAGGCTGAGGCGGCGCGGCTGCGGAAGATGATCGAGGACGAGGTCCATCGCATCGCGCTTTCGGCGCGTAGCGAATATGAGAGCGCACGCGCCAACGACGAGGCCCTTGCCGGCAATCTTGAGACGCTCAAGCACAACGCAGTCACTACCAACGAGGCCATGGTGACGTTGCGCGAGCTCGATCGCGACGTGCAGGCGAGCCGCGCTGTCTACGAGTCGTTTCTTGTCCGCGCCCGCGAGACCGGGGAGCAGGAGCGGCTCGATACCAAGAACATTCGCGTGATCTCGCGCGCCGAGGTGCCGCAGCGCCGCAGTTTCCCACCGTCGAATCTGCTGCTCGCCGTGGGCGCTCTCCTCCTGGGGGTCGGCGCCGGGACCGGTATCGTCATCATGCGGCAGACATCCGACGAGGGATTGCCTCGCGCGGGCGGAACCAGCGTCGTCCGCAGCAGATTGGCAAGGGCGGCCAAGGAATTTTGGCGGACTACGGCGTCCTCATCCTCTATTCCGGTGCTTGCGGTGTTGCCCAACATCGACGTCTCGTTCGGCTTGAACTCTGTGGAAGATCCGCAATCGCTTTTCGCAATGCAAATCCGCAACGTGCATGAGGCGTTACGCGCGCGTAACCGAACGCGCGGCAATACCAGCATCCTTGTCGTCGCTTCCGACGATGAGGACGACACCACGGCGGTCGCACTGATGCTTGCCGCAGTGGCAGCTGCAACGCAGCGGGTGCTGCTGATTGACGCGGATCTCAAGCGTCGGACGTTGTCGGCGATCGATGCCGATCAAACCGAAGCCGGGCTCGTCGATGTCGCCGTCGGACGTCGGGAGCTGTCCGACGTGATCGTCCGCGATCGGGAAACTAACATCAATTTGCTGTCGTTTGTTGCGCCGAACAGCCGGCGCGACCGCCGGATCAGTGACGCGGACGTCAAACAGGCGTTCGCTCAGACGAAGCGGTTCGACATGGTGATCGTCGCCGCGGTTGATTTGCGCAGCGATCCGAGCACCCGCTTCTTTGCCGGCCTTGTCGACCACATCGTCCTGGTGGCCGGAGCCGACGAGCAGGCCGAACGCGCTGCCGAACAATTCGTCGCGCGCCTCGGTCACGACGCGCGGAAAGTCCGCGGGGCGGTTCTCATCGGCGCCGAGCGGGCCTGAGCATCCGCGCCGCCAGTTGACGTTCGCATAAGTGCTCGCAAAGAGGGTCGTTGTGGCTAAGCTCAGCCTGCTGCAAGCGGAACGCCCCGCAATCGGCACGGCCATCGACGCAGAGACGTTCATCCGCAGCGTGCTCTTCGCGGCGATATTTCTGCTGCTGTGGTTTTCGTTTCACCCATTCAGAAGCCTCGCCGAACCGCCGGAGATCGCGGATGAAGGCGATCGCCTCAATCAGATCGGCTTTTCAGCCGTGTTCGTGGTGCTTGCAGGCTGGAGCCTGATCCACCAGCCAGATCGGCTGCGGCTCCTTTTACGACCGACTTTAATCGTAACTCTGCTTTGGTGCACGCTGTGCGTTGTCACGTCGTGGGAGCCTTCGCTCTCCGCCCGACGGTTTGCGTTTACACTGGTGACCGTAGGCATCGGCGGCATGGTGCTGCTGCTGCCAAAGAACCTTCGGCACTTCAGCGATCTGATGGCCGCAGTGGCATTGATCGTGCTTGCCGCGTGTTATCTCGGCGTATTTCTCGCCCCTGAACTTGCGATTCACCAGCCGACCGATTTCATGGAGCCGGAACTCGCTGGTGATTGGCGCGGAGCGTTCATACACAAGAACAGCGCCGGCGCGACAATGGTCCTATTCGTTTTCATTGGACTGTTCGTCGCTCGTATGCGCAGTGTCGGTCTCGGCGCCCTGATTGCCGCATTGGCTTCGACGTTCCTTATCTTCACACAGTCCAAGACTGCGTTCGCCATGCTGCCGCTGGCGTTGATGCTCTCCGCCCTGATTGCTCGTGTTCGCAGCCCGGCCATAGGGATAGTGCTTGCCCTTTTGGTTGTGGTCTCCTTCAATGTATTTTCAGTTGGCTCGATCTATTTCGAGCCGGCCCGCAATCTGGTCGATTTGATCTTGCCGGATCCGACCTTCACCGGGCGGACCGACGTCTGGCGGTTTGCGCTCGATCATGTGGCACAACGCCCAATTACCGGTTACGGCTTTTCGGCGTTTTGGGGCAGTGAGCAGGTCGTCTACGGAATGGGCGGAGGTTCGCTCTGGGCCAACACCGCCGGCCACGCGCACAACAGCTACCTCAATCTCGCCCTGACCATCGGTATTCCGGGAGCGGTATTGGTCTCGCTGTGGCTCGTTGTGCTTCCCCTTGTCGACTATTACCGGTCGCCACGTGAGCACTCCACCGCGCCGTTGAAACTGCTGTTTCTGCGTGTCTGCCTGTTCGCAGCCTACGAAGCCTGCTTCGAGAACACGTTCTTCGGGACGGATGGGTTCTGGCTCTTCCTCCTCACGGCGACGTTTGGGCTGCGCTTTCTCACGGTGTCGCGCGCCACGGTGTGAGAAACGACGGACGTTCAGGTCCTTAAGCCTAATATTTAATTAACCTTTGTTTTCCGCTACTTGGCGGCTAAATCTGGACCGCAGGAGCGCAGGCCATGCCGGCACAAACCGGCCGTATTTACTTTGACGCAGCCGCTGAACCGCGATGGGAGGTGCCGGTCGCCACGATCGGTGGACTGCCGATTGCGGTGATAGACCGCGCCAAGTCGGCGCAGCTCATGGTCGATGTCGCGCTGAGCCGCCGCAACGCCGCACTGCCTCCTCTCGTCTTTACCTCCGCGAATGGCCAGGTACTCTCGATGTGCGCCCGGCAACCGCAGATTCGCGATCTGTTCCTCGAGGCCGATCTCATTCACGCGGACGGCATGCCGCTGGTGTTGGTCTCGCGCCTATTTCATAAAACGTGGCTTCCCGAACGCGTTTGCACGACGGACCTTTTTCACGACGTCGCTCAGGTTGCCCAGCGACGCGGCGTACGTATTTTTCTGCTCGGAGCCGTCAACTCGGTCGTAGAGCAGGCGGCGCGGCGCGTCCGAGCGCTTTATCCCGAGCTCGACATTGTCGGCCACCGCTGCGGATATCTGCGCCGACAGGGTGATGAAGAACGGATCATCGCCGACATTAACACCGCTCAACCTGACATCCTTTGGCTCGGTCTCGGCGCTCCGACCGAACAATTGTTCGCCATGCGCCATCGCGACCGGCTGCGCGGAGTGGGGTTGATCAAGACCTCGGGCGGCTTATTCGACTTCCTCTCCGGCAAGAACGCGCGTGCCCCGGCTTGGATGCGGGGCGCCGGACTGGAATGGGCCTATCGCATGTATCTCGAACCACGCCGTCTCGCGGGCCGCTATTTCACGACCAACCCGCATGCGCTGTTTCTCCTGCTGACGCGGACCGAGTCGACCCGCGTGCCGGCTTGGGACCCGGCGAACAAAGACTAGTCCGATGATATGGAGCGTCACCGCGCCATGATGCAACGCTCAGCGCCGTCGGTGTGCCTGTGCGTGCCGACGTTCCGCCGCCCGAACGGGCTGCGTAACCTGCTAACGCACATCGAACAATTGAACTACGCCGGCCCGCTCACGGTTATCGTTGTCGACAACGACGCGGAAGCTCGCGCCGGCGCCGTGATTGCGGAGCAAGCGTCGCCGACCTTCCGTTTTCCGCTGACCTGCCTGGTGGAACCACGCCGCGGCCACACCTACGCCTACGACCGCGCCTTTGTGACCGCTTGTCGTGTGTCACCAGCCCCTGATTATGTAGCCGTCCTTGATGACGACGAATATCCCGATCCAAACTGGCTCACCGAAATGGTCAGGGTGGCGCTGCAATACGATGTCGATATTGTCGGCGGTCCGGTATTTCCGGTCTTTGATGTCCCCGACCATTGGCTCGCGAAGAGCGGCCTCTATGCGCCGCTCCGTTACGCCACGGGACCCGTGTCCGTCATCTATGGCACGGGAAGCATGCTGATACGGCGCAGTACGCTCGAACAATACCTCGACGAGCCATTTCTGCACGACTTTGTCTTAACCGGCGGCAGCGACGAAGAGTTCTTTTGGCGCTGCCGCAGAGACGGCCGCAGCTTTGCGTGGGCCGACGACGCGCATGTGTTCGAAACGACGCCCCAGTCGCGAACGACTGTCGGCTATATCCTGCGGCGCAGATTCCGCAGCGGCACCGGTAAAACCCGCGTCGAGCGCAAGTACTTCGGCGCCGTCGCTGGTGCTCCACTGCGCTGGGTTAAAGGGCTTGGCCTGCTTTGCCTCGGAATTCTGTCGCTGCCGCTTGCGACTCTTCGCGGTCGGCGCGCCATCATGCTCAGCTTGATCACCGCAGCGCGCGGCGCCGGCCGCATCGCCGCCGAGTTCGGCATTCTTTACGAGGAATATCGATAGCCGCATGCGTGCAGAGGCAACACAAGACCCGAACAGCGGTCCATTGCCGGCGAGAGTCACCGGCATGGCGTCGCGCTTCGTCGCGCGACAGATTCGGAGCAAGCTGCTGACTCTGCGCAACGCGCCGCCGATGGTGAGCTTCACATTCGACGACGTGCCCGCCTCGGCTTGCGAGATCGGCGCACGCATCCTCGAGCGGCACGGCGCCCGTGGCACCTTCTATGTTGCCGGTGGAGGTTGCGGCACCGCAGACCCGGGCGGGCCATTGCGCGCGTCGCTGGATCAACTCAGGACGATATGGGCGAATGGGCACGAGATCGGATGCCACACCTATTCCCATTCGGCGGTGCGGCACGTCAGCCTTGACGAACTCGGCTTAGAGCTCGATCGAAATCAATCGATACTCAAGAACATCAACAGCGGCATTGTGGTGCGAAATTTCGCCTATCCTTACGGCGATCTTTCAGTTCGCACAAAACGCTATCTTGAAGCGCGCTTTGATTCCTGCCGTTCCGGCCACGCCGGCGTCAACACCGTAGCCGCTGACCTTGGCGCCCTCACCGCCTGGCCACTGGAGAATGCATCGCTTGATCGCACCAAGGTCGCTGAACTGACCGCCCAGACGGTGCACAGTCGCGGCTGGCTTATCTTTTACAGCCATGATGTAGCCGAGCAGCCGAGCAGATTCGGCGTCTCTCCCGCCCTGCTCGAGTGGGCCGTCAGCATGGCAAAGCGGTCCGGATGCGTTCTTACCACCATCGCCGGCGGCCTTAAGCTCGTTAGCGCGAGCAGCGAGGAATGAGCGGCTTGGCGCGGTCTCGATCAACACATGTGTTCAAATTACTCCGCGGGCGTGACCGACCACGCAACCTACTGGGAGATCTCAAGGATTCGCCCATTCATTCACATCGTGCCATGTTTGGATAGATGATGTTTCCCAAAGTCACAGTGGTGATCGCCGCCTACAACGCGGAGACTTTCATTCGCGAAACGATAGACAGCGTCCTCGCGCAGAGCCTGCCGAGCTTGGAGCTGATCGTTGTCGACGACGGGTCGACCGACCGCACCCAAAAGATCTTGAGTTCATTCACGGATGACCGCTTGACCGTGCTTCGCCAGGAAAATCGCGGCGTGAGCGCAGCTAGAAACGTCGGCCTCGGCGCAGCACGAGCACCATACATTTTCTTTCTCGACGCAGATGATATCCTGCAGCAGGACGCGCTTTGCCGAATGGTCGGCACTTTGGATCAGCGGCCGCAATGCATCGCCTGCTTTGGGCATCATATCAAGATCGCGGAAGACAACACGGAGCTGTCGGCGCGCGCTGATCTTCCTTTGAAATTATTTCCCACCGACGATACGCTGGGTCATCTAATCGCAAAGAACTTCATCGCCTGCGGCGCCATCTGCATCAGGACCGATGCAGCTCGCTCAGTCGGTGGCTTCAACCCAGCGCTCAAATTTGGAGAAGACTGGGAGTTCTGGTGTCGTCTCGCCGTGCTGGGTGATTTCGCGGCCATGCCAAACGATATCATTCTCAGGTATCGGCAGCGCTTCAGTAGCGCGAATTTTCGACTGCAGAACTCGCCAGAGCGCCCGAATTTCCAAGCCATTGACGTGGTGTACTCGAACCCGGAAATTCGACAGCGGTTCTCCTCGATCGAGCTGAAACGCAGAAGGCGGCTTGCGGAGATCGATGCTTTTTGGGTTGGTGCCCGGAACGCATACGTTCAGGGTCAGGGATTCGAATTTTTGAGGTATCTGATCATTGGCGGGCTCCGTTATCCGGACAGTATTTTCAGGCCGCGCCTCGTCTATCTCTTCATTCGCGGACTGCACCAATACGCCGAGAATCCGGTCACCAGCCGGTCTAGTTCGTAAATCCGAGTTGTAAAGCCGACAAGGCTAAGGCGAAAATCATGGGCAGCACGGTGGAATTGGAAGTTGCGCTCATCACCTTCGGCTTGCCAGTCTCAGAGATGGCGAACTGATTTAACCGTTCTCATAGTCAGACCAGACTCATTCCGCCGCCACGCTGCGTGGCCAAAGAAACGCAGCAATCGAGGAGCGAATGCCGGCGACGTCGAACAGCAAGGCCGCGGTCGCATAGGCAAGGCCACCGGCGCCAGCCATGCTCAGAAGCGCCAGCAGGCCCTGCCCGCCGGCCGTGGTTTTGGCGACATAAGTGGCCCCGGCCAGCAGCGCCGTCGACGCAAAGACGCGTGCCATTCCCCAGCCATTGAAAGGAAGCCTGAAGGCCTTTCGCGACAGCCAAATGCCAATCAGGATGCCGAGCGCTTCGGCGATCAGCACTGCCGCCGCCGTCCCGGGCAGGCCGAAGGCGAGCGTCAAAGGAAACAGCAGCGCAAGATTCAAGACCAGAATCAAACTGTCATGAGCGACCTGGAGCAGCGGCTTTTCGGCCAATTGGAAACTGACCTGCAGATAGAACTGATTGATGGCGCCGCACATCCGGCCGATGACCAGCAATGGCAGGAGCGCGGCGACACTGGTCTGGAATTCGGCGCCCAGCAGCGTTCCAGCAACAACATCGGCGGACATCGCAAGCCAGACGGTGACCGGCGTGATCAGGGCGAGCAAAAGCTCCGCGCCCTCTTTGAGCCGTTCGCGCGTGGCGGTTGCTCCGGTCGCGGTGAAGCTGCGAAATACTATCGGGAACATGGCCGATGCGACACTTCCGGCGAGCAGGTTGAGGATCTGGCGTGTCATGTCCGCGGCAAGACCGTAATAACCAGCCCCGCTCTGGCCGAGCAGGTAGGCAACGCCCAGTCGGTCCAGCGCGCCGTGCAGCGAGATGGCGAGGGCGCCAAGCGAAAAAGGCAATCCGTAGCGGATGAATTGCGCCAGATATTCGACGGAGAGCAGTCGAAGCGGCTTGGCGGTCTTACGCGGAAAGCTCAAGACATTGGCGATCAAAAAGCTTGCGCCGATCGCCACCAGCAGACCGAGCCCGCCGCCGCCGAGTTTGATCACAACGTAGCCTAGTGTCAGGGCTAGGCTGCTGCGCGTCACCGCAATAATCGTGAACCGCAGCGGGTTAAGCTGAGCGCGCCGGAATTCCTGACTGATTTCAAACGCGGTGAGTGATAGCGACAGAAACAGGCTTCCCGCCACCAGACCGAAGCCGATGTTTGGACGAACGATGAGAAGCAAGATCGGCGTGAGGCAGGCAATGATGACGACCGTCGCCCCGTAGGCAACGATTGCCTCGGCGCGAAGATCGAGCTCCGGCGATCTCGCCTGGTAACGCGAAACCGATAACCGAACCCAGGCAAAAAACATGGCGGCGATGATTCCGGCCATGCTCATCCCGATGACGTAGATGCCGTACTCGGCCGGAGACAAAAGATGGGTGTAAAGAATTAGCGCGAAGAACCCGATGATTGCCGGCACCATATGGGCTACGAGATAGATCAGGGCGTAGGGGCTGATCATCAGTCAATACCCTGATTTTCAACAACGCGCTTAATCATGACATCAATGTCGCATCTGAGAACAAAGGATCGCTCTCAAGCGCACTTCATAGTTCAAACTCTACGATGCTGCGAGTTAATAAGTCGGGTATCGAGTTAAGCCGTTAATGGGGCACCCGTGACCATGAGCCGTTAACGGCGCTACGATCAAATCTCGAAGATCGCGCGAGCCTTTCGCAGAATCTCATTTCCAAAATTAACCAAAGCCGCCAGGGCGTCGAGCTTGGCACTTCCTGAGTGCTAGGCGGTCTTCTGACAAAAATAATCGATCACCGACCACAGCGGCTTTGGCCGGTAGTACTCGTCCAAAGGCAGGGGGCGATTGAGGCGACCGTCCTTGCGCTTATTCCACATCGGCATCCACGTATAGCGGTCGGTGATGCCCCAAGTGGCGATCACGGAAGGCCGAACGGCGGCGCATACTGAATTGAGGAAATCGTACGCGCGCGCCGCTACGATGGCATCGCGCACGGTGGTCGGCGCCGGCAAGTCTTTGTCGATGACGTCGAGTTCGGTAACGTGAATCGACAATCCAAGCGCTTTGATTTCGGCGACGAAATTGGACAAGCCGTCGTCATCGATCTGATACCTGCCGGGGATGTGGCCCTGCAGTCCGACGCCGTGCAGCGGCACGCCACGCGCGAGCAGATCGCGCACGAGCGTCAGCAAGGCTTGCCGGCGCGCTAGAAAGGCCTCGCCCACGCACTCGATATCGTACTCGTTGAGCAGAAGCTCGGCCGAGGGATCGACCTGGTGCGCCAAACCAAACGCGATATCGATGTATTTCGGGCCGAGATGTTGCAGCCAGATCGAGGGACGCAGCCTCCCCAGCGACCCTTTGGCCTCGTCGATCGGCTCGTTTACCACATGCCAAGTCTTGATCTTGCCCCGATACCTGGACACGACCCTTTCAATGTGGGTTGTGAGCTCACGCTCGGCTTCGGCGGCGCTGCTGATCTCCTTCGTCCAATTCGGCATCGCGGCGTACCACACCAGAGTATGACCGCGCATGGTCATCTCGTTTGCTTCGGCAAAGGCCAGCACCTTGTCGGGGAAGTCAAAATTGAACTGGTCGCGGGTGGGGCGCAGATAATCCCAGAACAAACCGTATTCCGGCGTCAATTGCTGGCAATAGGTTTCGAGCGCAATGCGGTACTCAGGCTCTTTCTGCAGCGGACCGAGGTTGACGCACGCGCCGTACGGGATGCGTCGGTTCGCCCCCGACGTTGCGTTGGCAGAGGCCGCCTCCGCATGGTTCACGCCGAAAGTTCCGCTCGCCAGCGCACCGATTAAACCGGCGCCGCCCAACATCGCTTGTCGGCGTGAGAGCATGGGTCTCTGATTGATTATGATTCTGTATCCGCTGTCCGACTTACGCTCGGTTTGTGGCTGCTTCCAGGAGGGA
>Ga0074044_10001817_pt1 | contig 18969 bp, 17 predicted proteins | sample BogForMeECP23OM1_FD_94443 | JGI IMG/M metagenome (GOLD analysis project Ga0074044, IMG submission 94443) | Bog forest soil microbial communities from Calvert Island, British Columbia, Canada - Bog Forest MetaG ECP23OM1 | ecosystem: Environmental > Terrestrial > Soil > Wetlands ...
CTCAACGGCGAATATGGCGTCAAGGGACTCTATGTCGGCGTGCCGGCGGTGATCGGGGCGGGCGGGGTCGAGCGCATCGTCGAGATCGAGCTGACCAAGACCGAGCGCGAGATGTTCGACAAGTCGGTCGCCGCGGTCAGGGGGCTGGTCGAGGCCACCAAGGACCTCATGAGCAAGAGTGCCAAGGAGGCGGCCGCCAAGGCGTAAGCGCCTTGGTGCGCAACGGCAAGCGCCGCAGCAAGCAAGAGCAAGAGAAGCGAGGCCGGGGGAAGCCGAGATGAATATCCATGAGTACCAGGCCAAGGCGCTGCTTGCCAAATATGGCGTCGCGGTGCCCAAGGGCGGGGTCGCCTACACCGCCGCCGAGGCCGAGCAGGTGGCGAAGGAGCTCGGCGGGCCCGTCTGGGTGGTCAAGGCCCAGATCCACGCCGGCGGACGCGGCAAGGGCGGCGGCGTCAAGCTCGTCAAGTCGGTCGAGGAGGTGCGCGAGACCGCCAAGAAGATGATCGGCATGACGCTCGTCACCCACCAGACCGGCCGAGAGGGCAAGGAGGTGAAGCGCGTCTATGTCGAGGAGGGCTGCGACATCAAGCGCGAGCTCTATCTCGGCATGCTGATCGATCGTGCTACGTCCCGGGTCACCCTCATGGCCTCGACCGAGGGGGGGGTGGAGATCGAGGAGGTGGCGGCGCGATCGCCCGAGAAGATCCTGCGCGTGGCGGTCGATCCGGTCGCGGGGCTGCAGCCCTTCTATGCGCGCAAGATCGCCTTCGGCCTCGGCCTCGTCGGCCAAGAGATCGCGTCTGCGGTCAAGTTCCTCTCCGGCATGTACAACGCCTTCGTCGGCCTCGATGCGAGCCTCGTCGAGATCAATCCGCTGGTGATCACGGGGGCCGGCGAGGTCGTGGCCCTCGATGCCAAGATGAACTTCGACGACAACGCGCTCTTCCGTCATCGCGACATCGCCGATCTGCGCGACGAGGACGAGGAGGACCCGACCGAGCGCGAGGCCTCGCGCCACGACCTCAACTACGTCAAGCTCGACGGCAACATCGGCTGCATGGTGAACGGCGCCGGGCTCGCCATGGCGACGATGGACATCATCAAGCTCTATGGCGGCGAGCCGGCCAATTTCCTCGATGTCGGCGGCGGCGCCACCAAGGAGCGCGTCACCACCGCCTTCAAGCTGATCCTCTCCGACGCCAACGTCGAGGGCATCCTCGTCAATATCTTCGGCGGCATCATGCGCTGCGACGTGATCGCGGAGGGAGTCGTCGCGGCCGCGCGCGAGGTGCACCTCCACGTGCCGCTCGTCGTCCGCCTCGAGGGCACCAATGTGGAACTCGGCAAGAAGATCCTCGTTCAGTCGGGTCTCCCCATCGTCTCCGCCGACAACCTCGCCGACGCCGCCGAGAAGGTGGTGAAGGCCGTCAAGGAGGCGTGAGCATGGCCGTGCTCGTCGACAAGAACACCAAGGTGATCTGCCAGGGCTTCACGGGGGCCCAGGGCACCTTCCATTCCGAGCAGGCGATCGCCTACGGAACGCAGATGGTGGGCGGGATCACGCCCGGCAAAGGCGGGACGCGGCATCTCGACCTCCCGGTCTTCGACACCGTCGCCGACGCGGTCGCCAAGACCGCTGCCAACGCCTCCGTCATCTTCGTGCCGCCGCCCTTTGCCGCGGACGCCATTCTCGAGGCGGTGGATGCCGAGCTGCCGCTCGTCGTCTGCATCACGGAGGGCATTCCCGTGGCCGACATGGTGCGCGTGAAGCGCGCGCTCTGCGGCACGAATTCGCGCCTGATCGGCCCCAACTGCCCCGGCATCATCACGCCCGACGAATGCAAGATCGGCATCATGCCGGGCCACATCCACAAGCGCGGCAAGATCGGCATCGTCTCGCGCTCGGGCACGCTCACCTACGAGGCGGTGGCGCAGACGACCGCCGCCGGCCTCGGTCAGTCGACCTGCATCGGCATCGGCGGCGATCCGGTCAACGGCACCAACTTCGTCGACTGCCTCGAGCTCTTCCTCGCCGATTCCGAGACCCTCGGCATCGTCATGATCGGCGAGATCGGCGGCTCGGCCGAGGAGGAGGCGGCGGACTTCTTGAAGCGCAGCAGGACGAAGAAGCCGGTCGTCGGCTTCATCGCCGGCGTGACGGCTCCGCCTGGGCGGCGCATGGGCCATGCCGGCGCCATCATCTCGGGCGGCAAGGGCAAGGCCGGCGACAAGATCGAGGCGATGCGGAGCGCCGGCATAACCGTCGCCGATTCGCCGGCGGCGCTCGGCAGCACCATGCGCAAAGCCTTGTCGGCGTAATATATATATTATGCGGAGGGGCGGGCGGCATCTTGGGCCAGCCCTCCCTCGCTCGCGAGGGCGTCGCCCCCGCAACCCGACCCTCTCCCCCTCTTGTGCGAGAGGGGACGAGCTGAAAGCAGAGCATCATGAGCAAGCGCCTCGAAGACGAACGACGATCCTTTCTCTTCGGCTCGAACGCGGACTTCATCGCCGAGCTTCAGGGGCGTTTCCTCGCGGACCCGGCGAGCGTGGACCCAAGCTGGCAGCGCTTCTTCGGCGATCTCCACGACGACGCGTCGAGCGTGCTCGGCGAGGCGAGGGGGGCGAGCTGGGCGCCGCGTCCAAGCCTCATCGCACGCGCACCCGCTGTCGAGCCCGCGGCCGGGAATGACGAGGGCGCCGCCGCTGCGGAGCTCGGCGCCGACCACGTCCGGCAGGCCCGGCTCGACTCGATTCGCGCCATCATGATGATCCGCGCGTATCGCGTGCGCGGCCACCTGATCGCCAAGCTCGATCCCTTGGGCCTCGAGAAGCGCGAGCATCATCCGGAGCTCGACTACAAGAGCTACGGCTTCACCGACGACGACCTCGATCGTCCGATCTTCATCGACAACGTGCTCGGGCTCGAGAGCGCTCCCTTGCGCGAGATCGTGAAGCGCCTGCGCGAGACCTATTGCGGCGCGGTCGGCGTCGAGTACATGCATATGCAGGATCCCGGTCAGAAGCTCTGGATCCAGGAGCGCATCGAGGGCCATAACCGCACCGAGTTCACCAGCAAGGGCAAGCAGGCGATCCTCGAGCGCTTGACTGTCGCCGAGACCTTCGAGCGCTTCCTCGACAGGAAGTTCACCGGCACCAAGCGCTTCGGCCTCGACGGTGCCGAGACGCTCATTCCCGCACTCGAGCAGATCATCAAGGTGGGCGGCAAGCTCGGCATCGAGGAAATCGTGATCGGCATGCCGCACCGCGGCCGGCTCAACGTGCTCGCCAACGTGATGAGCAAGCCGTTCACCGCGATCTTCGCCGAGTTCGAGGGCAACGCGCCCACACCCGAGGACGTGCAGGGCTCGGGCGACGTGAAGTACCATCTCGGCACCTCGTCGGACCGCGAGTTCGACGGCAAGGTCGTCCACCTCTCGCTTCTCGCCAACCCCTCGCACCTCGAGGCGGTCGATCCCGTGGTGCTCGGCAAGGCGCGCGCCAAGCAGCGCCTGCGCGGCGACGTCGAGCGCTCCAAGGTGATGGGGCTCATAATGCACGGCGATGCCGCGTTTGCGGGGCAGGGGATCGTGGCGGAGACCTTCGAGCTCTCCGAGCTCTACGACTACTTGATCGGCGGCACCATCCACTTCGTCGTCAACAACCAGATAGGCTTCACCACCAACCCCTCGAGCGCGCGCACGGGCGCTTATTGCTCCGACATGGCGAAGGTGGTGCAGGCGCCCATCTTCCACGTGAACGGCGACGATCCCGAGGCGGTCGTCCACGTCGCCCGCATCGCCACCGAGTTCCGCCAGCGCTTCAAGCGCGACGTGGTGGTGGACATGTTCTGCTATCGCCGGCACGGCCACAACGAGATCGACGAGCCGGCCTTCACCCAGCCGCGCATGTACCGCAAGATCGCGCAGCAGCCGACGACGCGGCAGCTCTATGCCGAGAAGCTGATCCAGGAAGGCGAGGTCGCCGCCGACGAGGCCCAGAAGATGGTGAGCGAGTTCAGCGCGCGGCTCGAGCGCGACTTCGAGGCGGCCAAGGGCTACCGCGTCAACAAGGCCGATTGGCTCGAGGGCGCCTGGAGCGGCTTCGACGTGGCGCGCGGCGAGGCCCGCCGGGGCGAGACCGCCGTCGAGCTCGAGCGCCTGCGCGAGATCGGCCTCAAGCTGTGCTCCTACCCCGCGGGCTTCAACGTCAACCGCAAGCTCGCGCGCTTGCTCGAGCAGAAGCGCAAGCTGATCGAGAGCGGCGAGGGCATCGACTGGGCCACCGCCGAGGCGCTCGCCTTCGGCTCGCTCGTCGTCGAAGGCACGACGGTGCGGCTCGCGGGCCAGGATTCGGGGCGCGGCACCTTCTCCCAACGCCATGCGGTGCTGGTCGATCAGGAGAGCGAGGAGAAATACGTGCCGCTCGCCAATCTTTCGGCGGACCAGGCCCGCTTCAGGGTGATCGACAGCCCGCTCGCCGAGGCCTCGGCACTCGGCTTCGAGTACGGCTACTCGGTCGCCGACCCGCGCACGCTCGTGCTGTGGGAGGCGCAGTTCGGCGATTTCGCCAACGGCGCGCAATCGATCATCGACGAGTTCATCGCCGCCGGCGAGAGCAAATGGCTGCGCATGTCGGGCCTCGTCATGCTGCTCCCTCACGGCTACGAGGGCCAGGGCCCCGACCACAGCTCGGCCCGCCTCGAGCGCTACCTCCAGCTTTGCGCCGAGGACAATCTGCAGGTGGTGAACTGCACCACGCCCGCGCAATATTTCCACGTGTTGCGGCGCCAGATGCGGCGGAACTTCCGCAAGCCGCTCATCGTGATGACGCCCAAGTCGCTGCTCCGCCACAAGCTCGCCGTCTCCAAGCTCGCGGATATGGGGCCGGGCACGAGCTTCCACCGTCTCTACTACGACTGGGCGCCCCGCGTGCCCGACCACCAGGTCGCGCGCGTCGTCCTGTGCTCGGGCAAGGTCTATTACGATCTCCTGGAAGAGCTCGAGAAGCGCAAGCTCAAGGAGATCTATCTCCTCCGGCTCGAGCAGCTCTATCCCTGCCCGCTTCACGCGCTCTCGGCCGAGCTGGCGCGCTTCAAGCAGGCCGAGCTCGTGTGGTGCCAGGAGGAGTCGAGGAACATGGGCGCCTGGTCCTTCGTGGAGCCGCGCCTGGAGGAGGTCCTGGTCTCGATCGGCGCCGCGCGGCCGCGCCCGAGATACGTGGGACGCGCGGAGTCCGCCTCCCCGGCGACCGGCCTTTATGCGCGCCACCTGCAGGAGCAGAGGAAGCTGATCGACGAGGCGCTCTCGCTTTAGCGGAAGAGATCGCGCGAGGAGGGTGAGGACCCTATGGCGACAAATATCGTGGTACCGCAGCTCGGCGAGTCGGTGAGCGAGGCGACCGTCTCCAAATGGCTCAAGCGCGTGGGCGAGGCGGTCGCCGCGGACGATCCGCTCGTCGAGCTCGAGACCGACAAGGTGACGCTCGAGGTGCCCTCGCCCGTGTCGGGCACGCTCGGCGAGATCATCGCACCCGCGGGCAGCACGGTTGCGGTCGGCGCCACCTTGGCAGTGGTGGAGGCGGGTAGTGCTGCCGCAACGCGAGCGCCGGCGCCGCCCAAGGCCGCCCCCACGGTTGCCGCGCAAGCCAAGCCGGCGGCGGCAGCACCCGCGGCCGAGGAGGTGTTGTCGCCCGCCGTGCGCAAGCTCGTCGAGGAGAACGCGCTCGAGCCGGCCGAGATTCCCGCTTCGGGCAAGGACGGCCGGCTCACCAAGGGCGACGTGCTCGCCTACCTCGAGACCCGCGCGAAGCCAACGGCAGCGACGCCAGTGGCGGCGGCGGCACCCCCACGAGAGCCCGCTCCGGCACCTCGGCCCGCTCCGGTCGCAGCTCCCGCCGCGGCAGCGCCACCGGCGGCACGGCCGGCAATAGAGGCGGGCGCGCGCGAGGAGCGCGTGCGCATGTCGCGGCTGCGCCGCACCATCGCCGCGCGCCTCAAGGAGGCGCAGAACAACGCCGCCATGCTGACCACCTTCAACGAGGCGGACATGTCGGCGGTCATCGCACTCAGGAGCCGTTACCGCGACAGCTTCGAGAAGAAGCACGGCGTGCGTCTCGGCTTCATGTCCTTTTTCGTCAAGGCTTGCGTGGTCGGCCTCAAGGAGCTGCCCTCGGTCAACGCGCAGATCGACGGCGAGGACATCGTCTACAAGAACCACTACGATTTCGGCATCGCCATCGGCAGCGGCCAGGGCCTGGTGGTCCCGGTGGTGCGCGACGTGGACCGGAAATCCTTCGCCGAGATCGAGAAGGAGATCGGCGCCCTCGGCCAGCGCGCGCGCGAGGGCAAGCTCGCGATCGAGGAGCTGACGGGGGGCACCTTCACGATCACCAACGGCGGCATCTACGGCTCGCTCATGTCGACGCCGATCATCAATCCGCCGCAAAGCGCCATTCTCGGCATGCACAAGATCCAGGAGCGGCCGGTGGCGCGCGAAGGCAAGATCGAGATCCGGCCGATGATGTATCTCGCCCTCTCCTACGATCACCGCGTCATCGACGGCCGCGAGGCGGTCAGCTTCCTCGTGCGCGTGAAGGAGTGCATCGAGGCGCCCGAGCGCATGCTCATCGAGATGTGAGGGTACCCCCCTCCCATCGGCCGCTCCTCTACGGGCGGCCGATCCCCCTCAAGGGGGGAGGGGAAGATGTTCGCACATCCAACAAAATTCCCCCTCCCCCTCGAAGGGGGAGGGTTGGGGTGGGGGTGAACCTTCCGAATATAGGGAGCTCAGGGGATGCCCGACTCATACGACCTCGTCGTCATCGGCGGCGGCCCCGGCGGCTATGTCGCCGCCATCCGCGCGGCACAACTCGGCATGAAGGTGGCGTGCGTGGATAAGCGCGGCAGCCTCGGCGGCACCTGCCTCAATGTGGGCTGCATCCCCTCCAAGGCGCTGCTGCAATCGAGCGAGAAGTTCGACGAGGCGAAGCGCGCGCTTGCCGTCCACGGCGTCAAGGTGGCCGGCGTCGAGCTCGATCTCCGCGCCATGATGGCGCACAAGGACAAGGTCGTCGCCGACAACACGCGCGGCGTGGAGTTCCTCTTCAAGAAGCACAAGATCGCCTATGTGAAAGGCACGGGCCGCATCCAGCGCCCCGGCCTCGTCGAAGCGAGCTTGCTCGAGGGCGGGGAGGCAGTGCTCGCGGCGCGCAGCATCGTGATCGCGACGGGCTCGGACTCGGCCCCCCTCGCTGGCGTCGAGGTGGACGAGAAGGCGATCGTAAGCTCGACCGGAGCGCTCGCGCTCGAGGGCGTGCCCGGGCATCTCGTCGTCGTGGGTGCCGGCTACATCGGTCTCGAGATGGGCTCGGTCTGGCTGAGACTCGGCGCGCAGGTCACCGTCGTCGAGTTTCTCGACCGCATCCTGCCCGGCATGGACGGCGAGATCGCCAAGCAGTTCCAGCGCCTGCTCGAGCGCCAGGGCTTCAAGTTCCGCCTCTCGACCAAGGTGAGCGCCGCGAGGAACGGAAAGAATGGCGTCGCGCTCACGCTCGAGCCGGCCGACGGAAGCGCTGGCGGCGCTGCCGCGGAGACGCTCGCCTGCGACGTGGTGCTGGTGTCGGTCGGCCGGCGTCCCTTTACCCACGGCCTCGGCCTCGAGGCTTTGGGCGTCGCCCTCGACAACCGCGGCATGGTCCAGGTCGACGAGGGCTTCGAGACCAACGTCAAGGGCATTTATGCCATCGGCGACGTGATCCGCGGCCCCATGCTCGCGCACAAGGCGGAGGACGAGGGGGTCGCCGTCGCCGAGATCCTCGCGGGCCAGGCGGGCCATGTGAACTACGAGGCGATCCCCGGTATCGTCTACACCTTCCCCGAGGTGGCGGCGGTCGGCAAGAGCGAGGAGCAGCTCAAGGCGAGCGGTATCGCCTACAAGGTCGGCAAGTTCCCCTTCTCGGCGAACGCGCGCGCGCGCGCGGCGGCGACCACGGACGGCTTCGTCAAGATGCTGGCGGACGCCAAGAGCGACCGCGTGCTCGGCTGCCACATTCTCGGCCCCGATGCGGGTACCCTCATCCACGAGGTCGTGGTGGCGATGGAGTTCGGCGGCTCGGCCGAGGACATCGCGCGCACCTGCCACGGCCATCCGACGCTCAACGAGGCCGTCAAGGAAGCCGCCCTCGCCGTCGGCGGGCGCGCGATCCACATTTGAGACGATGCGCCGTCCCTCACCCGGCGGCGCACCCTTGCGGGTTCGCCGCCACCCTCTCCCGCCAGCGGGAGAGGGAAGGGGCCCATCGCGTGAGCGATGGGAAGGGTGAGGGATGGCTGCGCGCTGATCCGATCGCTACCATGCGCTTATGACGCCCTCCCCCGCCCGCTTCGCCGCCGCGATGGTCGCGGCCGAGGTGCTCGGCATGCTCGGCATCTCCGCCTTCCCGGCCCTCCTGCCGAGCTTCACGCGAAGCTGGGGCCTGAGCGCCACCGAGGCCGGCTGGATCAGCGGGCTCTATTTCGCCGGCTATGTGGTGGCGGTGCCGCTGCTCACCGCCCTCACGGACCGCATGGCCCCGCGCCGCATCTATCTCGCCTCGACCGCCTTGGGCGGGATCGCCAATCTCGGCTTCGCCCTCACCGCGCACGACTTCTGGAGTGCGGTCGGCTGGCAGGTGCTCGCGGGCATCGGGCTTGCCGGAACCTACATGCCCGGGCTCAAGGCGCTCACCGACCGCATCTCGGGCCGGATGCAGTCGCGCGCGCTCGCCTCCTACACGAGCGGCTTCTCGCTCGCGATCAGCATCTCCTTTCTCATGGCGGGCGAGCTGGCACCGGCCTGGGGTTGGCGCTGGGCCTTCCTCGTACCCGCGGGCGGTGCTGCCGTCGCCTTCGCCATCGCCTGGCTCGCACTCGTGCCCACAGCGCTTCCGCAGGAGCGCCCGGGCACGCGCCGCCTTCTCGATTTCCGCCCGGTGCTGGCCAACCGCGCCGCGATGGGCTTCATGCTCGGTTATTGCTTCCACGTCTGGGAGCTCTTCGGCGTGCGCAGCTGGATGGTCGCCTTCCTCGCCTTCAGTGCCACCCTGCAGCCTGCCGGCAGCCCGATTTGGGAACCGACCTGGATCGCGACCGGCATGACCTTGCTCGGCGTCTTCTTCAGCGTCGGCGGCAACGAGCTCTCGCTGCGCTACGGCCGCCGGCCGACGCTCGCGGCGCTGATGTCGCTCTCGGCCCTCTTCGCCTGCGGCATCGGCTTCGCCGCCGCCTGGGACTATCGCCTCCTCGCCCTCCTGGCACTCTTCTACGGCGGCCTGGTGATGGCGGACTCCGCCTCGCTCACGGCCGGCCTGGTCGAGGCGGCAACGCCCGGCTTCCGGGGCGCGACGATGGCGCTCTATTCCTCGATCGGCTTCCTGGGCGGCTTCTTGGGCCCGCTCGTCTTCGGCAACGTGCTGGATCGCGCAGGTGGAGCGCATGACGTCCATGCCTGGGGCCTCGCCTTCGCCAGCCTCGGCATCGCGGTCGCCTGCGGGCCGCTGGCACTCTTCCTGCTACGGCCGCGCCATGCGCCGAGTTGAGCGGCATCCGCTTGCTTTTCGGCAGCTGTACCGCTATATTGTAGCACAAGTACTACAATGGAGCGTGACATGCGGGCCGTCAGTGCACGTGAAGCCAACCAGTCTTTCGCGAAGGTGCTCTCCCGCGCCGAGGCGGGCGAGGAGGTCGTGATCACCCGGCGCGGCCGGCCCGTGGCCGTGCTTGCGCCTTATCGCGCTCCGGCGATGACGCCCGAACGGGAAGCCGCGATCGAGCGGGCCAAGAGGATGATGGAGAAGGGCCTGCCCTGGGGGCGCGCGTTTCGCCGATTCACACGCGACGAAATGCACGAGCGTTGATACTACAGTGAGGCGTAACATGCGGACCGTCAGCGCGCGCGAAGCGAACCAGGCATTCGCGAAAATGCTCTCCCGCGCGGAGGCCGGCGAGGAGGTCGTCATCACCCGGCGCGGCCGGCCCGTGGCGGTGCTGGTACCTTATCGCGCTCCGGCGATGACGCCCGAACGGGAGGCCGTAATCAAACGTTTCGAGCGGATGTTGAAGAAGGGCTTGCCGTGGGGCTCCTCATTTCGCCGCTTCACAAGAGATGAGATGCACGAGCGGTGATCGTCACGCTCGACACGAACGTCCTCGTCTATGCCATGGGACCTGCGCAGGACCGGAAGTGCATCATTGCCCGAGAGCTTGTGCTGCGAGGCGTTCGGCTGGGAAATTTGATAGTGCTCCTGCAGACCTTGATCGAGTGCAGCAGCGTCGCCATTCGCAAGGTTGGGATGGGGACGACGGAAGTTCAGAATGCCGTCGCCCTCTGGCGCGAAGCGTTGCCGGTGGAACCAACCATTTACGAAGATTTGCCCACGGCGCTCAGCATGGTGGCACGGCATCGCCTTGCCTTCTGGGATGCAATCCTGTGGGCGACCGCGCGCCGTATCGGCGCGCAGTATTTCTTGACCGAGGATTTTCAAGACGGACGGACGTTGGAAGGCGTCCGCTTCGTCAATCCGTTTGCAGCCGGGAACGACTCCTTGATCGAGCGCATCCTGCCACGCTGAGCCGGCTACCCCCGCGCGCGCGGATGCGCCTTCTCGTAGACGGCGATGAGGGTCTCGGCCTCGACCTCGGTGTAGCGCTGCGTGGTCGAGAGCGAGGCGTGACCGAGGAGCTCCTGGATCGTGCGCAGATCGCCGCCGGCGGCCAGGAGATGGGTGGCGAAGCTGTGGCGGAGCGCGTGCGGCGTCGCACTCTCGGGCAGGCTGAGCCAGACGCGCAATTTCCGCATCTGGCCCTGCACGATGGCGGGATCGAGTGCCGCCCCCCGCGCGCCGAGAAAGAGTGCTCCGCTCGGGCCCGGGTCGTAGGGGCAAAGTGCGAGATAGCGCGCGATCGCCTCGCGCACGACCGGGAGCACCGGTACCAAGCGCTCCTTCCTTCCCTTGCCGAGCACGCGCAGCACCTCACCCGAGGGGGCCTCGTGCCGCTTCAGGCCCAACGCCTCGCCGATGCGCAGGCCGCCGCCGTAGAGGAGTGTGAAGATCGCCACGTCGCGCGCCGCGATCCACGGCACCTCCGAGAGCGCGGCGGCCTTGTCGATGACGTCGGCGGCATCCGCGACCGTGAGCGCCTTGGGCAGCGAGCGGGGCAGCTTGGGCGTGCGCACGGCGCGCACCGCCGCCGCATCCGCGAGCCCGCGGCGCTCGCAAAAGCGGAAGAAGCTGCGCAGCACCGAAAGCGCGCGCGCGCTCGAGCTGCGCGCGAGCCCGTCCATCGTGCGCCGCGCGAGCCAGGCGCGGAAGTCGGCCGCACGCAACGCCGCGAGCGACGCGAGCTTTGGCGCCTCGCCGAGATGCCCGGCCAGGAAGGCCATGAAGCTCGCGAGGTCGCGGCCATAGGCCTCGACCGTGTGGAGGGAGGCGCGCCGCTCGTTGGCGAGCCAGCTCTGCCATGCCATGATCGCCGCGCGCAGGTCCGCGGCCGCGATGAAGGCTTCGGCGCCTAGAGGGGCAGGTCCAGCCATGCGCGGATGCTGATCTCGACGACGCGCGCGAGAAAGCCGAGAAGCTCCGTGCCCTGGCCCGGATGGAAGCGGCTCTCCTTGCGCGAGCCGAGGGCCAAGAGGCCGACCGGCGTCGCCGGGCTGATCTTGAGGCGCAGCATCGCGTCGGAGCGCACGAGGGCGGCGCCCGCGCCGAAGATGGCGCGCTCGCCGCGCACGCTCTGGCGCAAGAGCAGGTCGCGCGCCGGGCCGAGGAGGCGGTCGACGGCGCCGCGGTCGAGCAGGCGCACGCCGGTCGTCTCGCAGCGCGGCGGCGGGCTTCCCGCGGCCTCGATGCAGAGTGCGGCCACGTCGAGGCCGAGGAAGACCGGCAAATCGATGGTGGTCACTTGGATGAGGTGCTCGAAGCTCGACGCCCCCATGAGCGCCAGCACGGCACGGTGCACGCGCGCCTGGCTCTTGAGGTTGAGGCGCGCGAGCCCGACCATCTGCTGGCCCTCCTCCTCGAGCTCGCGCAGGCGCCGCTTGAGGCGCTCAGCCATGAAGCGCTGCAGGTCGACGATGCGGTCCCCGCTCTCGCGCTCGAGGCTCAGGAGGGGGGCGAGCAGCTCGGCATGCTCGGCGAGAAACTCGGGATGCGCGCGCAGATAGGCGAGGACTTGGGAATCGTCCAGGCCGCTCTCGAGCTCGGGGGTCGCTTGTTCGTTAGGCTTTTGCAACGGCGCGCGGTCCCTGTTCGTGTCCGAGGATCGACTGGCCCGTCTTGGCCCAGTCGGCGAGGAATTGGGCGAGGCCCTTGTCGGTGAGCGGATGGACGAAGAGCTGGCGCAAGACCTGCGGCGGCAAGGTCGCGACATGGGCGCCCAGCCGCGCCGCCTCGACGACGTGCAGCGGATGGCGCACGGAGGCGACCAGCACCTCGGTCTTGAAGCTCGGATATTGGCGATAGATCGCGACGATGTCGCGGATGAGCTCGATGCCCGGCTGGGAGATGTCGTCGAGGCGGCCGATGAAGGGGGAGATGAACGACGCCCCCGCCTTGGCTGCGAGGATCGCCTGGGCGGACGAGAAGCAGAGCGTCACGTTGACCATGCTGCCCTCGTCCGAGAGCGCCTTGCAGGTCTTGAGGCCGTCGATGGTGAGCGGCACCTTGACCGCCACGTTCTTGGCAAGCCGCGCCAAGCGGCGGCCCTCGGCCAGCATGGTGGCATGGTCGGTCGCGGTCACCTCGGCACTGACGGGCCCGGGGACCACCGCGCAGATCTCCTGGATGACGTCGAAGAACTTCTTCCCCGTCTTGGCGACGAGCGAGGGGTTGGTGGTGACGCCGTCGAGAAGTCCGGTGGTGGCGAGCTCACGGATTTCCCCCAAGTCGGCGGTATCGACGAAGAACTTCATGGCGGCCCCGCTCCTCTGCGAATACGCGCGCTCGCTCAGCTTACCCTCACCCCGGCCCTCTCCATTGCGGAGCAATGGGAGGGCGAGGGGGGCGTTCCGCCGCCCCCCGTTTCCGGCTACTACTGTAGCCAATGACCATGGAAAACACCATCTCGGCGAAGGCCGCGGGCTTCACGCAAAGGCTTGCGGTGCTGCTGCCCCTACCCTTGGCCGGCGCCTATGATTACGGCGTGCCGGAGGGCCTGGAGCTGGCGCCGGGCGATTTCGTGCGCGTGCCGCTCGGCAGCCGCGAGGCGATCGGCGTGGTCTGGGGCGAGGCCACGGGCGAGGTCGCCGCGCACAAGCTCAAGGCGGTCGGTGGGCGCCTCGACACCCCGCCTCTCCCGGAGGCCGAGCGCCGCTTCATCGATTGGGTGGCCCATTACACCCTCTCCCCGCCAGGGGTGGTGCTGCGCATGGCGATGTCGGCCTCCCGCGCGCTCGAGCCGCCGCGGCCGAGCCTTGCCTATGCGCGCACCCCCACCCCGCTCGAGGAGCTCGCTCTCAGGCTCACGCCCGAACGCCGGCGCGTGCTGGCGCTGCTCGAGGATGGCCCGCCGCGGAGCCCGCTCGAACTCGCACGCGAGTCGGGTGTGACGCCCGGCGTCATCAAGGGCCTCTTGGCCGCGGGTGCGCTCGAGGCGGTGGCGCTCCCGCCCCCTTCGCCCTTCGCGCTGCCCGACCTCGGCCACCCCGGTGTCGAGCTCTCAGCCGCACAAGCGGCAGCGGCCGCCACTTTGCGCGAGCGCGTCGCGGCAGGCGGCTTCAGCGTCACGCTGCTTGACGGCGTCACCGGCTCAGGCAAGACGGAGGTCTATTTCGAGGCCATTGCCGCGGCCTTGCGCGCGGGGCGGCAGGCCCTCGTGCTGGTGCCCGAGATCGCCCTTACCCAGCAGTGGCTCGCGCGCTTCGAGCGTCGCTTCGGGGTCGCCCCCGCGGCGTGGCACTCCAATCTCTCCTCCGCGGCGCGGCGCATGACTTGGCGCGCGGTCGCGGAAGGACGGGTGAAGGCGCTGGTGGGGGCCCGCTCGGCCCTCTTCCTACCCTTCCCCGAGCTGGGCCTCATCGTGGTCGACGAGGAGCACGACGCCTCCTTCAAGCAGGAGGACGGCGTCATCTACCATGCGCGCGACATGGCGGTGGTGCGCGGGCGCCTCGGCGGTCATGCCGTCGTCCTCGCCTCCGCCACCCCCTCGCTCGAGACGATCGAGAATGTGCGCCAGGGCCGCTACCAGGTGCAGCACCTGCCCGAGCGCCACGGCGGCGCCACGCTGCCCGAGATCAGCGTCATCGACATGCGCGCCCAAGCACCGGCGCGCCAATCCTGGCTCTCCCCGGCCTTGCGCCAGGCGCTCGCCGCGACGCTCGAGGCCGGCGAGCAGGCCATGCTCTTCCTCAATCGCCGCGGCTACGCGCCTTTGACGCTTTGCCGCGGCTGCGGCCACCGCCTGAAGTGCCCGCAATGCTCCGCATGGCTCGTCGAGCATCGCCTGCTCGGGCACCTGCAGTGCCATCATTGCGGCCATACCGCGAGCGTGCCGAGGGCGTGCCCGGAATGCGGTGCTCACGCCAGCTTCGTCGCCTGCGGTCCGGGCATCGAGCGCCTTGCCGAGGAGGTCGCGGGGCTTCTGCCCGCGGCCCGCCTCGCGATCGTGGCGAGCGACACGCTCGGCGGCCCCGAGGAGATCGCCGAGCTCGTCCGCCAGGTCGAGGCGCGCGAGATCGATGTGCTGATCGGCACCCAGATCATCGCCAAGGGCCATCACTTCCCGATGCTGACCCTGGTCGGCGTCGTCGATGCGGACCTCGGGCTCGACGGCGGCGAGTTGCGCGCGGCGGAGCGCACCTACCAGCTCCTCTCGCAGGTGGCCGGGCGGGCCGGCCGCGAGATGCGGCCCGGCCGCGTCCTCTTGCAGACCTACCGGCCCGACCATCCGGTGATGCGGGCGCTCCTCGCAGGCGAGCGCGAGAGCTTCCTCGCCGTCGAGGCGGAGATGCGGCGCCAGGCCGGCTTTCCCCCCTTCGGCCGGCTCGCCGCCCTCATCCTGGCGAGCCACGACGAGGCGGCCGTCGAGCGTGCCGCGCGCAGCTTCGGGCGCACCGCACCTCGGGGTGCCGGGATCGAGGTGCTGGGTCCGGCACCGGCACCCATGGCACTTCTGCGCGGCCGCTTCCGCCGCCGCCTGCTGCTCAAGGCCGCGCGCGGAACCAACCTCCAGGCCGTGCTCACGAGCTGGCTCGCGCGGGTCGAGGTGCCGCCAAGCGTGCGCGTCGTGGTCGACGTCGATCCCTACAGCTTCCTTTGAGATGGCGCGCTATCGCGGGCAACAGGCGATCGTATCGGTTTCGCTCGATGATTTGGCGCGCCGGTCCTGATCCGCTTGACTCGATGGCCATCGATGAAGTTGTATTATTGCAACGTGGGAGCGTGTGAGCCGAGGCTCACGGCATCCTCGCCCCTCGGAGGCGGATCGCCAAGCGCCTTCGGTCCGGGGCCTTCAAGGACCGTTCCCGCTTAACCTCCGCCGCGCCGCACTCTCCAGATCTGCCAACCGCCGGCCGTCCGGGCAATGCCCGGCCGGCTCGAGCCGCTGTGCGCTTTGGCTCGTCCCACCTGCCGACGCATCCTTTAACCCCTCAGCAAGGAGGAACGCTCCCATGGACCCCAGGCCCAAGAAGAATATCCTGCGTGATGACAACGACAACCCCGTGTACGACAAGAAAGGTCACGTCATCGAAATACCGCCCGGCGAGGATCCCCACTTCTTCATCGAGCAAGGCCTGCTTGATCGCATGCGTACGGGTGGCGTTCCGAATGAGGAAGAATTGCGTGCAATGGCTCGAATCTTGATGTCCCTGATCAAATTTGGGCAAGGAGGTCCCTGGGATTCGCAGCGGATCAAAGGCGTATCTGTGCCCGAGTTTGTCGATTATGCGACGATCGCCATCGGACTATACGGCGCTGCCGCCGGTATCCCTATAGAGACATTGTTCGCTATCCAAGACAATTACGCGTGGATTATGTCTCAGTATCCCAAAGGTACTGTATATGACGAAACCTATACCCACTTGCCGGAAAGAAATGTAGGGAATACCGAGCTCGGCTACGAATTGTACAAATCCGGTAAGATCAGCCCGTCGAAGAAGTGATGCGCATTTCGACATGCGCATTTGGATATGCTGGCCGATGCGGCGTGCGGCTGCTACAATTTTCCTGCCATGACCTCTGACGATGTGCAACCTCCAGCGGCGCCGCCGCCTGCGCAACGGCGGCGCCGCAGGGTGGCGATCTTTCTCTGGCCGGTTGCCTTCGCGATCGCGGGGCCCGCCGGTCTGGTCCTGTTCTGGTCGATCTCCTCTGATGCGGCAGTCTTCATCGGCCTTCCGTACCTCGGCCTGTGGGGGGCCGCGGCATTCGTTGCGTTTCTCCTTGCCATGATAAAGATGATTGGACGGCGGTGGCGTGGCGCTCTGTCGCTCTCCATTATGCCCCTGGCGGCACTCGCGCTGTTCGTGAACTTCAAGACCGTCTGGGATTTTGCCGCCGACGCGGGCGTATACATTCATTTCCGTGCGACGCGCGCCGCACTTCTCGCGGACATTGCCAAGCTGCCGACGGACAAAGGGCCGCGCCTCGCGATCTTCGACTGGAGCGGTTTCAGCGGCTCCGAACGTGCCTTCGTCTATGACGAGAGCGACGAGATCGTGCTCGCCAAGGAGGCGCGATCGGCGGCATGGAAGGAGCGGACTGCCAAGACCGAGCTGGGTTGCGAACTGGTGCGGGTGAAGCCGGTTGGGGACCATTTCTATATTGTCGACGTCTACTGTTAGAGCGGCTCTGCTTCAGCCTGCATGGCGGCCCGGCAACAAGCCCGCCGGCCCCAGCGCCCCTGGGCACTCGCCGCCGGGGGCTGGGAAGGCGACGGTGACGTGACGCCGCTTTCGCCCCTGTGGCCGACGCGGCGCGCTGCTGCTACGATTTTTTCGCCGTGACCTCCGACGATATGCACCCACCGGCAGCCCCACCGCCTGCGAAACGGCGCCGCCGCAGGGTCGCTCTCCTGCTATTGCCGCTCGCTTTCGCGATGGCCGGACCTGCCGGCCTGGTCCTGCTCTGGTCGATCTCCTTCGACGCGGCCTTCATGTTTGCCTTCCCGTTCCTTGGCCTCTGGGCGCTCGCGGCGCTCATTGCCCTCGTCGTCGCCGTGATATTGGCGATCGGACGGAGGTGGCTTGAGGCCCTGTCGCTCGCCCTATTTCCTCTGGCTGTGCTCGTGGCGTTCTTGAACTTCATGAGCATGTGGGGATTTGCCGTCCAAACGGGCGAATACATCCATTTCCGCGTGAAGCGCGCGGCCTATCTCGCCGACATCGCCAAGTTGCCCATGGACAAAGGCCCGCGTCTCGCGATCTTCGACTGGGGCGGTTTCGCCGGTTCGCACGCCGTCGTTTATGACGAGAGCGACGAGATTATGCTTTCCAAGGAGAAGCGGTCGGAGGCTTGGAAGGAGCGCATCGCGGGGACGGAGCTGGCCTGCGGCGTGTGGGGGGAACCGGTCGGAGACCATTTCTATATCGTCCGCATCGCCTGTTAGTCGCCCCTCGCCGCGAGCGCCTTCCGTCCCATGAGCTTCCTTGCAGGCAGGTCGGCCAAAGAAGTGGCCCGATAGGCTCGGAGACTGCTACAATTTTAGCGTCATGAGTCCCTATCAAGCACAACCGCGTGTGTCACGCCGGCGCCGAGGGGTCGCCCTCTTCCTATGGTCGCTCGCTTTCGCGATGGCCGGGCCCGTGGGCTTGATCGCGCTGTCCTCGATCTCCTCTGATGCGGCAGTCTTCATCGGCCTTCCGTACCTCGGCCTGTGGGCGGCCGCGGCATTCGTTGCGTTTCTCCTTGCCATGATAGAGATGATTCGACGGCGGTGGCGTGGCGCCCTGTCGCTCTCCATTCTTCCCCTGGCGGCGCTCGCGATGTTCGCGAACTTCAAGACCGTTTGGGATTTTGCCGCCGACGCGGGCGTATACATTCATTTCCGTGCGACGCGCGCGGCGCTTCTCGCGGAAATTGCCAAGCTGCCGACGGACAAAGGGCCGCGCCTCGCGATCTTCGACTGGAGCGGCTTCCTCGGCTCCGTGCGTGCCTTCGTCTATGACGAGAGCGACGAGATCGCGCTCGCCGAGGAGGGGCGCTCGGCGGCATGGAAGGCGCGGACTGCCAAGACCGAGCTGGGTTGCGAACTCGTGCGGGTGAAGCCGGTTGGGGACCATTTCTATATTGTCGACGTCGACTGTTAGAGCGGCTCTGCTTCAGCCTGCATGGTGGCCCGGCAAAAAAAACTTGGCAGCCCCAGATGGTCGGCGGCGTCGTGGGGGCGGAGCCGGTCGGGGGCCATTTCTATATTGTCCGCATCGGCTGTTAGTCGGCCCTCGTCGCGTGATGGCGATCCTCCGAGCTTCCTTTGGGCCCTTAACTGGCCAATAATCGACCTGCGCGGCAGGGAAGTGCGGGAAAAGGGAGGGAGCGATGGACAAGGCGATCGGCAAGGCGGAGCCTGACGCGGAGATCGTCGCCATCCGGCACGATATCCATCGCCATCCCGAGCTCTCCTATGAGGAGACGCGGACGAGCGATCTCGTGGCCGAGCGGCTCGCCCGTTGGGGCTACGAGGTGCACCGGGGGCTCGGCAAGACCGGCGTCGTCGGCACGCTCAAGCGCGGCGGCGGCACGAGGCGCATCGGCATCCGCGCCGACATGGACGCGCTCCCCATCCACGAGACGACGAACCTGCCTTACGCGAGCGTGCATCCCGGCAAGATGCACGCCTGCGGCCACGACGGTCATACCGCGATGCTGTTGGGTGCGGCCAAGGCGCTCGCCGAGGCGCCGAGCTTCGACGGCACCGTGCACCTCATCTTCCAGCCGGCCGAGGAAGGCCAGGCGGGCGCGCGGAGGATGATCGAGGACGGCCTCTTCCGCCGC
>Ga0074044_10001819_pt1 | contig 18963 bp, 20 predicted proteins | sample BogForMeECP23OM1_FD_94443 | JGI IMG/M metagenome (GOLD analysis project Ga0074044, IMG submission 94443) | Bog forest soil microbial communities from Calvert Island, British Columbia, Canada - Bog Forest MetaG ECP23OM1 | ecosystem: Environmental > Terrestrial > Soil > Wetlands ...
CTCGCCCCGGCTGCGCAACCCCGACCAGCTACGCCGGGGCGAGCGCTGCCGTCTTCGCCCCGTCACCAACAGGGGGTCAATTTTCGACGCCGATCGGGGGTCAAAATTGGACGCCGATTGACAAACAATGGTTGTCGGGCATTTTTTGGCGTCCTAACGATCCTGCCGCGATTGGTCATCGCCGCGCTTGCGGCGGGTTGCCTTGTTTCGTCCACTCTGGCTTTCGCCGGCGACGGCGGCGCGGGCGTTTTCGATAAATGGTTGAATCCGGACGCGCCGGAGTGCGTCCCCGTCTCCGCTTTCACGGTGACGGATCTCACGGCCGAGCAGTTCCAGTTCGTGCGCGCGCTCTATGTCGCGATTCCACCAATTTCGCGAAAACTTCCTCCTGGTGATCGTGCGGTCATGGCAAGATCGGGGGACGCGGTGATGCTCGCTCTGGTCGCGGACGGCCAGTCTTGCGCCCGGTTTCTGGCCCCCGATTTCATCCAAGCGATGGTGACTCAGGTCGGCCAGGGCATGACCGTCGGGCTGGGCACGCCACTATGACGAATGGGCATCGATACGCCCGCGTGCGAGCAATTTCGTGGTCCATCGGCGCGAGATGTCGATCTGCGCGATGTCGCTGGTGCCATGCTGGCGCTGCTTGAGGCGCGGATGTGCTCCGCAGGTTTCGGCGATGTTCTAGACGAGGCGGTTGAGCTGACGAGAGCATGGAGGGCTTCGTGATGCTCTGGATCCCCTATTTAATCTTCGCAGGCGCGCTGCTATTCGCCATCGCATCGGCTGGATTAGGCACGATCGCCGTAGCCCATCGCCGCGTCGATCTCATGGCCTCCAACGCCATCATGTTTGCTCTTAGCGTGAGCGTCGCGACAACTATATATTTGTCCGTCCTGCCGGTGATCCGATGAGCGAAAGCTGGCGGTTTTGGCGGGATGCGCTGGCGGGGAGGAGTTCCAGAAGCGACACCTGGGCAATCTCATTGCGGTTACTTCATTCAACGAACTTACCTGAGCCTGCGGTACGCGACTCTACTCGAGGATCCGGAGGCGCAACGATTCGACGCGCGCCCCCGCAGTTCATGGGTTGCGCCTTCGTCGCCGATGCATGGGAGCTCGTCCGATGCAGACGCCGTCTATCCGTTGATCTACTGGCCGGTCGGCATCGCGCTCAGCGGCCGGTTGTTCTTCGAGATCGCGAGGCGCATGTGACGCCGCGCCGCAATAGACGCGCAGCTTCGCGATCGACACGACCAAGGTATGTCCAGCGAACCACTGAATGGCGCCGAAAGCGCGGACAAGCGTCAACTCGCAATCAACTGATTCGATGCGGCGTGGAGCGCAAGCCCGACGATGCCTCCGACGAGCGCGCCGTTCAAGCGAATGTACTGCAGGTCAGTGCCGATTTCCATTTCGAGCTTGCGCGTGATCTCTTGTTTGTCCCAGCCCTTGACGATATCGGCGATCCAGCGGCCAATCGCGGGCCGAGCGCGTGGCAAAGTCTTGCCGATCGCGGCCAAACACCAGGCGTTCAGTTTTTGCTGAACGACCTGATCGTCGGCGAGCGCACTCCCGAGCCGCGAAAAGGCGTTGGCGGTCCACGTGCGGATTCGAGAGCGCTCACCCGACAGATCGGCGATGACGTCGCCTTCAAGTCGGTCCACAGGCTCGCGGTGAGATCGCTCTCCGCGAGGGAGGCCAGAGTTTCTCGCGCAACGGTTGCGATCTGCTCCTTCAGCGCCGGCGACGTTCTTAGGTTCTGGCGCAGCTCTTCGATCGCTCGGTCGATCTCATGCCAGATCTGGTGCTCGGGATCCCAGGCTGCCTCTTCCAAAAGGTGAGCAACGCCCTCGACAAACCGGTTGACGACATAGGCGTCGAGGAACCCGGGAGTGTAACGCGAAACCCTGCCGAACTCGATCTTGATCGCGTCGCGATTGTTAGACACCCAGTCCCGCAGCCAAAGCAGGACCTTCTTGAGGATCGCCCGATCGCGGTCCCTGTCGATGACTACGGTCATCAAGCGGTCGACCACAGCGACAAGGTCGAGCGATTCCATCAGCGATCCGGCCATACGCTGGACAAAGGTCCTGACCTCGGAGTCCTCAACAGTCTCAAGGGTCGGTGGAACGAGATCGCATAGCGCGTCAGCAAGGTCGCGGCTGTTGGCTGGCTCGCTCAGCCATTCCGACGCCGTCGCCGCCAAATCGAGGCGAACAAGCTTCTCGATGACATTTTCCGAGGTCAGGAAATAAGTCTCGATGAAGGAGCCGACGCTCTCGGCGATGCGATCCTTGTTTCTCGGGATGATCGCGGTGTGCGGCAAACGCAAACCCAGCGGATGCCGGAAGAGAGCAACAACCGCGTACCAGTCCGCGATTGCTCCGGCAACGCCGGCCTCGGCAAACGCCCGCAGCCACTGGAACGCTGGGATAGCGTGTTGCCAGATCGAGCTCGCGGCAAAGGCTACCAGCATCGCAACCAGGGCGGCCAAGGCCACAAGGCGCATGTGCTTCAGTCTTGCGAGCTTCTCATCCTCGCTCATGCGTCGCCCTCGTCGACCGCCCGTATATCGGCAGGCCCCTCGATTCGAGGAGCATCGTCGCTAAACGAAAGCACTGAGCCCGGTGATAGCCTTACCGACGATGAGCGTGTTCATTTCGCGCGTGCAAAACGACCGACATGATTTTCGAGCAAGATACCGTTCCCGCCCAGCAGTTCCCGCGCATAGCCGACTGTCTCGCGACACTTGACCGTGGCGCAGGCCTTGGCGAGCGACGCATGCTCGTCTTCCATCAGGCCCTGGTCTTGCAACTGGGCAAGCCGTAGCATCACCGCCTAGTTGCCGAGCATGCGCACGAGCAGGTCCTGGACAAGTTGAAAGCCGCCAATCGGCTTGCCGAATTGCTTGCGTTCGAGCGAATGAGTTGCCGTTTTGCAGGCGGTCCGCCTCGGGCACGCGGCAATCTTTCAGCGTCATGAGTCCGTTCTGCACCACCCGCAACGCCATCTTGGTCTTGATCTTCTCGACCGAAAAGCCCGGATTTCCCTTTTCGACGACGAAGCCTTTGACCTGTCCGGAGGCTTCATCGCGGGCCCAGATGACGTTGATGTCGGAGAAGGTGGAATTTCCGATCCACTTCTTTTGTCCATTGAGGATCCATGTGTCGTCTTCGCGGCGGCAACTCGTCGTCATACCGCCCGAGGTCGCGGAGCCGACCAGCGGTTCGGTGAGGCCAAACGAGCCGATCTTCTCCCAACTCATCATCGTCGGCAGCCAGCGCGACTTCTGGCTCTCGTCGCCGCAAAGGTAGATCGAGCCTGCCGAGAGCCCGGTGTGGACGCCCCGGAAAGTGGCGATCGACGAATCGATGCGCGCCAATTCCATGGCCAGCACGCCGTTCAGCAGCCAGCTTCCGCCGGCAGACCCGCAACCCTGATAGCCGACCCCGGCGATGTGGACGTCGAGAGCCACCAGCTTCGGGATGATCTCATGCGGAAATTGGTCTCTGCCCCAGTAGTCCTCGATGATCGGCGCGACCTCGGTCTCCATGAAGTCGCGCACGCGCTTCACAACCGCCCGCTCCTGCGGATCGAGCAGGTCGGCGATTCGATAGAAGTCGCCATTGATTGGCGGGGGAACAGATTCTTTTCCAGGCGCAGGAGCAGCCGCCGTGACGGACATATCATCCTCCTTTGACCAAATATTCGCCGTCGCCCGCCTGCCGCAACCATCTCCCGTGGGCGACGCCAGCGCGCCGCTCATGATTTCCGTCGCCATGCGCAGCGCGACGCCGGCGCGCGCTCAAATCACCGCAAGGGTTCAGCCGCAGCCAATCACTTCTTCGCGGCTGCCATCGCCTCCCGTGCGACTTACGCTGTCGCGCAGCTCAACCAGGCTGTCCCGCAACCGGTCCGTGATGATCGCCGTCGCGTCGCTGGTCGTTTTCTTCGCCAGCTCGGCGACGTCGCGAGTGTTCTGCATGGTGATCTCGAACGCCTTCTTGGCGTACTCGCTTTGCTTGGCGAGCATCTGTTGCGGGTCGCCCGACGGACGAAAATCGCGCACCATTGCCGATGTCTCGCGAAACGCGGCTTCGATGATCTCGCCTTGCTTTTCGGCAAGCGCTCTTGCGCCCTCGCCCGCCGCCTGCGCCGAGCGGCCGAGCGCATCGATATTCTTCAGATTCATGTCGACAAGTTTGTCGACATCGACCTTGGGCAGGCCCAGGCGCGCGCCGAAGGCCTTCATCTGGTCCAAGAACGATTCCGTCGTCATCTTTCCCTCCTCATGCTGGACCGCGCGTTGTCGCCGGTCCCTCTCGCCAGCCTATTTGTCTCCGGCGAGAGAACTCTTGCCGCGGGCGCCGTCCACGGCGCTTTCTCAGGCGGCTTTGCGCGGCGTGATGAGCACCAACGATTCTGCGATCAGAGCCGGCTTCTCCGAACCCTCGATCTCCAAAGTGTTGCTGGTCTTCATGACCACGCCGCCGCCTTTCCGTTCGACGTCCAACAAGGCGACGCGCAGCCGAACGCGGGCGCCCGCTTTGACCGGCGCCAGAAACCGCACCTTATCCAGCCCGTAATTGAACGCGGCACCGGCGTCCGTCGGAACCGCTCCGATCTCCATCTGCAGCGGCGCGACAAGCGCGAGTGTCAGGTAGCCATGCGCAATCGGCGCTCCATAAGGGCTCTCGCGCTTTGCGCGTTCGACATCGACATGTATCCATTGTCGATCGCCGCTGCACTCGGCGAATTGATTAATCCGGGACTGATCCACGGTCACCCAGCCCGAGACGCCGATCTCCTTGCCGACGTATTGTGAAACGTCCGAAAGGGTGAACTCGATCAAGATCATTCTCCCACCGGGTTACGCATTCACGCATTCCCGATTTTTTCATTCGGCGAGAAACTTCTCGACGATTGCCGCCGACTCGACCGGGCGGGTCACCATGAACAGGTGGCCTTCGTCCAGAATCTCGAGCCGAGAATTTGGTATTAGCCGGGCCATCAACCTGCCGTTGGCCAGCGGGACAATAGGATCATCCCGCCCGGCGAGGATGAGGGTCGGCTGTTTCAACGTCCAAAGCCACGGCAGGCTCGTCCACCCCGCCATTGCGAGGATTTGGTAGGCGTAGCCAATTCGGCTTGCTCCCGAAATGGCGTCGGGAGAGAGCCGGTCGAGGCTCGCCGACAACTGTCCTTCGAGTTTCTCGATAATCGCCGATTGCATTGGACGCAGGTCGGGTAGCCCAAGGAACTCCCTCGCCTCCGCGGGCGTGCAATCCACGTTGGGCGTCCACTTCATTCCTTGGTCACTCCCGTTTTCGTGGCGAGCAGCGGAGGCCTTATCGCCTCGCCCGTCGACATGCGGATCGCCGGTGGTCCTTCGATCGAACCCGCGCGGCGACCCGCGAAGTTTCAAGCCGGAGGGATCAGGATTTTGCCCCCGAGCCCGCCGAGCCCGACTTGAAGCTCTGGCGAACTTCCGCGATGCTTTCCGTGATGCGGTCGGCGACGACCTTGAAGGCGTCCGCATTGGCCTTCTGGATTCGCTCCGCGACTTCGCGGGTGTTGCCGACTGCAGCGTCAAGAGCGCGGTTGACCGCCTCGGTCTGCTTGGCGAGGAGCTCTTTTGGATCGCCGGTCAGCTTGACTGAGCGCGCCATCTCGACGGCCTCGCGAAACGCAGACTCGATTGTCTCTTTCTGTTTCGCTGCTATAGACTTGACGCTTTCCGATGTGATCTGGGCGGTTTGCGTCAGCGCCACGAAGTTTTTCTGGTGGGTGATCACCAGCTTGTCGACGTCGACTTTCGGCAGCCCGAGATCGAGCGCAAACTGCCGGACGATATCGATGAACGATTGCTTGCCTTCTTCAGTCATGACCTACTCCCTTCTTGCGCCGACGTTTTGAAGACTCACGATCGTCGGCTATGTCGAGCTAGTGGAACCTCAAAGCATGTTCGACCGAATACAGTGCGAGTCCGGCGAGACCGCCGATGAAGGTTCCATTCAGGCGGATGTATTGCAGGTCCCGGCCGATGTTCAGTTCGATGATCGTGATCATCTGATCGACATCCCACGATCTGATTTGATCGGTGATGAACCGAGCCACCTCTCGTTTGTGCGACTGAATGAACGTTTGCAGGACCTGCACCACGCCCAGGTTGATATCGGCGCGAACCTTCGGCTCGTCGGCCAACTTGCGTCCGAGATCGGCGAGAAACCGTCCAAGGTGGACTTCCAAGAACGAATCTTCGCTTTGCGCGTCTTTTTGCAGGAACGCGCTGATGCTCTGCCAAAAATCCTCCGCCAGGCCCCTGATTTCGGGTCGGGCGAGGAATTCGCGCTTCAGCGCCTCCGCTTTGGCAGCGTATTCTGGAGACGACCCGAGTTTTTCGACGAACTCTCGCGCGAACCGATCGAACTCCTGCCGAAGCGGATGATCGGGTTTGGCCTTGGCCTCTTCGATCGCGGCCGAGACCAGCGCAACGAACCGTCGGACAAGGTAGGCGTCCGCGCGAAAGAGGTTGAAGAGCGTCGGCAGTTCACGCCGCATCTTCTCGCGAATGGCCTCGTGCGTTTTCTCGTCATTGAGAAGCCGGTGAAGCCCGACAAGCACTTCGTCAAACAGGCGCTGGTGGCGTTGATCATCGACAAAAGCTGAAATCAGCTTTGCGGCGAACGGAGCGAGTTCGACCTCGTTCAACTGTTGCGTGATCCTTTGCGCCACGAAAGCTCGCAACCCGGTCTCTTCGATCGCCGACAACGCTTGCGGCAGCAGGCGCAACGCGAATCGCGAAAGCGAGGCGCTGCGCTCGTCGTCGGCCAGCCAATCCGCCGCGAGCGCGGCGAAGTCCACCGAACCGAGCTTCTCCGTGATCGGGTCGGGCGCAAGAAACTGCTCCTGCACGAAATCCCCAAAGCTCTGGGCGATCCGTTCGCGATTGCTGGAGATGATTGCGGTGTGAGGGAGCGGGATCCCGCAAGGGTGACGGAAAAGCGCGACGACCGCGTACCAATCGGCGAGCGCGCCAACCGCCGCGGCTTCGGCCCACGCCGCGACATAGGCGAGGCTCCAGTGATGGGGCTCGATGAGCCGCGCGACGATCGCGATCACGAGGCTCGCGACGAACAGCGCCGTGGCGATGATCTTGATGCGCAGCAGATCTCTTGATCGCTGCGCGTCAGCCAGAGTTCCAGCGACTGGAAGCGATACGATCGGCGCAGAGCCGTTTGTCGACGCAGTGACGTCCACTTCAGTCCTCGGCGATAAAGTGGCGAAAGATCGCCGCCGTCTCGTGCGGTAGCGTGACAATGAACAGATGCCCGCAATTCATGACCTCGAGTCTCGCGTCGGGGATCATTCGGGTCAGGATGCGGCCGTTCACCAGCGGGACGATCGGGTCGTCGTGGCCCATGACGACAAGCGTCGGCTGCTTGAGCGTGCGCAGCCAAAAAATGCTCGTCCACCCCGCGACCGCGAGAAGCTGGTAGAGATAGCCTAGGTTGGACGCGCCCTTCATGTTTTCCGCGTGCACTTTCACGAGGCTGGGATCCAGGCGAAAATTTCCGCCGTAGATTTCCGCCGCGATCGAATGCAAGTAGTCCGGGTCCATGTATCGGCGTGGACTCGCCATTTTCAGAAGGACCGACGGCTTTCCCGGCACCATCAATCCGCCGGCGGCGGTGGCGGCGAGGATGAGTCGGCGGCAAAGACCGCGATTCTGATGCGCGAATTGCTGGGCGATCGCCCCGCCCCAAGAAACGCCCGCGACATCAACTTTGTCGTAGCCGAGCTGTCTCGTCAGCGCCGCAGTCCACCGCGCCACGGTCGATGGACGATAAGGAAGCGCTGGCAATGGCGAGCGCCCGACGCCGGGAATGTCGAAAATGATCGTTTCCACGTCGCCCATCGCGCGCATGAACGGCTCGGCCAGCTCGACGTTCGCCCCGATTCCGTTGAACAGCAGCAGCGGAGGACGATTCTTTGCCCCCGGCTTGGTGACGACCCACAAATCCTGGTCGAACACGCGCATCATTCGAGCGTTCATTGAAGGGCCGCCGGCTCTTTGGGGAGTCTGCGCTTCACGAGGTGGCGCTCCGTTCAAATCTGCCTCATGCATTGAAAACGTAGGTCCCCGGCGCCGCCTCACGCGGCGGAAACTCCTCGCTTCCCAACCGGCTCCGGGCCGGGACCTTTTCGCCGGAGCGCGCCGACAGCCAACCGGACCAATGCGTCCACCAGCTTCCTCCATGTTTCTCGGCGGTTCCGGCGAACGCGTCGGGGTCGGACGATTTCGCAAGGCCCACGACAAACGAGGCCTTCGGGTTTCCGGGCGGATTAATTAGGCATTGCAAATGTCCGGCATTCGAAAGGATGAAGGTCGTCTCGTCGCCGAGGAGTCGGGCCGTCTGATAGACTGACTTCCAAGGCGTGATGTGATCGGTCGTGCCGGCGACCACGTAAGCCTCGACCTTGACTTTCCCGATGTCGATTGGCGTTCCCAGGATCGACAGCGCGCCGGGGCGACGAAACGGATTGGTTTCGATCAGATCGAGAAAGTCCGAGTGAAGCCGCGCAGGCAGCGCCGTCGTATCGTTGTTCCAGAATAGGATGTCGAAGGCCGGCGGAGCGTTGCCGAGAAGATAGTTGTTGACCCAGTAATTCCAGATCAGGTCGTTCGGCCTCAGCCAGGCGAAAACTTTGGCCAGGTCGCGCCCGTCCAGGACCCCGCGAGCCTTTGACGCCTTCCTGGCCGCTTCGATCGTCACAGGCGTCACCAATGTCCCGAGCGTCGTATCTTCGACTGTCGAGGGGTCGAGCGTGCAAACGGCAAGGACCAGGTTGGACACTTTCGAGTGGCCCCGGCCCGCTTGCCATGCCACATAAGCAGACGACGTGATCCCGCCGGAGCAGACCCCCATCACGGAAACGTCGGCGCTTCCTGAGATGGTCCGCGCGACATCCACCGCGTCGTCGACGGCCCTCACATAGGTGTCAAGACCCCAGTCGCGCTGCTCCGGCTTTGGATTCCGCCAGGAGATGCAGAAGACCTGGAACCCTTCCTGCAACAGGAATCGGAACAGGCTTTTTTCCGGCGTGAGGTCGAGCGAATAGTATTTGTTGATCTGCGGCGGGGTGATGAGGACCGGACGACGCCATACCTCCTCCGTCAGAGGCTTGTAATGGATGAGTTCAAAGACCGGGTCGCGGAACACCACCGCCCCGGCCATGGTCGCGATATTCTTGCCGAGCTCAAATGGCCGAGAGTCGACCTGGGAGGGCATTCCGCCGTTCTTGATCAAGTCCTCGATATAATTTTTGAGGCCCTCCCATAGGCTCTCCCCGCCCGTGTCGACCAGCCCCTTCAGTGCGGCCGGATTGGAAAGGAGCGCGTTGGTTGGCGCGACCGCGTCGATGAGCATGCTTGAGATCAGTTTGGCGCGCGCGCGGTCGTGCTCGTTCAGATCGACCTTGTCGACGAATGTCGAGACCGCGTCGCTCCAGGCCAGATAGCTTTGGAGCACCTTCCGGTGGACGGCGCTCGTTTTCCATGCCGGATCGCTGAAGCGCTTGTCTCCAGGCGCGACAGCGAGCGTTCCTTCGCTCGCGACGGCTTTTCCGACATCGCCGAGAAAGGAGACCCATTGCTTCACGGCGATGTCCGGCTGGGAAATCGCCGCCTTGAACACCGTCCGCGCGGCGTCGACAAAGTCCTGACCGCGCAGGCCAACCATTGGATTGAGCGCGAGCGTATGTTTCGCCGCCTCGTCGGCCACGGATTCGCTCGTAGACGAGCGGTCTTGCGAAGAGTTTCCCATCTTTACGCGGCTCCCATCATCAGCTCGTCTTGCTCGCCGGGATCAGCAGCGCGAGGGCGTCTGCGATCAGGGCGGGCTTGTCGCTGTTTTCGATTTCGAGGACATTCTTGGTCCGTACGAGAAGCTGGCCGTCGCTCTTTTCTTCGACGCCATCCAGCGAGACGCGCAGCCGTACGCGCGCGCCGGCCGGGACGGGAGCGAGGAACCTCGCCTTGTCCAGGCCATAGTTGAAACCGGCGCCGGCGTCCGACGGCACGACGCCGACGTCGATGGACAAGGAGCCCACCAGCGACAGCGTGAGGTATCCGTGCGCGATCGGCCGCTTGAACGGGCTCTCTCGTTTGGCGCGCTCGACGTCGACGTGAATCCATTGGCGGTCTTCCGTGCATTCCGCGAAGCGGTCGATCCGTTCCTGGTCCACCAGCAGCCACCTCGAAACTCCCAATTCGCTGCCGGCGCGATCCTTCATGCTGGCCATCGTCAAATCGCTCATTTCTTCCTCTATCGAGTCACGTCATCCCGGGGCGAAGGCGCCGCGGTCATTCGTCCTGGGTGTAGCGTTTGCGAAGCAGCTTCTTGTCGATCTTGCCGACGCTGGTGCGCTCGATTTGATCGACGAACAGGATCGTCTGGGGCACGCCGTACTTGGAAATCACGCCCTCGTCGGCGTAGCGGCCGACGTGCGCCTTGATCGTGTTTTCGGTCGGCGCTTCCTCGGCCTGATAATCCCGGACCACAATCGCCGCCGGGCGCTCGCCCCACTTCTCGTCCTTGATCCCGATGACGGCGACCTCTTTGACGCCGGGGGCCTTCATGATGATGTCTTCGAGTTCCAGCGACGAAATCCATTCGCCGCCGGTCTTGATCACGTCCTTGATGCGATCCGTGATCTGGAGATATCCGTGCTCCGTCATGTTGGCGATGTCGCTGGTGTGCATGTAGCCGCCGCGCCAGAGATCCTCCGATGCGGTGGGGTTTTCGAAGTATCCCTGGGTCAACCACGGCGCCCGCACCACGATTTCGCCGGACGTCTTGCCATCATGTGCGACGTCGCTCATGTCGTCGTCCACGACTCGGATGTCGACGAGCGGTATCGGACGCCCCGTCTTGGTCCGGAAGTTCACTTCCTCGTCGGCGACGCCGCTCAGCATCGACGCCTTGAGGTGCGCCAGGGTGAGGATGGGCCCGGTCTCCGACAGCCCGTAGCCGGCGAAAATGTCGATCCCGCGCGCCATGGCGCGAAGAGCGAGCATCTTCGGCAGCGCCGCCCCTCCGATGACCATGGTCAGGCCGCTGAGGTCGGTCTCCGCGCTCGCCGGCGCGTCCAGGAGCATGAGCAGGATCGTCGGCACGCAGTGCGTGAAGGTGACGCCTTCATTCTTGATCAGCTTGAGCAGGAGGTCCGGGACATAGCGGCCGGGGTAGACCTGCTTTGCGCCCGCCGCCGTGGCAGCATAGGGGACGCCCCAAGCGTGCACATGAAACATCGGCGTGATCGGCATGTAGACGCTTTCACTGTGAAAGCGGCCCTGCTTCGGCGCCATGCCAAGCGCTGCGAGCTCGGAAATGGTGTGCAAGACCATCTGCCGGTGGCTGAAATAAACACCCTTTGGATTGCCCGTCGTTCCACTGGTGTAGAACGTCGTCGCCTGCGCGTTCTCATCGAAGTCCGGAAAGTCGTATTCGGGCGATCCCGACGCCAGCATGTCCTCGTAGTGCCCCGCTACGTCGCTCTCACGGACATTGAACGAATCGTTGTCCGATAGGAGGACGATGGTCTTGACCTTGCTGAGGCGCGGACGGATCGCGGCCAGGAGCTCGCGGAATTCATCATTGACCAGCAGCGTCGTCGCGCCCGCATGTTCGATCGTGTAGATGATCTGTTCGGGCGACAGACGGACGTTCACCGTCTGCAGAATCGCGCCCATCATCGGCACGGCGAAGAAAGCCTCCAGAAACCGATGGGTGTCCCAATCCATGACGCCGACGGTGTCGCCCGGACGAACGCTGAGCCCCGCCAATCCGCTCGCCAACCGGGCGATGCGCTCGCGCAACATCCGATAGGTGAAACGCTTTTGGTCTCGGTACACGATCTCCTGATCCGCCGCATGCAGCATCGAGGAGTGCAGTAATTGCTTGATCAGAAGAGGGTACTGGTACGCGGACGGCGTGACGGCGATCATCCGGCCGTTCATGGGCGTTCTCCCATACGTTGTCGCACAGTGGTTTTACTAATCGAACTCCAGTTTTTGTGCGAACCGACACTACTAGCAAGGTTAGACCGCTTGATCAACGTTCAAGGCAGAGCGACATCAGAGCGACAGCACCTCTGCCTCGCTTGGTACGCCGCTATTTCGCCTTCTTGAAGGCGATGTCGTCCGTGAGCACAGTCCCGGGATTGACAGGGGCTTTGCCAAGCTTGTCGGCGTCGACCCTGGCAAACGAGATTTTGTCCTTCCACACCTTGCGTAGGAATTCTTTGATGAATTCCATGGTAATGTATTCGCCGGCGCAGCGACGATAGCCCAAGCCGAACGGCGCGTAGCCGGCTGTATCGACGAGCGGCTGCGCCTTCCGATCGACGACGTTGTACACAGCGCCAAACGCAGAGTTGGCCACCGCTCCCTCGCGGCCATCCTTCAGCGCGAATGATTCCCTCGAGAACGGACACCGCTTAAGCCCAGCTCCTTGGCCCGAGCTTCGTCGTTGTCGACAACGGTTGGCGCGGCCTTGTATCGGTCGGGATCAAACTCGGTTGGATTGCTCCAGTGCAGCGCACGTAGGTGTCGACCAACGCCACCTTGCCCCTAAATGGCGCGCGTCCTCCATCCCCCCGACGGGGGGGGGACGGTCGCTTGATTCGGGGGATGCCCACGCGGTCAACGCAGCGTTGTTCCCGGCGCAAGCGCCCGAGACCTTCAGGCCCAAGGCCGTCGCCGGCCCGGCAGCGGAGGGACACGGCTTGGGGAACCCTTGTGTCCGACCACGCCATCGAGCCAGTCGACAAGGTCGCGCGTCACCTCCTCGCGATTGGTCTCGTGGAACAGTTCATGCCGGGCTTCGGGATAGAACCGGCAGGTTACGTGCAGACCGGCGGCATAGAAGGCGCGAAGAAGCTGCTCGAGGCTCTTCCCTTGAGCGAAGGGGTCGCCTGTTCCAGCTATGACGTAAATCGGAAGTTGCTTCGGAATACGGGCCTGCCGCGAGAGCCTCGCGATCTCGCCAATCGCATCGAGGAGATCGATCCAGAGCTGCAGCGTCGGTCGGAAACTGCACAGAGGGTCAGCGACATACTTGTCCACCTCCACCGAGTCGCGCGAAATCCAGTCGGCGTGCGTGCGCGTCGGTCGAAACTGCCTATTCAATTTGCCAAATGTCAGCGTATGGACCAGCTCGCTGCGGCCGTGCCGCCCCAAACGCAGCCGCTCCACGGCGGCGATCGCGCGCAGTGCCCGCGTCCAACCGACTGGCGTCAGGTTTGAGCTGGCGAGGACGACGCCGGCGAGCGCCTCACCATGGTCGCTGATGAAATGCTGCGCCATTAACGAGCCGACGGAATGACCGATGAGCACGATCGGCAAGCCCGGATAGTCGGCAACGATGCGCTGGTTCAGGCTCCAGAGATCGTCGACGCATTTGCGCCAACCGTTCCGCTCAGCAAAAAATCCAAGCTCCTCGGGCTTCGATGCAGTCCTGCCGTGGCCGCGATGGTCACTGGCGTAGACTGCGTATCCGGCGCAATTCAGCGCGTCGGCAAGTCGAGCGTATCGGCCGGCATGCTCGACGATCCCGTGAACAATTTGAACCGCTGCCTTTGGAGACGCCTCGGGCAACCAGCGATGTACGAAGAGTGTCTGGCCATCTTTCGTGGCGAGCCTGAAGGTTGATCGTCGGAACCCGTCTTCCCGCATGATGGTGGTTGCCCGACGGCGCACAGCCCGACGCCGAAGTCTCGGATTTTGTCCCCTCCATGATCTCATGAAGGGCCGGGCGCCATGCCCACTGCTGCGCAGTTGCGTCCGGCAACGCACCAGCCCACCAATCATCTCATCGCGATGGGCTCCTGCATGCCACCCAAAAGGGGGGGCGGGGAGTTTACCGTGGGGTATAATGGGGTCCGGCCTGCGGCTGAGCTGAATGTCCCGCAGTGGCCGATGGCAGCATAGCATGGTCGCCATCCGGAAGACGCAGCTTCTCGCCACCAAGATCCTGCCGCCGCAATGCCGGGCGGGGCTGGTCGAGCGGCCTCGACTGCTCGACTTAATCGGGAATGCGCAGACGAAACAGGTCGCTCTCGTTAAGGCTGGGCCGGGCTTCGGCAAGACTACTCTTGCCGTCGCCTTCGCCGAGCAGCTTCAGCGAAGCGGCAGATTGGTCGCTTGGCTGGCTCTTGACGATGAGGACGACGAGCCGGCGCGTTTCCTGTTTTATGTCTCGCACGCGCTGCGGCGCGGCGTCCCTGGCGTCGGCGATGCGGCCATCAATTTGATTTCGGATATTTCTCTTGTGCAATTCAGCACGATCGTATCCAGCTGGATTAACGATATTGCCGGCATCGATGAAGAGGTGTATTTGTTTCTGGAGGATTACCACCGCATAACAGATCATGAAATCAATAATGCGATATCTTACTTCCTAAGATATGCGCCGACCCAATTCCATTTGGTAGTGACGGCGGCGAGCGAGCCTACCCTGCCGCTGGCGCGACTGCGGGCTCACAACCAGCTGGTTGAGATCGATACTGCCGCCCTGCGCTTTGATTTGGAGGAGACCAGCCGATTTCTCGAACACGAGAATATCGGCGGATTGGACAATTCCGCAGTCAGGCTTCTGCATGCGAAGTCGGAAGGCTGGCCGGCTGTCCTCAGGATCATCGCTGCCACCCTCGGAAAGCAGGGGCACGATTGCGAAACCTACATTCGGGGCCTGTCCGGGACGCTACGTCCCATCGGCGACTACATCGCCGAGATGCTGAACGGACTGCCGCAGGAGATGGTGCAGTTCATGCACCGGATTTCGATCCTCGATCGATTTTGCGCTCCCCTCTGCAAGATGGTCACCGGCGTTGGCTCCAGCCGCCAGCTCCTAAACGCGATGGAAAGCTCGCAGCTCTTGCTGACGCCGCTCGACGAGGAAAGACATTGGTATCGCTACCACACATTGCTCGCCGACTACTTGCGTCTGAGGCTCGATGCCGAATTCGGCAACGAGGTTGTCAAATTGCACCGCCGCGCATACCGCTGGTACGCCGCCCAAAGGCTCTGGACCGAGGCCGTGCGCCACGCAATCGCGGCGGGCGACACAAGTGAGGCGATCGCTTGGATCGAGCAGTGCGCCATGGACCTCGTCAGGAAGGGCGATCTCTTGACGGTTCTCAGCTGGCAACGCCAATTCCCGGCTGAGCTCGAACAGAGTCAAGTCAAGGTCGGGACCGCTGTCGCCTGGGGCTTGGCGCTCGCCATGCGGTTCGACGAAGCCCTCGCGCTCGTCGACAGACTCGCGTGCGAACTCAGCGTTCAGCCGACACACGACAGGAACGCTACAGACTGGGAATGCCAAGCGATCCGCGCGGTTGTTCTGGCTCTGCGGGATGACAGTCAGGCAGCCTTGCCGATTGCCGAAGCCTGCGTCAAGAATGCGACCGATCCGTGGACCGTCAACGTCGCCACCAACGTGGCGCTGTTCGGCTATTGGAAGGCGGGAGATTTTTCGTCGTGACAGAGCTTTCACCACGAAGGACACGAAGGCGCACGAAGTCAGAGCAGACGAAAGCGCCGGACGAGGGCATTCAATTTCCCGCGTCCTCGGCCAGCCTTCGCAACGAGGTGTCGTCCTACTTCCAGCCAGCCGCGCAACTCCATGAAAAGCCTTGCGAATAAGACTTGTGTGAATTCGGTAGGGACATAGTGGAGGACCAACTCCGGCAGCGCGGCCGCGATCACCGCCTCGTTGCGCAGCTGCACCGTGACCGTGTCGCCGCCGGTGGTGGCCTCCGCCGCAATCCGCCGCTCATCAGGCGGCGGCGAGAGGAGCCGCGACCACGTCCTCGATCGACTCGAGCCAGCGGGCCGCGTCGCGGAGCGACGCGACGACACGACCGCTTTCGGTGAACGAGTGCGACACATAGAGCGCGTCGTTATCGACGATCACGGCCTCGCCGACCCAACGGCTCTGGTAGTAGAGCCGATAGACGCCGGACGTGCCGCCAACGCATGTGACGCGGGAAGTGATCGGGAACATTGCGGCTCTCCATGGCAGGCCGAAATCCTGGTGACACCCAATTTGATGATTTGGAGCGCCGCGATCTATTGCACGCAAGTCGTTTAGGATATCGTTGTGGTCGGATAGCGCTGAACCTTGGTTTTACAAGCCGTGGCGAACAGGTCGTCGGATCGCTGGCGCAGCACGCGCGGGCGCGCTGATCGAGGGAGGCGCAAGATAGGCTGATGTACCGGTTGAGGACTGTTGCGGCTTCTCAGGCACCAGTTTGAGCCTGTCGGCCATTCGGCCGAGCTCGGGAAGCGAACGGGCGTTCATCTTCCGCATCGCCCTGCTGCGGTGGACCTTCACCGTGGCTTCGGCGATGCCGATATCGCCGGCAATCTGTTTGCTAAGGCGACCCCGCGCGACGTGAATCATGATTTCGCGCTCCTTGGGGCTTAGCGACCCGAAACGCTCCCTGAGGTCGGCCAAAGCCTTTTCATTCTCTCGCCGAGCACGATCGCGAGAGAGGCCGAGCTGAATGGCGTCGAGGAGGTCCTGATCAGGGAAGGGCTTCGTCATGAACTCAATGGCGCATGCTGGGTCGCGCCTCGAGCGCGTCGGCCTGCCGCTGCGCCGCTGTAACGGCGGCCTGCGTGGTCTTCAGCGTTGAATCTTGCTGGCGGAGCGCGGTGCTGTGCTGGGCGATCTGGACGGTTCCCGAGCTCCGCTAAGCGAGGTCGTCGCAGCGCGTGGCCTGCTGCATATAGGCCGTAGCCCCCACGACCGCGATCAGTGCGCCAGCCAACATCAGGAGCTTGTTGCGCTCGCGCGAAGCCCAGAAACCCGAGGCCATATGAAATCGGACAAAAGACCGCCCTGCGTCGGACTGTCCGCGCTTTCGGCGCCACTCAGTGGTTTGCTGGACATACCTTGGTCGTGTCTATCGCGAAGCTGCGCGTCTATTGCGGCGCGCGTCACATGCGCCTCGCGATCTCGCAGAACAACCAGCCGCCGAGCGCGATGCCGACCGGCCAGTAGATGAAGGGATAGACGACGTCGGTCATCAGACAAGGTCCCATGCTTCGGCGGCGAACGCGCAGCCCATGAACTGCGGGGGCGCGTGTCGAACCGTTGCGCCTCCGGTTCCTCGAGTAGAGTTGCGTGCGGCAGGCTCAGGTAAGTTCGTCGAATGAAGTAACCGCAATGAGGTTGCCCAGGTGTCGCTTCTGGAACTCCCCCCCGCCAGCGCATCCCCGCCAAAATCGCCAGCTTTCGCTCATCGGATCACCGGCAGGACAGACAAATATATAGTTGTCGCGATGCTCACGCTAAGAGCAAACGTGATCGCGTTGGAGGTCATGAGATCAACGCGGCGATGGGCTACGGCGATCGTGCCTAATCCAGCCGATGCGATGGCGAACAGCAGCGCGCCTACGAAGATCGAATAGGGGATCCAGAGCATCACGAAGCCCTCCATGCTCTCGTCAGTTCAATCGCCTCGTCTAGAACATCGCTGAAATCTGCGGAGCACAGCCGCCTCAAGCAGCGCCAGCATGGCGCTAGCGACATCGCTCAGATCGACATGTCGCGGGATGGACCACGAAACGGCTCGCACGCGGGCGTATCGTCATAGAGGTGCGCCCAGCCCGACGATCATTCCCTGGCCCACCTGAACCAGCATCGTTTGGATGAAATCGGGGGCGAGAAACCGCGCGCAAGCCTGGCCGTCGGCGACCAGCGCGACCATCACGGCGCCGCCCGAACTCGCCATGACCGCATGATCGCCGGGAGGAAGCTTTCGCGAAACCGGCGGAATCGCGACGTAAAGCGCGCGCACGAATTGGAACTGCTCCGGGGTGAGATCTGTCACAGTGGACACCGACTTGAACGCAGAGACGGGCACGCACTCCGGCGCGTCCGGATTCAACCATTTGTCGAAAACGCCCGCGTCGCCGTCGCTGGCAAAAGCCGGAGTGGACGAAACAAGGCAACCCACCGCGAGCGCGGCGACGACCAATCGCGGCAGGGCCATTAACGCGCCAAAAAATGCGCGACGACCATTGTTCGACACGAAGACCTCCTCTAACGGGACGATGTTTTGTCCGTGGACCCCTTCGTAGCATCGGATCGAACGGGCGATTTCCCGGAGTCCGAGTACCTCGTCTTGGGCCGCCGCCAATTTGATCGCCAGCGGGATGCCATCCACGTTAGGGGCCCCGTTCATGCCCCGCGAACTGCATTCCACCTTCATTTAAAGGTTCGGAATGCCGCGATCTATTCCGCGCTGGTCGTTCGCGATATCGTCATCGTCGGATAGCCCTGAACCTTGGCTTACAAGCCGTGGCGAACAGGTCGTCGGATCGCCGGCAGCACGCGCCGGCGCGCTGATCGAGGGAGGCGCAAGATAGGCTGATGTACCGGTTCAGGACTGTTGCGGCTTCTCAGGTGCCAGTTTGAGCCTGTCGGCCATTCGGCCGAGCTCGGGAAGCGAACGGGCGTTCATCTTCCGCATCAGCCTGCTGCGGTGGACCTTCACCGTGGCTTCGGCGATGCCGATATCGCCAGCAATCTGTTTGCTAAGGCGACCCCGCACGACGTGAATCATGATTTCGCGCTCCCTGGGGCTTAGCGACCCGAAACGCTCCCTGAGGTCGGCCAAAGCCTTTTCATTCTCCCGCCCGGCACGATCGCGAGAGAGGCCGAGCTGAATGGCCTCGAGGAGGTCCTGATCACGGAAGGGCTTCGTCAGGAACTCAATGGCGCCACCCTTCATCGCTTGCACCGACATCGGGATGTCGCCGTGCCCTGTGATGAAGATGATAGGGAGTTCCCTGTTTGCCGCGGCGAGCTCGCGCTGAAGATCAAGACCGCTTTGCCCTGGCAATCTCACGTCGAGGACCAGGCAAGTGGGACCGTCCGGCGGATCCGAC
>Ga0074044_10001820_pt1 | contig 18952 bp, 15 predicted proteins | sample BogForMeECP23OM1_FD_94443 | JGI IMG/M metagenome (GOLD analysis project Ga0074044, IMG submission 94443) | Bog forest soil microbial communities from Calvert Island, British Columbia, Canada - Bog Forest MetaG ECP23OM1 | ecosystem: Environmental > Terrestrial > Soil > Wetlands ...
CAGGACGAGAAATCGCAAATCAAGAATCGCGAAAAAGGCATGCGCGTGCTGCGCTCCCGCCTCTACGAAATCGAAATGGAAAAGCAGCAATCGGCTCTAGCCAAAGAGCGTAAGGCCATGGTCGGCTCCGGCGACCGCAGCGAAAAGATTCGCACTTACAACTTCCCGCAGAACCGGCTCACCGACCACCGCATCGGATTCACCATCCATCAACTCGAACAGGTGATGGACGGCAAGATTCAGCCGCTGATCGACGCCCTGGTTACGCATTACCAGGCCGAGAAGCTGAAGGAAGAAGCCGGCAGCTTGGTGTAAGCGCTACTCGACCAGGGAAATGGCCGACAGAAGCACACCTCGCTCGGTTGCGATGGAATTCTCAATTGTGGTTAGCGCCGGAGGGATTTCTTTGCGTCCTTCGCGGCCTTTCTTAGCGAACTTTGCGGTTAAAAGCTTTCTGCACTGACGGAAAGCAAAAAGCCCTTAACCGCAAAGTTCGCTAAGAAGAGCCGCGAAGGACGCAAAGTGTTCGTCTCAAGCCGCACCGCTACCGACTATTAGGGGCCGCCCCATGCTCGACCTGCACGCAACGCTGTCTTCCGTTCTCATCGACCGCTATTCACGGAACGCTGCTCGCGTGCGCGAGTTGGCGGCTCCATTGAGCGACGCCGACTTCTGGCGGAAACCTTTTTCATTTGGCAACAGCTTCGGTCATCTCGTTCTGCACCTGACCGGCAACCTGAACTATTACATCGGCGCGCAGATCGCGAAGACTGGGTACGTTCGGGACCGGCCGCGGGAGTTTAACGATCCGAATCCTCCGTCCAAAGACGAGGCGCTGAGGCGCTTCGACGACGCGGTGGCGATGGTGACGAGGACTATCCGCGCGGAATCGCCAGAAGATTGGGCAAAGGAATATTCCGGCGTGGGCACGGAGGCTGCGAACCGGCTCGACATGGTCATGCAATGCGCGGCTCACATGCAGCACCACATTGGGCAGATGATTTATCTGGGCTATGAGCTGCGACGGCAGGAAAAATAGGCTTCGCTCGTGCGGCGGCGCTGCGGACTCATGTGGTGAAATGAATATGTGCAGCTGAAGTCCGCCCTCACTTCCGCTATAGCCCGCCTCAGCGTCGAGCAGGTTCCCTCGCCGCGGCTGAATGCCGAGTCGCTTCTCATGTTCACCCTCAACTGCGACCGCGCGTATCTTCACGCGCACCCTGAGCGCGAGCTTAGCGCGGACGAACAATCTGGTTACGAAGCGGCGCTCGCCGAGCGCGCTCGCGGAGTCCCGGCGCAGTACATCACCGGGCATCAGGAATTCTGGGGCATGGACCTGATCGTGTCGCCGGCCGTGCTGATTCCGCGTCCGGAGACTGAGCACGTGATTGAGGTGGTGCTGGAACTGCAGACTCCGGACCTCAGGCGTCAGACCTCACATGGAACCGATGAAGGCCTGAAGTCTGAGGTCCGCGGTCTGAGGTCCGTCGTCCGTATTGTCGACGTCGGCACCGGGTCGGGTGCCATCGCTCTCGCGCTGGCTAAGGAGTTGCCCGATGCGGAAATTCTCGCGACCGACATCTCTTCGGCCGCGCTGGAAATTGCACGTGCGAACGCGGCCCGGCATCAACGCAGCTCTCGCATTCGTTTTCATCAAGCCGATCTGCTGGAAGGGCTGGGATCGAATTTTGATTTCGTCGTATCCAATCCGCCCTATGTCGGCGAATCGGAGGCCGATCAGGTGCAGATGGAAGTGCGCAAGTTCGAGCCTCGCAATGCAGTTTTCGCGGGACCGACTGGAGTTGAAGTGATCGAACGGCTGATTCCGCAGGCTTATGCTGCGCTGCGCCCGGGCGGCTGGCTGGTGATGGAAGTCAGCGGAACGATCGCTAAGAATGTCGTCAATCTTCTGCAGGGGTGGGACGACGTCCATGTTCGGCTCGATCTGCAATCGATTCAACGGGTTGTGCAGGCGAGGAGAATTCGGGGGTGAAACCGGGCGAGCTCCCGCTATCGTACCGGCAGGCGCAAACCGTCGCCAGGAGCCAATAGCATACATTTTTGTACGTACATTTCGGGTTCTCTGCCTGAGGTTGGAAAATAGGCGGAATTCCGGGAGGCGATTTTGACCTTCAGGGCGCCTCCTGGAATGGCATTTGCCGAGCCGGAAACGCCCCTGGCAGCCATGATCGTCCCCCTCGGCAGGGGCGAGGTCATCCGCGAAAAATCGCGCGTCCTGCGGCCTCCTGGAGGCGTTTTACGGATTATCAACGACTTACACGAAGACTCAACGACTTAGAGAAGTTGAACGACTTTAGGGAGTTCTATGTGGGACAGCAGCCCTCGGCTGTCCCCACATTGATCTTTCTGATTAGCTGCGGACTGCTGCGGGAAGGATTTCTTCGACGTCGATGATGTCGGTGGGATAGTCGCCGGTGTAGCAGGCGCTGCAGTAAGACGTGGTCTCGCCTTCGCCGCAGGCTTTTTTCAATCCGGCGAGAGAAAGATAGGCGAGGGAGTCGGCGCCGATATATTCGCGAATCTCGTCGACGGACTTGTTGGCTGCGATCAGCTGTTTCTTCGAGGGAGTGTCCACGCCATAGAAGCAAGGTGAAATCGTGGGCGGACAGGAAATGCGCATGTGCACTTCTTTCGCTCCGGCGCTGCGGATCATGCGCACGATCTTGCGGCTAGTGGTGCCGCGGACGATCGAGTCGTCGATTAGGACTACGCGCTTGCCTTCGAGCAGGGCGCGCACCGGATTCAGCTTCAGCTTCACGCCAAAGTCGCGAACGCTCTGGCTGGGCTCGATGAAGGTGCGGCCGACGTAATGGTTGCGGATGAGCGCGAAGCGGAAGGGAATGCCGCTCTCGGCGGAGAAACCCATCGCCGCGGTCACACCGGAATCGGGCACGGGCACGACAAGATCGGCTTCGACCGGAGATTCCTGAGCGAGCTGGCGGCCCAGATTTTCGCGGCTGGTCTGCACGGCGCGGCCGAAAACCATGCTGTCGGGGCGCGAGAAATAAACGTGCTCGAAAATGCAGCTCGACTGCGCGGCGGTCGTGGAGAAAAAATGCGACCTGATTTCGCCGGGGCCGACGACGATGAGCTCGCCGGGTTTTACGTCGCGTATGTATTCCGCGCCGATCAGGTCGAAGGCGCACGTTTCCGAGGCGAAGACGATGGTTTCACGCTTGTGACCTTCGGCGGCTGGAATGCGTCCCATGGCAAGCGGGCGAAAGCCGCGCGGGTCGCGGGCGGCGAAGATGCGGTCGGCGCACATCATTACCAGCGAGAAAGCGCCTTCGACGCGGCGCAGCGCGTCGACAATGGCTTCAGGCAGCGTGTGCTCGCGGGACAGCGCGATGAGGTGCACGATGACTTCGGTGTCGCTGTTGGTCTGGAAAATGGAACCCTGTTTTTCCAGTTCCTGCCGGATCAGGTGCGCATTCACCAGGTTGCCGTTATGCGCCAGCGCGATTGCGCCCTTGTTCGATTGCACCAGGATGGGCTGGGCGTTCATGAGCGCGGAGTCGCCGGCGGTGGAATAGCGCGTGTGTCCGATGGCCAGGCTTCCGCGCAGACGCGCGAGCACGTCTTCGGTGAAGATGTCGGCGACCAGACCCATCGCCTTGTGCGGGCGCAGGTTGAGGCCGTCGGAGGTGACGATTCCGGCAGACTCCTGACCGCGGTGCTGCAGGGCGTGCAGCCCGAGGTAGGCGAGTTTCTCCGCCTCAGGATTGGCGAAGATCGCGACCACGCCGCACTCGTCGTGAAATTTGTCGGAAGAAGGCACATCAGCTCCTAGCTTCTAGCTCAAACCTTACGCTGCACGCAGTTGGGTCAGCTCGCTTCTACAAGTTCTACGTCTGCTTTTAGCGCTGACTCCAGGGTTTTTTCGTATGCTTCGCTTAATTCTGCTATCTGCGCGACTATTACTGGATTGCCGTCCAGCGTGATTTCCAGCCGTTCGGCGATCGTTTCGCCGATCATGTCTGCAGCTATGCCGTATCTCGCCGCTACTTCTTTGATTCGCGAGAGGTGCTCGGGGTCGCATGAGATCAGGATGCGGCTGGCGTCTTCTCCGAAGAGTGCGAATTTCGCGGGGAGGCCGTTCGAAGCCAGGTTCACCTTCGCTCCTACGCCTTTCGGCAGAGCTTTCTCCGCCAACGCAACCGCCAGGCCGCCGTCGCTGCAATCGTGGGTGGAGTCGACCAGTCCGTTTTGCACCAGTTCGATTACCGCTTGCTGAAGGGCGGCTTCCCTTTCCAGATCGAGCTCCGGAGGATATCCCCAAAGCGTGCCGAGAATTTCTCTTGCGTACTCCGACGACCCGAATTCACTCTGTGCATCGGTGATATCGCCCGGTTCCCCGGCGCGCAATAGCACGATCGTGCGACCTGGAGCGGCGAAATGCATTTTCGCGGCCTTGTGCACGTCGTCCAGAGTGCCGACGACTCCGAGCACGGGCGTGGGATAAATTCCTTCGCCCAAGGTCTCGTTGTAGAAGCTGACATTGCCGCCGGTGATGGGGATCTCGAGTTCTTCGCACGCCTTGGTGATGCCGTCGATGGTCTGCGAGAACTGCCACATGATGTGAGGCTTCTCGGGATTGCCGAAGTTGAGGCAGTTGGTGGCGGCGACGGGCGTCGCGCCGGAGCAGGCGACCTTGCGCGCGGCCTCTGCGACGGCGTGCATCGCGCCAAGGCGCGGATCGAGATAACACCAGCGGCCGTTGCCATCGAGGGCCATCGCCAAGCCGCGCTGCGGGCTCTCGGGATTCGAATTCTTGATGCGGATTACGCCAGCATCGCCCGCACCCGGAGCCTCGACCGTGTTGGTTTGCACCATGTGGTCGTACTGCTGCCACACCCAGCGCTTGCCGCAGATGTTGGGGCTGGCGAGGAGTTGCTTCAGATTCGCAGTGAAATCGCCGGTGCCGTTAAGTTCGATATGCTCGGGCATTTCGCGCGGGACTGGAGGCTCCCAGCGGGCGAGCGGGCGTTTGTAGACGGGAGCGTCGTCGGTGAGAGCTTCATTCGGAATCTCGGCGACGATTTTTCCATGCTCAAGCACTCGCAGAACATTTCCGGCCGTGACGGTGCCGACTTCGACGGCGTCCAGTCCCCACTTTTCGAAGACGCGGAAGACTTCGTGCTCGCGGCCTTTTTGAGCCACGAGGAGCATGCGCTCCTGCGACTCGCTGAGCATGATTTCGTAGGGCGTCATGCCGGTTTCGCGCTGGGGCACGCGGTCCAGTTCAATTTCGATTCCGACGTGGCCGCGGGCGCCCATCTCGCAGGTCGAACAAGTGAGGCCGGCTGCTCCCATGTCCTGGATGCCGACGATGGCGCCGGTCTGCATGGCTTCGAGACAGGCTTCGAGCAGGAGCTTTTCGAGGAACGGATCGCCGACCTGAACATTGGGGCGCTTGGCCTCGGAGGCCTCGCTGAATTCTTCGCTGGCCATGGTGGCGCCGTGGATTCCGTCGCGTCCGGTCTTGGCTCCGACGTAGATTACGGGATTGCCTTCGCCGGCGGCCTTGGCATAGAAGATTTCATTTTTTCGCACCAGTCCGAGGGCGAAGGCGTTCACTAGGGGATTGCCTGAGTAGCAAGGCTCGAACTTTGTCTCGCCTCCGAGGTTGGGGACTCCGAAGCAGTTGCCGTAGGAGGCGACTCCGCTGACTACGCCTTCGAGGATGGAGTGGTTTTTGTGGAGTTCGGATTGTGTGATTGCAACTTGCGTGGCGACGGACGCAGCGTCCGTCTGGCCTGGGCGTAGCCCGGCCGCGGTGGCACTGGCTCCCCGGACGGGGGCGTCCGGGGCTACGTGGCCTGTGGTTGAGGCATGGTTCGTGGTCGAGGCATGGGCCGTGATTGGGCCGAAGCGCAGGGAATCCATTATTGCTACTGGCCTTGCGCCCATGGTGAAAATGTCGCGGAGGATTCCTCCCACGCCGGTGGTTGCGCCTTGGAAGGGTTCGATGAAGCTGGGGTGATTGTGCGATTCGATTTTGAAGGCGCAGGCCCAGCCGTCGCCGATGTCGATGATGCCGGCGTTTTCGCCTGGTCCCTGCAGCACGCGCTTGCTGCGCGTGGGCAGGCGTTTCAGGTGCACGCGCGAAGATTTGTAGGAGCAATGCTCGCTCCACATGACGCTGAAGATGCCGAGTTCGGTGAGAGTGGGCTCGCGGCCGCCGAGAAGCTGCTTGATTTTTTCGAATTCTTCGGGCGTGAGGCCGTGCTGCCGGAGGGTTTCCGGAGAAAAGGCGGATGTCAAAGATGTGGTCATGGAGGAACTTCTATTGTCGCATTTCGAGGGCGCTGGAGGGTAGAACTGAAGTGAATTTAATGATGAAAATCAGGGCTTGGCCCCGGCGGGAGGCACGGAGAGCAGCGTCGGCGCCGGATGAGCAGCTTCTACGTAGGGAACGTCGACCGATCCCAAGCGCCCGCTTGCCGAATCGCGAACCAGCAGGCGCACGCGCGCGACTCCGGGCTTGGGGGCAAACTGAAAAGTCTGGGTGACTCCGTGCGAAGCGGCGGCATATTGCTGGTCGCTAAGCTTTGCGATCGAATTCTTCTGCAGGTACTGCAGTGGTTGCCCGGTCTTGTCGAAGGTGCAGGCCGAGACGCTGATGCCCAGTTCACGAGTTCCCGCCTCGGGCGAAGTAAAAGTAAGCATGCGGGGATCGACGGCGAGAAAATATTTTGCTGCGCCGGGCTGGTCGGGCGGAATTGCTTTCACCATCAGCAGGATTGCCGTGGAGGTTAGCGGATCTTCGCAGGCGGCCTGGCGCATGCGCGGATCGGAGTCCTGTGGTCCGGGAGCGGCGTTGTTCTCCGCGGCGCTCAGGGGCCGCGCGTAGTATCCCTCGCGGTAGGAGAGGTGAACGCCAGGGTGCGCGGTCTTCACCACAATCCGGTGATATTCACCGTGCCAGTCGCCGGCGTCGGGATAGTAGGCCAGTTCGTAGTAGGAGTTGGCGTCGTCGACGGCCTTCTGGACGCAGTCGCCGAGGTCGTTGTCGTTGAGGCAAACGCGGCCTCCGCTCTGGTCGGCAAGGTCGCTCATCACCTGCTGCTCGCCTTGGCGAAGGACATCCTCGCGTTGAATTGCCTGCCCCATCCTTTGGCCGTCGGCCGGTTGCCGCACCCGCGATTGGGCTTCAAACATCGATTGCGTTCGCACGCCACCGGGGTCCATGGGATAGATGGCAATCTTGGCGTCCATCAGGGCGGAGCCGACTTCCTGCATGTCGCCCTGAAAGGCTCGCAGATCGTTGGGATTGCCAGTCGCGGTCTGATCGCCAGCGAAAAGCTGCAAGGGAAACGAAGTCGAAATCCAAAGAATGTTCTTGCGGCCGGGATATCCGCTCAGGTAGCGGGCGATGCCGCGCAGAGCATCGAGCGTTATCTGCATGCGCACTTGCGCTTGAAGAGAAAACTGGGCCTGATCGAAATTCTGCAAACTTGCCTGCAGGCCGGGAGGGACGTGAGCAACACCGTCGAGGGCCGCGGCCAGGGAATCGGGATTGTCCATCGGATCCTGGTCTTGAACCGCTTGACCCACGACCATTGTTTTGGCGGCCGCGTCACGCAAAAGTTTGGGGTCGGTGGTGAAGGTTTGTAGCAGGCGTAGTCGATTCCCCATCAGAAAGACGGCGACCGGCACGTTCGCCGGGATCGAGGCGAGAATTTTCACCATCTGGTGGTGCACCTGCATTTGCGATTCGACGTCGGTGTTAATGCCGTCGAAGAGCAGGACAGTGGGCGGCACCTGGGGCTTCTGCTTGTTCACGAGATTGCTGTAGATGTCGGGTGGGAGTTGCGGTGGACCTGAATCGGCGGCTTTCAGTTCAGCCCAATTTTCAGCCTTGAAGACCGCGATCGATTGCGGCCGGTGGTCTTTCTTCGGCGGAACCTGCTCCGACACTTCGAAGTCTTTCGCGGTGAGTCCGGTCACGGGGCGGCCCTGGCGATCGCGGACGACGACTTCAAGAGAAACCAGGCGAGTGGTCGATTTGATCACGGCGGCGGGGGTCTGGGGTGCGGGCTGCGAAGGTGGGGTGGCTGCTGCGGAGGCCGGCGGCGTGGTTGGGGCGGCGGCTGTTTGTCCCGCGAGGGGGAGCGCCAAGGCCACGGAGATCGCAAGGATTCCTATTAGTCGTTGAGAAGGTCGTGCGGAAAGGCGTGTGAGTCGCATGAGAAGGTCTGGCTGCGTGAGAACTACTCTTTCGCCCCTCTGGGGCTGGTTCATTTTCACACTTCTCCCCGCGGCTCACGCCGTGGGCTTTATTCTTGTGCCGCTCCGCGGCTGGAAAAGGGCGGCTCCATCTCGGAACAACCACAATCTAGTTCTCACGAACACACTGGAAACTCATTCTAGCAGGGGACGGAAGCTGAAACTTCTTGCGTCGGAGTCAGGGCGGCTTGCGATTCGCGATGCCAGTCCGAATCAATGACTGAGGATTGGCTGAAGAATCCAAACTGCTGGCCTGTATGATTTCAGCGGAATGAAATCCATCATCATAGGCACTGCGGGCCATATTGACCACGGTAAGACGGCGCTGGTGAAGGCGCTCACGGGCATTGATGCCGACCGTCTGGCGGAGGAGAAGCGGCGTGGCATCACGATTGACCTGGGTTTCGCGCATATCGAGTTGACTGCCGATGATGGAGAAGGGTTGCGGCTGGGGTTCGTCGATGTTCCGGGGCACGAACGCTTTGTGCGCAACATGCTGGCCGGAGTCGGCGGGATCGATCTTGTGCTGCTCGTGATCGCCGCTGACGAGTCGATCAAGCCACAAACGCGCGAGCACTTCGACATCCTGCAACTGCTGGGCGTGGAGCGGGGCATTACGGTGCTGACGAAGTCGGACGCGGTCGATGAGGAGATGCTGCAGGTTGTGCGCGCGGAGGTGGATGAGTTCTTGCACGGAACATTTCTGGAGAAATCGCCAGTGGTGGCGGTGAGTTCGTTGACCGGTGCAGGGCTGGAGGATTTAAAGCGAGCGATCGTGGCAGCCGCGTCCGAAGTTCGCCAGCGGGATTCGCGAGCTTATCCGCGGCTTCCCGTCGATCGCGTTTTCACGATGAAGGGGTTCGGCACGGTGGTTACCGGGACGCTGATCTCGGGCACGATTCGCAAGGATGACTTGCTGGAGGTGTTTCCCAATGGCCGCCGGGTGCGAGTGCGCGGAGTGCAGGTGCACGGGAGCGCCGCGGTTTCGGCGGTCGCGGGGCAACGTACGGCGCTGAATCTTGTGGGTACGAGCACGGAAGATTTGTCGCGCGGGATGACGCTGGCGCCGGAGGAGACGTTTGTCGAGACACGGCGCCTGGATGTGTCCTTGCGGCTTTTGCCTTCGGCGCCGCGAGCGATGAAGGACCGGGCGCGGGTTCATTTTCATGCGCACACGATGGAGACCGTCGCGGAGGTAGTTCTCTACGACGGGAAGCAGGTGAGACCCGGCGAGTCCGCGTACGCGCAGGTGCAACTTGCCGAAGCCGGCCTGCTGCTGCCGGGCGACCGATTCATCCTGCGGCAATTTTCGCCGGTCGTGACGATTGGGGGCGGCGTGGTGTTGGATGCCGCGCCGATGCTCACTCCGCGGGAAGTGAGAAAGCTGGAAAGAGGGGCCGGGGGCGCGATCCCCGCGTTCGAGCAGATGAGGGAAGTGTTCGGGTCGGGACGGCAGGGAGCGATTCTTGCGGGCCGCGTGACTCGTCGCGGGATGCGTGGTCTCACTCTGGCAGAGGCGGTTGCGGAAACCGGCCTGCGGGGCGCCGAAATTGAAAAGCTTGTCCAGGCGATGAGTTCACCGGAAATGCTGGTGCGGTTTCAGGGACGGATGTTTGCCCGTCACGAATTCGATTTGGCGCAGGAGAGTCTTGTGGGCGCTGTCTCGCGCTTTCACCTGCAGAATCCGTTGGCGTCGGGAATGGCGAGGGGTGAGTTGCAGGACGAGCTGCAGCGCGTTTTGGAGATGGCCCCTGAGTTGTTTGACGCGGCGCTGACGGGGCTGGTCAAAACGAAGAAAATCGAGGTGCTGAACGAGTTGGTTCGCTTGCCGGGGCGCGGCGTGGTGATGAAGGACGAGGAAGTTGAATCGCGAAAGAAGATAGAAGAGACATTCATGGCGGCGGGGTTGAAAGTTCCGGCGCTGCCGGAGGTAATGGCGGGTCTGAAGATCGACAAGGTGCGGGCGCAGAAAATTGTGACGATTTTGCTGCGCGAGAAAGTGCTGATCAAGATTTCCGACGACCTGGTGTTTCACAAGGCCGCGCTGGAGGAGTTGCGGCGGAAGATTTCGGCTTACAAGTTGAAATCAGCGAAGATTGATGTGGCCCAATTCAAGGAATTGACAGACGTGACTCGAAAATATGCCATCCCCTTGCTCGAATATATGGATCGCGAGCGGGTGACGCGGCGGGTGGGGGATATGCGGGAGATTCTTTAGGGGCTCAGAGTGCGGGTGAGGACGACTCTTCCGCCCCCTTTGGGGCTGGATGATTTCCCGCTCTTACCCACGGCCTGCGCCGTGGGCTTTATTCTTACGCCGCTACACTGCTGGAGGATCGGCCGCTCCATTTTTTATTCAATCCTTCAGTTTTTTTCTTCTCTTCAGATTTTTTCTTCGGGGAATTCGATTTCCAGGCCCAGCGGGTCGGTGAAGCGATTGGTCAGGTTGGCCAGGCCGGTGAGTAGGTGAATGTCGACGATCTCGGGAGCTGAGAATTCTTTGGTGAGTGGCACGAAGTCGGCGTCGTTGATGTCGTGGGGCGTCCGCGTCAATTTTTCCACGTACTTGAGGGCGGCGCGTTCCTGCTCGGTGTAGCGCGAGTAATCCCCGGCTTTGAGCGCCGACCAATCCTCAGCGTTGAGGCCGACTCGCTTCGACGAGGCGAGGTGGTGCTGGGTGCAGTAATAGCATCCGTTGATGAGCGAGACGCGAATGTAGATCAGTTCGTAGAGCTTGCGATCGAGTGAGCGGCCGACGCTGGCGTAGAACGGCAGGAAGTTCTTGAGCATCTCCGGACGGTGGGCGAGCGCCTTCTGGACGTTGCCGGGCTTGCCTCGAAGAGTCTTCTCGTAGATCTCAGCCACTTCGGGCGGAGCGTTTTCTGGGGCGACTAGAGGGATGCGGGCCATGGAATATCCTTCGGGAGAAATTTCGATTCTTCCAAGTATTTGGTAGTGGGCCGGTTTGAAAGGCGTGTTGCGTCGGCGGCTAAAGCCGCTGCAGAAAAACTCGCTGTGGATACAAAATGCGACCACAGGGGCTGAAGCCCCGCTGATTTGTGGCTTTTACGCGGCGCTGAAGCGTCGCTCTTCCACGGTGCTGCACGCATCCGCGGTACTGCACTCTTCCACGGTGCTGCACGCATTTGTGAGTTTTCCCGCAAGCGGTGGAGACGCGCCCTTTCAAGGGAAAATTCAAACTGATCGACTCCCAAATATTTATCATAAACGAACCGGCGACGACGAACTGACGATGACGAACTGACGATGACGAAACTGGCGATGACGAGTCTGACGCTCCGGGCCGGGCGCGCTAAAGCGAGGGCTAACCCTTGCCGATGTGCCCTGTATGAGGACTGCTGCGAAGCTCGTGTGCCTGTGCGTTCTTGCCGTGATCGGGATGTCGGCGTGGGCGCAGGATTCCGACGAGGCGGGAAGCCGATCAAAAATATTGGCGCTGGAGCATGCCTGGAATCAGGCCGAAGCCTTCAAGGATCTGAAAGCGCTGGATGCGATCTTCGACAACCTCCTGGTGTACGTCGACTCCGACGGCACTTTAATGAACAAGTCAGAGTTTCTGGCGCATGTAAAATCGGCGCACCTTCAACAGGTGGTCACTCAATCCATGTCCGTGGAATTGTTTGGCGAGACCGCCATCGTTACCGGAATCTACCAGGCAAGCGACTTTCAGAACGGCCGGCCGATTGTGCGCCGCGGGCGTTTTGTGGACGCATGGGTGTTTAAGAGATCCGCCTGGGTATGCATTGCCGCGGAGGCGACTCCAATCCATTAGAGCGCCAGATTGACCACGACACCGCCGGAAATTGTGCCTGGCTCGGCACCGACGCTGCGGCCGTTCTACACTGAGAACGGGTGGTCCGCAGTTTCGCACCCTCGAAATGCTGCTGATTCGTCCTGCTACTGCCAATGATTCGGCGCTGCTGCTCGCGATGATTCGCGAGTTGGCGGAATTTGAGCGCGCGCCCGGCATGGTGACCAACACGGAAGAAGAACTGGTGCGGGATGGGTTCGGCGAGAGTCCAAAGTTTCGCGCGCTGATTGCCGAGTGGAGCGGACAGCCCGCGGGATATGCCGTGTTTTTCGATTACTACTCGACCTGGGCTGGCCCCGGCTTGTATCTCGAAGACGTGTTCGTGCGGGAGGCATTCCGTGGTCGCGGGATTGGGACGGCCCTGATGGCTGCGGTGGCGCGGGTTGCCGTCGAGGAGCGGCGCTACGGAATACACTGGTCGGTGCTCGACTGGAACCAGAAAGCGATCGAGCTGTATAAGGCGATGGGAGCGGAGTTTCGCGATTGGTGGCGGCCGGTGTTGCTCAGTGGGGAAGCGCTGCAGCGGCTGGCGGAGAAGGGGAAGTGAAAGAAATACGGAGTGGAGCTCTTGTAGGAGAATCCCACATCATCTTGCGAACAAAATCCCCACATCTCGCAAAGGGCGCGAGATATGGGGCACCCGACGAGGTATGGCGTCGGCTTGGTGTGAATGAAAAGTAAGGTACATATCGTCGGAGCGGGGCTGGCCGGGGCGGAGGCGGCGTGGCAGTGTGCACGGCGCGGGTTGGAGGTGGAGTTGTTCGAGATGCGTCCGGTGCGGACGACGCCGGCGCATCAGACTGCGGATTTTGCCGAACTGGTGTGTTCAAACTCTTTGAAATCCGATAGCGAGAATACCGCGCCATGGCTGCTCAAGGATGAGATGCGGCGGGCTGGATCGATGCTGCTCGAGGTTGCACGGGAGTGTGCGGTTCCGGCGGGGCACGCACTGGCGGTTGATCGAGTTGCATTTGCGGCGCGCGTTACCGAGGCGATCGCGCGAGAGCCGCGGATTACGGTGCGGCGCGAGGAAGTTACGGCGATCGATGAAGAGAGTGGGGTGACGATTATTGCTACCGGGCCGCTGACTTCGGAGGGATTGGCTTCCGAGATTGTACGGCTGAGTGTGACCCCAGCGGCTGAAGCCGCTTCTCAGGAGGGAGCTGAGATCGCAGCGCTGAAGCGCTGCGCCACCCAAGATCAGGGCGCCACTGAAAATCACCGCGATGGCGGTCCGCGTTTGTATTTCTACGATTCGATCAGCCCGATTGTGGAGGCGGACTCGATTGATATATCGCTCGTTTATATGGCGGCGCGCTATGACAAAGGTTCGGCGGACTACATCAATTGTCCGATGAACGAAGAAGAGTACGGCCGGTTCTATGATGCGCTGCTGGCGGCGCAGTCGGTCGAGGAGAAGGATTGGGAGAAGCTTAATTATTTTGAAGCATGCCTTCCCATCGAAGAGATAGCGAGTCGGGGACGCGATACCTTGCGTTTTGGGCCGATGAAACCGGTAGGGCTGAGAGATCCGCGGTCGGGCAAAATGCCGTACGCGGTGGTGCAGCTGCGGCAGGAAAATCTGCGCGCGGATTCTTACAATCTGGTCGGGTTTCAGAATCATCTGAAGTTTGGCGAGCAGGCGCGGGTTTTGCGGCTGATCCCTGGCTTAGAGAATGCGCGCTTTCTGCGCTACGGGCAGATTCATCGCAATACTTACATCAACTCTCCGGCGCTGTTGGGTGAGACGCTGCAGATGAAAACGCATCCGGGAGTTTTGTTTGCGGGACAGATTTGCGGAGTCGAGGGCTATGTTGAATCGATAGCAACGGGTCTCCTGGCGGGGATTCACGCGGCTGCGCTGGTTTCCGGTCTCCTGCCTGTTGCGCCGCCGCGAGCGTCGGCATTCGGATCGCTGGTGCATTACATTACGCACGCGGATGAGAAAAATTTCCAGCCGGCGAACATCACATTTGATTTGTTACCGCCGCTGGAGAGAAAAATTCGCGACCGCAAGGAGCGTCATCGAATGCAGTGTGAGCGTGCGCTGCAGGAATTCGATCGCTGGCTGGAACACGCCGGTTCAGATCGCGTCAGCGCGCTCGCCGAGAAGCAATGACCTTGGGGAATCCCTGCCCGCATTTTTCTGCAACGAAATCTTTCCGGATACGCACCCGCAAAGTGGCCGCTGCTTAAGGAACATTGCCTGCCAGGCAGGTGTCTGATGTTGCAGACACGCGCGTGCCTGGGAGGAGCTTTCATGGCGTTCTCAATGGCAGGCGGAAGTGTGCGCGGCCCGCAGATCAACGTAACCCCGCTGATCGACGTGTTGCTGACGCTGATCGTCATGTTCATGCTGGCAGTTTCGATGGACAAGCAGTACGAGGAGAAGACGCAGATTCCGCAGCCGGATCAGAAACAGACTGCGCCGGAAAGGCAGTCGCGCACGATTGTGATCCAGGTCGTGTGGACGGGGAAAGATAAGTCGCCGACGGTGAAGCTCAATGAGGAAGACGTGCGCTGGGAAGATTTGGAGACGCGGCTGGCGCAGATTTATTTGACGCGCGCGGAGAAGGTCGCGTTCGTGCGCGGGGATGCTGATGTGGATTTTCAATATGTGGCTGACGTGATTGATGTGGCGCATCACGCGGGCGTGCAGCGGGTGGGGTTGCTCACGCAGGATCGGATGGTGGAATAGGCAGCGAAGCCGGGCTGCGCCGGGGACAGCCGAGGGCGGCTGTCCCCACATAAAACTCTCTAGAGGTTGTCTTACTGCGCTTGAACGCGATGGTTACGGCGGTGACCTTCTAACCAGTACGTCGGGAGTAAAGAATGGAAGTCGTGCAGAAGGCCCATCGATCACTGAAGCTTTTCAGCAGTGTCGACACGACGGCGTTCGCCAGCATTCTGGTCGTGCTGGTCTTCGTTGTGTGGATTGCTCAGGCCGCGTCCTACAACCCGCATCATGGCGTCAGCGCCGATCTCCCGCACGCCTCGCACGCCGTGCCGATGCCGGGGGCGGCTCGGGACGACGCCATGAGGGTAATCATCCTGCGCGACGGAAAAGTGTACTTCGGCACGGACAGAATCGGGTCAAGCGACTTGGCGCGGAGGATTCAAGACCGGCTCAAGGATCGCGAGGTCGAGCGCAAGATTTACATCACTGCGGATCAGCGCGTGGGGTGGGGTACGGTCAGGGCGGTGTTGGAGCAGGTGCGCTCGGCCGGAATTCTCAGGATTGCATTTCTGGCGGAGCAGCGCCGGATACCCAAGCTCTCGCGTTAGGCGCTAAGCCGGGCTGCGCCCGGGGACAGCCGGGGGCAGCTGTCCCCACATAAGACTCTTCACTTTGACCTCTTCAAGGCCTACGAATCCCTGGCCCGGTTTTTAATCCAGATTGGCGTGCCGACGAAGCCGAAGGCTTTGCGAATCTGATTCTCGAGAAAACGCTGATAGGAAAAGTGTAGCTTCACGGCGCGGTTGGTGAAGAGCACGAATGTTGGCGGGGCGACGGAGGCTTGCGTCATGTAGAGAATCTTCACGCGCTGTCGCATGGGGACGGAGGCGCGTTCGAAATCGACTTTTTCGATGAAGCGGTTCATTTGTCCGGTAGTGACGCGCTTGCGGCGTTCGGTGGCGACCTCTTCCAGCAGGGGAAAGATTTTCTCGGTGCCTTTGCCGCTCTTGGCGGAGATGAAGGCGATGGGAGCGTAATTCAGGAACTTGAGTTCGTCACGCAGACGCTGCTCGTAGGCTTCGCGGTCGCCGGGGCGCTTGGACTCGCGCATGCGCTCGGCTTTGGTGGGCCGCGCTTGCTTGCCAGTGATCTCAGGATGGAGCACGAGATCCCATTTATTGACGACGATGATGACGGAGCGTCCGCTCTCGTGGGCGAGACCGGCGATGGAGGCGTCGAGCTGGCTGACGCCTTCGGTGGCATCGATGACCAGCAGCGCGATGTCGGCGCCTTCGAGATGCTTGCGCGCCATGACGACCGAAAGTTTCTCGGCCATCAGGTGCGTCTTACCTTTGCGCCGGATGCCAGCGGTATCGATGAAGCGGAAGCGGCGTCCGTTGTGCTCGACGACTTCGTCGACCGCGTCGCGGGTGGTGCCGGGGACGGGCGAGACGATCGCGCGGTCCGACGCGGTCAGGCAATTCAACAGCGTGGACTTGCCGACGTTGGGATGGCCGATGATGGCGACCTTGGTTTCGTGGGGGGATGAATCGTCGCCGGTCGTTGGTGGTTCGTCGTTGGCGGTTTCGGTTTCGTCAGTGACTGGTAGGAATGAATTCAGGTGCTTTCGGCTGCGCGGGCGGGGCGCACGCGGGACCCCGGCGCTACTTTCGTCGGCGTCTGGGGGAAGGACTTCCAGTATGGCGTCGAGGAGGTCGTCGATGCCGCGGCCGTGCTCGGCGGAAATCGCAAACATCTTCGGAATGCCAAGGCGATGAAAGTCGTCGATCAGAGACGATTGTTTGTCGCTGTCGACTTTGTTTACGGCGAGGAAGAGCGGCTTATTCGCTTTGCGCAGCAGGCGGGCGAGGTCGAGATCGGGGCCGGCGAGCTCGGTGCGTCCGTCGACGACCATGATGATGGCGGCGGATTCTTCGAACGCTACGCGGGCCTGGCGGTAGATTTCCGAGGGGATGAAATCTTTTTCTTCGGGAAGGATGCCGCCGGTATCGACAATACGCAGATCGCGCCCGCGCCACTCGGCATCGCCATAGAGACGGTCGCGCGTGATGCCGGGTTCGTCGCCGACAATCGCGCGGCGTGAGCCGACGATGCGGTTGAACAGCGTGGATTTGCCGACGTTGGGGCGGCCGACGATGGCGAGGGTTGGAATGCCGGCTGCGGTGTCGAGGGTGTTGGCCGTGTTGTAGGTGGGCTGGGTCAAAGTGGAATCAGTGGGAAACTAAATGTTGCTTCCACTCGGCTATCAGTTGAGGATAGTCCGCAGAAAATATTTCAGGAAGCATGCGCTCTATTTCACCCTCGAGGCGCCATAGCGCTTTGCGTTCTCCGGCATCGGGAGGTTGAAGGGCGAAGGAGGCCTCGTCCGACGCTTCGCCCGCCTTTTTCCAAGAGTCGTAACTCCGAGCTAAGTATTCAAACAAGACCAGCAGCGTGCCTTTCGGCATCGTTATCGAAGTCGACTCGTCTAGATTTGTGCTCATGGTTCAATCCTAGTTGCAGGGCTGACTCTGTTGCGTAGTGCGGCTTCCGACTTTTCGAGTGGGCCGGACAGCCGAGGGCGGCTGTCCCCACATGAGCTCATCTGCTGCTAACTGCCGGAACTCGTATTATAGAGACTCCTTGGCCTCCATCACCCCAAATCGTTCAGTGCCGAGCGGAAAAGATGCTTCGCTCTATCAGTTCTTTGCTCCGGGTGGAGTGCTTTCGCGGACACATCCGGCTTACGAATTTCGCCGCGGGCAATTGCAGATGGCGGAAGCGGTGGAGCGGGCGCTTGAAGAAAAGCGGCATCTGATTGTCGAAGCGGGTACGGGCACGGGGAAGACTCTGGCTTATCTGTTGCCGGTGATACGGTCCGGGAAGCGCGTCATCATTTCGACGGGCACGAAGAATCTGCAGGAGCAGCTATTTCATAAAGACATTCCGTTTTTGGAGCGGGCGCTTTTTGGGGACACAAGCGCTGGCGACGAACAGCAGGCTTCTCGCTCCGCTCGAAATGACAACCAGCAGGGAGGGAAACTTTCCGTCTGCTACATGAAGGGGCGCAACAATTATTTGTGCCGGAAGAAGCTCTACGACCTGACCGAGCAGCCCGTGCTGAGCGGACTGAGCGAGATCGAACAGTACCGGGCGATTGCGGCGTGGGAGAAAACGACACAGACTGGCGACCGCGCGGAATTAGCGGAACTGCCGGAAGCGAGCATGCTGTGGCACAAGCTCGACGCGCGCTCCGACGCCTGCACGGGGCAGAAGTGCAGCCAGTGGGAGCGCTGCTTCATTACCGAAATGCGGCGGCAGGCGATGGAGAGCGACATCATCATCGTCAACCATCATCTCTTCTTCGCCGATCTCGCGATTAAGTTGCAGGCGGATGGCGCGCCCGATGCGGGCATTTTGCCGGAAGTGGGCGCGGTGATTTTCGATGAAGCGCACGAACTCGAAGATGTAGCGGGGAATTACTTTGGAATCAGCGTGAGTAATCTGCGCGTGGACGAGTTGGCGCGCGATGTGGAACGTTCGCTGCAGCAGAATCGGGTGCTGTCGCCATCTCTTTCTGGGGCGTTGGGAAGTCTGCGGGAACGATCGCAATTCTTTTTTTCATTGCTTCCACCCGGAGATGGAAGATTTGCCTTCGATACGCGGCGCGAGTTCCTGGAGGAAAATGGCGACGAGTTTCTCGCGCTGAACCAGGCGATCACTCGATTGGCCGGAGAACTGGAAAACCTGCCGCAGAAGCCGGAAGAAGTTTTCAATTTCATGCGGCGCGCGCAAGAGTTGCAGGTGCAGCTTGAGTACGCGATGGAATCGGAAGATCGCAATACCGTGTTCTGGATCGAGCGGCGCGGCGGACGCGGAGGCGGTTCGGCACAGAGACATACAGAAAAATCCGGACGACAAAATGTATTTCTGCAGGCTACGCCGATCGACGTCGGTCCGATCCTGCGCGAATGTCTGTGGTCAAAATTAGACAGTGCCGTCTTGACGTCCGCGACTTTAGCGGTGGGCGGCAGCTTCGAGTACATCCGGAAGAGACTGGGGTTCGAACACGCGCGAGAGTCCGTGCTGCCTTCGCACTTCGACTACGAGAGCCAGGCCCTGCTGTACGTTCCTCCGGACTTGCCGGATCCCCGTACACCGCAGTTTGGGGCCAAGGCTGCCGACCGCATTCG
>Ga0074044_10001821_pt1 | contig 18950 bp, 12 predicted proteins | sample BogForMeECP23OM1_FD_94443 | JGI IMG/M metagenome (GOLD analysis project Ga0074044, IMG submission 94443) | Bog forest soil microbial communities from Calvert Island, British Columbia, Canada - Bog Forest MetaG ECP23OM1 | ecosystem: Environmental > Terrestrial > Soil > Wetlands ...
TTCACTTTATCGAGTCGCCCCAGCCGGAGTTGTACGATCTTGACGCCGACCCGGGAGAAACCAGGAATGTTGCCGCGGAGCAGCCCGCCACCGTCGCCGTGCTCCGGGAAAAGATGCAGACATTGTTGGCCCACAACCCCTTCACTCGACAGGATGCCAGTACCGGAAATCTGAGTCCTGACGCGCAGGAAAAACTGCGTGCGTTGGGCTATTTTGGATTTCGCGCCGCGGTTTCTCCCGAGGCGCTCAAACAAGGGCTCGCCGATCCGAAGGACAAGCTGTGGGAATTTAATTCCATACTGAAGGCCACCGACGCTCTTCAGCGCGGGGAAGACGATCATGCGGACGCTCTTCTAAACGAGGTCCAGCAGAAGGATCCGCAAATCTACGTGATCCCTTTCCTGTTGGGCGAATCGGCCTTGCGGCGCCAGAACTGGGAGTCTGCGGCCCAGCAACTGCAACGCTGCCTGGTGTTAAATCCGAACTTTGACAATGCCATGACCGGGCTGGCTCGCGCTCTCGCGAAACTCGGCCGCGCGGACGAGGCAAAGAGCTGGCTGCAAAAAGCCCTGCGGAGCAACCCCCAGAATTATCGGGCATGGTACCAGACAGGGTTGCTCGATGCCGGGGGCGATCCGTCAGCCGCACAGTCCGCATATCAGAAGGCGATTGCCATCCAGCCCAACTTTTCTGCCGGCCAGCGCGAACTTGGGATGCTTTTGTTCCAGCAGAAGAGCTTTGCCGGCGCCGCTCCCCACCTGGAGAAAGCAATCGAGCTTGGGTTGGAAGATGCCAGGCTGCACAACTTCCTCGGTATTTGCTATAACCGCACGAATCAGACCCTAAAAGCGGTCCGCGAATTTCAGCGCGCCATTGAGCTTGATCCAAAACTAGCGGACGCTCATCTCAACCTTGCCTTCGCCCATCAACTCTTGCACCATACCAATGCCGCGCATCAGGAATACGCAGCGGCGTGCCAGCTCGACCAAACGTTTTGCAAGTTCGTGCCTGCGAACTGAGTCACGGCTTGCCGCTCGCTCGCAGTCGCTGAGCTTCCGCTCGCTCGCGTTCCGCATCTGTCGGGCGTTCTAACTGGACGTACGCGTCCGCCAGAAACGAATGTGGCTCAGGCGATTCAGGCTGAAGCTCCGCCGCCTTCACCAGCTCTGGCACGGCGGCTGCCGGATTCCCCGACAGAGCCTGGGCTCGCCCCAGCAGCAGGTGCGCGCTGTAGTGGTTAGGCCTGAGTTCGATGACCTTTGTGTACTCCGGTATGGCATCCGTCAGACGCCCAGCTCGCGCGTAGGCAGTCGCCAGCGAGAGATGCGCTTCCGGCCAATTCGGGAAACGGGCCACCGCGCTTTCAAACTGGACTGCGGCGCCGGCGAAATCTCCAGTCTCGAGCAGCGCCGAACCCAACTGGTATCGCGGAACGGTCAAGTCCGGGCGCATTTCCACGGCCTTGCGCAACACGGGTATCGCCTTCTCGTAATCCTTAAGCGAACTCAGGGCTGTACCCAGCTGCAGGTAGATGATCGGCAGATCGGGCTCCAGCACGATCGCCTGCTCGAGCAATGGCACTGCTTGCTGAAACTGCATTTCCTCCTTCAACATTTCAGCGCGGTGCAACAGGTTCGCAATTCTAACCTTGTCCTTGGGATCGGCGCCGGAATCCTTGACGCCGGGCATGGTTGCATCGCTGCTATCGGAGCCGACGTATCCCAGCGCGTTCAGTCGCTCCTGCAGTGCGGCATCCATGTTCACTTTCGGCGCCTCTTTTGCAGTGCTCGTCTTCTGGCGGAAAGCATCGAGCTCGTTGGCCAACGTGCTGGTGACTGCCACCGAGCTAGCGGATAGATTATGCTCTGCCTGCGGGTCGGTTGATTGGTCGTAGAGTTCCTTCGTCGGCGCTTCGATGAACAGATACTTTCCGGTGCGGATCGACCGCAGCGGACTCCATCCAAAAGTGCGGTGCGGATAGTCGCTCTCCGCATAGGCCAGGCGATCGTGCGCCGCCGCCGGTTTCAACCCCGACAAGAGCGATTCGCCCTGCACCTCCGGAGGAACTGCAATCCCGACCGCCTGCAGAATAGTCGGCAACACATCGACGAGACCGGCGCGGCTATCGATGCGAGTTCCAGCGGAACGCCCTCCCGGCAGCTTGAACAGCAGCGGCACCTGAATGGTTTCGTCATACAAGAAAATTCCGTGGGTAGTTTCCCCGTGCTCCCCTAGAGCCTCGCCATGATCGGCCATCACGGCAATCAGCGCCCCATCGTAAAGTCCCAACGCGCGCAACTCAGTCAGTAATTTACCCACGACAGAATCGACATAGGCAATCTCACCGTTATAGGGCGTGGAAACATACCGGGTCTTGAACGGCTCAGGAGGATCATAGGGGTCGTGCGGGTCGTAAAGGTGCACCCAGACAAAGAACGGCCCCTTCTGGTGAGCGGTCAACCAGGCGAGCGCGTGCGCTACCACCTCGCCGCCGCGGCGTTCAATGGAATGGTAACGGTCTTCTCCCAGATGCCGCAGATGGAAGCCGGCATCATAAGTATCGAATCCGCGTTCAAAACCGGGAGCAGAGCGCGTTTCCGGGTCCAGCACCAGCGAGCCCACAAATGCGGCCGTGTGATATCCGTTACCCCGAAAAATATACGGAGCATAGGGTAGGTCCTGCGCCAGCGGCACGCCAAAATCGTTCACCTGGTGAAACTGCGGATACGTGCCCGTAAGGATGGTGGCATGGGACGCTGTGGTCAGCGGCACCTGGGCGTAGGCGCGAGTAAAAACGACAGACTCGCGTGCCAGTGCATCGAGGTACGGCGTCAGTCCGCGCTTTGAGCCGAGGAAACCCATGCGGTCGGCGCGCGTCGTATCCAACGTGATCAGAATGACATTGGGAAGCTGGGGCTTGGGAGGCTGAGCCGAGGGAGTGCCGGCCATTGCACTCGCCACCAGACAAAGAACGCACCACAAGCGGCGTTTCCAGAACATAGGATACAGGAAGTTTATCATCGACGGATTGAGGCAGACAGATTAGGTCCGGCAGGTTCGGACCAGGCCACTTGCAAGAAGCGCGAATTATTTCCCGTTACCGAGGATTCGCGGACGCCGACGCCGACGCATTCCCCTGAAGCCGCTTCAGCAGTTCGCGCGCTTTCGGCGAATACGGCGTCTCGGGGAAAGACTTAAGATAGGCCTCGAGTTCGCTGATTGCCTCCGGCGTGCGCTTCTGTTGCAGATACAGATTTACCAGTTGCAGATACGCCTGCGACATCTTGGGATCAGTCTGCAGCGCACTTTGCAGACTCTTCTCGGCCCGTTCAGGACGCCCGGTGCGCGCATACAGCGATCCCTGCAGAAAGTGTCCAAAGGCGGAATCCGGCTGCCGCTGCAATCCTTCTTCAATCTCGCGTTCCGCGGCCGGGTAGCGCTGCGTCGTTAACAGCACATTGGCGAGATTGAAGTAGGCTTCTACGTCATTCCGATTCGTTTTCAGAGCGGATTCAAACTCGGTCTGCGCCGCCTCGAAGTTCTGGCGCGCCAGATAGATGGAGCCCAGGTTGTTGTGCGCTGGATAAAAATTAGGCGAATAGCTGAGCGCCTTCTCGTAATGCCGGATCGCGTCGTCCGGTCTGCCACTGTGGTCCGCGTCCGCGCCCTTTTCAAATTCCTTTACCGTCTTCCTGGGGAATTGCCGACTGTATTCGGCAGGATCTATTAAGTATGGGTTGCTGCCCTCTACCCGTCCCGGCAGGGGATCTTTCTTGGCTTTAGGGCGCGGTATCAGTGTGATTTGCACTATGTTGGTGGTCGAAAAGTCCGGGTTCAGGTCTGTCGTCTGGCTAACCGGCTCGTAATCGTCGTCATTAACCGTCACCTTGTACTGGTTGGCCACCAGACTGTAGAAGCCATAACTTCCCCGGTCATCGCAATACGCGCTCGCGATGGGAGCCCCGCGCGTCTCCAGCGAAACCATGACCGGATGGTTAGGAAAGTCACCCTTCAAAACCCGAACGCTGCCAATGATCTTCCCTAATTGGTTTTGTTGCGCGGATAGCTGCGTGGTGATCACGAGCGATGTCAGGACCGCGGACCACCACAGAATGCGCGACCTTCTGTCCATGGCTGCCACCCCGGCAAAGAGCACCCGTGCGAAAGGAAAAAGGGCTTGTTCCCAATCACGGGAACAAGCCCTCGAAGCATGCAATCTTTCGGCTAGAAGCTGAGCTTCACCCCGAACTGCAATTCACGAGGATTCAACGTGCCGGCAGCCTGGCCGAAGTTGGCACTCGTATACTTGTTGTGTGCTCCGCCGCCCGCCGTTGCCAGGATGAAATTGGCGCGGTTGAACACGTTGAAGCCGTTGGCGTCGAACTTCATGTTGACTCGTTCCGTGATCCTGAAGGTCTTGGACATCGTCATATCCGCCGCCCAGTTTCCCGGCCCAACAAATGAGTTGCGCCCCAAGTTGCCTGCGCAGCCCAGACACGGCGCCGAGAACGTAACGCCCGGAGAAGCGTATTGGTAGCTCGTGGTGCCATCCGGGTTCGTAATCTTTGTTCGTCCCCAACCGTTTGCCCAGCTGTCGTGGCTTACCCCACCGATCCTTGATACGGTAGAGTTTGGCCGGTCGTTGGTGCCGCCATCCAGGTTGAAATCACCGCCCTGATTCACGCAGACGCCGTTAGTAACGTCGGCCACACTGCAACTGCCATCCGCGTTTGTACCCACCAGGTTGGGTTGTGCAGAAGTAAACGGCTCAAAGTGCGCTCCGGTCTGGAACGACCAGATACCGTTCAGAGACCACCCACCGGCGATCGCTCCCGCCGCACCCTTCAGACCCTGTCCGGGCAACTGCCAGACATAGTTGACAACCAGTCGCTGCCGGATGTCATAGATCGAGTCGCCGCGATCCAAGCCAGGCAGCGTTTGATCCAAAGTGTAGCCCTCGCCGGCGCCCGCGCCGTTGGCGGTGGTTGCACCACTGTGCCACGTCGATCCGTTGTCAATCGAGTGGCTGTAGGTGTAGTCAACGTTGAAGAGCAGGCCGCGGCTCATCTGGCGCTTTACTGATGCCTGCAGCGAGTTGTAATTGGAGTTGACTGAATTCTCCCACTCACGCAGTTTTAAGTAGTTCCCGTTCAGCCGACCACCCAGACCGGTTAAGGTCCGGCCAAAGTTGTCGACCACCGTCGCACCCGCCGGCAAGTAAGAGCCGGGCTCGCGGTTGATGTCTTCGGACCGGAACAGCTTGTGACCAGCCGTGCCCACGTACTTGATGTCAATTACCGTCTTAGGCAGAATTTCGCGCTGTATGTCTAAATAGAAGTTGTAGACGTATGGGTCCCGGATACCACTCGGTGGGACAATTCCGGTCAAGTTCGCGAAGTTCGGGTTGGTCGGATCCCACCCGCTGATGTTGCCGGAGTTCTGCGCTTGTGACGGCGGACCCTGATTCCCTGGGTTGGTGCCGGGACCGCTGAAGACCACCGGCACATTGGTGAGCTGTTGACACGGTGAAGTGGCGCAACTGGTTGGTCCGTAAACGATGTCGTTTCCAGGTACCCCGACGCCGCCAATGGCTTCGTCGAACGAGTAGTAGGGAAGGTTCCAACGCGAGTTCGAGAGCGGGTTGTACAGCGTGCCCTCGTACGCTACACCGAAGCCGCCACGCAGCGAGGTCTTGCCGTCGCCAAACACGTCCCAGGCAAAGCCGAGACGTGGTCCAAAGTTGTTGTGGTCGCCTGCGCCCAAGGTGGCGGATGGGGCGAAACCACCACTGCCCGGACCGCACCCACCGGCCACCTGCGCTAGTAGAAGATTGCCGCCGTTAGCGACGCAGGTAGCGGGATTGTTCGCATTATACAGCCGGTTGAGGACACCGTCGCTCGGACCGAGGATGAACGAGTTCGCGGTGCTCGGGCCCAGGAGGAACGTGGTCGCGACATTGGCCTCTTCGTGGTGACGCTGGTAGAGGTCATAGCGGAGACCGAGGTTAAGAGTCAAGCGCTTCGTGACCTTCCAGTCATCCTGGAAGTAGGCGCCAAATTCGATATTGCGGAAGTGGCGGATGTTGTCACTGAGCACGGCGCTAGGCGACTGGTTGTACGAAGTAACCGGGCAGGGGGCCGTGCAAATTCCAGGATCCACGCCGTTGGCCTGGATGTAGGGTGCGTCAGCGGCAAAGGCCACTTGGTCGTAGAAGTAGTAGGAAGGACGCCCGACGTTAAACTCGCTGTTCTCGATGTTGCGCCGGATATCCACGCCTACCTTCATATTGTGGTTTCCATGGCCGATCGAAACCATGTCAGAGTAGGTGTAGATATTGTCCTTGAATGCTTGCGGGTAGCCGTTGTAGGAGCCAAATCCCGCCGTCCCGTCAGCGAAACCCACGGCCGGAACTCCACCGTGATTTACCGTGATCAAAGTGTTGTCGTCCGCGTAACCGGCGCGGAATTCATTAAGGATGGTCGGACTGAAGGTGTGCACGAAGTTCAAAGAACCCTGCGGGAAAAGATCGCGAGAAGGGTTGCTGAAGCCACGCGTGCAAGCCCCGTTGCAAGGACCAAATGAGTCTGTGTTACGGTCGTAGTTAAAGTTGATGTAGAAGCGATTGTTGGTGTTCCAGTTGTAGTCCAGTCGGATCGACGCTTCGTTCCCATTGAACAAGTTGCCGAGGGTTTGCGTCTGGGAACCGAATGTAGCAACGCTGGACTCTTGGATCGAAGCCGAACGGCTGAGCGTTCCACCCTGGAGGGCGGGGATATTCGTGCAACCGTCGAGTCCCATATTCGTTACATCTTGCGCTGTGACCCCAAAAATATTGGCCAGTTTCTGATGCTGCAACGTCGTGTAGGCAGGGGCGCTCAAGCACAGAGCATTGTTATAATCGGGAGTACCGTTGATGGCGTTGGCCGGGAAGTAAGTGTCCGCAGTTTCACCGGTGGGCGTGCCCGGATTGGACGGCTTGAAGTCACTGTACAGAAGCGAAGCCACCGAATTAAGGCTCGAGTTGGCTGAGGTGACCGCATCCCGCCATGCTTGTGATTCCTGCAAGATGGTTTGCGGCGTGCCCTGCGTCTTGAAGCGGTCTCCCTGCAATGCCAGGAAGAAGAACAGCTTATCCTTCATGATCGGGCCGCCGATGGTGACGCCAAACTGATTGAAGTGCAGGGGAGATTGCGGCGTCTGCGTCTGATTCAGGAAGAAATAGTTGGCATCGAGGTCATTGTTGCGAATGTATTCCCATCCGCTTCCATGCCAAACATTGGTACCGGCCTTGGTCACCAGGTTGACGGTGCTGCCCGCGCTGTTTCCGTACTGTGCGGACATGTTCAACGTCAACTGCTGGAATTCCTCCACCGTGTCCTGGATGGGCGTGTTGATCGGACCACCGCTCAGGTCCTTATTCGATACGCCGTTCACCAGAAATCCGTTGAAGTCCTCGCGCAGGCCGTTGACAACCGTATTGTGGCCGTTCTCGAAGTCAACGCCCATCACGTTCACGGCACCCGCACTCATCGTCATGAGATCGAACACGTTGCGGCCGTTCATGGGCAGGTTGTTGATCAGCGTGGAACTCACCGTGGTGGCCAACTTGGAGTCTTCGGTATTCACGACGCTCGCTTCGCCGGTGACTTCGACTACTTCCGAAGCCTTGCCGATTTGCAGCTTGAAGTCCACGTGCGCGATGGTGCCGGCGTTCACGGTCACAGCGCTATTGGTGACAGTTTTAAAGCCGGCAGCTTCGATCGTAATCTTGTACACCCCGGGCGGCACTTCTTTCACCGTGTAATTGCCGCTGGAGTTGGAGGTCGTGAAGAGCCTCAGTTCGGTCGCCGAATTGGTAACCGCAATCTTGGCGTTCCCAATCGCGGCGCCGGTTGGATCAAGCACGGTGCCAGTAAACTGGCCGTTCTCGACCTGCGCGAATGCGCTGAAGGTCAGTGCCGGCACGGCAAACACTACAAGGCAAAACTGCAGTCTTTTCATTTACCTACCCCCTGGAATCTATAGCGCGCGATTTCTGTCATACGCGCGAAAAGTTTTTATTGCGAACCGTTGCTGCGGGGCTTTTGCAATCTCACCCAGCAAAATGACAACTCCAGCAAAACCACATCAGTAGAGCACGGGCCGAATCACCTGCTACTGAGTGCGCAGAATTCTGCGCTTCCGATTACAATTTGTCAATGCATCTTACTGATTCCGTTGGCCGTAACCGGGGAGAGTCTTCAGAAACAAGCCTCCCTTTCTCCGGAAACACCAACCCATAGTGCATTTGCAGTAGTCATGCACCTCTTGCACCAAACGACAATCCCCGATGTTTCAAACACTTACGGGTGAAATCGCCCATTTGCCTATGAGTAACTGAAGATCGAAATGCGACGGGCTACCAAATTCCGTAGGTTCACCGCACTTCATTTTGGAGTGACTTGACCAGTGACTTGGATGGTGCCTCCCGTGACTCTCACCGCCCCTGATCCGACCTTCTTTCGACCACGCCGCTTCCCTCTCGACTGGTTCCTGCTCGACCGCTTCCCTCGCGCACGACGACCTCCTGATCCGCCGCCACCGGTCCCAGCTTGTCGACCTGTCCGCTCGGCCACCGAATGACGATGGCGTCAACTTTTGTCGCCGTTCCCAGGCCGAAAAAAGCGCGCGGATCGCTCGAGCTTTCGAAACTGCTTCCGGCGCGTACTTCCGTATAGCGGGTTGATCCTTCGGCCGTGATCTCGATCCTCGCGCCGTAGCCGTCGCGGTTCGATTTGCTGCCGATAGTCTTGATCCGCAGCCAGTGGCCGGGCGAGGGAACTTCGTTGCGCAGTAGAACGGGGGACCCATCGAGGTTGGTCATCAGCAGGTCCTGACGTCCACGATTCCAGAAATCGGCAGTCAAGACGGCGCGGCCCACATATTTCTTCGCCAGCGCGCCGCCAGACTTCTGGCCGACTTCTTCGAACTTTCCGACCTTTGATTGGTAGCCGAGGTTATGAAACAGAAACGGCTGCTCGGCGTAGCCCACGCCGAACGATTGCCCTTCGACCTGCGCGTCCACGTGTCCGTTGGCCATGAAGATGTCGAGCCAGCCATCATTGTCGTAGTCGAGAAACTTCACGCCAAAACCAAGGTACGGGTAACCAATGGCGCCGATGCCCGCCGGGCCAGCCATGTCGGTGAACTCGCCGTTGCGGTCGTTGTGGTAGAGGTTCTTCGTATCGTCGGAAAAATTGGTCTTCACAATGTCGGGCCAGCCGTCGCGATCATAGTCGGCGGAATCAACCCCCATGCCGGCCTGTTCGCGTCCGTCGGAACTGTAGGCCACGCCCGCCTCGGCGCCGACTTCGGTGAATCCACCGTGGCAGTTGTTGTGATACAGCAGGCTCGGCGAAGAGTCGTTGGCTACGTAAAGATCGAGACAGCCGTCTTTGTCGTAATCCAGCCACAGCACGCCGAGGCCATAGTAACTTTCGGTATCGATGCCGAGTTTTTCCGTTACATCGGTGAAGGTGCCGTCGCCGTTGTTATGGTAAAGGCGGTCACGCGCGCCCTTTAATCCGCGCGGCCCGCAATTTACCGGGATGCCCCGATACTGGCAGAACTGGCTGCTGCCGAACTGCGGCAGGTGGTTCATATCCACGTCCACGTAGTTGGCGACGTAGAGATCGAGGTTGCCATCGTTGTCGTAATCGCCGAAGGCCGCGCTCGTTCCCCAGCGGTCGGCGTTGGCGACCCCAGCTTTCGCCGTGACGTCGCTGAAGGTGCCGTCGTGGTTGTTGTGGTAAAGCGCTGAACCGTGGAAGCCGGTGATGTACACGTCTTCCCAGCCATCGTTATCGAAGTCGCCGATAGCCACGCCGTATCCCCAGCCGCAAAAATTCAGGCCCGACTTGGCCGACACATCGGTAAACGTGCCATCATGATTGTTGTGATAGAGGCGCGGCGGATGGCACTTGCCGGCCTCGTAATCCTCGATCGACGAGCCATCAATAAGAAGGATGTCCATCCATCCGTCATTGTCGTAGTCGAACGCGGCCGCGCCGCCGCACTGGGTTTCGACGATGTAGAGCTTCTCCAGGCTGCCGCAAGTCAGATGAAAATCAATGCCGGCGGCGCGCGTCACGTCAACAAACAAGGGTGAATTGTTCGCGGCAGTCTTTGCCCCCGGCTTCTGCGCCGCGCCAGCAGGCTTCGCGGGACTAGTATTCTTCGGAGCGACGTCACTCGGAGCCGCAGTCTGCGCCGCTACCCGCGAAATCCAACTGCCGCTCAACACCATCGCCAGGACCGAGGTCGCAATCGTAAGAAGCTTTTTCATGACTCCGGATCTGTACCAGGGTGAAGTCTGGTGATGGTTCGCATCAGCGTTCCGCTTTAATGGTTCGCATCAGGGTATCGCTTTAGCGATACCACAAGCCTTCAAGAACAACCGCGCCTTAGGGGCTGCAAACGCTCACTGATCGCGTCCCGTGGCCATTCCCGCTGAAGCCGGTTGCGCCTTCTTCAATTCCGCGAAGCGTTCCAGTTCGCTTCGCGCTTCTTCGCCCCGGCCGAGTTTTTCCAGCACGCGCGCCAGCTGATAATGCGGGCTCGGATCCTTCGGATTCAATTCCGCCGCCTTGCGCAAAGAAGACTCAGCCTGACCCGCCTGCCCCGCAAGCGCCTGCGCCTTGCCCAGCATGTACCAGACGTCGGGATTCGGCGCGTCCAGTTCCGTGCCACGCTGCAAGTAGCTCACAGCCGCCTCGTATTTTCCGCCCGCTACCAGCGACCGGCCCAACTCGTACACCAGCGCCGGACTCTCCCCCGACCGGCGCAACTCCTCTTTATATTCGCTGATGGCTTCGTCGTTGCGGCCGAGGCTGAAGTAGGCGAATCCCAGATTGTAGTGTCCGTGCTTGATCGCGGGGTCGAGTTTCAGAGCGATTTTAAACTCGTCGACCGCCGGCAGGCTGCGATTTGAATTCAGATACGCTCGTCCCAGCAGCTCATGTGCGAGCGCGTTCGCGTTGGCGCTCGAAGGACTGAGCTTGATCGCCGCTTCGAGTTCCGTCGCCGCCCCCGCGTAATCCGACTGGCTCAATAACACCAGCGCCAAATCAAAATGCGTCGCGGAATCTGCCGGGTTCAACTCCCGAGCTCGCGTGAGTTGCTCCTGCGCGTGCTTCGTGTCGCCGGTCTTGAAGTAGGCCACGCCCAGATAGTGGCGGAATTGCGCATCGAGCGGCCAACGCGAAACTGCTTGCTGACCGAGCAGGACAGATTCCGGCAACTGGCCCGAATCCAGGTCTTGCAGCAACTGCTGGCGCGTTTGGGCTCGGGTCAGATTTTGCGTTTGCGCCAGCGCAGACACGCTCAACACGCAGAATGAAATCGCAATAATAATAATAATGAGAACGGCCGCCCGGTTGCGAAAAAATTCAAACTTCTCAACGAACGGGAAGGGCACGAGTTCACTCGTGCCGTTAGGTCGCTGAAAACGTGTTCGCGCTTTAGCGCCTGAGGTGTGTTTGTCGCTCCCTCGACCGGTTTTTCCGCAGCCTGTTGGGGCGCACCGCCCCTCCGTGCCCGTCATCGCACCGTTTGTCATCGTATCGTCTGTCATCGTATCGTCTTTGCGCAGCCAGTCGCAACGCGCTTACGAATCTTGGTTGCAACGCGTCTCATCGAAGTTATGTCATTGAAGGAAGGTCTATGGACACCAAAGATTTCTCGCGGATGTTTGCCTACGATTCCTGGGCGAATCGCGAATGCCTGGCCGCCATGCGTGCCACTCCGTCCGTTTCCGCCGGAGCTTCCCTGAATACCATCGGACGCATGGCTCACATTCTTTCGGCGCAGAAGCTCTGGCTCGAACGGATCCTCCGGCAACGCCAAAGCATGCCGGTATGGCCCAGCGCAACGATTGAGGATTGCAGGGCACTTGCCGACGAAATGTCGTCGGCGTGGCAGCATTATCTTACGCAACTGGCGGAGCAGCTCCCGCCCGGCTCGCTCGACAGCAAAGTCGAATACCGCAACAGCAAGGGTGAACCCTGGTCGAGCCGCGTGGAAGACATCCTGACCCACGTGCTTTTTCACTCCGCGTATCATCGCGGACAAATCGCTTTGCAGATGCGCTCGTCCGGCCTCGAGCCTGCCTACACCGATTTCATTCATGCCGTGCGCAATGCGTTCGTGGAGTAGAACTGCTGGTGTAGGCTTGGAGGAGAGTGTGCAGATTGATCGTGGAACGATATGGCGCGTCTGGCTGCCCTTGATCGCGGGCCTGTGGGCTTTCTTCGTTGTATTTCACACTCGATCGGTGCCGCATGGACCGGCGCGGTGGATCGGTCTGGTGCTCGGCCTGATCGGTCTCGGCGGCGTGGTTCTCGCCCGCCACACGCTCGGTCGATCATTTTCTGTGGTTCCTAAGGCGACCGCTCTGGTCACCACCGGCATTTATTCGCGAATCCGCAATCCCATTTACATTTCGGGAATGATTTGCGTGCTGGGCATGGTTCTCTTGGCGGGGCGGCCCGAACTGCTAGCCATTTTCCTGGTGGTCATTCCCATGCAGATCATTCGCGCCCGCCGCGAAGCCGCAGTGCTGGAAGCAAAGTTCGGCGACGCCTATCGCGAATACCGCAAGCGGACATGGTTCTGAGGTGTCAGGTGTCAGGTCTTAGGTGTTAGGTCTCAGGAAAAACAGCCCCGTCAGACCTAAGACCTGACACCTGAGACCTTCCTCTCACTGCTATCATTCCAGCAATGAAATCAGCATCCGCCAAACTGCTCCCGGCGTTATTCTGTTTTTTTCTGCTGCCCGGCCTTCACGCCACCGACGAACCCGATCTTAGCCCCCTCCCGGCGCCGGTTTCGAACAATGCGGTTGCCATTTCCCATGACGAAGGCGGACCCAAAATCTTCTCCTTCATGGGAATTGGTCCAAAAAAGACCTGGGACGCGATCAGCACCAGTGCCTATGAAATGGATCCAGCCACCGGCAAGTGGACGGAAAAGCGCCCCGTGCCTGGCCCCGCCGGACGTCTCGCGGCTTCAGCAGTGGCGCTTCACGACCAGGTCTTCATCTTCGGAGGCTACGTCGTCGACTCACAAGGTGCAGAGACCACCGTGTCGGACCTGAATGTCTTTGTCCCGGTTGAAAACCGCTATTATCGCGGCCAGGACATGCCCGTCCCGGTCGACGACGCCGTCGTCGGCGTCTATCGCGACCGTTACATCTATGTCATTGGTGGATGGTCAACCGCAAAGAACGACGCCGTCCGCAACGTCCAGATCTATGACACCGATAAAGATACCTGGATGCAAGCCACACCGATTCCCGGTACGCCCGTGTTCGGCCATGCGGGCGCCATCATTGGCAGCACCATCGTTTACGTGGACGGCGCTTACAAGAACCGGGGCGGCATCGGTCCCAAGTACCTCCCGTCCAGCGAATGCTGGGTGGGCGATCTTCCAAATACGAAGAAGGGCGACGTCACGAAGATCCGATGGACCAGACTTCCAGCCCATCCCGGCAATGCGCGCTATCGCATCGCGGCGGGCGCGGGACCAGTGGAAAAAAGAGCGGGCAGAATCTATTTCTCCGGCGGTAGCGACAATCCCTACAACTTCGACGGAATCGGGTATAACGGCAAGCCTGCCGAACCTTCCCCGGTGACGTTCGCGTTCAACGACTACACCGGCGATTGGGAAACGGTCAGCGATGACAATCCCGAGCCTGCCCCTCCCACCATGGACCATCGCGGCCTGCTGGTTACGCACCACGGCCTGGTCATCGTCGGGGGCATGGAAAAAGGCCAGCAGGTAACCACCAGAGTGACGGTTGTAAAACCTGACCGCTGGAAGTAACCTTGTCGTGCTCGTTGTCGTTATCATTGCGCTAATGGACACATTTCACGGAGTTTCCAGTGTCCGACGCATGGTGCCCTACGCACACAGCCTTGCGCCAAATTATCACGAAATCAGGTGACGCCCATCACGGCAGGGCATCCCCGCCAGGCATCTAATGAATACAGCCGCAATTCCTGCGGCGTCCTGTTTTTTTTGACAATCCGTTCACTTAAAAATTCGGAGGCAAGCCTATGACTGTCATGGAACCGCCCAAGGTTAATGCAGCGGCGGACTACATCAATCAATCTCTCAATCTAGTCAAATCCAAAAACCCAGCCGAACCAGAATTCCACCAGGCCGTACTTGAAGTATTCGAGTCCTTGCGACCCGTGCTGGCGCGCCACCCGGAGTATCACGAAGCCAAGATCCTGGAACGTATCACGGAGCCCGAACGGGTTCTGATGTTCCGCGTGCCCTGGTTCGATGACAAGGGCAAAGTGCAGGTCAATCGCGGGTTCCGCATCGAGATGAACAGCGCCATCGGCCCCTACAAGGGCGGCCTGCGCTTCCATCCCTCGGTAAATCTCGGCATCCTGAAATTCCTGGCGTTCGAGCAGGTGTTCAAGAATTCGCTCACCACGCTGCCCATGGGCGGCGGCAAGGGCGGATCCGATTTTGATCCCAAAGGCAAGAGCGACGACGAAGTAATGCGTTTCTGCCAGAGCTTCATGACCGAGCTCAGCCGTCATATCGGCCCTGACACGGACGTTCCCGCCGGCGACATCGGCGTGGGCGGACGCGAAATCGGATTCCTGTTCGGCCAATACAAACGCTTGCGTAATGAATTCACCGGCGTCCTCACCGGCAAGGGCCTGGCCTGGGGCGGCTCGCTGATTCGTCCCGAAGCCACCGGCTACGGCTGCGTGTACTTCGCCAAGGAAATGCTGAAGACCCGCAAAGATACGCTCGAAGGCAAAGTGTGTCTCGTCTCCGGCAGCGGCAACGTCTCGCAATACACCATCGAGAAGCTGCTTGACCTGGGCGCAAAGCCGGTTAGCGTGTCCGATTCCGACGGCGCCATCTACGATGCCGACGGCATTGACCGCGAAAAGCTCGCCTATATCATGGAGCTGAAGAACAACCGCCGTGGCCGCATCAAGGAGTACACCGAAAAATTCAAGAAGGCCATCTACAGCGCCACCGACAAGAAGCTCGACCACAACTGGCTATGGGCCATCAAAGCCGACTGCGCGTTCCCGAGCGCCACTCAGAATGAGATCAACGCAAAGGACGCGGCGAATCTCATCAAGAACGGCGTGAAGGTCGTCAGCGAGGGAGCGAACATGCCAAGCACCCTCGAAGCCACCCGGCTGTTCCTGGAAGCCAAAGTCCTCTACGGACCGGCCAAGGCCGCCAATGCCGGCGGCGTTGCCACCTCCGGACTGGAAATGGCGCAGAACAGCATGCGCATCTCCTGGACCCGCGAAGAAGTCGATGATCGTTTGCACAAGATCATGATCGCGATCCACCAGAACTGCTACGAAACGGCCGAGAAGTATGGCACGCCCGGCAACCTGGTAAACGGCGCCAATATCGGAGGCTTCCTGAAGGTAGCAAACTCGATGCTGGATCAGGGGCTGGTGTAAGCATTACTCGAAGTAACGATGAAGTGGGTGCCCCACTCCTTGTCCCTGCGTTCTTTGCAGGGACAGGGTGGGGATTTTGACTGCCCGACTCTCTCTTATCGCGCCCGCGCCAGCACCAGCGTTATATCATCCGGCTGTTCGTTCTCGCCGATCCAGTCGGCCACGGCAGTCATGACAATTTCGGTGATGCGCTCGAGCGGCAGATGGCGATTCTCGCGCACCAGTTGGATCAGCCGATCCTCGCCGAACTCGTCAAACTCGTTTTCCGGCTCGGTCACGCCATCGGTGTAAGTCACCAGCACATCGCCGGGACGAAGTTGTACGGTTGCTTCCGGATAACTCACGTTGTCGAATAGGCCAACCACGGTTCCGCCGCAGCTCAGCAGCTGCGACGATCCATCTTCCGAAATCAGGATCGGAGGCAGGTGACCGCCGTTCGCATACGTGAACCGGCGCGTCGCTCCGTCATAGATTCCCAAACACAAAGTCGCGTACTTCGCCGCCGGAGTGCTTTCGTAAAGCTGATGGTTCAACAGCGTCAGCAGCGTTGCCGGAGACGCGTCCGCCCCCCGCGACTCCGCAACCAGCATTAGCCCCGAGCCCCCCGAAGCTACCGCAACCGGTTCTCGCGCCGCTAAATCGCGCAATGCCGGCACGTCTTCGATGGTGTACGCGCGCACTGCCGAGTGGATCGTCGCCATCAGCAGTGCCGCCGAAATTCCTTTGCCGCTGATGTCGCCAACCGCCAGCATCAGCCTATCGGAATTCAGAGCGAGAAAATCGTAATAGTCCCCGCTCACCGTTCGCGCCGGACGGCAGAACCCGTGCACTTCGAGAGTCTCCAGTTGCGTGATCAACTTGGGATACAGCTGCGCCTGCACTTCCTGCGCGATCGCCAGTTCGCCTTCCAGACGTTGCTTCTCCTTCTGCTCCTGCACCAGTTTCTCGATCGAGGTGGTCATCGAGTTGAAGGAATTTGCCAGGGTTGCCAGTTGGTCGCTCGACTGCACCGCGATCCGGTGGCTGAAGTCGGCGCGATTGACGTGCTTGGTCGCTTCGTAGAGTTGGCCCACCGCCGAGGTGATGCTGCGCGTCAGTTTGGTTCCAATAAACAGTGCCAGCAACTCGATGATCGCGAACACAATCGCGATCAACAGCAAAATATATTCCACGCCCTTGGCGTAATCCCCGCGCGCGGCGAAGAGTCTGGCATAGAGCACCGACGACCGAGTCTCGACCTCCGCGAGCGCTCCCACGCGCTGTGGTTTCCCCGTGGCCCAATCCACCAATTGCAGGGGAATCCTTAAAGTGATCACGTGATCGAACGTGCTGCCCGCTGGAGGAATCGTCCCCGCGGAAAAACTCTCCTCGCGTGTTCCCCCGTCATCGAATACCAAGGAGGTTTGCGAAGCGTCCCGCCGCGCCGGCGCGGTCGAACTCGTGGCAGCCGGACCCTCGGTTCCGTAAACCGTAATCCGACCAAGGTCAGCCGCGATCTTCTCGGCAAACTCCTTGTCGAACGGCTCACTTAGAATCACGCGCAAGGATGATGATGATGATGATGATGATGATGATAATGAGGATAACGATGAAGACCCCGGCCCCGCCGCGAGCACGGTCGCCGAACGCAGATACAGTTTGCCGTTGTCGCTCACCACGTCTCGGAAGTCCCCGCTAATAAACGAAGGAGACTCAAAGCCCGGCGCGCCCTCCGGCCCTGAGCAGTAAGGCTGCGGCTGGGTCCCGTACCAGGCGCACACCTGCCGCCGCGACCACTCCGGACGATGCGGCCTTGCCCGGCCAAGCATTTCCGCGTCCAGCTTTCCGCCGTCCGAGATTTGCGTCGCCAGGTGATGGGCAACCGTTCGGTTGCCTGCCTCCATACTGCGCAGGTGAGTGGCGATGTCAGAGGTCACGACAAAGCTGGCGAACTGCCCGGCAAGAAGATAGAGCGTGGTGAGGGAAATCACCACCAGCAGAAAAACCGGAATCACGCCAATAAAAATATAGGTAACGATCAGCCGGTTCCGCAGCCGCCAGAGTAGCTTCGAGCGCATCCAGCCGAATCCGGCAATCGCAAACAGCACCAGCGCCAGCAAGCTGAGAAAATCTATCCAGCCCGCCAGGCTCTCCGAGATGGCAGGGCTGACACGGCGCGTCAGTAGTTGCACGGCGAACAAAAACAGTTCGAGCGCCACCACATAGAGCGCCGCCCACTTGATCCAACTCTGTGGCCATAGCCCTTTTTCGCGCAGCTTGCTCTCGACTTCCAGAGAGATCAGTCTCATCCCGTTGCCTGATTTGCCGCCTGATTATCGGACGTCGCGCCTGCCGTCATCCGCCGGCGTCATACCTTCTAGCGTCATATCTCTGGATAGATGTCGAAAAAGGCTGCGAGACTCGTTTTGAGCTGCTTCTCGATTTCGTCTTTGGCGCCCTCGAGAATGTGCATCGCGACGTGCGCATCCCGCCCATTTTTCAGTTTGATCGTAGCCGCGCCCACTTCCTCGACCTCATCGGAAGGCAACAGACGCAGACCATACACCAATGTTAGGTTTGCCATCCCACGATTGTAAGCCAGAGAATGCGGGGTGAACGCGCGATTCAGGTTGGTGGAAATAAATTCATATTGAATGTCCACGGGCCCGACACTATCCGGGCGGCCACTGCAGCGTGCGCCCGCCGATCAGATGCACATGCAGATGAAAGACCGACTGTCCCGAGCGCGGGCCCACATTCACCACCGTGCGGTAGCCATCTTCAATCGATCGCTGCCGTGCAATATGCGCGGCCGCCAGATGACAGCGCCCCACGAGTTCCGCGTCATCTGCCACGGCTTCTTTTAACCCAGCAACATGCTTTTTCGGGACGATCAGCACGTGGGTCGGGCCTTGTGGGTTCAGATCTTCAAAGGCATACGTGTGCTCGTCTTCATAGACTTTCTTGGACGGCACTTCGCCGCGAATGATACGGCAGAATAGACAATCCGCCATGAGTTAGTCTCCTCTTGCCTGGTGTTATGATCCTTGGTTTACGATCATTGGTCTGCAATCATCCGGCAAGTAATAGGGGAGATAGGTGCTCTATCCCTGGCAGAAACAATAACACCGACTTAGCAGCGTCGTGCAACAAATGTTTTCAGTCGAGCCGCACCAGAAACACTGATCCCTCTGCCGTCTCTGTCTCGTGGGCCAAAGCGGCAGCCCGCTGGCGGTCGTCGTCCAGCACTCGCACTCGTACCCACCAGCCTCCCGCGGGACTTAAGAACTTCAGGACTTTGGCCGTCTGGTAACGCTTCTGCAGGTGTTCCGCTAATTCAGCGGCATCTTTCTTTCCAGCGATGGAGCCGATCTGAACCGCCCAGCGCCCGCCCGTATCGAGAGACAAAGGCGCCTGTAACACCTCCAGCCGAACCCTGGCCGTGCCTGGTAAGTACACATCCAACGCCTTCGCCGCAGCCAA
>Ga0074044_10001823_pt1 | contig 18941 bp, 12 predicted proteins | sample BogForMeECP23OM1_FD_94443 | JGI IMG/M metagenome (GOLD analysis project Ga0074044, IMG submission 94443) | Bog forest soil microbial communities from Calvert Island, British Columbia, Canada - Bog Forest MetaG ECP23OM1 | ecosystem: Environmental > Terrestrial > Soil > Wetlands ...
CATGGACCGGATCCCCGCTTATTGCCCCTCTGCTCCGCGGAGGACCCCTCTGCCGGAAGTCGGCTCTCCCCCCGCACGGTGCCGCTCTAACTGGAAAGGTCCAGCCCTCAAGTCAACTCATGGCGGCTATGCGCGGACGCTGCGAGTCGCCCTCTTTCCCATGGGTGCCCCGGCGCGCAACGACAAATCCCCCGCAATTTCTGCCAAGCCGGGGAGTGCCGCCTAATCCCGGCCCCGGACGGACGCCCGCAAGGTGAGCAGGACGCCGAGAAGGATGAGGCCGACGCTCACCAGCACCTGGAGCGTCAAGGCCTCGCCGAAGAAGACCGCCGAGAGCAGGAAGGCGATGACCGGCACCAGCATGACGATCTGTCCGGCGGTGGCCGCCGACACCTCCGTCAGCACCTTGGCCCAGCACCAATAGGCAAACCCGGTGCCGATCAGCCAATTATAGACGAGAGCGGCGATGAGGACGGCCGTCCAGCGGATCGGCCGGCCGCTCTCGAGCACGAACGCGATGATGCTCACCGGCACCGCAGCACCCGAGAGCTGCCAGAAGACCTGAGGCCAGAATTGGCTCTGCCAGCGCCGGCGGCGATAGAGCACGGCACCGAGCGCCCATAGGAGTGCCGAGAGGAGGAGCATGGCGTTGCCGAAGAGCACCCGCGCATCGTGCCAATCGACGAGGCGCGGATCGAAGAAGATAACAAGGCCGAGTAAGCCGACGAGGCCGCCCCAGAGCTTGCGTCGGCCCGGCCGCTCGCGCGCGAGCCAGACGCCGAAGACGATGGCCCAAATCGGCATGGTATAGACGAGCACCGAGGCACGCCCCGGCGGCACGAATTGCAGGCCGAGCATGTTGAGGGAGAAGAGGCAGCCGATCTGGAGGAACCCGGTCCAGGCAAGCGGCCACACCTCGCCCGTGGCAGGGAGGAGGCGCTCGCCCTTGAGCGCAAGCACGAGCCCGATCGTCGCGGCCGCACCCACCAGTCGCAAGGCGGCAAAGGAAATGGGGCCGATATCCGGCACGACCAGCTTCATGACGAGCCAGTTGAAGGCCCAGCACAGCACGATGAAGCCGAGATAGCCGAATGTAGCGAGCCGCGGCCGCAAGCGCGCCCAAATCGCTTGTCGTCTTTCCGGGCTCTCGCTCATCGCAGCGCGGCCGCTCGTGGCTGGTTTCCTCAGCCTGCGGAGCATAGCCCGATTCGCCGCAGGCCGAGGGGCCTATCTCGCGACAAAGAGAGAGGCCCGGGGGCCGCCCGGGCCTCTACTCTTGCGCCTATTTCCTGGCCGTCGATCTCGGCGAATCGGGCTATGCGCCGCGAGGTCCGGAAGCCCATGGCGGGACGCGCCGTTAATGATTTGGGTCAAGGCGCCGCTGGTGATCCATTTGACATTGGGAGTATGTTACGCCTGATCCTCGGACGCATGAGGCCGGGCCGTGAGCGCATCCATCCTCGTTGCCGATGACGAACCCAACATCGTGCTTTCACTGGAGTTTCTGCTGAAGCAAGCCGGTTTTCGCGTGCGTACTGTTTCGGACGGCGAGGCGGCACTCGCCGCGATCGCTCAGGAGCCGCCGGATCTTGTGCTGCTCGACGTCATGATTCCCGGCCGCGACGGTTACGCCGTTTGCCAGGAGATACGCGGCAATCCAGCTTGGCGGGGCATGCGTATCATCATGCTTACCGCCAAAGGCGGCGAAATTCAGCGGGAGAAAGGGCTCTCGCTCGGGGCGGACGAGTATGTGACAAAGCCGTTCTCGACACGCGAGCTTGTCGAGCGGATCCGCCGCATGCTCGGGAGTTGAACGTGGCGCGCGAGCGAACGGTGAGCGGAATCCTCGGCGCCTTGCTCATCGGCTTCGCCCTGCTGCTTGCCGCCGGTCTCGTAGCGCTGGCCGTCATGCTCGGCGAGGCCGCCACCCGGCCGGTCGCAATTGTGGGCGGTGCGCTGGTTGCGGCCTTCCTGGCACTGGCCGGGCTCATCCTGCACCGCCTGGCATGGCCGCTCGATCGTCTTGCGCTTGACGCGGGGATCATCGCCCGCGAGAACCCGGGCCACCGGCTCGGGCTCGTCACGCGTCATTGGCTGGGGAGAATAGCCGAGGGCATCGAGGCGATGCGGGGCCGGCTGACGAGCGCCGAGTCCCACGGCACGCGGGCCCTGGCCGAGGCGCAAAATCAGGGGGCGGAGCAAAAACGCTGGCTCGAAGCCATCCTGCTCGATCTCACCGAAGGCATCGTCGTATGCAATCTGCAGCACCAAGTGCTGCTGTACAATCAGGCCGCGGCCGACCTTTTGGGCGGCACCCAGAGCTTCGGGCTGGGCCGATCGCTCTTCCCTTTTCTGGCCCGGGAACCGGTGCTGCATGCGCTCGAGCGGCAAATGCAACGTCTCGAGAGCGGCTGGGCAGCGCCGGGGCCGCGTTTCATGTGCGGCGCAGGCGGCGGCGAACGCTTGCTCGGCGCCCGTCTCGGTGTCGTGCTCGACGCCAAGAGTGCGCCGAACGGCTATGTGCTGAGCTTCACCGAACTCGGCGAGGAGGAGACGGCGCTGGCCAAACGTGACGATCTCCTCGAACTGGCGACGCAAGGCATGCGCGCGCCGGTCGCGAACCTGCGCGCCGCGGCCGAGACGCTTTCGCATAATCCCGATCTGCCGGATGCCCAGCGCGCCGCATTTCAAAAAGTAGTGCTGGATGAAAGCATGGCGCTCAGCAATCAGCTGGAGGCGCTCGCTCGCGGCTACCGCGAGCTCGGCGGCGGACGATGGATGATGGCCGAGATCCATACGAACGACCTGATTGCCTCGTTGAACCGCCACCTGATGGGCGCGCCGGTGCAACTCACGGCGACGGGACTTCCGGACTGGCTCTACGGCGACAGCCTATCGCTTCTGGTCCTGCTCGAGCTGCTGCTGCGGCAGCTGCATTCCGCGACCGGAGCCGAGGCGTTCGACATCGCCGTCTCCCGCAGCGAGAACCGGATCTATCTGGATCTGATCTGGCGGGGCGAACCGATCCCCGCGCAACAGCTGGGGTCGTGGCTCAACCGGTCCCTCATCGGCGGTCTCGGGCCGCTCACCGGACAGGCCGTGTTGCACCGCCACGGCAGCGATGCGTGGAGCCAGCCGGCAGGGCCCGGCATGGCCAGGCTGCGAATCCCGTTGGCTTCGGCCCAGGCAGGGCCGTCACGCGAACGTCCGCTCAGGCCGCAACGGCCGGAATTCTACGACTTCGATCTGTTGCGCCATCCGGTGCCGACTGGCCGCTTCGCCGAGCGCCCGCTCAAGCAGCTCACCTACGTGGCCTTCGATCTGGAGACCACCGGGCTCAAGCCGGCCGACGGCGACGAAGTGGTGTCGATTGCCGGAGTGCGCATCGTGAACGGCCGTATCCTCACGACGGAGACCTTCGAGCGCCTGGTCAATCCGGGCCGGCCGATTCCCGAGACTTCCATTCGTTTCCACGGCATCACCGACGAGATGGTGCGCGACAAGCCGCCGTTCGCCATGGTGCTGCCCGCGTTTCACCGCTTCGCGGCGGACGCGGTGCTGGTCGCTCATAACGCCGCATTCGACATCACGTTTCTCAACCGCGCCGGCGGCGGGTTGTCCTTCGACCAGCCGGTCGTGGATACCCTGCTGCTTTCGGCCCATCTCTATCCGGCCGAGGCGGACCACTCGCTGGACGCCATCGCCGCGCGGCTGGGTCTCGACGTCGTGGATCGGCACAGCGCCGTCCACGATTCCTTACTTACGGCGGCGATCCTGCTACGCTTGCTGGATCGCTGCGAGGAACTCGGCATCACCCGCCTCGGCCAGCTCATTGCTGCAACCGACATGGTGGGGCGACTGCGGGCGCATCAGCACGGGTTTGAACGCCATGCCGCAGGAAGCGCGTCGTAGGGATCGGCTCGTCGGGCTGTTTGCTCTCGGCCTCGTTCTGTTCAATCCGCCCGTGCTCCGGCTGTTCGCGGGTGCGACGCTGTTCGGCTGGCCGCTCCTCTTCGTGTATTTGTTCTGTGCCTGGGCGGCGCTCACCGCAATGGTCGCGCTCACCGTGGAACGCAGGAGAAGGCGTTCCCCCGTGGAGAAGGACTGAGCCATGCTGGCCGGCAGCGCCCTCGTCCTCCTGGCCGCAGCCGCCTACATGGCGCTTCTGTTCGCCATCGCCAGCTTCGGCGACCGCCGGGCCGCGGCGGGGCGCAGTCTGATCGACTCGAGCGTGGTCTACGCGCTCTCGCTCGCCGTCTACTGCACCTCCTGGACCTTTTACGGCAGCGTCGGCCGTGCCGCCAGCAGTGGTCTCGACTTCCTGCCGATCTATCTCGGACCCACCTTGGTCTTTTGCCTGGGCTGGGTGCTGCTGAGCCGGATCCTCCGGGTCTCGAAAGCCCATCGCATCACTTCGATCGCCGACCTGCTCGCTTCCCGGTTCGGAAAGAGTGGAGCGGTCGCCGGGCTCGTCACGATCATCGCGGTGATCGGCAGCGTTCCGTACATAGCACTGCAGCTCAAAGCCGTGTCGACGAGCCTCAAGGTGCTGCTCGAGCACCAGGGCGGCCTCGGCGTGGAGGCCGTCGATGGAACCAGCGTTCTGCGCGACACCGAGCTGTGGGTGGCGGGCGTGCTCGCGCTGTTCGCCATTCTGTTCGGTACCCGCAAGATCGACGCGAGCGAGCGGCACGAAGGCATCGTCGCCGCCATTGCTTTCGAGTCGATCGTGAAGCTCGTCAGCTTCGTGGCCGTGGGCCTGTTCGCCGGGCTCGTGCTGTTCGACGGCTTCGGCGACATCTTCGCCCGCGCCGCAGCCCGGCCGGAGCTCTCCCAGCTGTTCGACTTCGGTCGTCCGTCCGCCAGCATCGACTGGATCGCACTGACCTTCCTTGCCATGGCGGCCATCGTCTGCCTGCCGCGGCAATTCCAGGTCATGGTCGTCGAGAATGTCGACCCGCGGCACCTCGACCGGGCGCTCTGGCTGTTTCCCGCCTATCTCATCGCCATCAACCTGTTCGTGGTGCCGATTGCCCTTGCCGGGCTGCTGAGCGTGCCGGCGGGCACCGATCCGGACACGCTCGTCCTCGCGCTGCCGCTCGGCTCCGGATACGGCAAGCTCGCGCTACTGGCGTTTCTCGGCGGCCTTTCGGCCGCGGCCAGCATGGTCATCGTCGAGACCGTGGCGCTCAGCACCATGATCTGCAACGACCTCGCCGTTCCCATGCTGCTCCGCCTCGGCTGGCTGGGCCCCGACACGCGTCCGGTCCTGCTCGGCATCCGGCGCGGCGCCATAGCGCTCGTCGTCCTGCTCGGCTTCGCCTACGTGCGGATCGTGCGCGAGAGCTACGGTCTGGTGTCGATCGGGCTGGTCTCCTTTGCCGCGGTTGCGCAATTCTTCCCCGCCATCATCTTCGGGCTGTTCTGGAGGCGCGCGAGCCGGCTCGGGGTCCTGACGGGCATCAGCGCGGGCTTCCTGGTCTGGGCCTATACGCTGCTGCTTCCCTCGTTCGCATCCGCGGGCTGGCTGCCGCGCGAGCTGTTCGAGCAAGGTGCCTTCGGCTTTTCCGTGCTGCGTCCTTCGGCGTTGTTCGGGCTGGACGGACTCGACCCGGTAACGCATGGCCTGGTCTGGTCGATGCTGTTGAATATCGCCGGCATCGTCGGCGTATCGCTGTTCGTCGACCAGTCGGCTCTCGAGCGCAGCCAGGCCGCGCTCTTCGTCGACTACTGGCGCGGCGCGGGACACGAGGAAGGCCGGCTCTGGCGCGGTACCGCGCAGGTTGCCGACCTCGTCCAGCTGGTCGGCCGTTTCCTCGGGGAAGCGCAGACGCGCGAAGCGTTCGCGGCCGAGGCGCGAGGGCGCGGCCGGGATCCCTCCGCACTCGCCGCCGAAGCCGAGACCGTGAGGCTGGCGGAGCGGCTGCTCGCCGGTGCCATCGGCAGCGCATCGGCGCGCGTCATGGTCGCATCGGTGGTGCACGAGGAGCCGATCGGCACCGAGGAACTCATGCGCATTCTCGACGAGACCTCGCAGGCGATCGAATACAGCCGCCGCCTCGAGCAGCAGTCGCGCACGCTCGAGGCCACTACGGCAGAGCTGCGACGCGCGAACGAGCGACTGCGGGAGCTCGATCGCCTCAAGGATGATTTCGTTTCCACGGTGAGCCACGAGTTGCGTACGCCGCTCACCTCGATCCGCTCGTTCTCCGAGATTTTGCTGGACAACCCGGCTCTCGAGCAGCAGCAGCGGCAGGAGTTCCTGCGGATCATCGTCAAGGAGAGCGAGCGGCTCACGCGGCTGACCAACGACATGCTCGACCTCGCCAAGATCGAGGCGGGCAAGCTCGAGTGGCACATGGAGCGGGTGAGCGCGAGCGAGGTGGCGCGGGAAGCGGCCGCCGCACTCGGCCAATTGTTTCGCGACAAGAGCGTCAAGCTCGAAGTCGAAGTGCCGGACGGCGTGCCGACCACCATCGCCGACCGCGATCGGCTGTTCCAGGTCGTCGTCAATCTGCTATCCAATGCCGTGAAATTCTCGCCGCGAGACGCCGGGCTGGTGACGCTTGCCGTCGAAACCGACAGCGACGGCGTCAGGCTCTCCGTCGCCGACAACGGGCCCGGAATCGCGCCGACGGACCGCGACGCGATTTTCGAGCGCTTCCGCCAGGTGGGCGACACGCTCACCGCGAAGCCGGAGGGGAGCGGCCTCGGCCTCGCGATCTCGCGAATGATCGTCGAGCATTTCGGCGGCCGCGCCTGGGTCGAGGATGCTCCGGGCGGCGGCGCGATTTTCCGCGTATGGTTGCCGCACGAATCCGCCGCCCCGTCCGCGGCTGATGCTCAGCCCAGACCGCGGAAATAATCGGCGACGAGGTGCTGACGCCAGCGGTCGATCTCTCGGAATACTTGCACGAGGCGCTCGCGCTCGGGTCGGCCGAGCGATTCCGGCTTGACGCAATTGTCCGGGGCCAGGTGCTCCGAGATCCGCTCGATCTGGTGGCGCAGCAGCAGCTCCAGAAGGAAAGCCAAGTCATCGCTCAGCCTGCCGGCATCCTCGCCCGCCAGAACGCCTGTCTCGGCGAGGGCGGCGAGGCGAGCGGGGGTTCCCGTCGCCTCGACCGCGTTCTTGAGCGCCAGCAGGCGCACGATCTCGACCAGCGGTTTGCTCCCGCGCAGCTTGAGATCGACGGCGTCTTTCTCGGCCCCATCCCCGGCGACCAATTGCCCGAACAAATCGACGTTGCTGGCCTGGTCCCGTTGCAGCCAGGAGATCTGCGCGAGGAACGGCAGGTTGTCGCGCGCCGTCATCGTGACGTGGCGGCGCAATGCGGCCGCGAGCTCGGGCGGGCTCGAGATTGCGCGGAAATCGAAGAAGATATCGGTGAACATGATCTCCTGGTTGCCCCGCGAGCGCACCCAGCCGGTCACCTGCGCCTGCCATTGTGCCAGCCTTTTGCGCCAAAGCGGGTTCGTCGCCATGACCTCGCCCGCGCACAAGGGAAAGCCCGCTTGCTCGAGCCCGCGCGTGAACCTCTCTGCCAGCTCGACGAAGAACCGATCGATGCTTTCGTGCTCGGAATCGCCGTGATCGGCGAGGATGAAACCGTTGTCCTGGTCCGGATGAAGCAGGCTCTCGCCGCGGCCGGCCGAGCCCATCACCAGCGCCGCAAAGGATACCGGCGGCTCGCCCCAGCCCGCTTCAGCCATGCCCGCAAGCGCCTGACGCAGGACCGCCGCCGTGATGTCGTCATTGAGTGCATTGATAAGCGCGATCACCTCCATCGCAGGCTCGCCCGCTGCCAACAGCGCCGCAGCCAGGCTTGCCTGGGCCGCCCTCGCGTCGGGCGACGGCGGTCGGCTCTCGCTCATCACCGCGGGATCGAGCTCGGCCAGCAGCCCGGCGAATCCCGCGCCGAGCAGGGCTTCCAGGCGAATAAGACCGATCGGCCGGCCCGCCGAATCCACGACGGGCAGGCAATTGCGCCGCTGCCGCCGCATCTCGGCGAGAGCCCGGTAGACCCGATCGTGCTCGTAGAGCGCCGGCACGCGGCGGCGCAATGCCGCGCTCACCGGCTGGTGCGGCTCGGCCATGAATAGTGCGCTCTCGAGGAGATCCTCCGCAGTGAGCACTCCCGCGGCCCGGCCGCGCGCGTCCGTGATCAGCGCCGCTGCCTCGCCTGCCTCACGCATGCGGGCCACGAGGCCGAACAGCGGCTCGGCTTCGGACCCGGTGACGGCTCGCCGCTCGACCAGCCCGGCGATCGGACGACTCAAGCGTAGCAGCCACTCGCTCATGCATGCCCGCCCCGAGAGAACGATGCTGTCGGAAGCACCGGCCTCGAGAGCTTAGCACGGCGAAGGCGCGGCGTGGCCGGTCGGAAGAGGCTGCCGTCCGGGCCAGACGATGCCTGGCCCGGGCAGCAAATGGGAACGCCTCGGTTACTCCGCCGGAGCAGGCTTGCCCGCCGGCGCTCCCAAATCGGGTATCGCTCCCAGGATGGCGCGGCGCTCAACCTCGGCGAAGCCTGCTTCCGCGGCCGGTTCCGGCTTGAGCAGGGAGACCACGATCCCCGACAGGAAGGACAGGGTCATGGTGATCAGGCAGGGGTTCTTGAGGGGGAAGTACCACCACTCTTTCGAAACCTCGGCCAGGCTGTGCTTGAGGATGTCGACCTGGATCGTGGGGCCGCAATAGAGCAGCACCAGCGTCGAGACGGTGCCCAGAATGATTGCGGTCACCGCACCCCAAGTGGTGAAGCGACGCCAGAAGATGGCCATCACCAATGCGGGAAAGTTCGCCGATGCCGCGATGGAGAACGTGAGGCCGACCATGTAGGCGATGTTCTGGCCCTGGAAAATGATCCCCAGCAGGATCGCGCAGATGCCGAGGATGACGGCCGCAATACGTGCGACCCGGAGCTGCTCGTGCTCCGGTGCATGCCCGCCCTTGACTACACTGACCCATATGTCATGCGAGAGTGCCGCCGCACCCGACAAGGTGAGCCCGGCCACGACTGCCAGGATGGTGGCAAAGGCGACCGCACAGATGAAGCCGAAGAAGGCCGAACCGCCCACCGCGTTGGCGAGCAGGGGGGCTGCCATGTTGCCGCCGGCCCCGACACTGGAGATCTGCTTCATTCCGACCAGCACCATGGCGCCGAAGCCGAGAATGAAGGTGATCAGGTAGAACCCGCCGATCCAGATCGTCGCCCACACGACGGAGATGCGCGCCTGCTTGGCATCCGGGACCGTGTAGAAGCGCATCAGGATGTGCGGCAGGCCGGCGGTCCCGAACATCAGGGCCAAGCCGAGCGAAACCGCGTCCCACGCGCCGGTCACCACATTGTTGCCCGGCTCCAGAACCTTATTTCCGTTGAGCTCGGCCGCCTTGGCGAACAAATTCATCGGGTTGAAGCCGAACTGGGCGAGCACCAGAAACGCCAGGACCACCGCACCCCCCAGCAGCAGGCAGGCCTTGATGATCTGCACCCAGGTCGTGGCGAGCATTCCGCCGAACAGCACGTAGATCATCATGACGATGCCGACGATGACGACGGCGAGCGTGTAATTCAGACTGAATAGCAGCTTGATCAGGGTGCCGGCGCCGACCATCTGGGCGATCAGATAGGTGAGCACGACCGCCATGGTGCCGATCGCCGCCGCGATCCGGACCGGCTTCTGCTGCAGCCGATAGGCCACGACATCGCTGAACGTGTACTTGCCGAGATTGCGCAGAGGCTCTGCGATCAGAAACAGGATGATCGGCCAGCCCACCAGCCATCCGGTGGAATAGATCAGGCCGTCGAAGCCGTTGAGTGCCACGAGTCCGGCGATGCCGAGGAAGCTCGCAGCGCTCATATAGTCGCCGGCAAGCGCGAGGCCGTTCTGAAATCCGGTGACCCCATGCCCCGCGGCATAGAAATGCACGGTGGTCTTGGTTCGCCGCGCCGCCCAATATGTGACGACCAGCGTCAGCGCGATGAATACGAAAAAGAACAGGATGGCGAGAGGGTTCGATCCAGCGCTCATGATTTTTTCCTCGAAACAGCTGTGGCATCGGCGACGGCCCGGGCGACGGCCTCGTCATAACCCCGGTTGGCCCATAGCACGTAAATGATGGCGAGGACCCAGCAGGAGACGATCGTAAGCGCGCCCAACAGGATTCCGAGGCTGAGCCCCCGCATCAAGAGGATCGCGAGAAAGGGCTTGTCGAACGCCACGAGCAGGATGAAGCCCAGGTAGATCACCAGCATCAGCGCTGAAAGCGTGAGGGCGATCGCCCAACGCCTTGCTGCGATGGCATGAATCGGATCAGCGGTGCGCATGGCTGGGCGCCTCCTAGCGCCAGGATTTTAACAATCGAGGACCGCACAAGAGACTATTGATCAATGCTAACATCGCGGGAGGCGCGTCGATATTCGACTTTAGGCTAAAGCGAGCCGGCGCCCGTCTCGCCCGTTGGCCCGTGCCGGCCCCGGCAGGGCCGCCTCTCTTGGGGCACCAAGGGAGGTGCGCTTTGCGCGTCGGGCCGAGATCGGCCGCGCCGGGCGCTAGGCGGAAGCGGGTTGGGCCCTTATCATGGTGCACCACAAGAGACTTCCCCTCGCAGGGAGCCCCAGCCGATGACGGCCTGCCGCCTCGTCGTCGCGGACGATCACCCGCTGTTTCGCGACGCCCTCCGGCTCACGATCGCGCAGCTGCTGCCCGAGGCCGAGATCGCGGAGGCGGAGTCATTCGATAGTCTGCGCGCTCAGCTCGAGGCCTCGCTTGATACGGATCTCGTGCTGCTCGATCTCAACATGCCGGGCATCTCGGGTTTCTCGGGCTTGCTCTTCTTGCGCGCGCAGTTTCCGGCGGTCCCCGTCGCCATCATCTCGGCCAACGATTCACCCCGCGTGGTTCGCCGCGCACTCGATCTGGGAGCCGCCGGCTACATACCGAAGTCGGCGACCGCCGCCGATATCGGCACGGCACTCATGGCGCTTCTCGCCGGCGAGAGCTGGCTGCCGCCCGCCCTTGGGGTGCGGGGGCGCGCCGCTGAGGCCGATGCCGAGCTCGCCTCCCGCCTCGCCAGCCTGACCCCCCAGCAGGTTCGCGTCCTGATGATGCTCAGCGAGGGCTTGCTCAACAAGCAAATCGCCCACGCGATCGGCGTCGCCGAGGCGACGGTCAAGGCGCATGTTTCCGCCATCCTGCAGAAGCTCAAGGTCGATAACCGCACCCAGGCCGTCATCCTGGCCAAGCGCCTTGCCGAGGACGTGGGCCCCTCCGCCGCGGAGTTGCTGGGTTTTGCGGCGAACCGCGACGGCGGCGGCTGAGTCGCCTACTCGGCCGCCTGCCGCGCCGCTATCAGGCGCATGATGACGGCACGGAGGGCCGCGGGCTTGAGCGGCTTCTTGAGCAGCGGCAGCGCGAGCGACTGGGCACGGGCGGCGACCGATTCCGAGCGGTCCGCGCTGATCAGGATGGCGGGAACCTCGGCGCGGTAGTGGCGGCGCAATGCCTCGATGCAGGCGATGCCGTCCCCCCCGCCATCGAGATGGTAATCGACGATGAGGAGGTCCGGTGGTGCTGCACCCGGAGCGTCGAGCGCCAGCGCAGCACCAAGCCCGGTGGCGGAGCGCAGCCGGTACGACCACCCCTCGAGCAGCGAGGTGAGCCCGTCGAGCGCGCTCGGCTCGTTGTCGATGCAAAGCACGGCGAGCCGCTCGCTCGTCAGCATCGGCCGCGCCGTCTCGAAAACAGGGGAGAGAGCCAGCACGGGTGCCGTGCCGCGCGGCACGGCGAGCGTGAAGACGGTGCCGCGGCCCGCCTCGGAGCGAAAGCTCACCGGATGGTCGAGGATGCGGCTGATGCGCTCCACGATCGAGAGGCCGAGGCCGAGCCCGTGCTCGGTGCCCGGGCCGTTGGCGAAGCGTTGGAACTCCTTGAAGACGAGGGGGTGCTTGTCGTCCGGGATGCCGCAGCCGGTATCCCACACCTGGATCAGGAGCGAGGCGCCGACCCGGCGGGCACCCATCAGCACCTTGCCGCGCGCGGTATAGCGAACGGCATTGGAGAGCAGATTCTGCAGCACGCGATGGAGAAGCTGCCGGTCGCTCCTCACCGCGAGGCAGGTGGGCACGATGCGCAGGTCGAGCCGCTTTTTCTCCGCGAGGGGGGCGAACTCGAGCCTGAGTGCCGCGAACAGCTCGCCGAGAGCAAAGTCGCCCCACTCGGGCGTCATACCGCCCGCATCGAGCTTCGAGATGTCGAGCAGCATGCCGAGCAGCTCCTCGACCGCGCCGAGCGAGGCGTCGATCTTGCGTACGAGCTCGCCGTCCGGCGGGCTCAGGCTGCTGGTCCCGCGCGCATGCCGCTCGACGAGGCTCGAGACATAGAGTCGGGCGGCGTTGAGGGGCTGGAGCAGGTCGTGGCTCGCCGCCGCGAGGAAGCGGGTCTTGCCGAGGTTCGCCTCCTCGGCGGTGATCCTGGCGCGGTCGAGCTCGGCGTTGAGCGTCGTGAGCTCGGCCGTGCGCTCGCGCACGCGCTCTTCGAGATACTCGTTCGCGGCGGCGAGCTGGGCGGCGACGCGGACATGCTCGGTGATGTCGGAATAGGTCGTGACGTAGCCGCCGCCCGGCATGGGGCTGCGGCGGACCTCGAGCACCGTGCCGTTGGGCCGGCGATATTCCAGCACCGACTCGCCGTCGCCGAGGAAGAGCTCGAGCTGCCGTGCCACCAGATCGTCCGGGTTGCCGGGGCCGTACTCGCCGCGCTCGGCATTGAAGCGCATGATCTCCGGCAGCGTCACGCCGACGGAGCCGAGTGCTGCAGGCAGCTCGAGCAAATCGCGGAAGCGCCGGTTCCAGCACACGAGACGGAGCTCGCGGTCGAACACGCTGATGCCCTGGCGCACGTTCTCGAGCGTCGATTGCAAAAGGTCGCGATTATACTGGATGGCGGCCGTCGCATCGTCGAGCAGCCGCATGGCGTCGTCGGCGCTCAGGTTGTGGCGCTCGAGCGTGAGTGCCATGACGAGGCGGGCCGAGGCGGCGCCGATGGCGCTCGCGAGCAGCCGCTCGGTGTGGCGGACCAGAGCGAAGTCCGCCTCGGCGTCATGCGCAAGCGGCGTCCCGCGCAGGGCCGCGAAATCCTCGAAGGAGCGCTGGGCCCGCTCCGGCCCGAGATAGCTCGCGGCCACCAGCGCCAGCTCCGAGACGCGGACCGAGCCGTGCCACTGCCGCAGGCCCGGCTGACCGGCGCTGGCATCGGCATCCACGAAGGCATTCGCCTGCAGCCGCTCGATCACCTTGGGCACGCTCAAGAGCGAGCACAGCGCATAGGCGGTCACGTTGGCGAGCAGGCTCCAGAACACGCCATGGGTGAGCGGATCGAAGCGCAGGCCGAAAAGCTGCTGCGGGCGCAGGAGCGAGATGCCGAACGGCCCGGAGGCGAGGAGCTCGCCCGAGAAGGCGCCCGACTGCATGAGCGTGGGCAGGAAAAGGGTATATGCCCAAACGGAGAAGCCCGCGAGGATGCCCGCGATCGCTCCCTTCTGCGTGGCGCCGCGCCAGATGAGGCCGCCGAGCAAGGCCGGAGCGAATTGCGCCACCGCGGCGAAGCTCAAGAGGCCGATCGAGGCAAGCGCGTAGCTGTCGCCCAAGAGGCGATAGGTGCAATAGGCCAGCAGCATGAAGGCCACGATCGCCACGCGGCGGACCTGCAGAATGACGCTCCCCATGTCCTCGCGGTCGGAGAGGCCGAGCCGCCGGCGGTGCAGCACGATGGGCATGACCAGGTCGTTGCTCACCATGTTGCTGATCGCCACCGATTCGACGATGACCATGGCGGTGGCCGCGGAGAGGCCGCCGATGAAGGCGAAGAGCGCCAGCGCCGACTGCCCGCCGGCCATCGGGAGGGCCAGCACGAACATATCGCCATGATCCGCCGAGGCACCGATGACGAGAAGGCCGGCCGCGGCGATCGGCACCACGAAAATGTTGATGGCCACGAGATAGAGCGGGAAGAGCCAGGCGGCCTTGCGCAGATCCCGCTCGTGCACGTTCTCCACCACCGCCACGTGGAACTGCCGCGGCAGGCAGAGGATCGCCGCGAGCGCCAACCCCGTCATGGTCACCCAGGTTGCGCCGTCCACCCCGCCGGCGAAGAGGCTGCTGAGCGCGGGCGCCGCGCGCACGCGGGCCAGGATATCGCTCCAGCCGTCGAACATGCCCCAGGTGACGAAGGCACCCACCGAGATGAAGGCCACGAGCTTGACGAGCGATTCGAAGGCGATCGCCAGCATCATGCCTTCGTTGTGCTCGGTGGCGTTGATGTTCCGGGTGCCGAACAGGATGGCGAACAGCGCCAGCACGAGGGACACGACGAGTGCGGTGTCGCTCCAGATCGCGTGACCGCCCACATCCGCCGGCATCGCGTTCAGCGGATAGCGCATCAGCACCGTGAAGCTGGTCGACACCGCCTTGAGCTGGAGCGCTATATAGGGCAGCACGCCGATCACCGCGATCACCGTGACGATCGCCGCAAGCAACTGGCTCTTGCCGTAGCGCGCGGCGATCAGATCGGCGATGGAGGTGATGTTATGGCTTTTGGAAATGCGCACGATCCGCCGCAGAAGCGGCAGGCCGATGACGAACATCAGGATCGGACCGAGATAGATCGGCAGGAAGTCGTAGCCGGTGCGCGAGGCGAGGCCGACGCTGCCGTAAAAGGTCCAGGAGGTGCAGTAGACCGCGAGCGAAAGCGCGTAGACAAGCGGCTTGCCCTCGCTCCGCCCGCGCGCCCGCGCTCTCCGGTCGCCGTAATAGGCGATGGCGAACAAGAGACCGACATAGCCGAGCGACAAGGCCAGAACGGCCCAACCCGGAACCATCGCCTCCCCACGGCAAGACGTTTCTTCGTTGCGCCATGATACGCCGTCCGCAACCGCCGGGGCTAGGCTCAAGGGGGCGGGCCCGGTCGAGCGAGGGGCGACGCAGTGCGAACGAAGCCTCTACTCGCAAGGTGTTTCAGGGTTGGCAGGCTGCGCGGAGCTGAAGCGCTTGTTGCCTGGTTATTGTATTCATATGGCTAAAAAAGTCGCCATCTGATATAGCTTAAGGCCAGAAAAATCGCTTTTTGGCTATGAGCCGGGTGCTTAGTGGCTAGAAAATCCTTCGACGCGTTTCCCGAGACTTTCGTCTCGAACTCAGAGACCACGAAGCTGGCCTCGAAAGCCGTCCGTGCGAGCAAGCTCAGGAAGCTTGCTTCGCGGCTTTATAGCCGAGATCTAACCAGCGCTCCCGAAGTCATCGTCCGGCGCAATCTTTGGCCGATCGTCGCCGGCTATTATCCTGACGCGCTTATCGCCGACCGCACGGCCTTGGAAGGAGCGCCGGCCAAGGACGGCTCGGTCTTTCTCGTGTCCCAGCGTGGCCAAAGCGATGTCGCTCTGCCGGGATTCACCTTACGACCGCGACGCGGTGCGCCGGCGCAACCATCCGACTTGCCGTTCATGGGCGTGCTGCGGCTCTCCTCGCCTGCCCGTACGCTTCTCGACAACTTCGCGGTCAGCCGGAGCCGAGGATCGGTTACGCGCACGCTTTCGAAGAAGGAAATCGAGGCGCATCTCGAAAACCTTCTGCGCCGCTCCGGCGAGGACGAGCTCAACCGGCTGCGCGACGAAGCCCGCCGTCTTGCCCCTGCTCTCGACAGGAAGAAGGAATTCGCCGCCCTCGACAAGATGATCGGGGCGCTCCTCAATACGCAGACCGATCGCCTGCAAACGCCGGCCGGACGCGCGCGGCGCAAGGGGCTGCCCTTCGATACCCAACGTGTCGAGTTGTTCGAGGCACTGCGTGCAGCACTCCACCGCACGCCACCGCAAACCCGTCCCGCCGCCCCGAGCGACGGCACGACGCTGCCGTTCTTCGAGGCCTATTTCTCGAATTTCATCGAGGGCACCGAGTTCGCGGTCGAGGAGGCCGTCGCCATCGTCTTCGAGAACCGCATCCCGAACGCGCGTCCGCAGGATGCTCATGACATTCTCGGCACCTATCGCATTGTCGCCGACGCGGCCGAGATGGCGCGCCTACCTGAAACCTTCGCCGAGTTCGAGCGCCTTCTGAAACGCCGGCACGCCCAGATCATGCAGGCCCGGCCGGACAAAGCGCCCGGCCAATACAAGACCGAGCCCAATCGCGCCGGCTCGACCATGTTCGTAGCACCCGAACTCGTACGCGGAACGCTCGATCAGGGGCTCAAGGTGTGTAGCTCGCTGCTGACGCCGTTCCAGCGCGCCGTCTTCATGATGTTTCTTACCGCCGAGGTGCATCCCTTCGCGGACGGCAACGGCCGCATCGCGCGTATCATGATGAATGCGGAGCTCGTGGCCGCAGGCGAGCAGCGGATCATCATCCCCACCGTCTATCGCGCCAACAATCTCAGCGCGCTGAAGGCCATCTCCAATCGCACCAGCGCCGAACCGCTCATTCTTATGCTCGACTTCGCCCAACGCTTCTCGCTTGCCATCGACTGGACGAGCTTCGCCCGCGCCGAGGCGGATCTGAAGGCCGCCAAAGCCTTCATGGACAGCACGGAGGCCGAGAACCGCGGTATCCGCCTGCGATTGCCGGAGGGGGATACGCGCTGAACTTGACGGGATACCTATGTGCGTCACCACGGGATTGAGTTCCACGCCTACGCCGGCACCGGAGGCTCCGGCACGACGCCCCGAGCCCAGGCTTCGCCGTACCGCTACGCCGAGCCTCGGCCTGTTGGCGTCTTGGCCCCGGGGCAACGATCCTTATCACCTCAAGCTCCTTTGCAGGGACCGGATCGGCCTCCCATCTTGAATTTGACCTTGTATATACAAATGTATAGTATATAGGCGATGGATGTCGCCGTATCACAATTCGATTGGGACGACGGCAATCGCGCAAAGTGCCGGAAGCATGGCGTATCGCCGGCGGAGGTCGAAGCGCTTTTTGATCGCCCCCTGCTGGTCATCCCCGACGAGGCGCACTCCGAGGGCGAGAAACGCCTTCGAGCAATCGGCAAGACCGCGCGCGGCCGATCGGTCTTTTGGTCTTCACCGTCCGGGAGCATGGCGGCAAGCGCCTGATTCGCCCCATCAGTGCCCGCTACATGCACAGGAAGGAAGTTAGGAGCTATGAAAAAGAAAATCCCGACCTTTAAGACCGATGCGGAGGCCGAGCGTTTTGTGGATACGGCGGACCTTAGCGAATACGATCTTTCCGGCCTTAGGCCCGTCAGATTTGAGTTCGAGAAAAAGACGGAGCAACTCAACATGCGCCTGCCGAAGCGTCTGCTTGAGGCCGTCAAGAAGCGCTCTTCCGCGCGCGGCATTCCCTATACGCGCTTCATTCGCGAGGCCGTGGAAATGGCGCTCGCCCGCCCCAGGAAACTGAGATGAGCGGGGATTTGGCGGGCATTTGAGGCGAGCCATCTGCAGACCTCCTGCAGAGCGTCAAACAGCCAAAATAACGATTAGGAATCAGTAAGTTGGCAAATTATCAATACATCTACGTCATGAACGGCCTCACCAAGGCCTTCCCGGGCGGCCGGCAGGTACTCAAGGACATTCGCCTTTCGTTCTTTCCCGGCGCCAAGATCGGCGTGCTGGGTCCGAACGGGTCCGGCAAATCGACGCTTCTGCGCATCATGGCGGGCCTCGAGAGCGACTTCGCGGGCGAGGCCTGGGCCGCCGAAGGGGTGAAGGTCGGCCTCTTGCCTCAGGAGCCCGCACTCGACGCCGGGAAGGACGTAATGGGCAACGTGCTCGACGGGGTCGCCGAGAAGAAGGCGCTCATCGAGCGCTTCGAGGCGGTGAGTGCCCGCTTCGCCGAGCCGCTCGAGGAGGCGGAGATGAATGCGCTCATCGCCGAGCAGGCGGAGCTCCAGGAGAAGATCGACGCGAGCAACGGCTGGGAGCTGGAGCGCCAAGTCGAGATCGCCATGGACGCGCTGCGCTGCCCGCCGGGGGGTGCTGCGGTCGCGACCCTTTCGGGCGGGGAGCGCCGCCGGGTGGCCCTCTGCCGGCTGCTGCTTCAGCATCCCGATCTCTTGCTCCTCGACGAGCCGACCAACCATCTCGATGCGGAATCGGTCGCCTGGCTCGAGCGCTTTCTCTCCGAGTATGACGGCACCGTGGTCGCGGTCACCCATGACCGCTACTTCCTCGACAATACCGCCGGCTGGATCCTCGAGCTCGACCGCGGACGCGGCATCCCGTTCAAGGGCAATTACTCCTCCTGGCTCGAGCAGAAGCAGAAGCGCCTCGCGCTCGAGGAGAAGCAGGAAGCCTCCCGCCAGCGCGAGCTCGCCCGCGAGCTCGAGTGGATCCGCGAGTCGCCGCGCGCGCGTCAGGCCAAGAGCAAGGCGCGCATCAGCGCGTATGAGACGCTCCTCGCCGAGAGCCGCGATCGCGCGCCCGACCAGGCCCAGATCGTCATCCCGGCCGGCCCGCGGCTCGGCGATCTGGTGATCCAGGCCGAGCACGTCCGCAAGGCCTATGGCGAGCGGCTCCTGATCGAGGACTTGAGCTTTCGCGTGCCGGCCGGTGCGATCGTCGGCATCATCGGGCCCAACGGGGCCGGCAAGACGACGCTCTTCCGCATGATCACAGGCGAGGAGAAGCCCGACGGGGGCGAGCTCCGCATCGGTGAAACGGTGAAGCTCGGCTACGTCGACCAGTCGCGCGACTCGCTCCGCGCGGAGAAGACGGTGTGGGAGGAGATCTCGGACGGCCTCGATCAGCTCGAGCTCGGCAAGCACCGCATGCCGAGCCGGGCCTACGTCGCCGCCTTCAACTTCAAGGGCGCCGATCAGCAGAAGAAGGTGGGGCAGCTCTCGGGTGGGGAGCGCAACCGCGTGCATCTCGCCAAGATGCTCAAATCGGGCGCCAACCTGCTGCTCCTCGACGAGCCGAGCAACGA